>Ga0082335_1006098_pt1 | contig 15871 bp, 13 predicted proteins | sample Subgrocontami58m_FD_72375 | JGI IMG/M metagenome (GOLD analysis project Ga0082335, IMG submission 72375) | Subsurface groundwater microbial communities from S. Glens Falls, New York, USA - GMW37 contaminated, 5.8 m (SPADES assembly) (version 2) ... | reverse complement strand
GGAAGTAATTATGAATTTACTTCTCAACAGTTATGATGCAATCGAAAATAACGGAAATATTTTAATCTCTACCTCCATGGATGATGATAATCATGTATTAATCGAAGTAAAGGACACAGGAGCCGGTATCAATTCTGAAAATCTGAAAAAAATATTTGATCCATTTTATACTACAAAAGAAGTTGGGACAGGAACCGGATTAGGTTTATCGGTGTGCCTTGGAATAATAGAATCACATGGCGGTAGAATTGATGTTCAAAGTATTGAAGGACAGGAAACTGTTTTTAAAATTATCTTACCAAGTACAATCAATGATGAAACTATTAATAGTTGAAGACGAAAAAATAACTCGCTTATCCTTATCGAATATCTTGAAAGAAGAAGGATTCGATGTTTACCCTGCAGAAGACGGCCAGGAAGGATTGGATACTTTTAAAAAGGTATCGCCGGAAATTGTGATCACAGATCTTCGATTACCTAAATTAGACGGAATTGAATTATTAAAAACCATACTTTCAATTTCTCCAACATGTAAAGTAATACTGATAACAGCATATGCAACTGTTGAGACTGCCGTATCATCTCTTAAATTTGGAGCTTACGATTATTTGACCAAACCATTTTCTCCAGACAAGCTTCTCTCGATTCTTAGAAATATAAAACAGCTTCAAATTACGTTGAAGGAAAACGCTGAACTTAAAAACAGGATATTGCATTTAGAAAATAAAACTATCATCGGAAATTCTATCCAGATTCAACAATTGCTCAAAACAATAAATCATATTTCGCATAATGATTCTACTGTGTTAATCGAAGGAGAAAGCGGAACCGGAAAAGAATTGGTAGCACGGGCATTACATAAAGAAAGTTCCAGAAGAAATGATAATTTTGTTACGGTAAGCTGTTCAAGTATTCCTGAAAGTTTATTGGAAAGCGAACTCTTCGGGCATGAAAAAGGAGCTTTTACCGGTGCTATTAAAAGACATATCGGTTATTTCGAACGTGCGAACAAAGGGACCATCTTTATAGACGACATTGATGACTTCCCTTTATCCATGCAGGTTAAATTATTGCGTGTAATACAAGAAAGAGAATTAATCTCTATTGGTAGCGGTCATAGTTTAAGTATTGATGTTCGAATTATTTGTGCAACTAAGTTCGACCTAATGAAGAAAGTTACCGATAAAACATTTAGAGAAGATTTATTTTATAGATTAAACATTATTCCAATAAAAGTTCCTCCGCTTAGAGATAGAAAAGAAGATATTCCGTTGCTTGTTGAACATTTTTTTAGGAAACACCGTGCAGAAGATAAAATTATGCTTTTAACAAAAGAAATTTATTCAAAATTGATGACCTATGATTGGCCTGGAAATGTAAGAGAATTGGAAAACATAGTTGAAAGAATGATCGCATTGTCATTCAGCGGCGAGATTGATATTTCAATTTTAGATCTTTCCGGGCACGAAAAGACAATAAAATTCCGTAAAGAAAATTTTGAAGAATATAACTCCTTGGAAGAGTTCATATCCAAAAAAGAAAAAGAAATAATAGAATGGTCGCTAAACAAATGTCAGAACAATATTACTAATGCGGCAAAACTTTTAAAAATTCCACGTACTACTCTTAATAGTAAATTAGATCGCTTATTTCAAAATTTAACACACCGATAATTATTTTAAAAGATTATTAAGTAAGAGAATAATTAAAAAATATTTCGAACTCGTATAGAAATTCTATTTCGAGATATTACTTAATAATATCCTGAATGTGAGTTTTTTCTTCTATGGTTTCTATAATATTACTCTCATTGACTATAATAGCGCTTAATTTGTTCCCTAGAAATACACCTGTATCAAGATAGACAGCATTAGAATCTTCAACAAGTGTAATCTCCTGTTTTGTTGTGTGCCCAACAACTTGTAGTTTTCCAATATTCATGAGTGGATCACGAGTCCAAAGAATACCTCTATCGCTTCGTAAATCATTCTTAATGAATGTATCGAGGATTTCCAATCCATTTAAATAATTTGGCGGTAAAAGTTTTTGATAGTAATTCGAAATTCCGGCATGAGATATAAAACAATCCGGTAAGTTAATATAAAGCGGTGCAAGTTTAATTAATTCAATATGCTTAAACATTTCTGTTTCTTTATTAGAATATGATTCTAAAGTTGGTTCATTACCGTTAAAAAACCACGAACGGGCAAAGACACTTTGCGGGTCTTTGAAAAAATGAAAGAACATATAATCATGGTTACCCGGAGTAAATAATATATTGTTCGTAATTATGAAGTCAAATACATCACTGCTCCGATTTCCCCTGTCAACTATATCTCCGACAGTATAAACAGGAATATTCGGGTAACGTCTAATTATTTTTGTATATAGTTCTACTAGTGTAAAATAACAACCATGTATATCTCCAATGACAGCAACCATAAGTAATCTACTTTAAATGTGATAAATATTTTTAGCAAATTCAGTTAATTCCTGCCTAAAAGCCGGATGAGAGATTTCAATTAACGCACGAACTCTTTCCTGAATACTTTTTCCAAATAAGTATGCAACGCCGTACTCGGTAACAACATAATGAACATCTCCGCGTGATGTAACAACACCCGCTCCAGGTTTTAGTATAGGAACAATTTTTGAAAACTTGAGATCTTTTGTTGCTGATGGAAGTGCAATAATTGGTTTTCCGCCTTCACTATGAGCAGCACCTCTAACAAAATCTACCTGTCCGCCAATTCCGCTAAAAAACTTTGTTCCTATAGAATCTGCACAAACTTGACCTGTCAGATCAATTTCAATAGCTGAATTTATTGCAACCATTTTATTATTTTTTGAAATCAAGAAAGGATCATTAACATATTCCTGAGGATGAAACTCAAACACCGGGTTGTTATCTATAAAATTGTAAGAACGTTTTGTACCTAATACAAATCCGGCTATAATTTTCCCGGGATGAAGAGTTTTCTTTTCACCGTTCACAACCCCTTCCTGTACAAGATTTATTAATCCGTCTGAAAACATTTCAGTATGTACACCAAGATCATTTTTGTTGTGTAAATATTTTAAGACCGCATCCGGTATTGCGCCAATTCCCATTTGAAGTGTAGAACCGTCTTCGATCATTTCGGCAACATTCTTACCTATTTGATCATAAATAATTAACAATTCAGGAGTAGCATCCGGATCTATCTGAGGTAATTCTTTTAATGGTTCATCTATTTCAACTATAAAGTCTATTTTATTAACATGAATAAAACTATTACCCAATGCGCGCGGCATGTGTTTATTAACTTGTGCTATTACACATTTTGCTTTTTCTGCTGGTGTTTTAATATTACCGACATCAATTCCGTAACTGCAGAACCCATGTTCATCTGGTGGAGATACATGAATCATTGCAACATCAGCTTGAATTACTCCTCGCTTAAATAGCATTGTGACTTCAGAAAGAAAAATCGGTATAAATTCTGCGCGTCCTTCATTAATTGCTGTACGACTATTAGCACCTATAAAGAACGCCTTATGCTTAAAATGTTTTTCCATACCCGGTTTAGTATAAGGAATATCACCGACCACGAGGATATGGAAAATCTCGACATTGTTTAATTCTTCTTTTCTACGAACCATTGCATTTATCAATTCAAGCGGAGCGGCGCAACCGGGCTGAACAATTATCTTATCATTCGATTTTATAATTCTTACAGCTTCATCGGCACTTACAAGTCTTGAATTATACTTCTTCACCCACGGCGCATTCGATGTCAACCCAATTTTTATTTCATCAACTGTCATTTATACATCTCAATTGTTTGAAAAAATGTGAAGACGTCTAAACTCAATATTAAACGCTTCAGCAATATTTTCATTTGAACAAAATCCGTTATATGTACATACACCTTTTGCCAATCCCGGATCTCCAAGCAGAGCATTTGATAATCCGTTATCGGCAATTTCTAATACATATTCTATTGATGCATTTGTTAATCCGTATGTTGCGGTTCTTGAAACAAGTGCAGGCATATTAGGAACGCAGTAATGAATTACATTATGCTGCATAAAAATCGGATCGGATATTGAAGTCGGTCTGCTTGTTTCTACACAACCCCCTTGATCAATAGAAACATCAACTATCACAGCACCTTTCTTCATCGTCTTAACCATTTCTTCAGTAATCAAGTGGGGAGTTTTTTCTGCTTTCAGTTGAACTGCACCAATAAGAAGATCAGCGAATTTTGCACCCCGAGCGATAGTATATGGATTAGCTGCTACTGTTGTTATATTATTAGAAATATCTGTTTCAATCCTACGCAGTCTTCGTAAATCTTTATCAAGGACAATCACATGAGCACCTCTTGCATAAGCGGCACGCGCTGCAGATAAGCCAACAACTCCGGCACCAACAATCACAACGGCAGCAGGTGCAACTCCTGTTATTCCACCCATTAAAATTCCGCGACTGTTAGGAATATCACTGCATAAAAATCTTTCGCCTTCTTGAACAGCAAGCTGCCCGGCAATTTCACTCATAGATTGCAAAATCGGGAGATGCTCTCCTTTTTCTATCAACTCATACGCTATAGCAATATTTTTTTTAGCAAGGAGTTTTTCAATAATATTTTTTTTGCCAACTGCAAGATGAAGAAATGAAAAAATAATTTGTTCGTCTTGTAAAAGATCTGCTTCAGTTTCCGATAACGGTGCTATCTTAACAATCATTTCGGCACGTTGATAGACTTCTTCGGGACTGTAAACAATATTAGCACCAACACGTCTGTAATTTTCATCTGTGAAGTGGCTTTCTAATCCGGCATTAGTTTCAATGAAAACAGAATGCCCTGATTTAACCAAAGTATCTACTCCGGCAGGAGCTAAAGCAATTCTTCTTTCTCCTTTATAAGTCTCTTTTGGAATTCCAATTCTCATAACATTTCTTAAATTATTTTGGGTACAAAATAGCTATTCACAATAAGACATACAATCGGGACATATAACTGTGTTATACATTAATTTTCTTAGACTCGCCGCTGCGAGTCTATACTAAACGATTCATGAACCAAGTTTGGTCAACCTATCAGTAATTCATTATCAGTAATCATAAATCAGTTTAAAGGATCTGTAAAATGTTGGGCTAATAACAACAATTTTTAAAATTTTTCCTGGCAGCCAAGATTTTATGATAGGATAATTCGAAACGAGAAAGAATTGCATAACATTAGAAAATACATTGAATAAAAAATCCACTAAAGTGGGAGTTTGGAAAAAATAACCTGAAAAATATTTTTGATTTGTAAGAAATGCTTGGTTTTGACGTTGCATGTAACGTCTTTAAGTTGTGGTTGTAAAGACTCGCCGCAGCGAGTCTCCACATAATAATTCATGCACACAGTTTTGTCAACTTTTCCAACTAACTTTCTAGTAATAAATTTTTCATATTATCCAAACAAAAGCTTAACAATAAATAAAGCGCCAAGAATTCCGGCTATATCCGCTAATAATCCAACCGTAACTGCATGCCTTGTTTTCTTAATACCAACAGCACCGAAATAAAGAGCGAGAACATAAAAAGTTGTTTCTGTGCTTCCCATAATTGTTGAAACAAGTATCCCGATAAACGAATCCGGACCATGAACTGACATAACTTCGGACATAATTCCAAGCGAACCGCTTCCAGAAAGCGGACGCATTAACGCCATCGGCAACGCTTCAGCAGGAAATCCGATAAGATTTGTAATCGGAGATAAGATGACCATTAGAAAATCCATTGCCCCGCCCGCTCTGAATATTCCTATAGCAACAAGCATTGCTACTAAAAATGGAATTATCCGAAGCGCAACATTAAATCCTTCTTTGGCACCATCTACAAACGCTTCATAAATTTTTACTTTTTTGATCGCCCCATAAAGAACAAATGTAATTATGATTAACGGTATAGCAAGAGTTGAAATGATCTGTACAATTATTTTCAGTCCGTCCAAATTTAGAAAACCAACACTTGAAAATATTTTTGATAACAATCCTGTTGCAGCAAGTAAAACAATTAAAAAAGCAATGGAAAATATTGCTGTAAAAAATTTCCAGCTTGATTTAAGAAATGAAACAAAGTTGGAAAAACTCATCGGAAATTTTTCAAAAGTCTTTGCTGCTAGAATTCCGGTAAATGTTGCACACGATGCACCAAAAATTGATGTACCGATTATTATTGTCGGGTCACTGCTTCCAGATGCAGCCCGCACGGCAATTGCAGTAGCAGGAATCAATGTTAATCCGGCTGTATTGATTGCAAGAAAAGTTACCATAGCGTTCGTAGCTGTTCCCTTTTCCGGATTTAGTTTATCTAATTCTTCCATAGCTTTTAGTCCAAATGGAGTTGCAGCGTTACCGAGACCGAGCATGTTTGCAGAGATATTCATTATCATTGATCCCATAGCCGGATGATCTTGCGGTACATCCGGAAATAAAAATTTTGTAATTGGTCTTACTGATTTTGCAATTATCTGAATAAGTCCTGCCTGTTCAGCAATTTTCATTATGCCAAGCCAAAGTGCCATAATTCCAATCAATCCTAAAGCAATGTTTACTGCTTTGCCGGCGTAATCAATTGCAGAGTTTGTTACATCTTTCATCTTAGCAAAAGAAATCCTTTCTAATGTAAATGCTGCATTAAAAGAATTAATCCCGTTAGAACTGATTAAAACAATTTTTCCACCTAGATCATTATCTTGCCCGGATACTTTAGCCATCTCCTGCCAGATAGTCGGTGATTTTTCATCAATGACAAAATAAACTACATAGTTATTTTCTTTTTTGTTGAATGTAAGTTTTACTTTTTGATCAATTTCTTCTTTTTGATTTACATTGTAGAACTTTCCGAATGACTGAGCCGGGATTTTTATAATTGCATCAAATGGTTTATCGCTTTTTGAAAAACTCGAATCGAATGAAACTGTAACATCAACCGATTCACCGTTCCGGTATTTATTTTGAGTTTGATTGGATAGATCAAGTGTAAGCGCAGTTCCAATACCAAGGAAAAGTAATCCGAGCCAAATGTAATTAAGCATATTAGATTTCACTGATTAATGATTGATTGGATGCAAATTAAAAATTATCTGAGTAAAAGACAGATTTTAATTAATTTAGAATTGGAGAAGCAGAAATAAGTAGTAAGAAGTAAGAAATCAGAAATAAGAATGGAGAACTGTAATGAAACTCGGTTTAGTTCAATACTCGCCGGCTTGGGAAAATCAAGAAGAGAACATTCTTAAAATCGAATCTTTAATAAAATCTGCAAATAAAAATTTTGATCTTCTAATTTTTCCGGAAATGACACTCACCGGCTTTACAATGAATTCAGAAAAGTTTGCCGAAGAGCTGGATGGAATCGGGACACAGTATTTTTTAAATCTCTCGGCACGTTTGAAAACAAATATCTTTGCAGGAATAATCGAACGCGACGGAAAAAACATGTACAACTCACTTGTTCATTTCGATTCCTTCGGATTAATTAGAGCACGCTATAGAAAAATTCATCCTTTCAGTTATGCTAAGGAAGATCAGTTCTACAATGCAGGGAATGAAACAGTAATTACTCAAATAGATAAAATAAAATTTGGTCTGAGTGTTTGTTATGATCTGCGGTTTCCCGAATTGTATCGTCTATATGCTAAAGAACAAGTTGATGTTCTAATTGATATAGCTAACTGGCCTATCCCGCGGATTGACCATTGGAAAACTTTATTGAAAGCACGTGCAATTGAGAACCAATGTTTTATGATTGGTGTGAACAGAGTTGGCACTGATCCCTTTAATACTTATAGCGGATGCAGCGCCGTTTTCGATCCGATGGGAAATGAAATTGTTCTTGTTGAGAATGAAGAAAAAATAATTGAAGCAGAAATTGATTTGGCACTCGTTAATGCGACAAGAAATAAACTACCGTTCTTACAAGACATCAAATTAATTTAGGTAGAGACGTTGCATGTAACGTCTCAGCATTAAATGTTACTTCATAACTTCCAGGTAACATTTCTTTATCAACAAGTTTTTCAACTTCTCTTCCAAGAATATCATAAACAACAAGCTTTACTTGGGATTGTTTTGAGAAATTTTAATACTCTTGATAACTATGCTAATATTACACTAAATCACGAACCAACTTTCGTGCGAGCGATACCACTTTTGTAAGGGACAACGCACGATTGTTAGTTGCTTTGAACCGATTGGCTAATTAATGATCTTTATATTATCGAAGTAACCCTCATAATTCCAACCCTGACCACCCGCTTGAATTTTTATTATTTTCACGGCATTGGGAACATGTTCCTTAAGCACAAATTGTTCATTTCTCCGCCACACATTTTGTTGACAGTTCGGGAACGCTTTTACAATGTAATTTGAACCAGTCCAACTTGCCCCTCCTCGATAATTATAGGCAAATCTGACAACTACTGTCTCACTTGTTGATGTTACTATCCACAAATTAATGACGGCTGGATATTCATCGTTTTGTACGCCAGCACCTCCTGCAACATTTGAATAGGTGGGTTTAACATCGAATTGTATTTGGGTGGAATTGGAGACTGGTATGTTTACATTAATCATTATGAATGCCCCGTTGCCACAACCATTGCCGTTTGTTTGGTACGCTTTCAATTCACCATTTATCACTGAAATAGTACCCAATGGACATCCACTACTACTTACATTTGCTATCCATGAAGGATTGTTTGTAAAATCACCGTCGCCAAAGGTTTCTGAAAAGACAGGATTAGTATTAAAAGTTATACTTTTAATATCCGAAAGTAACAACGAATCTGTTATGCCATTTGTTTTTTTTATGAGCAAACGAGTTTGAGGAAAAATACTATTTGTAAAAAATATAACAAGGACTATTATTAAAGTACGTTTCATTTCTTTCTCCTATTAGAATTTTATTCAATATTATTTTACTAGCAAAAGTTTTTTAAATAATGAATTGTTTTTGAATGAAACTTGACAAAAATAGGTGCCGCTGGAAACAATATTCCCATTATTATTGCGCGAATCCCAGACAATTGAATTATTACCGGCATTTTGGAATGATTGCAAAAGAGTACGGATAAGCCGGCCTTGAATATCGAATATATTTACTAAAACCTCTCCTGAACTTGGGATTGTATATTGTATTCTTGTTATAGGGTTAAAAGGATTTGGATAGTTTTGAAAGAGCATAAAAGAAGATAATATTGTTTGCTCAAGTTCCCTTTCCTTGATATTAGTTGGTATACCAGAAAAAAAGATCTCGCTAATAAAGGGTATTGGGTAACCTTTAATTGTCCCATTCATTTGTTCGACAAACATTGAATCAGTTTGTGCAAGTGAAAAAGATGAATAACTAAGAAATATTATCAGCAAAAACTTTTTCATTATTCCTCCAATGTCAGTATTAATAGTATTTGACTTTTTTACTGATTTGAAATAAATCAATGTGAATGCCAGTTACTTTGCATTTGCGATTTATTTTTTACAATCCACCTTCGTGATAAAGTTGTTGGATTTCTGCATCTGTTAAAGCACGGTTGTAAATACGGATATCATCAATACTACCACCAAAATTACTTGGGTTACCTATATAATGTAATCCTATATATATCGATCCAGAACCAGCATAATCGGCGGTTGAGATATCTGAAGCAACCAATACACCATCGCGATAAACCTTTCTTACGTTCGTATTTACGTCATAACTACAAATCCAATTATGTAAAAGTAGATCTGAATATTGAGAAGGGACATCAAGGTCGTTTTGATAAAAAGCGAATGTAAATTTATATTGCATCGCTACATCACGGAAACCTATATGCAAAGAACTATTCGTTGTTCCTAAACCTTGACCTATAATACAATCATAATCTCCCTTAACATCGCGTTTCGCCCAGACTGATATTGTAAAAGATGAATTTGAAAAATTAAATCCACTATTTATAAATATATATGCATTAACTCCATTAAAGTAGTAAGCCGAATTAGGTTTCCCAAATCTATCTGCTGTCAATATCGCACCTTGAACATTACCGTTATTTCCTTTCCCACTTTCATCATTTGCATTTCCATTAAATGGATAATAAGCGATTAACCCTTTTGTGGGCAAAGTTTCGGATTCAACAGGATTGCTTTCACCCTTTTTGCAGCTAATAAATACGAATAGTGCAAGTACAAATAAAATTAATACCACAATAAAAGCACGCATAATTAACCTCCGTTTGTATATATATTATATACTCCACACTTTTTTAAGGAATGAAAAGGTGAATTATCTGGGGTAACTATAGTAATAGATTATTCTGATTTGGTTAATTTTTTGCGGTTTTTGAGGATTGCTCTGCTTTTGCTTGCAAATAATACTTATTCATTGTAGGATAATTCACAAACTTATCCCCATCCCACCAGCGCACATTTGAAATTAACTTATTTTCAAATTTTTTCCAATCTGCAATTGGTTTTAGTTTACCTTCGTTTACTAACATTTGATACTTGGTGTCAAACTCTGAGCTTGTTTCAACGTGCAGCACATTTAACTGCTTATCAAGTGTATACAAAGTTGAGTATTCCTGTGAATGCCTAATATTTTTAATGTCAGTATAACTATCATATTCTCTAAGTATAACAATTATTCTTTCACCGTTTATATCCACCAATCGTGCAAAACTGCTGCCGTAGTTGGTAAATCTCCCAACATCAGTTTTGGGAAATAATAAATAATATTTCATTAATCCCCTAGACCTGTTCTTAGGAAATCTGTAACCTGGTGCACAACCGCTTAAATATTCAGGATCAAATAATATAAGAACTCCGGACTTGTCATAATCGTTGTTTATTCCTGAACATAACAATTCTTCTTCCCCATCATTATCAAAATCATAGTTTACAATTCTGTTAATTGCACCCGGATTATAAAATTCCGAAATTATTTTGCCTCCAGAATTTATTTTGGTAGTGAAATTTGGGAACATCAGACCAATTCGATAATTAATAATTATTTCTTTTTTGTTACCGCTATTAATTAAACTCATTGATAATATTAATATATCGTTGCTGCAGTAAACATTTCCATATAAAGAATCATGTTGAGGAATAACAGTTTTCCATTTGAGATTCCCATCATAATTGTAGCAAAAAAGAGTTTTGTTCAAGATTTTATTTTTTTCATCGGAGAGTAACAAAAGGATATCATTGTATCCATCGTTATCAAGGTCGTTAAGAATAATCCTTTTTTCTCTCTCAGTGTTATTATACATGTTAATATCTTGGTCAGATAACATTTGGGATTTCCACATGGGTTTTCCATATTTGTTAAAAGCTATATAACGGCCACCTTGTAATCCAATATAGACTGGATGTCTCTCTAAGACAGGAATCAGATATTCTGTAACTATCAGAATTAGAGCGAATAAAACAATCGTTGATAATACTAAATTAGCGATTGAATGATATCGCTTATAATTAGCTTTTAATTTTTCTTTAATTCTTAATTTGTGTACTTCAACGACTGCAAGATTCTGAAATATACTTTTGAAATTAGCACAAGGGATCAATGTAAGATTTCTTTGTGGGTATTCTTTTTGAAGTTCGGAGAGGATTTCTTTTGCTTCAATTATGTTGTCTTCCGGAATAACAAACTTATTGAAATGGGAAAAGAATACGGTTTCCATTTTAACTTTAAGAGTAGTTGAATCGAGCTTTCGTAAATTACCTTTTTCATCAATAGCTCCGGTGATAACAACGTCGTCGAAAAATCTATAATAGATTCTGTGAAGTTCGTTTATCGGGATAGAATTATAAGTAAGAGCTATAAGTGCAAGTCCGAACGACTGACCTGAATAAGAACAGTCTTTGTTCCCAAAAGAAAAAGTTAAGTTATATGCGCCTGACTTAGATATAACTTCTCTTGCATGCTCTTTTGAAAAAGATACTATATTAGCAACATAAGGGAACAGTTTTTCATGATCGCTATCGGATAGATTTTCAAACTCAATTTTATCCTCAAGAAATTCTTTCCCCCTTTTTGACGATCTGAGAGTTAAAGTTTGAATTGTTCCCACATTTCTTTTTTCATCACTATTCGTTTCGATAAGAACAACATTAATAGAATTGTTATGAGCGTTAACTTCTTTATCAATGGTTCCAGTTAGTAAAGAGAAAATCTCTTTACGGGCATTTTGTAAAATATCAATACACTTTTCTGAATTCTCTTTGGAAAAGCTTAGTGACTCTAAGGACTTAACAACAAATGACAAATTATCAATCTCATAAGGGGAAAAATATTGAAATTCATTTCTAAGAATTAGTTTGACTAGCTCCGGCACAAATTCATTATAATAAGAAATATATTTGTTGGGGGTTTCAGACTTGATTAATTCGGACAAAAAATTAGAAAGGTACAACAATTTTAATCTTGTACTATGAGGTTTGCCTAATTGTTCTTTTAACCAGTGAGATTTAATTTCAATATCAAATAATGACATAAGAAATGATCCCCAGAACGTTTACAATTTATGATTGTAATTCGACTATTAATTCAATGTCTTCGGGTATATAGTCTTCACTAATTTTTGCTACGCCATCTTCGTTTGTGATTAGTTCCTTATTAAGAAAAGGAATTCTAATAATTGCGTTCTTTACACTCCTTTCATCCTCGCATATAACATAAAACTCATATTCTTTGGTCTCAGGATGATGAAACATTCTAACAATAACATATTTTTCAGCGGAAAGAAAAGTCTTTACATATTTTAAGGAAGATTCAGTTGTTGTTGATTGTTGAGCAGCAAGAGTTATTTGATCCGGTTTATTAAGCTTTAGATTGAGCGGAGTTAGTACAAACACTTTTTGTGTTTTTTCGTATATAGTTTGTTCATAGTTGCTGTAGAATTCTTTTATCTCCTCCAATTCGGCAGCTAACTGAGAATCAGTTGGTATTCTTCTTTCTATTTCTTCGACAATTTCTTTATCTAATAAAGATCTGTTAAGAATATATAAGTGTAAGTCTATTTCAGCAATTTCTTTCATAGCACTATTTTCCATTAACTATCTTGATCAAAATTATCTTCATCTACAATATACTCCACATTTGTATTCTCAACAGAATTGTTCAATTCAATAAATTCGCTTGCTTTTGTGTAATAGAACTCTTTTAGTGTATCTAAAAGCAATTTCTCTTCCACAGCTTTACAATATTCTTGTTGAGAACTCAATATCTCAAAAACAATTCTCAGTACCTTTGCATAATCATATTTCTTCATCTTAACCGGGAACAACCGGCTAAGTAAATAATTTTTTTCTACTTGAGGCAAACTAAAATCAATTTGATCTTTGTGATTAAAACTGAGGTATTTAATCCCATGAATAATGTGTTTCTTATAAGTTTCTTTTCGCCGTGCGACCTCTGTTGATACCGCCTTGCGAATATCAAAATAAATATCTCCCCACTCTTCTTTAATTAGCGATAATCCTTGATTCGTTCTTGCTTTAATTAAAATTGCCAATTGTGCTTTTAAATTATCGGGATGGATTGTTTCAATTCCATCCGGAAAGTGTTTATTAAAATATTTTTCAAATTCAATTAATCTTCCTTGTTTAGGAATGAAAAGTTTCCAGATACAATCGCATGCTAAATCTTGAACAGAACAATCCATTTTTCTTTGAAGATCATTCCTGGTATTTTGATTTTTGTTGAGATAAAGAGTTGCAACCGAAAAGCGAATGCATACTTCATAGAATTGATTAAATAATGGAGATCTATCGCCCTTATCAAGAATTGAAAACAATAGTTTCTTTATTGTTTCGCTGTCTATCATTTGACCCTAAATGAAAATAGAATGGAGATAAATTCGTGATCATAATAAGGAATGGAACTTAAACTTGCAATATTGTTTAAGGCGTTGTTCGAATTACAAATCTGTTTTTTGCGTTATCAATCTAATTCCATTTCGGTTTGTTATATACAACCAGATCCATTCAGCAAGAACTTTGTAACGGTTACGAAACCCGATCAAATATAATATGTGAATGAAAACCCAAGCTAACCATGCAATTAATCCAGAAGCTTTGATCTTTCCAATCTGCATTACTGCTCTTGCCCTTCCAATCGTTGCCAAATTTCCTTTGTCAAAATATTTGAATGGGATTCTTTCTTCTTTTGGAATTTGTCCAGCAATAATTTTTGCAACAAAATTCCCTTGCTGAATTGCAACCGGACAAACTCCCGGCAACTGTTTACCATTTTTATCATAACATAATGCTGCATCGCCGATAACAAATATTTCCGAATGCTCTTTTACACTGCAATCTTTTTCTACAATAACTCTCCCTGAACTATCAAGTTCAGTATTAAGAGATTTCAATATTGGCGAGATTGTATTCCCGGCTGCCCAAATTACATTTAGTGTTTCAATAAATTCATTATCGAGTTTAACACCTGAAGAATTTATCCCGGTAACTTTTGAATTTAATTTTACAATTACACCAAGTTCTTCTAGAAGTATTTTGCCTTTTTCGTTCAATGGTTCATCGTAAATACCTAAAATTCTATTTGATGCTTCAACTAGAATTATTTTTGTTTTTGCCGGATCGATTTTTCTGAAATCCTTCATCATAGTATGTCTTGCTATCTCAGCAATTGCCCCGGCTAATTCTACTCCTGTTGGTCCACCACCTACTATCACAAATGTTAAATGCTTTTGAACGTCTATCGGGTCGTTGGATCTCTCGGCTTTTTCAAACGACAATAGCATTTTTTCGCGCAGGGCAAGTGCATCGCTCATAGTTTTCAAACCCGGTGCATATTTTTCCCAATCGTCTTTCCCGAAATAAGAATGACGAGAACCGACTGCTGCAATTAAATAATCATAATCGAACTCGTCATCGTGCAGAAAAACTTTTTTCTTTTCAGTATCTATGCTTATCACTTCGCCCATAATTACTCTAACATTTTCTTGTTTGCGGAGTATTGCGCGGATAGGTGCAGCAATATCGGCAGGAGAAAGTGCCGCAGAAGCAACCTGGTAAAGCAACGGCTGGAAGAGATGATGATTAGTTTTATCTATGAGAGTTATTTCTACATTGGCATTTTTAAGTGCTTTGGCAGCGGTCAATCCACCAAATCCCCCGCCGATTATAACAACTTTCTTTTTCATTTTTTTATTCTGATCCTGATATTGAGATTCCTAAAAGCATAGAGAATATTTAACATCATTCATAAGAATAGAACAATCGTTAGAAAAAAAATTTTTATGATACTGTAGAACAGAATCTTATTCTGTTCATTAAGCTCAAATCGTCTTGTAGAACAGTTTTCCAAACTGTTCACTAACGCTCAGATTAGAAATCTGAGCTACATTAACACAAAAATAATTTTATCTTCTACCCGAATACAAACCGCCCGACTTTGTAACTTTAATATCCTGAAGCTCGGGAGCTTTGAGACGTATCTCGAATCGGAAGCCGCTGTAATATCCGAGAGGATTCCAATTAAAATTCATTTCCCAGCAATGAAGGTCTCTGTAAATCGTAACTTGAGGAGCCGATACTTGTTTAGTCTCAAAATCATAACTGCCTCGTATTGTAAATTTCCAATTCTTTGTTAAGCTAAATCCAAGATCGGCACTAAGGTTTGAAAATGACTGCGACTGATTTGGTGTTGGTTTAGAAAAATTATAATTGTAACTCAAACTTAAATTCCAGGGAATATTTAAGTCGGGTGATTGTTCCTCATCGTGTAAACCGATGTAATCTTTTTTAGAAAATGCGTTGAATCCTTCATCCTTTTGTTCTTTCTGTTGTTTGTTAGATTCAACAGGTTTTAGTTTTTCACCGCTAA
>Ga0082335_1006097_pt1 | contig 15872 bp, 15 predicted proteins | sample Subgrocontami58m_FD_72375 | JGI IMG/M metagenome (GOLD analysis project Ga0082335, IMG submission 72375) | Subsurface groundwater microbial communities from S. Glens Falls, New York, USA - GMW37 contaminated, 5.8 m (SPADES assembly) (version 2) ... | reverse complement strand
GCGCCCGACCTCCGCGGCCGCGAGCAGATCCTGCTCGTGCACATGCGCAAGGTGCCGCTCGCCCCCGACGTCAAGGCGGAAATCATCGCGCGGGGCACGCCGGGATTTTCCGGCGCCGATCTTGCCAATATGCTGAACGAAGCCGCCATCCTGACCGTCCGCGATAACCGGATGCAAGTGACGATGGCCGATTGTATTAACGCAATGGAAAAAGTCCTGCTTGGACCGGAACGAAAATCGAAGGTCATGTCGGAGAAGGAAAAGAAAATTACCGCCTATCATGAAGCCGGCCACGCCTTGGTCGCCCATTTCCTGCCGGTCGCCGACCCGGTCCAAAAAATTTCGATTATCTCGCGCGGCCGAACCGGGGGTTTCACGATGAAAACTCCGACCGAGGATCGCAGTTACCACACGCTCAACGAATTTACCGCCGATCTGGCGGTGATGATGGCCGGGCAGATGGCCGAGCAGGATGTTTTTAATGAAGTTTCCACCGGCGCCTCGAATGATCTGCAAAACGCCACCAGCCTGGCCCGGCAAATCGTCACCCGCTTCGGCATGAGCAAACTCGGCCCGCGGACCTTCGGCCACCGCGAAGAAATGATTTTCCTCGGCCGAGAAATCCACGAATCGCGCGATTATTCCGAAAAAGCCGCCCAGGAGATTGACCAAGAAATCGACCGCTTCCTCCATGAGGCACGGCTGGTCGCCCAACGGATCATTAAAAAAGAACGGGCCGCTCTGGAAAAAATCGCCCAGGTTCTGCTGGTCAAAGAAACGATTGAACGGGACGAATTCGAGGCTCTGCTCGGTCCCAAACCGAAGACCTAACGGTTGCGTTGCGGACGAGGGCGGATTTATGCTATAGTTCGGGGGTTCACCTAGACCAAAACCAACCCGGTACTACAACAAGTACTAAAAAACACCTCACGTAACGTAGATAACGATGCCGAAAAAACACAAGGATATCTGCAGAATGGTAATTGTTGTAGTACCGGGCCAACGCCTATGATTGAAACGCTCCTCAGTTTTGCAGCCATCGGCCTCGTTGTGATTGGCTTGGTTTTGACGTTCCGCATCCCCTATCTGCGGTCGATTACCCAGCAAGCCTTCTCGATTATTTGGCGAAAAAAGTATTTGTGGTTCATTGGATTTTTTGCCGGGATTCTTTTTGGCCGCGGTGAACCGGACTATCTCTTCCAGAATCTCAATTCCAACGTCTACAGCATCGCCAATTTGCAGAAATGGTTGATCGCCCTCCGCGACACGATTCAGAGCGGCGATGCGGCCGGCTGGTGGGATTATGTCTCCCGTCTCTTCACCCAGGCACCGGGCTTAATGACGGCCTACCTGCTCGCACCAATTGCCCTCGGATTGGTTTTTATCTGGCTCATTTCCGTCTCCCAGGGAACTATTATCCGGATTGTCTCGCGGATGTCGGAAAAGAAAAATGCCAGTTTGTTTGACGGTATTTCCGCCGGGACGAACGCTTTTTGGCGGGTTCTAAGCATCAACTTGCTGAGCGTTCTCGTCCTCGCTGTCCTGACCGTTCTCCTCGTCGGCGTTCCGGCCGCTTCTTACTTTATCAGCGGCAACGGCGCCTGGGCCTCGATTACCAGCGTCATGTTATTTATTGTCACCGTTCCGGTCAGTATGTTGATGTCGTTCATGGTGAAGTTCTCGGTCGCCAGTACCGTGGTTGACGGCTTGGCGCCGATGGTTGCTTTCCGGAAAATGTGGGGCCTGGTGAAACGGAATCTGATGGCGGTCCTGGAAATGTCGTTTGTGATTTACGCGGTGACGCTCGTTGTTTACTCGATCGTGCTGTCGATGGTCAGCTTTTATATCCAACCGACGTCGTTCTTGAATCTCGGAATTGTTCTCATCGCCATCGCCCTAGTCTTTGCGTTCAATACGACGTTCAGCTACACGGCCTGGACGCTGATGTTCATGCAGTTGCGCCAGGGCGACGCCAATAGCGCCTTCGGCCGCTGGACGACTCGGCTCGTCAATTTTGCGAAGCCGAAGCAGTCGATAAGTTAGACTTTTTACATTACAAGAAACACAGCGCGGGTTTCGAAACCCGCGCTGTGTTGTGCCATACTGCGGCCTAACGCTTGAATTCTCCATGGGATGGGCGTATACTCCGGCTGATTTGATGTTGGTATTGTCCGTGCCTACTGGTCGGTCCCTAGCTCAATTGGTTAGAGCTCTCGTCTTATACACGAGTGGTTCCAGGTTCGAGTCCTGGGGGACCGACCGGTGGGCATGAAGAAAGTCTTACCTGCCCCGCACTTGACGACCCTGAGCTTGTCGCCTCTCGACTATGTTCGAGGCGACCTCGAGGTCATCGAGAGGTCGAAGGGGCGGCATAGTGCGGGGTACACGACCGGTCGATGGTTCTCCGCCTCCGTAAACCCGGAGTTTACTTCGGCGGATCCGCCACAGCTTTTTTCGAAAAGCGGAGGCGGAGAATCCAGGGGTGCCCACCAAAAGGAATATAAGTCAAAGGCTCGCTTTGGCGGGCGGGGTACACGAGTGTTTCCAGGTTCGCCAGGTCATTCGACCTGGCGACCGGTCGTATGACCGGTCGACTCCATCCCCGCCCACCAGCAGAGGTGAAACAAGGGAATAAAAAAAGAGTCCCCTTTACGAATCCTTTGCAGGATGGGGGCACGGAAGCATGCGCTGCTTCAGGCGTTGTTCCTTTAGTTTGGTCTGACGACGACAGTCTGGCCGCCTTCGATGGCGAAAGGAACCGCCACCTCCTCTGCACCAACCGGGCTGAACGTGGCGACATACGTGCCGACTTCCAACTCCACGGTAGCTGGGGTGATGGTGAACGGCAGGGGGAGCATGTCGCCATCGGTCCGGGTGACATTGACTGCCATCGACTCTTCCGACCAGAGGTAGGCCTTACCCGTTGTGGGAGTAAGCGGAGCATAGCTGTTGTACACCTTTTTCTCGCAGCCGACAGACATGACCGGGATCAGGAGAAGAGCGACCAACCACTTTTTCATTGATACCCTCGATGTGAAGGTCATCCGAAACCGTCGGAAGGGCGGACTTGCTCTCAGGGCTTTATGAAAGAGCTCAGCATAGTATCATAATTTTTCTACATTGTCAATACTCCTCGGCCAAGTAGGGATCGATGCAAGTCCTTGAATTATTTTTGATATCAGGTACTATGTCTGGGCTTGTTTTAGATGTGTCCCACTGATGGGCGGCTAGCTCAGTTGGTTTCCGGCGAAGCCGGATCCGGCTTCGCCGGAAGAGCAGTCGTCTTATACACGACCGGTCCCTGGTCCCCCCAGGCTATTCAACCAGGCGCGAGGAAATCCAAGAGGGCTGTTCATGTGTGTTTCCAAAGAGTCTTGCCAGTATTGACAATCCGACCAGTTTCGGATAACGTTGCTTTATGTCTCAGCCAGTTACGAAAGATGACCTCCGCGTGGCAACACGGGAAATCATCGATCACTTCAACAAAAGCCAGAGTGAACAAAATCAGCAGCTCGGAGCCATTGCCGAAGATGTCGCTAAAATAAAGTTAGCAGTTATTGATCTTCTCGCGACCGATCGCCATCTTCACAACCTTGTTGCTGCACTACAGCGCCAAGGAATTAAGTTGAGTGAAACAGAGGTATTTTCTACTTAGGAGTTCGCGGCCGACTGACATTCGGCCAACAGCCGGACTTGAAGTTTTTCTCACATCAGGTACTATGCCTGGGCTTGTTTTAATGTGATCGTGTCCCGTTGATGGGCGGCTAGTCCCGACCGCGAAGCGGTCGTGGATCCTCGGCTTCTCGGGAAGCCGGGACTCAGTTTCCGCCAGAGGCGGATTCGCCTTCGCCGAAGGTCAGAGCGCCACATTGATCCCGTACAACGACTTCGTCGTTTACGGGACAAGCATTGTGACTACCCAGAAGATTAACAACATATGATCGGGTGGGCGGCTAGCTCAGCTGGTTAGAGCGCCACATTGACATTGTGGAGGTCAGAGGTTCGATTCCTCTGTCGCCCACCCGATCATAGGTTTGAGGCTTGTCCCGGCGGAGGCCGGGATTCGATTCCTCTGTCGCCCACTATTGGGACAGATATTCAAAAACCCCCCCGCCGTGGCGGGGGTGTTTGTAGAAATCAGTATTTTCTTAGGCCGTCGCGTTCGAGCGTCGGCGGAGTTGCTGGAAGCCGATGAATCCGGCCGCCATCAGGGCGATGCCGAGGACGAAGGTGATCAGGTCTTTCAGACCGGCCCCAGTGTCGGCCAAACCGAGGACCTGCGGAATTTTGACGTTGACGATCGCCTCGGCCGCGATCGGGTCGAAGAAGTCGGCGGTGACGAAGGCGCGGTTGACGTGTTCGCCGGCCGCAACGTCCTTGCCCACCTTAACCTGATAGGTCAGGGTTTGCGAAGCGCCAGCGGCGAGGGCGCCGATGTTCCAGGTCTTCGTGGCTTTACCGCCGTCGACGAAGGTGAAACCGTCCGGCAGGTTATCGGTCACGACGACGCTGGTGGCGTTAGCATCGCCGGTGTTGGAAACGACGATGGTGTAGGTGACGGTGTCGCCCGGGTTCGCCGTCGGCGTGTTGACCGACTTGGTGATGCCGAGCTTGGCTTCGGCGGAAACGCCGAGGACCCGAGGAGTCGTCACGGTGAGCGTCGGAACGGTCACCGTCGTCGTGACGAGGTTGCTACTGAATGACACGTTTTGATCGGTTTTGAATGTACCGGTATTCGTCAGCGAAGTCGCGCTCGTCAAACTTGGGCTGACGATAACCGTCATTGTGACCGTTCCGCTCTCACCGGGATTGCGGGTTCCAAGCTCCCATTTAGCGACACCGCTTGCGAAGGAAGTCGCGCATGTGCCAGTCGTTGTACCGCAGGTTTGTGAAGCAAAGGTTGTATTGGCTGGGATCGGGTCAGTAATGACCGCGTTGGTCGCGGAGGTATTTCCTGCCACAGACCAGCTTAGGGTGTAGGTGAATGATTGCCCCGGAGTGGCAGTCGCCGGGCCGGTTTTGTCGAGGGTGATGGCGGTGACGTTCTTGGTGTTCGTGAACGTGCAGACGACCGCGTGTCCCTTGGTGACAGCAACAGCATTGTCGGTGCCCGGAGTGACCGGTGAATCGTTATCAGTACAGGCTAATGTCGAGCTGTAGTCAGTCAAGCCGCCAGTTTCAGACACATAGTATGTCCCGGTACCGACAGTTTTGATGCCCGTGGTCAGGGGGGTGGCACCAGCCGTGCCGGTGGGTTGAGAAATAACCTGAGAACCACTGACTGTCGTGCCGATGTTCAGGGTCGTTTGCCCAGGTGTCCCGGACCAGACTTTCTTCAATTCAATGGTTCCGGTGTCGCGGGTGTTGCCAAAGTTGCAGGATGGAGCGAGAATCGAGTTCTGCGTCTCTTGAGTGTTACAGGTGTTTAAGGGTTCGCGGTTGATCAATTCTCCGCCCACGGTCATCGAGTGGCAATTGTTGTTATCATTCGCCGGGTAGGTTTGAGTCCAACCACCTTTCTGAACTTCACAAACTTGATAGGTGCCAGCTGGTAATCCATGGAAAACATACCATCCATCTTGGCTATCATCGCTCTTAGTCTGTAACGATTGTTCCTCCCCATCAAGCACGCCATTTTGATTGGTATCCAAGAAGATAGTCCAGCCGTTCAAACCAAGTTCACCCTCGTCCCAGGTGCCATTGCCATTCAGGTCATTGAATTTCTGACCATGAATGTCGTAGGTTGGCACTTCAGAATTGGTAAACCGGCAGTAAACCGAATCACCGTGATCGGCACCAAAATCAAGCTCATCTGTGGTGATGATTCGTCCTTCACCGCTACCGATAAAGCCTCGCTCTTCATATACAGAGCATTGCCAGGTAGTTGTGTACCCCGGCGCTTGGAACATGTCGGGCGTTTCGATAATGGTGTGATTGACGCCACCAAGAACATCAGCCCAATCGCCACCTTCGATATTTGTTCCGCCATCAACCGACCAGGTCCATCCCTCCGGATTCCAAAGGTCTTCTCCCTCTAAAGGAACGACGCGCTTATCTACTTGTATGTTGTAGACATTTCGGGCGTTGCAAATCGTTACGGCTGTGTCTTCGTTAGATGAGACGGAAATACTGGCCGGCAGAGAATTGCCGTCCGGATTATTGCATGATCCGTCGCCGTTGGTGTCGTACCAACCCGCAACGTGATAACCGTTTTGTGAATTCTCCGAGATATCGTAGTCGTCTGCGGTCACATCAGCCAACGTGGTGCCGAACTCCCTGTCCGCCGGATCTTGATCAACGCCCCATCGGAAACCGGCAGAATTACCTTCGGTGTCTCCACCTTCGAATGTACCGTTGCCGTCGGTATCGATTTCTTTTGAAACAGTGATTGAACCAAAGAGTACCCCATTGACGTGGTAGTTGTCGTTCTTACTGCCACCTTCATAAGCATCGTTGTCCCAGACGTCGACGGTATACACGCCGTCATCAAGGTCTCCGTCCGAACCGACAACGTAAGCAGTGGCACAGAAGTACCCTTCTTGATCATCGGTTGTCGTGGTTTGAAACGATGCCACTAGTTCAGATGGATCAGCGCTAGATCCGCCCGGATTGCCATGGATTTGTCCATAGACGGTAATATCTGGATCCCAATTTTTGCCACGGACATAGACGGTTTCGCCGTTAGCATATTCATTAGCGTCCTGGTCGGCTGGAGTGAGGCAGGTCTCCTGCGTGGTCCAAATTGAAGCCGCGGCAGCCGACGCCGCCTTCGGTCGAACCAACGAGCCCAAAAGGCTGACGTTCGCCACCATGGTGGCTACGACCACAATATTCAAAATCTTCCAGACCCGTTTCCGAGTCTCTTGCTTTGGTCGAAGCGCCAGCATCAGTTGGCTAACGCGACCGGTGGTATTCTTGCGCATAAAATTATGTCGCGATGAATAAATATTGAAATTTGAGCTTGTAGTATAGCATTCCCGACCTGGAATGTTGCCTATGCTTTATCAGATGAGGGCAAAAAAGTCAAGGGCCTTTGCACACTCTATCCCCAAAATGGGAGCTTTTCATCGGTTTATGACATATTTACCCCGCACCAGCCCCTCGGCAGGCTCGGGACGGTGCGGGATTCCCTGCCTCTGCCGAAGCGGGGCTTCGGCTCCGCGCAGGCAGGCGCTCCTTACAATCACAACTCGTGAAGGAATAGGAACCTGTTGGCGGAGCTTCATGCTATTATGGGTTCATGCCACGGGCTCAAAGAATGAAAAAAGTTACAGTCTGGCGCTGGTGGATTCTTAACGAACGAACCGCGCCGCCGGTCGCCGCGCTCGGCGTGATGGTGATGGTCATCCTCCTGACATTGTTCTTTCATGTTCTCACGAAACCGGCCGCGGCGCCGACGGTCAATGGGAATACGAACACGCTAGCGAAACCGAACCTGGCGATTGCCACCGATGACGGTGTGACGCTGGTGGGCGACCTGACCTATCCGTCCGGCGCGGGACCGTTCCCGGTCGTGATTCTTGTCCATGAATTCGGCCAAGACCGCCACCAGTGGGACGCCTATCGCGATACCTTCATCGGGGACGGCTTCGCCGTGCTCGCCTATGACACCCGCGGATTCGGCGGTAGCGCGCTGGCGAACGTCCCCGGCGCCCAAACGGCTTTTTTCGGCAGTATGCCAAATGATCTGGCGGCCATTCTCACGTACCTCCGCCGCCAACCAAAGGTTGACGACGCAAAAATTTATATTATCGGCGCATCGCTTGGCGCGAACATCGCCTATGTTGCCGCGGGCAGTGATCTTGGTATTGTTAAAACCGTTTTACTTTCGCCCGGCGTCAATCCGCAACTGGATGGAGCCACGGTGGCGGATTTCAAGCCGTCGAATATTTTTGGCTTGGCCAGCGAGGCCGATCAATCGGCGCTTGAAGCCGTCATGGCGAACGTCCAGGAACCGAAAAAAACAACCATTGTGGCTGACAGCACGAGCCATGGTGTTGCTTTATTGCAAAGCTCCAAGGTGTTTAATACCGTTCGGCAATGGCTGGCGGAGTAGCGCCGCGCGACATCGTCGTTGCGGATCAGTCCAAGCCGATTCGATTGGATGTTTGGCTCACGAGCCACACCGAATTATCGCGCACAAAAATCCAAAAGCACATTAAGGCCGGCGATATACTCTGGAATGGAAAAAAAGTGGTGGTTCATCATAACGTTCATAATGGCGACGTTATTTCTCTGCCCAACCTTGAGACTGTCGTCCATGCCAAAGCCAAACCAGTCACGCCGGTTGATCCGACGATTATCTTTGAGGATGAAAATTATCTGGTCGTAAACAAGCCGTCCGGTTTAGTCGTCCACGGTGGACCGGGGATTCATGAATATACCCTGGCGGATTGGGCGGTTGCACACGATCCAAAGATCGCCGAGGTCGGCGACCAGCCGGACATCCGTCCGGGGATCGTTCATCGTCTCGATCGCGACGTATCTGGCGTGATGGTCATTGCCAAAACCGCCGAAGCGTTTTTCGACCTCAAGCGCCAATTCCAAAATCACACGATCACGAAACAATACACTGCGCTGGTCTATAACCGCCTGACGGATGAGCAGGGTCGGATTACGTTCGCGATTGCCCGCAAGGCCGACAAGTCAGGCTTGATGGTCGCTCGGCCAAACAGCAACGAAGGGAAATCGGCCGAAACGCGGTTTACCGTCGAGCGGTTCGTGAAAAATATGTCGCTGATAAAAGTCACGACCCTGACCGGCCGGAGCCACCAAATCCGCGTTCACTTCAAAGCGATCGGCCATCCGCTCGTTGGCGACCCGCTCTATAAGATTCGCAAACTGAAAGTCACAAAAATTACCCCGCCGCGGATTTTCCTGCATGCGGCGAAACTTGGATTCGACGGTCTCGATGGCACCCGCCACGAATTTCAGGCCGAGTTACCCATCGACCTCCAACGGTTTTTGGCGAAGGTGAGCTAGGCGCGGCGTCCGTTCCTTGTTGTACCACCCCGCCCTCCTACGGTCAGGAGGGAGAAAAAAGCGGTCGCCACGACTGGCTTGACCATCTGGAGTAATTTTGATAGACTCGTTGAGCAAAATTTTCACCTCTATGACCGATCTCGCTCGCACCGACATCCGCCCCGGCCAAACCGTTCGGGTCCACCAGAAGATCAAAGAAGGAGAAAAAGAACGCCTCCAGGTGTTTGAAGGTTTAGTCATCGCCCAGAAGCATGGGGCCGGCCAAAATGCCACCTTTATGGTGCGGAAAGTCTCCGATGGCGTCGCGGTCGAACGTATTTTTCCGATCCACTCGCCGATTATCGCCAAGCTGGAACTCGTCCGCACCTCGCGCGTCCGCCGGGCCAAGCTCTACCACGTCCGCAAAGCCGGCACGCGCCCGTTGAAGGAAAAGATCGAAAAGAAAAAGGCGTAAAAATTGTTTGAGGGTACTGCCCGCCACCCGGCGGGTGTTTTGTTGCATAGATTGACGGGGAACGCGGTCTATGATTGGATAAGGCAGTTGAACGCCCATTGAAATCAAGAATAGATTTTTTACCGAGATTATCAGCCGGTTGCATGGCCGCTCCCAAAACCAGGAGGTTTTGCTTGTCGAAGAAGCGCAATCTATCAGGTTTTAAAAGGACGCCAAGTCGGACGTCGATTGGCCGGATGATACGTCGTCGGCGAATGGCGGCGGGACTCACCCAGACCGTCGTCGGACAACAAGTCGGGTTGTCGCAGACGCAGATCAGTCTGCTCGAAATTGGCCACCAGCGCTTTCTCCGCTCACACCAGATTACCTTGCTGGCCGCTGCCCTCGGGTGGCCAGTTGCAAAACTCGACCCGCTCCGCCGTCCTGCAACTCCCTACGAACCAGTCACCGAGTTCGGGCGCCTGGTCCGCGACCGCCGCCTGAAACTTGGACTGAGCTACGATGAGCTGGCCAAACGGATGGGTGTTTCACCTGAATCCGCCCGGCGCCTCGAGCGTCGACAGAACTCAATGACGACCCACCAGGTCGTCAAAGTTCTCGCTCCCGCTCTGGAGGTACCGCTCGCGGTGTTCACGCCCTACGCCTTCAATCATTCCAAGGCGTCGACCACGGCCCTTGGACGTCTCTTGCGGACGCGCCGCCAGGAATTGTTTCTCAGTCTCCGCGACGTCGCCCACCGGGTCGGCCTAAAAAAACAGCACCTTAGTATGATCGAGCTGGGGCGTTGCCACTGTCATCGGAACCTCGAGCTGATTCCCCGTCTGGCGCGCGTCCTGAACCTGGCACCGGCCGAACTTCGTCGCCTGCAACCGTCATTCATCGTTTACAAGGTCGCCCGCGAACCGGGCAGTCTCGGTGAATGGCTGACGAATCGACGCTTGGCTCTTGGGCTCACCCAACGCCAGGTTGCCCGGCGGATCAAAACGGATCACGTCAATATCAGTAGGATCGAAAAAGGCCTCACGACGCCGTCTCCGCTGACGCTTGAGCGCCTGCTGGCCAGCTTGAACTGTGAATTACCGCCGCATTTCTCGACCCGGCGGCGTTTCGCCTAAGTTTATTCCGACCTTTCAATTCAATGTATTCCAGACCATACCCAGCCGAGGCAGAGTCATTAACCTTACGAAGCGATCAGTTTGTACAGCCAGACGGGCATGACGCGGAGAATTTTTTCGCGCCCTTCCCAATCGTGGAACGTCCGAACACGAGGTTGGGTTGAGTCCGGGCAGAACCAGTCGTCGAATGGAATCCGATCGGGGTATGAAGATTCGACCAGACTGACGAGTGAACGTTGTTCGTGTTTGGCGATGGCCAGGTCACGCAGACAGCGCGACATATGCGGCGCTGCGGCCCGAATGTGGAGTTCCTCTAGGCAGCAGTTCCGAGCCCAAACTATTGCTTCCCGGGCAATCCGTAGGGTCGACGGCGGCTGATCAGGCAACTGGCCGATGTACTTGACATCGAATTGACCAATATTAGGAAGATCAATATCCTCTTGCGTGTAGATCGGCCCACCATACTGAGCGTGCCAAGCTATAGCTCCGTCCATCAGCATGACATTTGATCGTATTGTCGACGGACAACCAAAGGCGAAAACAACCAACCCAGCTTTATGCACGATGACCCTCCTGGCTAGGGATTGAAGGTGCGAATCGTTTGCGTGGTCGGACGCTATCAAGAAACGCTGTACCTGTCAACGCATAGAAAAAAAACAACCCCGAGTGCTCGAGGTTGTGGTCTAGGTTATGGCAGGCGGCATTTGGAGATCTGCTCCCAGATTTCTAACGTTGGGTCAATCTTGAGCCGCTGCATCGTCTTGAGCGTATCGAGGATCAGCTTTTCAAGGTCGTCGATGTTTTTTTCGCGACGACGATTGTTGAGATCGATCAGATACTGGCTAACTCGCTTGAGGTATTCTTCGTGGAGCTTTGCCAAGGCGGCTTCAACATCCGGGGTCAGCGGTGGAGTTTGACCAAGGGCCAGGCGAATCCACCACAAGTAGAGCGGTGTTTTGATATCCATGGCGATGATCTGTTTTTCAACTGCGTCGTCGCCGATGTACAGATCCAACATCTTTCCGCCGGTACCTGCTGACGACGATGGTAGTGAGGCAATAATACCCCCGGTGCCCAAGGACCATGAATCCTCGTTATATGGCCGGGCTGGCTGGAGGTGAGTTAAGGCCAGACTACTCTTTGGAAAAAAATTTTCAGCCACAACCGTCTGGATCGGATTGACTCGTGGATTAACGATGTAACCACTCGTTGGAAAGCCGACTGATCGATGTTCCTGAAGTTGGGCGTCAATCGGTTGAGACTTGATGACGAGGCTTGTGCCGTTCAACCGCCCGAAGGTGATATTCTTTGTTGCCCGAATATCGTCCGGGCGATCAGGGGGAGCTTTTTTGCTCGATGGAGATTCCATCCTTGGTTCGATGATCATGATCAACTCACCACGGTGAGCAGCCACCTCTTGATCGATCGCCCCGAGGTGATCAACAATGACCGGATTGAGACTGAAGTGATTGACGATCACAGCGTCGAGGAACCGATTCTGGGTCGAACCGCCGTCAATAATTTCTTGGCGGAGAAGTTCGATTTTTTGTCGGATCTGCTCCGACAGTTCTTTGCGCCGTTGTTCGCTACCTGGGCGCTCGGACTCAAGCCGGGCGATTTCCTGTAATAAGGTATCAATCGTTCCCACGGGCCACCTCTTTGAGATGTGAAGAACAAACAGCGTGTCGGTGTGGGCGCACTCTAGAACACTCGGACGGGTTTGACAAGACCAGCCCCAGTTCGTATACAAATGACGAATAATGAATCGCGTACGAGTAAGGCATGGACGGGAATTACTTCTTTACGGTTTATACAAACTGGAGCTGGTCAAGCCCAGCCCCAGTTCGTATACAAATGACGAATAATGAATCGCGTACGAGTAAGGCATGGACGGGAATTACTTCTTTACGGTTTATACAAACTGGAGCTGGTCAAGCCCAGCCCCACTTTCTTGGAAAGTGGAGCTGGGCAAGTCCCACCCACCCTATACTATTGAATCGAATACGCGCTGAAATAAAAAAAGCCGCGGTCAGCATTCCCAAATAGGAAATGAGTCGCGGCTACGATGTCGGCACGCCCTGTTGCAGGGATGAAGTTTCCGGACGAATCGGTGTACCGGCCTTGTCGAAGGTGCAAACCAACTCCAATGACTTGGAGGGTTCGATACTGGCCGATCCCGGCCGGCCGGTGAGTAGGACGCCGTTCGGGGCGTACCACAGCCGTTTCAAGCGGTAACCTCCGTGCCGCGGGCATTGCCCTTCGAAGATTTTACGGACGTTCTCCAACATCGTGTCCCGCCCGGCATGGTCTTGGTTGAAGAGCGCCGTTTCGGGCAACACGTCGGTCTCCTCGAAAGACATGGTCGCGAGCTCGGTGTTGGCATGATCCCACGACCACTCGCTCTCAAGCACATACATCCGGCTAGGCATGATGAACCTCCTTCGATTCAATGGCGCGTAATCTGCAGGGCCGACGGTGAGGAACGGGGTTGGGATATCCAGGCGGCCGGTTTATGGCCGCGAACATTTCAGTTCTTGAAGTTGGCGTTTGTAGCCGTTCTGGTAAAGATCTCGCAGGTGCTCTGGCAGATCCCGCATCAGGAGGTGCAGACCGGCTCCGTGACGGGAGCCGACCCGGACGCGGATAATGTTCATGCTTTCGACGAAGATCTTGGCGCGGCTCTGATGTTTTTCGATGATCCGGAGAAGGACCTGGGACTTTTTGCGAAAAAGTTCAGTCGCCAATCGGTAGCCCCGGTCCTGGACCTGGTAGAAATGCGCCAGGTCATTGAGTTGAATGGCGTATTGGTTCAGCAGAATCGGATCGTGGCCATGTTCCTCCCAGGGAAAGGCAACGAGCTGTTCGTGGATAGTGCGTATTTGATCGGGCCCGGGGTACGGCGGCACAGTCGTGTTTCGCCAGAAGTCTTTGAGCGGATCGAACTTGGTCGCCATGAGGCCCTGGTATGGATCCAAATTTTCCACTTCCAGCCCGGGAGGCGGAGCCGGCGGCAATCGATCAAGCACGGTAAGTAAGAGCTGTTGCAGTCGGGGATGGTTGCCGAGGGTCGGCAGAGAATCAAGAATGCATCGCAACTCCTTAGCGTCACGCTCGCCGGTCACGTCTTGCGGTTTGAGACGGGCACAGCGGGCGATGAAGCTGACATGAGTTTGCGGGCTCAGCGCTTCCCACGTTCCGTCCTGAAAGAACGTACTCACCAGGTGCAGTTTCTTAGCATCAATAATTCGCTTGAGATCGTACTGGTATTGGGACATGAATCGTCCATACCGGTACCGGAATATCGTCGTGCGGCTCTTTGCCATCGGTCACCTCTCGTGATTGTGAAGAGCAAACTACGTTATCTGTGTGGTCGCACTCTAAAACACCTGGCCTGATTTGGCAAGACCAGCCCCACTTTTTAATAAAAGTGGGGCTGGTCAAGTCCCATTGCGGTTTTCGTTGACGGTGGAGCGGTTGTGTGGCACTCTATAGTACGTGGGGCAGAGAAAAATGCGGCTAGGCCCTACTCAATGTACAATAAAAACTCATATAGGAAGGAGGTGGTTTCATGAATATATATTCTGAAGCTGTGACGACAGCATTCACGTCGTTGTGGCATAATGTGGTTACATCGGCTCCAACATTCGTCCTAGCCCTGATCGTCTTCTCCGTCGGCCTGATCGTGGCCAGTGGTCTCGGCGCTGCCGCCCGTAAAATCATTCGGACAACGAAACTCGATACCGCAATTGAGAAGGCTGCCGCTTTTATGCGTTTACAGACCTTCGGCTTTAAGCTCAATATCTCGCAGCTGGTGGGTACGATTGTCGAATGGTTTTTTGCGATCGTCACCTTTATTGCTGTCGCGAATGTCCTTGGCCTAACACAGGTTACTGACTTTCTCAGCAAGGTCGCCTTGTATTTGCCGAATGTCTTGGTGGCGATTCTTATCCTTGGCTTGGGGCTCATCCTCGCTCGCTTTGTCGGCACCTTGGTTGAAAAGGGAGTCAAGTCATCGAACATGCCGGCCTCGGCTGGCGCATTGTCGATGGTCGCTGAATGGGCAATCATCCTCTTCGCGGTCATGGCGGGATTGACCCAATTGGGCATCGCTACCCGCTTAGTCGAGATCCTTTTCTCCGGTCTGATTTTTGGCCTAGCCTTGGCCTTTGGTCTGTCCTTTGGTCTCGGTGGACGAGACAAGGCTCGCGAGTGGCTCGAAAAAATGACGAAAGGCATGTCGAAATAAAAATTGTGTGCCAAAACATCACCCCCGATTCACCTGAGTCGGGGCTTGGTGGTTGTGGAAAAGATTTTCTTGGTGCGCCCGATGGCCTGAGATTCGGAAATGGATTATGTTTGGTGACAATCCAGACCTGAACGAGGGTTTACCAAATCCCAACACCAGCCGCAACCAATACCGCAAACACAGCCGCAGTCACAAAGGACCAGACGCTAACGCTAATATAGTTATCTAACTGACCAAACCATTTGTTGGCGAGGCGTCCGTATACATTTTGTAAGCTACCATTACCGACCAACCCAGCAAAACTCCCGTTTGCCCTATGTTTGTATCCTTGGAACTGGGCATACTGCGCCCAAACAGATGTAAGTACACTAAGTAGGGCCGCTATAAGTATGATAGCTGCCAACATTGCAGTAGGTGCGTCCTTCGGCCAGGCAGGATTGTTTAATATACCTTTCATCCATACCAAAATTGCTCCATTCAAAGTAATTAAGAATACGGCTAGTGAAACGCCAGACGAACGGTAATGCTTAAATTCATCGTGTACTCGCATTGACTGTTCGTGTTGAATTTGTGCTTCTGCTGCTCTAATAGTGTCGTGGTTCTGAGTCATGTGTTTATGAGTTCAACTGCATTCCTTCGGGTATGCGGATAAGTTGGTTGGCCAAAGTGTAGCGCTGGCTTTCGTAAAACACAATATAGCGCTAATCGTAGCGTCCCATATTGGCTTTCCACATGAGGGGCTCAAAATGCGCCTCAACCTATTTGGTGCGCCCAATGGCCTGAGATTTGGAAATGGATCCAGTTTGGTGCGTTCGCATCCGAGATGCAGATTAGTCGAGAGGATCTACGACTCATGATGGGAGAAGATCCAACTTCTGTCGAGAGGTTGGGACGCGCGCGGCAGCGTGCGGCGCGTGGACAACCGGTTCCGACAGACGTAATCTCCGAAGTGAACGCGTTGAGCGCCCCTTATTCACTCAAGGACACGACTATGTTGTAGGCGGTCATCACAGCCAGCACGTCCCTTCCCTGCGAAAATGGACCGGCTCCTCAAGGACGCGGACATTCAGGAGCT
>Ga0082335_1006096_pt1 | contig 15877 bp, 15 predicted proteins | sample Subgrocontami58m_FD_72375 | JGI IMG/M metagenome (GOLD analysis project Ga0082335, IMG submission 72375) | Subsurface groundwater microbial communities from S. Glens Falls, New York, USA - GMW37 contaminated, 5.8 m (SPADES assembly) (version 2) ... | reverse complement strand
CATCGAAACGCTCAAGGTCTGGGTGAACGAGGGCGCGAAGAATAACTGATCGGCCGAGTAACCCGCTCGGCGGGTCGGGGTCAACCCAGCGCGCCTGCCGCGCGTAGCGCGCCGATTTCCGCAACGCTCAAGCCCAGCAGTTCGCGCAGCACTTCGTCGGTGTGCTCGCCCAGCGCCGGCGCGGGCGTGCGCAATGAACCCGGTGTCGCCGACAGGCGTACCGGCACGCCCACGACGCGCATCGCGCCCGCGCGCGGATGGTCGATCTCGACAATGGAGCCGCGCGACTTCACCTGCGGGTGATCGACCACCTGGGCGAGGTTGTTGATGGCGCCGACCGGAATGCCGTTCGCGCTCAGAAGCGCTTCCCACTCGTCGTAGGTCCGCGTGAGGAACACCTGTTGCAGCTTTGCGATCAGGCTTTCGCGGTTTCGATTGCGCTCGCCATTGCCGCGAAAACGCGGGTCGTCGGCAAGTTCGGGGCAGCCGATCGCGGGACAAAATATTTTCCACAGTTTCTCGCTGCCCACGGCAAGCGCCAGATCCCGCGTTTTGGTTTGAAACGTCTGGTAGGGCAGCAGGGCCTTGTACGCGGTGCCCATGGGCCTGGGGATGTCGCCGCTGGCGCAATAGTTTGCGATCATGGTGCCGAGCAGCGCGAGCTGGCCCTCCATCATCGACACGTCGATCGCCTGTCCAAACCCGCTTTTCTCCTTTGCTCTGAGCGCAAGCATAACGCCGAAGGCGGCGTTCATGCCGGCAGTCAGGTCGGCGATGGAAACGCCGGCGCGGGCGCCGTGTCCGCCGGCTTCGCCGGTCACGCTGATCATGCCGCTCTCGGCTTGAACAATCAGGTCGAGCGCGGGACGGTCGCGGTACGGCCCGTCCTGGCCGAATCCGGAAATCGAGCAGTAGATGATGCCGGGATTGCGCAGGCGCGCCGTTTCGTAGGCTAGCCCCAGGCGCGCCAGCGCGCCGGCGCGGTAGTTCTCAAGCACAATGTCGCAGCGCTCAACCATGCGCAGGAAAGTTTCCTTGCCCTGGAGGGTCTTCAGATCGAGCACGATGCCTTTCTTGTTGCGATGCAGGCTCACAAAATAATCCGTTTCCCCGCCCGGTAGCGGCGAGCCCCAGGCGCGGGCGATGTCGCCCGGGCCGGGCGGTTCGATCTTGATCACCTGCGCGCCATAATCGGCCAGCATGGTCGAGCAGAACGGCCCGGCGAGCGCATGGCTCAGGTCGAGCACCTTGATTCCTTCTAGCGGTAGTTGCATGGAGATTCCGTTCTTTTTGGATGAGCAGCTTATTGTTAAGCGTGTTGCTGGGTTATGCGAAAGTCGAAGTGGCGAACCGCGCCACTCTGACCGTCGCCATCGAAATCGGCCGCCGCGCCGGCATGGTCACGGTCACCCTGCCGGCGCCGATGGAGCGGCCGCAGAAAGCGGGGCTAGCGGACGTGGTCAGGGAGCAGTACGGCGTATAAAGCGACTCGGTTTGCCGCCGGGCTTTACCGGCGCAACGCGGTTCACGGGTGGCCGCCTGCCCGCGCGCCGCGGTACCTTCCCGGTCCCCGCCGGTTGATACGTTGGAATCAGGTGTTTCTTGCCGTTGCCGATGAGATCGGCGCGGCCCATGCGGGCGAGCGCCTCGCGCAGCAGCGGCCAGTTCTCCGGGTCGTGATAGCGCAGGAACGCCTTGTGCAGCCGCCGCTGGCGTGCGCCGCGGACCACGCTCACTTGTTCCGATGTGGCCGACACCTTGTGCAGCGGGTTCTTGCCCGTGTGGTACATGGTCGTCGCCAGCGCCAGCGGCGTCGGCAGGAAGGTCTGCACCTGGTCCAGGCGGAAGCCGTTGTGCTTGAGCCAGAGCGCCAGCGCGAGCATGTCGGAGTCAGAGGTGCCCGGATGCGCGGCGATGAAGTAGGGGATCAGGTACTGCTCCTTGCCTGCTTCGCGCGAGAAGCGGTCGAACAGCGCCTTGAATTTGTCGTAGCTGCCGATTCCGGGTTTCATCATTTTCGATAACGGCCCGTCTTCGATATGTTCGGGTGCGATCTTCAGATAGCCGCCAACGTGGTGGGTCGCGAGTTCCTTCACGTATTCGGGCGAGCGCACGGCGAGGTCGTAGCGGATGCCCGAGCTGATCAGCACTTTCTTGATGCCGGGCAGCGCGCGCGCCTTGCGGTAGATCCCGACGAGTGGCGCGTGGTCGGTGTTGAGGTTTTCGCAGATGCCGGGATAGACGCAGGACAGGCGGCGGCAGGCGGATTCGATCGCCGGATCCTTGCACGCCATGCGGTACATGTTGGCGGTCGGCCCGCCCAGGTCGGAAATCACCCCGGTGAAGCCGGGCGTCTTGTCGCGGATTTCCTCGATCTCGTGCAGGACGGATGCTTCCGAACGGCTCTGGATGATGCGTCCCTCGTGTTCGGTGATCGAGCAGAAGGTGCAGCCGCCGAAGCAACCGCGCATGATGCTCACCGAAAAACGGATCATTTCCCAGGCCGGAATTTTGGCGTCACCGTAGGCAGGGTGCGGCGCGCGCGCGTAAGGCAGGCCGTAAACATGATCCATTTCGGCGGTGGCAAGCGGCAGCGGCGGCGGATTCAGCCAGACGTCGCGTTCGCCGTGCTGTTGCACCAGCGCGCGCGCGTTGCCGGGATTCGATTCCAGGTGGAAAGTGCGCGAGGCGTGCGCGTCGAGCACAAGGTCTTCCCTCACCTGCTCGTAGGAAGGCAGGCGGATGACGGTCTGCGCGCGCGCGAGTTTTTTCGCTGCGAGGCGCTCGTCGCGACTGTGGAAACGGACGCTATGAGTTGTCGCTGTCGTCGCTGCTGCGGCCGTGGGAGCTGGCGTCTGGACCATCGCATACGGATCCGGACGCGCATGGATCGCCCCCGGCGTATCCACGCTGGTGGAGTCGGCCTCGGTCCAGCCCTCGGGCCGCCATCCGCGCGGCGCCATGAAAGCACTGCCGCGCAGGTCGCGGATGGTCTTGATGTTCTCGCCCCTGGCCAGGCGGTGCGCGAGTTCCACCAGCGCGCGCTCGGCGTTGCCGAACAGCAGCAGGTCGGCCTTCGCGTCGGGCAGGATCGAGCGCCGCATTTTGTCCGACCAGTAATCGTAATGCGCGATGCGGCGCAGGCTCGCCTCGATGCTGCCGATGACCAGCGGCGCATCGGGATAGGCCTCGCGGCAGCGCTGCGAGTAAACGGTCACCGCGTGGTCCGGGCGCTTGTCGGGCGCCGCGTTCGGCGTGTAGGCGTCGGTGGAGCGGACCTTCCGGTCGGCGGTATAGCGGTTGACCATCGAATCCATGTTGCCGGCGGTGACGCCGAAGAACAGCTTTGGCTTGCCCAGCCGCCTGAAGTCCGCGGCCGAGCGCCAATCGGGCTGGCTGATGATGCCGACGCGGAACCCTTGAGCTTCGAGCAGCCGCCCCACCAGCGCCATGCCGAAACTCGGATGATCGACGTAGGCGTCGCCGGTGACGATGATAATGTCGCACGAGTCCCAGCCGAGCGAGCGTATTTCTTCGCGCGACATCGGCAGGAACGGGGCGATGCCGAAACGCTGTGCCCAGTGCTTGCGGTAGGAATTGAGCGGCTTGATTTGCGCTTCCATGCGGTTGAGCTCAACTGCGCCAGTCGCGCAGGCGCGCGAGCAGCGCATTAGTGGAAACGTCCAGCCCGGGGATGGCCTCGCCGCCGGCCGGCTGCGCCGCGAGGGTGCGCGCGATGTCCTTGCCCAGCTCCACGCCCCACTGGTCGAAGCTGTTGAGATTCCAGATGATGCCCTGCACGAACACCTTGTGCTCGTACAGTGCAAGCATCTGACCCAGCGTGTGCGGGTCGATCGCCTTGAACATGAGGGTGGAGGATGGCCGGTTGCCGTCGAAGCGCCGGTGCGGCAAGGCTGCGTCCTTGCCCGTCATCAATGCAGCCGCCTGCGCCAGCGCATTCTCCGCTGCCGCGCCCGTGGCGGCGGCCGGCACCAGGAAATCGCAGGGCGTGAGGTGCGTGCCCTGGTGCAGCAGTTGATGGAAGGCGTGCTGGCTGTTGGTGCCCGGCGCGCCCCAGATCACCGGTGCGGTGGCGTAGTCCACCGCCTGCCCGTCGCGGTCCACGCCCTTGCCGTTCGATTCCATTTCCAGTTGCTGCAGATAGGCCGGCAACTCGCGCAGCGCTTCCGCGTAGGGCAGCACGGCATGCGTTTCGGCGCCGAAGAAATTGGCGTACCAGATACCGAGCAGCGCCAGCAGGACAGGCATGTTCGCCTGGAGCGGCGCGGCGAGGAAATGTTCATCCATGGCGCGCGCGCCGGCGAGCAGTTCCTCGAACCGGTCCATGCCGATGGCGATGGCCACGGGCAGTCCCACCGACGACCAGACCGAATAACGCCCGCCCACCCACTCCCACAGCGGAAAGCAGTGCTCGGGCGCGATGCCGAAGGCGGCCGCTGCCTGGGTGTTGGCGGTGACCGCGGCGAAATGTTTCTTCACCGCCGTTTCGCTCCCCAGCGCGCGGGCGAGCCAGGCCTTGGCGAGATTGGCGTTGCCCAGGGTCTCGACCGTGGTGAAAGTTTTTGAGGCGACGATGAACAGCGTAGTCTCGGGCGCGGCATGTGTGAGCGCGCGTGCAAGATCGCCAGGATCCGCGTTGGCGACGAAGCAGAGCGATTGCGGTGCATCGGCATGGCGCCAGAGCGCCCGGGCGAGCATGCGCGGGCCGAGATCCGAGCCGCCGATGCCGATGTTGATCACCGTGCGCATCGGCTTGCCGCTATGGCCGAGCAGCGCGCCGCTGCGGACGGCGTCGCTGAAGGCGCGCATGCTCTCCTTCGCCTTGCGCACCAGGGGCATGACATCATCGCCCTCGGGGAACACCTTCAGCCCGGAGCGCAGCGCCACGTGCAGCACGGCGCGGTCTTCGGTGTTATTAATATGCTCGCCTTCGAACATGCGCGTGCGCCAGCGCTCGACATCCGCTTGTCGCGCCAGATCGATGAGCAGCGCGAGTGTGGCGTCGGTCACGCGGTGCTTGGAGTAATCGAGCAGCAGCGCGCCCGCCTGCAGCGAGAATTTCTGCGCGCGCTCAGGGTCGCGCGCGAACAACTCGCGCAGTTGCACGCCCGCCATTTCGGCCTGGTGCGCCTGCAGCGCTTTCCACGCGGGGCTAAGCGTGAGCTTGCTCATGGCGTCGCTTTCTGTTTCGCATACAGCCGGAATTTTTCGGTGCGGTCGCCGACGCGATTGCCTTCCCAGATTTTCTTCCAGGGCGCGCCCGGGCTCGCCTCGGGCAGCCGCGCATTGCTTTGCACCAGCAGCAGCCGGCAGTCGCGCTGGGCGCGGTTTCCGCTGCGTTCGGTGACGATGCCCGTATGGTAATCGAAGGCGGCGCGCTGCGCCTCGCCCAGGCCCAGGCTGGCAATGCAGCCCGGGTGTTTGGGCAGGCTCGCCTGCAGCGAGCGCGCCACTTTGCGGTAGCTCTTGCCATAGTCAATCCAGGGCAGCCACAAGAGCATCGTCAGCGCCCAGAACAGCGCCAGGCCGGCGGCCCAGAAGGTGACGCTGCGCTGCGGTGAACGCCGGCTGCGGAAAATCAGCGCGATCCAGGCAAACGTCAGCGCGATCGCGGCGATGAATGGCAGCCAGGCGAAATGTGACACGAAACCGGGTTCGAGCCGCGCGGCATTGGCGGCAATGCGCGGTGGAAAACCGGTCTGCAGCGCGCAATAGCCGAGCCAGATCAGGCCGCCGAGCAGGCTGAAGGTGATGGCGCCGAACCAGGCGAGCGAGTTGGCCGCGCCGCGGCGCAGATCGTTCAGCACCGGCGCGCCGAGCAGGGCGAGCGGCAGCAGCAGCGGCAACAGCGGCAACTCGCCCGGTGCGCGCGCACACGAGGCCAGCCCAAGGCCGGCGATGAGGGCGGCGAGCGGCAGCACCACGCCGGCAGAAACGGGCTTCCGGCGATAAAGCCATAATGCCCACAGCGCGATCGGCCATGCCGGCCAGGCAAACCAGGCGAGCGTCTGCAGCGTGTAAGCGGCTGCGGGGAGGCTCGGCCCCTGGGCGAGCGCGGCCAGATTGGCCTGGTACAACCAAGCGGCGAACAGCTCGGGCGAACGTGCATAGAGCAGCGCCGGCCACGGCACGAGCCAGGGCAGCAGCGCGGCCAGGGCGCAAACGAGGACAAGCCCCGCACTGCGGCTGCGCCAATCCGGCACGAACAAAGGCGTCGCGAGCAGCGCGACGAGCAGCGGCAGGATGGGTGCGAACCCTGTGGCGAGAAAAGCCGCGCCCAGGCCGCAGCCGAGGGCGATGCCGGCCGCGTACGGACGCTTGTCGACCAATGCGGCGCCATAATAGGCGCAGGCGAGGCCGGCGAGCAGGGCAGTGTCGCTGATGGTCTCGTGCGCATGCAGCAGCAGGCCGGTGCAACCCATGAACAGGAGCATGACGCTGTCGCCGCGGCCGCGGCTGTCGTTGCCTCGTTTGTCGTTATCGTGCTTGTCGTTGTCGTCGAACCTGCGTCCCGCAAGGCGCAGAAACACGAGCGTCAACCCAATGCAGGCGCCGCCTGCGAGGCGCGCCGCGTCGTGCGGCGCAATGAGCCAGCCCAGCAGCTTGGCGAACGCCGCCGCGATCCAGTAGAACAGGGGGCCGTCTTCCGCATAGTGCTCGCCTGCCAGCCGCGGCAGCAGCCAATCGCCGTGGCCGGCGAACTGGTGCGCGATGCCGATGCCGATGGCATCGTCGTTTTTCCAGGGATCGTGGCCGACGAGGCCGGGCAGCAGCCAGATCGCGACCAGAATCAGCAGGGGGATCCCCGCAAGCGGCAGCGTGATGCGCGCGCCGGCCACTATTCGACCACCTTGACTGCCTGCCCGGGCTTGGGCTCGCCCGCGGGATACATGGCGTTGATCAGGCGCAAATAGCCCTCCGCGTTGCGGCCCAGGGGCGAGACCCGGGCAAGCCCGGCAAAGCGCGTGCTGGCATCGGCGGTGAGGAGTTTGAGCACGAGTGGGCGCGCGAGCCTGCGCTCGGCGTCGGTCATCGCATGAAAGGATCTGACGCTGGCGCGCATGGCCTCCTCGCGCCTGGCGAGGAGCTCCGGCGAGCGCGCTGCGCCGGTGAAGAGGTAAGCCTGATTGCCCGAATAAATCACTGCAAAGAAACGGCCGCGCGCCGTCAGCGTGGCGGCCGGCAGGCCGTCGATCGGCGAGATGTCGGTTTCGCCCGCGTCGATGCGCAGCGCGCGCCGCAGGAACTCCTGCGGTGTCACGGCCGGTTTTTTCTGCGCCGTCATTTCCAGGCGCGCCTCTTCGCCCGGCGCGCTCATGACCAGTTTGTCCGGCAGGTTGGCGCTGCTCCAGCGTTCCGGCAGCTTCAGCGCCAGGCCCAGTTCATCGTGGTAGAAATGGCCGGCGCGGATCACGCCCTGGTGCGCTTTGTCGCCGTACACCAGGCCGCTGGTTCTTGCGAGATAGGCCGCGCGGCCGTCGTCGAGCTTGCCGCCGCCGTAGCGGGAGGCATCGGCGATGACCTGTTTCAGGCGCGTGTCGTTGTCCGGATGCGAGGCGAACAGGCCGTGATAGGCGCGCGGCGCGCGGCCTTCCTGCCTGGCGGCTTCGGCGTCGAACAACTCCTGGCTCTTGAGCGCGCCGATGACGCGAATCATGGCATGGGTATCGTAGCCCACGCGCGCCATGTACTCCGCGCCCAGATGGTCGGCCTCAAGCTCGTGCTCGCGGCCGTAGCCGGAGAGGAGCGCATTGCCGAGCAGGCCGGTGACGTTCTGTACCCCCTGGTTGCGCAAGGCCGGGCTGAAAATCGAGGCGATGGAAAGGGCGATGTCGGCGCCCTGCGCGGCGCTCATCTGGCGTACGCTGTGGCGCGCCGTGACGTGGCCGATCTCGTGCCCCAGCACCGCGGCGAGTTCGGCCTCGGAGTTGAGATAGGCGAGGATGCCGCGGGTGATGTACACATGCCCGCCGGGCAGCGCAAACGCATTGATCTCGGCGCTGTCGACCACGGTGAAGCTGTAGCCGAGGCTGTTGCGATGGCTTTGTCGCGCCAGCCGCTGGCCCACCTCGTCAACGTACTTGGCGAGCCCGTGCAGGTCGTAGAGCGAGTACTGGCGCTTCACCTCCTGGTCGGCCTTAAGGCCCAGGGACAGCTCCTGCGCTTCGCTCATCATGACGAAGTCCTGCTTGCCTGTCACCGGGTTCTGCGCGCAGTCGGCGAGCAGGAGCAGCAAGGGCAGCGCGAGGAACACGGCTTTGACGCGCGAATTCATGCCCGTATTTTACTCGGCGGGAAAACAAAAAAGGCGGCGGCAGTTTCCCGAAAACGAAAAAGGCAGCCGAAGCTGCCTTTTTTCGGGTACGGCGAAGCTCAGACAGTCTTTGCGGCTGCCACCGGCTTCTTCGCGTATTTCTGGCGGAACTTCTCCACGCGGCCGGCGGTGTCGACGATTTTCTGCTTGCCGGTGTAGAACGGGTGGCAGTTGGAGCACACCTCGACGTGCAGGGCCTTGCTCATGGTCGAGCGGGTCTTCCAGGTGTTGCCGCAACTGCAGGTGACCTGGATTTCGTGATAGTCGGGATGGATGTTTGTTTTCATGGCGTTTCCTTTGGCGCGGTCCGGGAATAGGAGCCGTAAGAGGCGATAATTATCCCAGAAATCAATGCGCTAAGCAAGCAAACTTAGCCGCGACAGCAAACTTAGCCGCGACGCATTGAATCAAAAAAATCCGCGTTGTTCTTGGTCGCCCGGATTTTATCGACCAGGAACTCCGCCGCTTCCAGGTCGTCCATCGGATACAGGAGCTTTCGCAGCACCCACACCTTGGACAGCACTTCCTTCGCGATCAGCAGTTCCTCGCGGCGCGTGCCCGAGCGGTTGACGTTGATCGCCGGGAAAATGCGCTTTTCGTACATGCGCCGGTCAAGGTGCAATTCCATGTTGCCGGTGCCCTTGAACTCCTCGAAGATAACGTCGTCCATGCGGCTGCCGGTGTCGATCAGGGCTGTGGCGAGGATGGTGAGCGAGCCGCCTTCCTCGACGTTGCGCGCTGCGCCGAAGAAGCGCTTCGGGCGCTGCAGTGCGTTGGCATCGACGCCGCCGGTGAGCACCTTGCCCGAGGCCGGCACCACCGTGTTGTAGGCGCGCGCGAGGCGGGTGATCGAATCGAGCAGGATCACCACGTCGCGCTTGTGCTCGACCAGGCGCTTCGCCTTCTCGATTACCATTTCAGCGACCTGCACGTGGCGTGTGGCCGGCTCGTCGAAGGTGGAGGCAACCACTTCGCCACGCACGGTGCGCGTCATCTCGGTCACTTCCTCGGGACGCTCGTCGATAAGGAGCACGATCAGCACCACTTCCGGATGATTGGCGATGATCGCATGCGCCATGTGCTGCATCAGCACCGTCTTGCCCGCCTTGGGCGGGGACACGATCAATCCGCGCTGGCCCTTGCCGATGGGCGCGATGATATCGATTATGCGGCCGGTCATGTTCTCTTCGGCCTTGATGTCGCGCTCGAGCTTGAACACCTCGTCCGGGTGCAGCGGCGTCAGGTTCTCGAACAGGATCTTGGTCTTGGAGTTCTCCGGCAAATCGCCGTTGACCTTGTCCACCTTGACCAGCGCGAAATAGCGTTCGCCGTCCTTGGGCGTGCGGATCTCGCCTTCGATGGTATCGCCGGTATGCAGGTTGAAACGGCGAATCTGGGAGGGGGAGACATAGATGTCGTCGGTAGAGGCGAGGTAGGAGGTGTCGGGCGAGCGCAGGAAGCCGAAGCCGTCGGGCAGTACTTCCAGCGTGCCGTCGCCGAAAATCGATTCGCCCTTTTTCGCGCGGTTTTTCAGCAGCGCGAAAATCAGCTCCTGTTTGCGCAGGCGGTTGGCGCCTTCGATTTCATGGACCACCGCCATCTCGACCAGCTCGGTGACGTGCAGGGTTTTAAGCTCGGATAATTGCATGCGGAAAACGCTCGTGAAGAACGAAGAAACTCATGTGGAACGAAACGGCAAAAGAGGCCTTGGGAGTTGCAACGGGGAGGATCTGGCGTCCGGAACCGGCCTAGAAGTCCGCCAGTGACGCTTAGTGTGGAAGGATAGAGGGTCTAGATGTTGCTGTCAAGGAATGCCGTGAGCTGCGATTTCGATAGCGCGCCGACCTTGGTGGCCTCGATATTGCCGTTCTTGAACAGCATCAGCGTGGGGATGCCGCGGATGCCGTACTTGCGCGGTATTTCCTGGTTCTCGTCCACGTTGACCTTGGCGACCTTGAGCTTGCCCGAGTACTCCTTGGCGACTTCCTCCAGGGTCGGGGCTATCGCCTTGCACGGTCCGCACCACTCGGCCCAGTAATCGACCAGCACCGGGCTCTGCGCTTGCAGCACCTCGGCCTCGAATGTGTCATCGGTCACGTGATGGATATGTTCGCTCATGCAGTCCTCGTATTCGTGTGTTGGGGTTTGTTCGCGATCCACGGCCGTGAAGGCAGGGGAGGGGTGAACCCGGATTCTAGCCCTATTTCAAACTTGCCGCAGGGGCGGGCCGTTAAAGGTATATGGAGGCAAGCCGCCGGGTTTCAAGTCTCGGACGGTCAAACGGATATGGTAAAATTACTCGCGAACAATCAAATGGAATCAAATGGACGTTTTTTCAGGACCCTATCCATGACCTATGTCGTAACCGAATCCTGCATCAAGTGCAAATACACCGACTGCGTCGACGTCTGCCCCGTGGATTGCTTCCGCGAGGGGCCGAACATGCTGGTCATCGATCCGGATGAATGCATCGACTGCACCCTGTGTGTGGCCGAGTGCCCGGTGGAGGCGATTTTCGCCGAGGACGACGTGCCGGACGATCAGAAGGAATACACGGCGATCAATGCCGAACTGTCCAAAGTCTGGAAGCCCATCATCGAACGCAAGGACGCGCCGGGGGACGCGGATGAATGGGCGAAAGTGAAGGACAAGAAAAAGCTGCTGGAGAAGTAGCAGGCGTAGTCGAGTTCCGCGTCTCGGGCGTGCTCCGCGGGTCGCATCCCTCGCTAATCGTACAACCCCGGCCGCGCCTTGCCGCGGAACACGTAGTACGAAAACGCGGTGTAGGCGATGATGAAAGGCAGCACGATCAGCGCGCCGATGAGCACCACTTTCAGCGACGACGGATGCGCCGCGGCATCCCAGAACGTCAGCCGGTCGATCACCACGTAGGGAAACAGGCTGTAGGCGAGGCCGACAAAGGCGAGCACGAATATCGCCACGGCGCCGGCGAACGGCGCCCACTGCGCGGCGCCTGCCACACCCCGGGACAATCGACCGGTCGAACGCCACACCCAGATCCATGCCACAAGAGTCACCAGCGGCAGCAGCATCAGCCCCAGCGTCCGCGGAAAGTCGAACCATTTCAGTTGCACCATCTGGCTCACGAACGGCGTGGCAAGGCTGACCGCGGCCACGCCGAGCGCGACCCACAGCAGACCCCAGCGCGCCCAGGCCAACGCCTTTTTCTGCAGCGTACCCTCGGTCTTGTATATGAGCCAGGTCGCGCCGAGCAGCACGTAGCCGCCGCATAGCCCGGCTCCGACGACCAGCCCGAACAGCAGATAGCCGAAGCCGGAATCGAATCCGGTGATGTAGCGCCCGAGCATCAGCCCCTGCGCGAAGGAGGCGATGAACGAGCCGAGCCAGAACAGCCAGTTCCACAGCTCGCGGTGCCAGCCCTCGGCCTTGACGCGGAACTCGAACGCCACGCCGCGCAGCATCAGCCCGATCAGCATGGCCGCCACCGGCAGGTAGAGCGCGCCCAGCACCACGCCGTGCGCCACCGGGAATGCCACCAGCAGGATGCCCACGCCCAGCACCAGCCAGGTTTCGTTCGCGTCCCAGAACGGCCCGATGGAGGCCACCATCAGTTCCTGTTCGCGTGCGTCGGCCGCGGGCATCAGCATGCCCACGCCGAGGTCGTAGCCGTCGAGCACCACGTAGGCGAGCACGGCCGCGCCCATCAGCGCGGCAAAAATGAGCGGCAGGTCGAGGCTCATGCGGCCGCCTCCGTTCGGTTGTCGCGGTTCAAACGCGGCCACTGTCGGCGGCCGGCTGCAATCGCGGCCGGTCGCATCCCCGCTACGCGGGGCGGCCGATGAGGCGGAGCAGGGGCCCCATCTGCAAGATGGGGATGCGACCCGAATTCGGACGCATGGGGCCGCTGGCCGCCCACGGCCGCCTCCGGGGTCAGATCCCCGGCTCGCGCCGGGGCCCCTCTTCCGCCCTTCGGCGGCCCCTGCTTCCTGCTCATGCCGCCCCTCCTTGAGTGTGTGCCGCCCCCTTGCCCGCAAGGTGGGTGATCACCACGATATAGGCTCCGAGCATCAGGGCGTAGACGAAGACATAGCCGGTGAGGCTGGCGCCGAGCTGCGCCTCGGGGATGCGGCCCACCGCCTGCGAAGTTTTCAAGATTCCGGTGACCAGCCAGGGCTGGCGCCCGATTTCGGTGACCAGCCAGCCCGCGAGCGTCGCCACCCAGCCGGAAAAAGTGAAACCGGCGAGGCTCCACAGCAGCCACCTCGGTGCAGCCGCGCCCTTGCGCAAAACCCAGGCGCCGATCCACGCCAGCGCAAGCATGGCCATCCCCAGCGCCAGCATCAGGCGAAAGCCGAAGAACAGCGGCGCCACCGGCGGCGCCAACTGCTCCGCACCCGGCGCGGAGGGCGCGAACGCCTCTATGCCTTTCACCTCGCCGTCCAAATCGTGCGTCAGTATCAGGCTGGCGAGCCTGGGTACTTCGATGGCGAAGTCGTTTTGGCGCGTTTCCGCATTGGGCACCGCGAATAGCACCAGCGGCACCCCGCGCTCGGTGTTCCACAGCGCCTCGATCGCGGCGATTTTCGCCGGCTGGTGTTCCAGCGTATTCAGCCCGTGCAGGTCGCCGACGAAAATCTGCAGCGGCGCAAGCGCAGCGGCGATAACGATGCCGGTGCGCAGCGTGCGCGAGGCCGAAGCGTCCGCAGGAGCATGCAACAGCCGCCATGCCGACAGCCCGGCAACCACGAAGGAGGCGGTGAGTCCCGAGGCGAGCAGCATGTGGGTGAAGCGATAGGGGAAGGACGGATTGAAAATGACCTGCAGCCAGTCGCCCGCGATCAGCACCCCATCGGCCATCACCTGCCCCGCGGGGGTATGCATCCAGGAACTGAGCGCGAGGATCCAGAATGACGAGACCAAGGTGCCGACTGCGACCAGCACGGTCGCCGCGATGTGGACCCAGGGGGGCACGCGGTTCATGCCGAACAGCATCACGCCGAGGAAGGTGGCTTCGAGAAAGAACGCGGTCAGCACCTCGAAGGCGAGCAGCGGCCCGGCGATGTTGCCGACGTGCTTCATGAAACCGGGCCAGTTGGTGCCGAACTGGAACGACATGGTGATGCCGGAGACCACGCCCATGGCGAAAGTGAGAGCGAATATTTTCACCCACAACTTGTAGGTCGCGAGCCATGCGGGGTCGCCGCTCCACGCGAAGCGGATGCGAAAGTACACCAGAAACCACGCCAGCGCGATGGTGAACGTGGGAAAGAGGATATGAAAGCCGATGTTGAGCGCGAACTGGGCGCGGGATAGCAGGAGGAGATCGGGATTGCCCATGGCTGTCGTAAACGAAACGGGTGAACGCGTCGCGCTCAGGCGCTAGTGGATTATCATACGCCACCATGTCCCGCGGCACCAACGCAGCACTTTCCAAAGACCGCCGTGATTCCTCCGCGGGCTTCACCTTCGCGCGCCGCGCGAACCGACGGTGGCCAGCAGGACGCGCAAATGGGGGTCCCGATTCATCCTTCTGCTGATTTCACGGACTCGGTTTGCCCTACGCGGGTAGCAGCAGAAACGTATGCATCTCGCCCTTGCCCTCGACCTCAATCGCGCCGCGCGCCGTGAGCGCGAAACCGTGCTGCAGCAGTGCCGCGGTCGCCTCGCTGCAGTGGACGGCGCCGGGCACGCCGTGGGACTCCATGCGGCTGGCCGTGTTCACCGTGTCGCCCCACATGTCGTAGCTGAACTTCTTCGTCCCTATCACCCCGGCTACCACCGGACCGGAATGCAGGCCGATGCGCAGCGCGAGCGCCTCGCCCGTTTCCGCTGCGATGCGAGCCACCGCCGCAAGCATGCCCTGCGCCATGCGCGCCGCCGCCGGCGCGTGATCCGCGCGGCGCTCGGGCAGGCCTGCCGCGGCCATGTACGCATCGCCGATGGTCTTGATCTTTTCCAGTCCGTGCGCTTCGGCCAGCGCGTCGAACTCGGAGAAAATGCGGTCGAGCATCTGCACCAGTGCCTGCGGCGTCTTGCGCGCCGATAGCGGCGTGAACCCGACGATGTCTGCAAACAGCACGGTCACATCGTCGCTGTGATCCGCGATGGCCGCCGCGGAGCTCTTCAGCCGCTCGGCAATCGACGCCGGCAGGATGTTGAGCAGCAGCCGCTCGGAGCGTTCGCGCTCCTCGCCCAGCAGGCGCATCGAGGTGAACTCGCGGCGTGCCGACACATCCATCTGGTAACAGATGAGCATGCCCCCACAGTTCGCCAAGCCCAGTATAAAAGCGCTCCGCGCGGTGGCCGCGGAACTCAGCAGGTCCGTTCCAAGCATGTATCCGACGTAAATTGCGACGCCCAGCCAGCCGGCGAGCACGGCCCGCGGAAACCTCAGGCGAAACACGCTGTAGATGAAGAATGTGTGCATCAGCATGATCGTGAAGCCTCGCGATTCGAGGACTTCGAGCGGGAGTCGCGCGCTCCACCGGGTAAGGCCAGCCGACATCACGCAGACGACGAGGAACATGATCAGTTGCTGTCGCTTCACGAATACCGGACGGTATGTGAGCGCGTAGACCACCGCGCACCAGGCGAGCGCCCCAATCGTTACGCGAAGCATGTGGGGTCCGCCGATGCCGACCACCAGGCCGTGAAAGACGTGGACAGTCAGCACGTAGAAGCCGACGATTAGGGCGGACACGCAGGCAAGCGCGATGCGGACCGGGCGCACCGCCTTGCGCGCCTGCTCCTCGGCAAAAGCGGCCTCGAGACCTGCATCGGCGAAACGCAGGGTGAGGCGATGCATCCGGGCGGTGTCGGCATTCATGTTCGGGTATGGATCGAGTCAGCGAGGAATGCTGGAACGATGTTGGCCATGCGCTGCAAAGCCACCAATCGATGGCTAAGTCCAGGGCGGCGGCAGGCCGCGTTCGCGCGCGCGGCGAAACGGAAAGAACACATCCCCGATCAGCCACTTCCGAAACCGCAGCGAAGAAGCATCTGATTTCCCGGTAAAGAGCTTCTCCACGCCTTTTTCGGAAAAACCCTTCAGGTTCGCCTCCGAAATCTTCCCGTACTCGTCGGCGGGCATCTTTTGCCAGTTTATATGCCGCAGTGCCTTCGGGCCCAACACCTTGAGTACATCCGTTTCGGCCACCCAAGGTTCGCCTTCAACCACAACGACTCTGATCTTCTGTCCATCGAAAACGTAATAGCGCCCGTTCTCGTCGCTCCAGCGCAGCGCATGCACCGCGTCGGCCAGCGACCCCATCAGCCTAATCGCCGGGCGCACGAAGGCAAATATCCAAACGATGCCGCTGGTGAGTGCGGTCATGGCCCAGATGACCTTTGTTTCGGAGGCCTGGCCCGTTGCACCGAGTATGGCCGTGAACATGAAATAGCAGGCGGCCGACACCAGCAGGCAAAGCACGGCCCGAACGAGAATGCTAAGTATCAGCTTAGTGGGGGACATTGCAGGATGCTATCGGAAAAACGATAGGAAATTCAATCCGGCTCTTTTCGCACGTCTGGTCGATGGCGACGGTCTGGGGCTGATTGATC
>Ga0082335_1006095_pt1 | contig 15886 bp, 15 predicted proteins | sample Subgrocontami58m_FD_72375 | JGI IMG/M metagenome (GOLD analysis project Ga0082335, IMG submission 72375) | Subsurface groundwater microbial communities from S. Glens Falls, New York, USA - GMW37 contaminated, 5.8 m (SPADES assembly) (version 2) ... | reverse complement strand
CCCGTGGGGGGCCCCTGGCGGCTGACCGCGCGCCCGCGGGGGGGGGGGTAGCCGCCGTAGGTGTCCACGATGATCTTGCGGCCGGTCAGGCCGGCGTCGCCCATCGGGCCGCCGACCTCGAAGATGCCCGTGCCGTTGATGACGTAGTCGGTCCTCGCGTCGAGCCACTGCTCGCCGATGGCGGGCTTCACGATCCGCTCGATGACGTCCTTGCGGATCCGGTCCTGGGTGACCCCGCGGTGGTGCTGGGTCGCGACGACGACCTTGTCCACGCGCACCGGCACTCCCTTGCGGTACTCGACCGTGACCTGGGTCTTGCCGTCGGGGCGGAGGTACGGGATCGCGCCGATCTTCCGCGCGTCGGCGAGCTCGCGGGCCACCCGGTGCGCGAGCGTGATCGGCAGCGGCATGAGCTCGGGCGTCTCGTTCACCGCGAAGCCGAACATCATCCCCTGGTCGCCGGCGCCGAGCTCGGCGAGCTCCCTGCCCTCGCGCGACTCCTGGGCGTTCGAGACGCCGGCGTCGATGTCCTTCGACTGGCCGTGTAGGGAGGAGATGACCGCGCAGGTGTCGGCGTCGAAGCCGTACTCGGCGTTCGTGTAGCCGATGCCGCGGACGACCTGGCGGACGAGGTCCTGCACGTCCACGGTGTGCGTCGTCGTGATCTCGCCGCAGACGAGGATGAGCCCGGTCGTGGTCGCCGTCTCGCAGGCCACCCGGCCCAGCGGATCGTGGGCGAGGATCTCGTCAAGGACCGCATCCGAGACCTGGTCGCAGAGCTTGTCGGGGTGGCCCTCGGTCACCGACTCGCTCGTGAAGAGGACGCGCTCGCTCTTGAAGAAGGACATGCTCATCGGGCTAGGTACCTGCCTTCCACGAGTTCGCGTAGGCCTTCTGCTCCTCGGTCGGCGTGTCGATGTGCATGCCCATCGCGGCGAGCTTCTGCTTCGCGATGAGCGCGTCGAGCTCGCGCGGGACCGGGTAGACCTGCGGTTTGAGCGAGCCGGCGTTCTTGACGAGGTGCTCGACCGCGAGCGCCTGGTTCGCGAAGGACATGTCCATGACCGCGGCGGGGTTCGCCTCCGCGGCGACGTGGTTCACGAGGCGGCCCTCGCCGAGCACGTACACCTTGCGCCCGTCGGCCAGGGTGTGCTCGTCCACGAACCGGCGCACCTCGCGCTTCGCCACCGTGATCGTCTCCAAGGCGCCGAGCTCGAGCTCGTCGTTGAAGTGGCCGGCGTTCGAGAGGATCGCGCCGTCCTTGAGCAGCGGGAAGTGGTGCCGGCCGACGACGTTGAGGTTCCCGGTCGTCGTGACGAAGAGGTCGCCGATCTTCGCGGCCTCGGCCATCGGCATGACCCGGAAGCCGTCCATCGCCGCCTCGAGCGCGCGGAGCGGGTCGATCTCGACGATGACCACCTGCGAGCCCATGCCGCGGAAGCGCGACGCGACGCCGCGCCCGCACCAGCCGTACCCGGCGACGACCGCGACCTTGCCGGCGAGGAGGATGTTCGTGGCGCGGAGGATGCCGTCGATGACCGACTGGCCGGTGCCGTACTGGTTGTCGAACATGTGCTTGGTCTGCGCCTCGTTCACCGCGACGATCGGGTACGAGAGCACGCCGTCGGAGGCCATCGCCCGGAGCCGGATGACGCCGGTGGTCGTCTCCTCGGTGCCGCCCTTCACGTGGGGCAGGAGGTCCTTCCGCTCGGTGTGGAGGAGCGTCACGACGTCGGCGCCGTCGTCCATCGTGATCTCGGGCTTCGTGTCGAGGATCGCGTTGATGTGGCGGAAGTAGGTCTCGCGGTCCTCGCCCTTCCGCGCGAAGACGGCGATGCCCTCGTGGACCACGAGCGAGGCCGCCGCGTCGTCCTGGGTCGAGAGCGGGTTCGAGGCGCAGAGCGCGACCAGGGCGCCCCCGTCGCGCAGGGCGAGCGCGAGGTTCGCGGTCTCCGTCGTGACGTGGAGGCAGGCGCCGATCCGCAAGCCGGTGAAGGGCTTCTCCTTCGCCAGGCGCGCGCGGATGGCGGCGAGCACGGGCATCTCCCGCGCGGCCCACTCGGTCCGGCGCTTGCCCGCGTCCGCGAGGGAGAGGTCGGCGACGTCGTGGGCCGGCAGCTTCGTGGTGGTCGTCATGTCGTACTCCCGTCATTCGCTCCGAACAGCGTTCGCGTGATCCGCTCCCAGCCCGCGCGTCGCACCGCCGGGCCTTCGATATACGGCGCGTGCACGTGGTAGCCGAGCCGGCGGTACACCGCCACGGCCGGCGCGTTGTCCTGGCGCACGTTGAGCACCACGTCGCGGTGCTGGACGAGCGCGGCCTCCGTCACGGCCGAGGTGACCGAGGTCGCCATGCCCCGATCGCGGAAGGCGACGCGGGTGAGCACGTTCCCCACGGCCGCGACGCCCGACCGCAGCGAGCGCGTGTGCGTGCCGGCGGCGGCCACGAGCGTGGACCCCGAGTAGACGCCGAAGTACAGCTCGCGGGCGACGCGCTCCGGCGTGAAGTAGGTGCGGGAGACGTGGCCGTAGAGATCGACGACGTCCTCGATCTGCTCGGCGCCGAGGCGCACGACGCGCTGCGGCGTCCGCGGCTCGAAGGCCGACCGGTCCACCGCCATGCGGTACATCCGGTCGACGCGCTCGAAGCGGTAGACGGCCTCGATCGCCGGGCGAACGGCCGGCGGCGCGGCGACGATGATCCGCGGCTCGCGCACGCCCTCGCGGATGAGCTCGCCGACGCCGGCGGGATCGCCCGCGACGAAGCAGGGCCGGAACGAGAGCGAATCGACGATCAGCGCGAGCGCGATCGGCTCCCGCTCGCGGCGCGCGAGCCACCAGCGGGAGCGCTCCTCGCCGTCGAGATCGGCGAGCGCGTAGGCCGCACCGAGGCGATCGCGCTCGAGGAAGGCGCGCGCCTCCTCGGCCGTGGCGTCGTCGTCGATGTGGATCTCGGGCAGGAGCGGTGCGGCGGTCATGCGGGTCCTCGGTCCTCTTGGCGCGCCGGTCGCCTACACGCTCGGCGCCGTTTCTTGGTCAGGGACGGAAGGTACCCAGCGGGACTCCGCCGGTCGCCGAGGCGTCGTCGGGTCCGTGCCCTCGGCCTCTGGGCGCAGTCTAGCGAGGGGGCCCGCCGCTCGTCCAGCGCTCCGGCCGGGCGGGCGCGGGTCGGCGACCCCCTACTCGCCACGCCGAGCGGTGGTGGCCAACAAGAGGAGGAGCGCACGGGCCGGGAGGGGCGTCACGCCCTGAACGGGTACGGCGCCGCGTCAGAACCGGAGGAGTGTCGCGATCTCGTAGCCGGCCAGACGGTCGCGACCGTGGAGCGCGGTGAGCTCGATGAGGAAGGCGAGGCCGACGATCTCGCCCTTGAGCTGCTTCACGAGGTCGATCGTCCCGGCGACGGTCCCGCCGGTGGCGAGGAGGTCGTCCACGATGAGGACCCGCGCGCCCGGAGCGATCGCGTCGGTGTGCATCTCGAGCGTCGCGGAGCCGTACTCGAGCTCGTACTCGACGCTCACGATGTCCGCCGGCAGCTTGCCCAGCTTGCGCACCGGGACGAAGCCCACGCCCAGCGCGTAGGCGATCGGGGCGCCGAAGATGAAGCCGCGCGATTCCATGCCGACGACGACGTCGATCCGCTTCGTGCCGATCGCCGCGAGCAGCCCGTCGATCGCGGCCTTGAAGTGCGGCCCGTCCTTCAGAAGGGTCGTGATGTCCTTGAAGAGGATCCCCTGCTTGGGGAAGTCGGGCACGTCGCGGATGCTCTTTGCGAGGTCGCCACTCACGGTCGCAGGGTAACGCTTCCTCGGCGACGCCTTCGCCGCCGCACGACGAGAGCATGCTGCTGCGCCTGTGCCCAGACTTCCGGATCGAGGGTGCCCTTCTCGCGCGTCTCAACGTGATGGCCCGCCTGTCGCAGGAGGGCGATCAGCTCCGCTGAGTCGAGGTTCTCGTCAATGAGTAAGCGCACCCACCCGCTCCGGTGGGTGCACGTTCACCAAGCGCTTGGCCGCGCGCTCCTCCTCGATCGCCTCCGCGTCCACGAGCACGCGGTTGGCTGCCACGTAGCGCTGGGCCTCGAGCACGGCCTCGACGGGGAGGCTGAACTGGCGCGCCGTCTCATCCGCGCTCCAGCCGTTGCCGCTCAGGTGACCGACGAGCTGCCCCACGGTCATCTGGCGGCCCTTGATCCAGAGCTGCTTTCGCCAGGGATGCGGCTGCGCGATGAGCCATGTCCAGCTCTCATCGCCCATAGCCTCGTTCACCCCAGGAAGCACAAGTCCGGTTGCGACGCTCCTTGCTGCGGGCGCGCGGACCGCGCGGAGCGCCTCCAAGGCGCTCGGCCTTGACTACAGTTCGTAGTCATCCTACAACACATTGTAGTCATGGATCCGCTCGTCGCGCTCACAGGCTCCGACGCCCGGGCCAGAGTGGTCACGGCGCTTTACGGTACGCCCCCGCCGCAGCTCTATCAGCGTGAACTCGCGCGGATCACGCAATTGCCGATCATGGCGGTCCAGCGCGAACTACGACGACTCGTGGCCGCAGGATTCCTGCGCACGGATCGAGTCGCGGGTCGTCGCGTCTATTCGGCCGATCCGCGCGGGGCGGTCTTCGGCGAGCTCTCCGCCATCGTCATGAAACTGCGCGGTATCGGAGCGGCGCTCACGCGCGTCTTGCGCGGCCGCGAGGATGTGCAGCTCGCCTGGGTATTCGGCTCGTACGCGGCCGGAGGCGTGACCGGATCATCCGACGTCGACGTCATGGTCCTCGGGAAGGTGTCGCCCCGTCGCCTGGCGATCCAGATCCGCGAGGTGGAGCGGGCCATCGACCGATCTGTCAACGAGCACGTTCTTTCAACGGCCGAGTGGACCCGTCGTCTCCGATCCGACGATGGATTCCTCGACAACGTACGCGAGTCGCCGAAGATCTGGCTCATCGGAGACGATGACGAACTCCGTCTTCTCGACCCGCGTTGATCCAACCGAACCGCATCGAGATACAGCGCCTGTTCGCGGTCGCCCAACGGGAGCTCGCCGATGCTGCCGTCGTCGGCATCTCGAGCGACGGCAGCTTCGAGCACGCGTACGCCGCGGCGTTGACGTTGGCGACCGCGGCGCTGCGAGCCGACGGCCACCGAATACATGGGCCGGATCATCACAGACAGACGTTCGACGGTCTGCGTTCGATCGCGGGAGAGCAGTGGCGCGACGCCGCGGACTACTTCCAGCAGTGTCGGAAGCGACGCAACGTGAGCGCGTATGACCAGGTGGGAACGGTATCCACCGCAGAAGCCACGGACCTTCGAAAGAGCGTCGCGGAGTTCGCCGCCGAGCTTCGGGTCTGGCTGAAGGAGGCGCATCCAGAGATCGCTCCCGGCTGACGTGACCATCGCGCTCTGATACGCCGGACCGAGCACGGCGCAGCAGCTCGCGATCCGTGCCGCATGGTGGCCGAAGGAGCGCGGTGCAACTGACACCCATGTCAGTGTCAGTTCAGCGGATCGCGGTCGCGAGCGTCGGGCTCTCCCCGAGGCCTGAAATGCTCCCGAGACGGCGAGTCGTCGTGGTGTCCCATGCGGAGCTGGTCTGGCCAGCAAGATCCACGGTGTAGACGCGCTTTCCGTCTGCGCTGACCGTGAACGTCGCGTATCGGCCAGGAACATCGATGACCGCCAGGGTGCGAAGCGTGAACGCTTCGACGACCAGGATCTGATCGCCGGTAGCATCGCTCCGATCAGCGAAGCGTCCAACACCCACGTACACCCTCGATCCATCGTGCGAGCCGACGACGCGGCCCGGCAGTACCCAGCGGTCCGCGCCGATCGCCAGGTCTGCCGACATCGCGACGCGCTGGTCGCGAGTGCTGACCCGGCTGATCCTGCCGTTGCCCGCAACGGCGAGCACGTGTTCGGCGTCTGCGGCGGCGCCGCCGCTGAGGACGCCGATGTCGAACGGATTCCCGTTCCAGTCCTTGCGCACGTCTCGGTTGGCAGGCAGCGTCACTGTTGTGGCAGCACCTGGTTGCGGACCGAACGTGCGTACGGCGTCACTGCACACGATGGTCGGCGTGTACGTCACCACGAGGACTGCGGGACCGCAATGGGTACCCACCGCGATGGGCGTACTCACGGTGCGGCCCGTCGCGACCTCGACCGCGGTGATGCCCGCGCGATCGATCCCAGGTGCCAGGATCTCGTTCGTCACGACATATACCCAATTGCCGTCGGCTGACACGCCCATCGTGGAAGTCACCGGCGGGAGCGTGTCTGCGCGACGACTCGTCAGCCTGTAGCGCGCGATGCTCTTGCTCGTCGCCATGTCGATCACGTCGAGGCTGTCCTGACCGCCTACCTGCGCCGCCACGAAGAGCCTCGACCCATCGGGCGACAGGGCGAACGCTGGATCCTGGCCTGTCCGCAGGACTCCCTTGACCGTCCCGCCAAGCACATCGACCAGGAGGATCTGCCCTTCGGCCTGGAGGCGGTTCACGTCCAACACGAGGAGCCAGCCCGGCTCGGGGCGCTGCCACGAGGGTGCTAGCAGCCTGCCCGGCTCGCCGCCGCCAGGACTGAGCACGAGCGCACGATCGGGTGTCGGAACCGGCGGCAGCGGGTCCGCCCTGACGCCTGCTGAGCCGAAAACACCTGCGCTCGCTACTGCTAGGAGCGCGAACGCGAACACAAGGGCCATTCGACTGTTCAACACGGACCTGATGCGCTTGAGAGAGGGACTCACCTTCATCCACCCTACAGTGCGTTGAGAGTGCCGGATTCATGCGATCGCTCGTACTGGCGGCACCATCGGTGACGAGAGCGGGCAGTGCTTCGGCCTGGGGATGCGCAAGGACGGCGTCTATGCACTGCGCGTACCGCGGACGTGCGTCCGGGAGAGGTCCACTCGGTGGCGACGAACCACGAGCGATCATGCGGCCGAGGGAGGGGGGAACCAGATGCGGCTGGCGATTGTATGAAAGAGATGAGATGGAGATCTTCACTGCCCAGATGGGCTCCTGCGCTAACGCTCGGTCTGTTGGCCACAGTCACTGCGGTAGCCCTCATCCGACTGAGCGGATCTGTGATGGCCCAGGAGGTTGGCCCGGCATCGTCGTGTGAAGAACGGGCATGGCCAGCCACGGAGATCTCCTGCATAGCGGCGCGGAACACATCGGTCATCGCGGCGCCGCGGACCGTTCGCATCTGGCTGACGACGCTTGAGGCGGTCGATGCCCAGTTCCATCCACGGCGGCAGGTGGCGAACCATCCGACGATCGCGAGTGCGCCGGTCTGGCTGTCCATCTATGAGAACTCGACCACTGCCGAGCGTGTGCTGCATGTCGCACCGGCATCGAACGCGAGGCCAGGCGCATTCATCTACATCTTCTCGTGGGCGGAGCTGACCGGCGCGCCGGACGTACCCGCAGCGATGCCGACAGTCCGATACTGACGCGCTCGTTCGCTTTCCCCTCCTCACGAGGGTGGACGCCTCGAGGAGCCACGGCAACCGCGCTGCTTCCGGGCGTGTCAGCGTGATAGTTCAATTGGATGCGGGCCGCGCGTGTGCCTCCTCAGGGCAGCGCGAGCGCCCGTGCGACGTCGCTCCACCCCGTGACGCGCTCGATGTTCGGGTGGGCGAGCCCGCGATTCCAGGGCTGGTCGAAGAGCCACACGTGGACGCCGGCCTCCGCGAGCGTGCGGCCGATGAGCTCGTCGTCCTCGCAGAACGCCTCGAGACCGAGGTCCTGGGAGAGCCGCAGCTTGTAGCGCGCCGAGGACGTCGCGTCGTAGCGTCCCGGCGGGCTCGTCGGGTCGAAGTCGCCCCACGGGCGCAGGTGCACGGCCTTGGCGTGGCTTAGGAGGCCCTTCTCGCGCAGCCACGTCTCGGTGATGAAGCGCCGCCGCTCGGCGCGCGCGGTGATGTAGTAGAGCTCGTGGCCGGCCGCGACCATCCGCTCGAGGACGGCGGGCGCGTCGGCGTACACCTCGAGCTCGCCGAAGAACGCGCTGTCGTAGAGCCGCGAGCGGAAGCGGTCCTTCTCCTCGCCGCTCACCGCCTCGATCTCGCGGAGCGTGTGCCAGCCGATGTCCTCGGAGGGGAGCTCGAGCCCGTACTCGGCGGCGAAGCGCCGAAGGTAGGGCACCGCGCACTCCGCGGTCACGTCGTCGAGATCGACGCCGATGCGCATCAGCTCCGCTCCACCTCGGGCGGCTGCATGGCGGCCAGCCCCACTGCGGCCGACTCCGCCGCGAGTGGCTCCACCGCGGCCTGCTCCATCGTCATCCGGCTCATGCGGCGAGGGTATCCAGGAGCCGGGTGAGCGCGTCGCGCCAGTCGCCGCGCGCGTGCAGCACGGAGAGCCGGAGCTGCCGCTGGCCGGCCTGGATCCGCGGGAAGGCGCGGAGCACGGCGGCGCGCCGAGCGGGGTCGAGGTCCGCGCCGAGGGTGACCCGCAGCTCCGGCCCGCGGGCGCGCACCTCGGTCGCGTGGGCGCGCGCCGCGCGGATCTTCACCTCGACACCGTAGAGGAGGTTGCGGAGCGGCTCGGGCGGCGGCCCGTAGCGCTCGCGGAGCTCGTCGCGGAAGGCGGCGAGGTCGTCGAGCGCCGCGAGGTCGGCGACCCGGCGGTACGTTTCGAGCTTGCGCGCGCGGCTCCCGACGTACTCGTCGGGGATCGCGGTGGACAGGGCGAGGTCCACGACGATCTCCGCGGCGGCGCGCTTCGGCGCGATGCCGCGCTGCTCGTTCACGGCCTGCTCGAGGAGCTGGGCGTAGAGCTCGAAGCCGATCGCCGTCACGTGGCCGTGCTGCTCCGCGCCGAGGAGGTTGCCGGCCCCGCGGATCTCGAGGTCGTGCATCGCGATCTTGAACCCGGCGCCAAGCTCGCTCGCTTCGAAGACGGCCTGGAGCCGCTTGCGCGCCTGCTCGGTGAGCGCCTCCTCCTTCGTGTAGAGCAGGTAGGCGTAGGCCTTCGCGGCGCTGCGGCCCACCCGGCCGCGGAGCTGGTAGAGCTGGGCGAGGCCGAGGTGCGCGGCGCGGTCGATGACGATCGTGTTCACGTTCGGGATGTCGAGGCCTGACTCGATGATCGTCGTGCAGAGGAGGATGTCGTGCTCGCCGTCGGCGAACTCCACCATCACGCGCTCGAGCGCGCGCTCGTCCATCTGCCCGTGCCCGATGGCGGTCCGCGCGCGCGGCACGAGCTGGTCGAGCCGGTGCTTCTCCTGCTCGATGCCGATGACCCGGTTGTGGACGTAGTAGACCTGCCCGCCGCGGTCCAGCTCACGGAGGATCGCCTCCCGGAGCACGTCGTCGCTCCGCTCGAGCACGCGGGTCTCGATGGGCTGGCGGTCCTCGGGCGGCGTCTCGATGACGCTGATGTCCCGGACCCCCGAGAGGGCCATGTGCAGCGTGCGCGGGATGGGCGTCGCCGTGAGCGAGAGGACGTCGACCTCGGTGCGGAGGTGCTTCATCCGCTCCTTGTGCTTGACCCCGAAGCGGTGCTCCTCGTCGATGACCACGAGCCCGAGATCGCGGAAGCGCACGTCCTTCTGCAGGATGCGGTGCGTGCCGACCACGATATCCACCTCGCCCGACGCGATCGCCTCGACGGTCGCACGCTGCTCCGCCGGAGTGCGGAAGCGCGACAGCATCGCGACCTCCACGGGGAAGGTCGCGAGGCGCTCGCTGAACGTCTCGTAGTGCTGCTGCGCGAGGACGGTCGTCGGCACGAGCACGGCGACCTGCTTCCCTTCCTGCACGGCCTTGAACGCGGCGCGGAGGGCGACCTCGGTCTTGCCGTAGCCGACGTCACCCACGATCAGGCGGTCCATCGGGCGCGGGCGCTCCATGTCCTTCTTCACGTCCTCGATCGCCGTGAGCTGGTCGGGCGTCTCCGTGAAGGGGAACGCGTTCTCCATCTCGACCTGCCACGGCGTATCCGGCCCGAACGGGTGCCCGTGCACGAGCTCGCGCTGGGCGTAGAGCGCGAGGAGCTCCTTCGCGATCTCCTCGACCGCCCGCTTCGCCTTCCGCTTCGTCTGCTGCCAGTCCCGCCCGCCGAGCGGCGAGAGCGCGGGCGGCGTGCCGCCGACGTACCGGGTCACCTTGACGATCTGCTCGGTGGGGAGCGAGCGGTTCCCGTCGGCGAAGGCGAGCTCGAGGTACTCGCGGACGACGCCCGCCACCTCCCGGGTGGAGAAGCGCTCGAAGCGGCCGATGCCCGAATCCTCGTGCACGATGTGGTCACCGGGTCGGAGGTCCTGGAGGAACGAGCCGAGCGCGACGCGCCGCCGCCGGCGCTCGGGATGGCGCGGCTTCCGGAAGCCGAAGACCTCGGCGTCGGTGAAGACGCGGAGGCCCAGCTCCGGGACGACGAAGCCCTCCGCGAGCGGGACGTGGACGAGCGAGAGCGACCCGGCGGCCGGCTCCTCCTCGACGGTCTCGCGCGAGGTCGCGGCCACGCCGCGTTCGGCGAGCAGCTCCGCGAGCCGCGCCGCCTGGGGCGACGCGATGACCACGGTGTCGCTCCGAGCCGTCGTGCTCGCCGCGCCTTGGGCCAGCGACAGCTCACCGAGCAATCCGTCGAGCCGGCTCGCGTACGAGGGCGCCGAGCCCCAGCCGAGGCGCAGCGCGTCGGCGCGCGGCTCGGCGCGGACGAGGCCGTGCCGGGCGGCACGGTCCTCGAGCGCGGTGCGTCCGAGGTACGCCGCGGGCAGCGCGCCGACCGGCAGCCCGTGGGCGCGGAGCTCCTCGCGCCGCTCGTCGGCCTGCGCCTCGTGCGCGTCCCAGGCCAGCGTGAGCTCCACGGTGTCCTCGAAGACCACGGTCGCACGCTCGCCGAGGTGGTCGAGGAGCGAGGAACCGGCGCCGAGCGACGGCGCGAAGGCCTCCGTCCCCGGGAGGTACGAACCCTCGGCGAGGCCGATCGCGAGCGCCCGCCAGGGGTCCAGCTCCTCGCCCTCCGGCAGCGCGACCCAGCCGGCCTTCGCGAGCGCCGCGGCGAGCGCCGGCGCTCGCTCGAGCGTCACCTCGCGCGCCGGGAGGACCGTGATCTCGGCGAGCGCCGCCTGCGAGCGCTGGGTGACCGGGTCGAAGGCGCGGAGCGTTTCGACCTCGTCGCCGAACAGCTCGAGCCGCGCGGGCGCATCGGCGGCCGCGGGGTAGATGTCGATGATCCCGCCGCGCCGCGAGAACGTGCCGGGCTCGCTGACCTCCGCTGCGGGCTCGTAGCCGAGGGCGAACAGCCACTCCGCGACCTCGTCCCAGCGGATGCGGGCGCCGGGACGGAGCGTGCGCGCCGAAGCCGCCAGGAGGTCGGGCGCGAGGGTGTGCTGGAGGAGCGCGCGGAGCGGCGCGACGACCGCGAGCGGCTCGCCCCCGGCGAGGCGGCTGAGCGTGGAGAGCCGCTGGTGGACCGCGGAGGCGGAGGGCGCGCTCGCTTCGTAGGGCATCGCCTCGCGCTCGGGGAAGAACGCGACGCGCTCCTCGCCGAGCCAGCCGGCGAGCTCCGCGCGCCAGCGCCGCGCACGATCCTCGCTCGCGGCGACGAGCGCGACGGTCCGGCCGGCGTTCGCGACGAGGGCCGACCAGGCGAAGGCGCGCGCGCCGGGACCCGCGTCGGCGACCGCGATCGCGCCACCCCGCTCCTCGACGCGCGCCGCGAGCGCGCGGAAGCGCTCGCTCCGCTCGGCGAGCGCGAGGAGCCCGCCGAGCCGGGCTCGTGCCGGCTCGGTGCGACGTGCCGGATCGGCGCCGCGCGCCGGATCGGCGCCGCGCGCCGGTACCGCCGCGGACGGGCTACCCGTTGAAGCGATCCATCGCCCGCCGGACGCCGTCGCGGACCGCGACCTCGGCGGCCTCGGTCGCGCGCTGGAGCATCTCGTCCGCCGCGGCCCGCTCGTCGGCCGCGAACGGCCTGAGCACGTAGTCCGCGAGGTCACCGACCTCGGCGCCGGGATCGGCGGGGGCGACCCCGAGGCGGAGACGCGCGAACCCCTCGCCCACCTCGCCGACGATCGAGCGCATCCCGTTGTGGGTTCCCGGCCCGCCCGACTCGCGGAGGCGGACCTTGCCGAGCGGGAGGTCGATGTCGTCGTAGACGACCAGGAGCGCGTCGGGGCCGAGCCGGTAGCGGTCGAGGAGCTTCGCGACCGCGCGGCCGCTGTCGTTCATGAAGGTCTGCGGCCGGGCGATCGCGATCTTCACGCCGCCGAGCGCCCCCTCGGCGATGCGCGACTCCGCGGCCTTGGTGCCGAACTCGAGGCGTGCCCGCTTCGCGAGGCGCGCGGCGACCTGGAAGCCAACGTTGTGCCGCGTCGCGGCGTAGCCGTCTCCCGGGTTTCCCAGGCCGACGACGAGGCGATCGACCCGCGGCGCGCTCCCGCCGAAGAATCGCCGCATCGCACCTCTTCTAGACGCCGAAACGGGGCTCGTCCCCGCGGACGGCCCCTGCGAACGCGTCTTCGAGGTCGATAGTAGGCCGTGCGCTCCTCGACTAGCATCCGCCCGATGCCGCCGCGCACGGTCCACCTCATCGAGGCCGGGATCGTCACCGAGCAGCGGTCGGCCGGCGCGTCGGGCGCGCCGACGGCGCTGGCGGGGGCCTTCGCGGAGCGGCTGCGCCCGGAGAAGCGCGTGCGCATCCCCTTCAACCCGCGGGACCGGTGGCTCACCGCGGCGCGCGAAGCCTGCCGCACGCTCGCCGACGCGGTCTCCTCGTCGCTCGCGGCGGGCGCGACGCCGGTCGTGCTCGGCGCCGAAGGCACGCTCGTCGCGGGGACCGTGTCCGGCGCGCTCGCCTGCGAGGCGGAGCTAGTCCTCGTCTACCTCTCGGCCCACGCCGACTACCACTCGCTCGCGACCACGAAGACCCACGAGGTCCCGGGGATGGCCCTCGCCCACGTCACCGGGCACTCGATCGCGCCGCTGCTGTGGCCCGGCGCGCGGCACATCGCCGAGGACCGGGTCGTTCTCGTCGGCGTGCGCGCGATGGACCCGGGCGAGGCCGGGAACCTCGCGCGGAGCAAGGTCGTGCGCGTGCCGTTCGACGCGGAGCACGCCGACGCACCGGGGCTCCTCGCCGCGGTGCGCAAGCGCGCGGTCTGGGTGCACCTCGACCTCGACCTCCTCGACCCCGCCGAGGGCGCCGCGGTCATCCGTCCGGCACCCGGGGGGGCGCCGCTCCGCGAGGTCGCCGAGATCCTCAAGGCCCTCGGATCCGTCGCCGCCGTGCGCGGCGTCGAGGTCTGCGGCCTCGACGTGACGAAGGACCCCGGGGAGAAGCTCCCCGAGGTCCTCGCGAAGCTCGTGGCGGACCTGCTGAACGCGAGAGAGGTCTAGGCCTCGCGCCTTGTAGTGCGCATGTGGACCGTGCTCGCCCTCGCCGTGTTCGCACTCGGCGTGGCGGTCGTCATGTTCTGGGCGATGCAGCGCACGCTGCTCTACTTCCCGGATGGACGCGCCGTTCCGCCCGCAGCGGGCGCGCTCCCGGGAAGCGAGGAGGCCGAGCTGCGGACCGCGGACGGTCTCACGCTCCATGCCTGGTTCGTGCCGGCGCGGTCGCCTGTCAGCGCGACGGTCCTGCTGCTCAACGGGAACGCCGGGAATCGATCCGACCGCGCGCCGCTCGCGTCGTCGCTTTCGGCCGCGGGTTTCGCGGTCCTCGTCTTCGACTACCGAGGGTACGGCGGCAACCCCGGCGCCCCGTCGGAGACGGGTCTGCTGCTCGACGCGCGCGCCGCGCATGACTACCTCGCCTCCCGTGACGACGTCGACCCGAGGCGGATCGTCTACTACGGCGAATCGCTGGGCGCCGCCGTGGCGGTCGCGCTGGCAGCCGAGCGGCCGCCGCTGGCGCTCATCCTTCGCTCACCGTTCGCTTCCCTGGCCGACATCGGTCGCCATCACTACCCCTATCTCCCGATCCACCCACTCCTTCTCCAAGACCGCTACCCGTCGATCGACCTCATCGGCGCGGTCCGCAGCCCGGTCCTCGTCATCGCCGGGGCTCTCGACCGTGTCGTTCCGCCGGATCACAGCCGGCGGCTCTACGAGGCGGCGCCGGAGCCGAAGCGCTTCGTCCTCATCCCGGACGGCGACCACAACGACGCGTCGCCGGCGCACCGACGGCGGTCGATCGACGAGGTCGCGCGCTTCGTTCGCGAGACGAGGTAGTCAGTGGTCTCTCAGCGGCGGCCCGCCGCTCTCTTCGCCAGCACCGGCTTCTTCGCTGCCGCCGGCTTCTTCGCGGCGACCGCCTTGGTCGGCTTCGAGGCCTCGCCGCAGACGGTCTCGACGATGAGCCGGGTCACGACGTAGGGGTCGCAGTTCGCGTTCGGCCGGCGATCCTCGATGTAGCCCTTGCCCTCTTTCGCGACCTGCCAGGGGATCCGGACCGACGCGCCGCGGTCCGACACGCCGTACTTGAACTCCTTCCACGAGGCGGTCTCGTGGAACCCGGTGAGGCGCTCCTCGATCGCGAAGCCGTAGTTCGCGATGTGCAGCTCGGCCCTCGTGCCGAGCGCCTCGCACGCGGCGACGCAGGGGGCGTAGCTCTGGCGCATCTGCTTGGTCGAGAAGTTGGTGTGCGCGCCGGCGCCGTTCCAGTCGCCGCGGACCGGCTTCGGGTAGAGCGTCGCGGAGATGTCGAAGTTCTCGGCGATGCGGTAGAGGAGGTAGCGCGCGACCCAGAGCTGGTCGGACGTCTCGGTGGGCCCGAGCGGTCCGATCTGGAATTCCCACTGGCCGGGCATGACTTCGGCGTTGATCCCGGCGATCGAGAGGCCGGCCTTGATGCACGCGGAGAAGTGCGCCTCGACCACGTCGCGGCCGAAGACCTCATCGGCGCCGATGCCGCAGTAGTAGCCGCCCTGCGGCGCCGGGAAGCCGGTCGGCGGAAAGCCGAGCGGCCGGGAGCCGGCGAAGAACGTGTACTCCTGCTCGATGCCGAACCACGACTCGAACGAGGCGTACTTCTTCGCGATCGCCACGTTCGCCGCGCGGGTGTTCGTCACGTGCGGCGTCAGGTCGGTGTAGAGGACCTCGCAGAGAGCGAGCACGTTGTCGCCGCCGCGCACCGGGTCGGGGCAGACGAAGACCGGCTTCAGCACGCAGTCGGACTTGTCGCCGGGCGCCTGGTTCGTGCTCGAGCCGTCGAAGCCCCAGATCGGAGGCTCCTTGCCGATCGGCACGGTCTTGCCCTTCGCCCGCAGCTTCGCCGTGGGTTTCGTGCCGTCGATCCAGATGTACTCCGCCTGGTAGACGCCGCTCATGCGCATCTCCTCCTCTTCGCTCGCCTGACGGCGAGCCAGCCTCCGGCCGAGCTCGCCGCCGCCGGCAAAGCCGTCGGCGGCTCGCACTCCTTAGCATGGTCGCCTCTCGGGCAGGATGAATGGCCCGGTATGCCCTTGCTTCTGGGGAAACGCTAGGTGAAACGGCGAGCCCGCGTCCCGGCGGCTGGGTTGCGCTTGGGTCGTGATTCGGTCGCGGCTCCGGCGGGTGGTCCTCCGGCACCGAATCGCAACCGTTCTCGCGCCGTACCGTCACCGCGCGCGGGCCGCCCGCGGCCCACGATGGCGCCAGCCAACGAAACCGCCACCGGAGGAAGACCGATGCCCGAGCTTGACGGCGTCACGATCATCGCCCTCGCGTCCTTCGCCGCGCTCGTGCTCGGCTGGCTCGTCGCACCGACGGAGTCGGTCACCCTCGTTCACGTCGCGAGCGTGAGCACGAAGGTCGCGAACGAGGCGGTCGCCGCCTAGCCCACCCCTTCGATCGCACGTCAACCGATCGCACGTCAACCGATCGCACGTCAACCGATCGCACGTCAACCGATCGCACGTCAACCGATCGCACGTCAACGAACGCGAGCGGCGCCGGGGGGGCTC
>Ga0082335_1006094_pt1 | contig 15895 bp, 12 predicted proteins | sample Subgrocontami58m_FD_72375 | JGI IMG/M metagenome (GOLD analysis project Ga0082335, IMG submission 72375) | Subsurface groundwater microbial communities from S. Glens Falls, New York, USA - GMW37 contaminated, 5.8 m (SPADES assembly) (version 2) ... | reverse complement strand
AAACATGCTAAAGCCTATCCCCGCGCTGACCGCCCAATCGAGTATCGCGCTGCCGAGGGCGCCGCTCTGAGAGATGAAGGCGATATTACCCGGTGGAGGGTTGCCCCGGAGAAAGGTCGCATTTAAGCCCAGGCCAGGGCGCACAAAACCGAGGCAGTTTGGTCCCATAATACGCATCCCATATTTTTTCCGGAGACCGTCGATTTCGCTCTCTAACTGTGTGCCTTCTTCACCAATCTCCTTGAACCCGGCGGAGATTATTACTACCCCCTCTACGCCTGCCTGGCCGCATTCCTCAACCACACCAGGCACTGACCGGGCAGGAGTTGCCACAACGGCCAGATCCACGTGCTCGGGAACGCCTGTGATGGTGGGATAGCTTTCCACGTCCAATACCTTGCTCGTATGGGGATTTACCGGAAATATCCTCCTCTCTTTTGACCGGAGCAGGTTCTCCATGATTGTCCGTCCGAGGGCGCCTTCCTTCTCGGTTGCGCCGATCAGGGCTATTGTTTTGGGATCAAACATCGCTTGTATGCGGCTCATTTTTCTGTTTCCCCTTTTACATTAGCCAGCGTTTTTTCATTAGTAGATATGCGAAGAAAAAGGTTAATAGTCCGACGAAAAGCAAATATATCCATTCCAGAGACAGATTTGATATTCTGCCTTCCTCCAAGAGGATTGACTTAAGTGGCTCATAAAACTGGTAGGAAGGTAAAAAAGGAGCAACGGCAGTTAATTTTTGTGAAAAATCCGACAGCGCAGAAGGAAGCAGATGGGGCAGATAGAAAATAACGCCCAAAGTTCTGGCGCTCGCCTGATTGCGGCATAAAAAACCCAAAAAGATTCCGTAAGAGCTAAAACAGAAGCTGCCAACCCCTATAAATGCGACATAACTCAAGACATTTCCAAAATCAAATTTACCCAGCAAATGGAGGGATAGGATTGCTGTGAGCATTAAAATCATGCCTAAGAACAACTTAGCAATCAGCCACTCAATTTCGCGCATGGGAGTTTGCAAAAGAGCCAGAAGTAATTTTTTTTCCTTTTCTTCGGCAACTTGCGCAGGCATGATAATGAAACTTACCAGTAAAACTAACATGAGAATCCAGGTAGGCAAAGTTTGTTTTTGAATCCCACCTTCCTGAAGAGGCTTAATATCAGAAATCCAGCTTATGCTCTTTCCTTCTACCGCTTTTTGCAATGCGGCAAAGCTCTCCACTATCGCAAGGGTTAGTAAGGACTCTTTTTTTAAAACTACCAGCACTAAACTGTTTTGTTCTTTTTCAGATCTTAATAAGAGGCCGTCTATTTTTTTTTCTTTTAACCATCTTTTGCCTTCTTCTTCATTAGAAACACGAGAAACCGTAAACACTCTATCGGCCGATTTAATGGTCATCAGAATAACAGGGGCATACATTTCTTTTTGAATAATTCCGATCCTGATTTTTTTAAAGTCTGACTCTGCCCTATCTACTAACTTCAACGCTAAAAAAACAAAAAAAGGAATAAAAATAACTAGATAAATTGTCTTATTCTTCAAGGCAATGGCTAAATCATTCAAGGTTAAGGTAACGATATTTCTGATCATCATTGGTATAGCTTTTCATGAATTTCCGATTGGAAATATTTTTGGGGTGGACCATCAAAGACCAAAGATCCTTGATGCAGCACAAGGATGCGTGTTGCCAGGGTTTTTATCTCTTCCGGTCGATGGGAAGTAAAAATGATTGTTTTTCCTCCCGCATGAAAATCTTTTAGCAGTCTATAAATCTCTTTCGTCATCTCAAAGTCTATACCCGATGTAGGTTCATCAAAAAGAAGCACCGGTGGATCTGCTAAAAGAGCGCGCCCAATGCTTACCCTTTGCCTTAACCCTTTTGATAAAACCTGTATCTTGTTATTACGAAAAGGCAGCAAAGCTAATTCCTTCAGAATTTCTTCTATCTGCAAAAAGGGGACTTGGAAAAGACGAGCAAATATTTTGAGATTGTATTCAACGGAAAAGAAATCGAAAAGATTAGGAGTTTCCGGGACAAAACCAACCTTCCGAACCACGGCCAATCTATTTCTCAGATTGATGCCATCCACCAAAACTCGTCCATTGTCGGGAAGAAGCCAACTTGCCAGCATTTTCAAAAGCGTAGATTTACCCGCTCCGTTGTGCCCAATGACGGCGATCAGTTCCCCTTTTTCTACCTCGAAACTGACTGGTAGAAGTCCTCTTTTTTCATTATAAACTTTTGTAAGATTATGAATCTCGATCTGCATGAAATATCGTCCTGTTATCCGCTCTAAACCACTGATGACTTTGACCGGCTCTGTCAAAGTCATCAGTTAAAATGACCCAATGCTTAAATTAGCCGGCAATGCGACAATCAATAATACTAGCACGTAGGGGTGGCAACGAATGGCATTATCAGACGTTGTCATCCCTCATAAGGTCAACGACATGGCCGGTGGCTAAAGGTATCTTGAGTTATGTTAAACGCATAATCACGATCACTAAAATAACCACGACCAATACTGCGATGAGAAATCCCATTTCCCCCCTCCTTTCTTATATTCGGTGTGTTAAATGCATAATTACAAACACTAAAACTACCACAACCAAAACACCAATCACGAATTCCATTTTCCACTCCCTTCTTATGTTCGGTCTGCTAAGTACATAATTAGTAACAGCAAATAGCCTGCCAATAGCCGAAGAGAAATCGTAATCATACATTAATCATTTAATAACAGGTGGTTAGATTAATAGGGGGGAACAGCGGAAAAGTATGGAATGATTCGTTTGGCCTCAATATTTGGTGGAACCTCAAGATATTGAGGGATGCTTTAAGTATTCAGAAGACAGGAGTCAGAAGTCAGAATAAAAAATATTCTGTATTCTGCATTCTGTATTCTGCATTCTGGCTTCTGTCTTCTCGTTGGTTTTATTCTTTTGTCTCCGGCCGGACTATCCCGAGCTTATGCATCCGCGCTCTTAAGGTGCTCGCGTGGAGGCCCAGGATCGCTGCGGCCCCGTCCGTTCCCTCGATGCACCAGCGGGTTTCGGAAAGGATTTTAAGAATCTGGTTGCGCTCCGTCTCTTCCAGGGTCCGCACGGTGGAGGAAAGCGCGGGGGAAGAAGTCTCCAGTTTATCCGTCAGTTTCAAAACCGTCCCGGGGCACAAGATCACGGCCCGTTCAATGACGCTTTCCAGCTCCCGGACGTTCCCGGGCCAGGGATAATCCTGCAGCGCCTTCATCGTCTCCTTCTGGATCGAATCTATCTGTTTGCCCATTTTCCTGGCATACCGTTCCAGGAAGGATTGGACCATCGGCGGGATGTCTTCTTTCCGCTGCCGTAGGGGCGGAACAGTGATGGGGAAGACGTTGAGGCGATAGTAGAGATCCTGCCGGAACGTGCCTTTGCGGACCTCTTCCTCCAGATTGCGATTGGTCGTGGCCACGACCCGGACGTCAACTTTGACGGTATGGGACGAGCCCAAACGCTCAAACTCTTTGTGCTGAATCACCCGGAGCAGCTTGGCCTGCACCTCCAGCGGCAGCTCCCCGATCTCGTCCAGGCAAAGGGTGGAGCCATGGGCGACCTCGAAGCGGCCTATCTGCCGGGTATCGGCCCCGGTAAATGCTCCCCTCTCCCGGCCGAATAATTCGCTCTCAATTAAATTGCCCGGCAGAGCGGCACAGTTGACCGTGATCAGGGGCCGTTCCTTACGGGTACTCATGTTATGGATGGCAGCCGCAATCAGCTCCTTCCCCGTGCCGGTTTCGCCAAGGATGAGGACCGTTGTGTCCGCACGCGCAACTTGTTCCGCTCGATAGAGAACATACTTGAGACCATCACTTTGCCCGAGAATGTTCTCAAAGCGATGTTTCATTTTGTTCTCTTGGCGGAAATAAATATTCTCCGCTTCGAGCTGTTCTTTCAACGTGTTAATTTCAGCAAGAGCCGTCGTGAGTTCGACCGTCCGCTCCTCCACCTGCTGCTCGAGCCCATCATGGGCTTGTTGCAGCACCTCCGCCTCTATCCGCATCTCTTCATTGCGCTTTTGTTCCGTCAGATCGGTAACCACCACGCACACACAGCCGGGCATATCCTTGGGCTGAAGGGGGCTTACAGAAAGTAAGACAGGTGCATAATTTTCACCTCCGGCCTGTAAGGCCAGCTCCACCTTACTGTTCCCCTTTAAACCCTGCTCAAGCAATGCTTTAAATAATGGCAGGTCTTTTGATGAAATATGTTGGTAGATTGCCGATCCCAGTACTTTTTCCGGAGCCCCTTGGACGATATCTACAAAACGTTGGTTACAGTAAAGGATCGTGCCGTCGGCGGCCAGGGTGACAGCCCCTTCGTTCATGGTTTCGACCATGACCCGGTAAGGATGATCGGCGCCGGATAGTGTAAAGAGTTGCTCTCCTTCCGCTGCCGAGACAACCAGACCATCCACCTCACCGCCTACGATAGCGCGCAAAGTTTCCTCAGCTTCCATCATCCGCGCTGTGACTTCCTGCAACTCATCCAAAAGTTGCTGGCGTGTTTTTTGCGATTTGTTCATTGGTTCATACTCATGCATTATTAGGTTGCAGATCGAGGCCGACAAGGAATCTTGCCGTATCCGACATGTCGCCAATGAGCCTCCGGAGCGGCAAGGGGAGTACCTTGATGAGCGCGGGGGTGGCAATAATCTGCTCTTCCTTGGCCAGATGGGGCTGCTGGTAGATGTCTATCACCTTGAGTTCGTAGCGGTCTGTTAGGTATTTTTCACAAAGTTTCCGGACATTGGCAATGGCCAGGGTTGATTTCGGGGTCATCCCGGTAACATACAGCCGTAGAACGTACCTCGCCCGGTCTCGTAACGCGGCCGCTTCTGCGAATTCCTCCGTGCTCGTTTTACCTCTTTTTCTCTCCATCGCCTTTACACCAAAAGTTAATAATCAGTAGACAGAACGAATGTCGAGTCCCACCAGCACGCGCTCTGTGTTGGCCAGATCTCCGATAACCTTTTTAAGCGGTTCCGGAAGCTTCCTTACCAGGGTCGGTATGGCAATAATCTGGTCCCCTTTCGCAAGCTGGGGATTTTTTAAAAGGTCTATCACTTCAATGCGGTATTTCCCCGCGAGGTGCTCTTCGCAGATATTCTTTAAATTGGCAAAGGCCGTAATTGATTTCGGGGTCTGACCGGCTACATATAACCGGAGATTCCAGATTTCTTCTGTCGAATCGGTCTTGGCTTTATTCCCCTTTCCTGCTGACACAGCTTTCATCTTACGCTCCTTTCCCGCGTCTTTTTCGCGCGCAACGCCTGTGGAGCGGCAGGTTTTCCCTTGCGAAGATGCGCCATATCCAAACGGTCTTCTGCCCGGACAGCTTGTCTTTTTTGCTCTTCTTCCGCCATCAAACGCACCTCTTCCGTTTCCACATCGAACTCGGCGCGCAGCGCTGTGATCTTTGCTTCCAGGGCATTCTTCTTGCGCTCCTGCTCGCGGAGCCTGCGATCCACCTCACGCCAGCGTGCCAGATCAAAGGCTTTTTCCCCGGCTTCCTGGGTTGCCCGGGCGCTGCCGGTTAATACCTCGCCGGAACCGGTATAGATGTCGATCAGGCCAATGCCCTGGTCCGTGAGCAGGAACTCTTGAATCTGGTTGGAATGGGACATGCCGCGGGACTTCAAAATGTAGAGGCCCCGGTTGCGTTCCCCATTGAGTTCGATATCCCGGAGGAGAAGCCAGGTATCGATCAGAGAAGATATCTCTTCGCTTGTGTGTTCCAGGCTGCCTGTAAAATGAGTGAGGTCCGTAAGGAAAGTAGAGATATTTTTCATCTTCAAATAATCGACCAGGCGCGTTAAGATGGATTTGACCTCTGCTGATGTTCCTGCGGCGCTCAGGTTGCTGATCGGATCTACAATGAAAACCTGGGGCTTGAACTCCTCGATCACCTTGTGGAAGGTGAGAAGATGCATCTCCAGGCCGTAAAGCGAAGGCCGGGCGGCATGAAACTTGAGCAGCCCCTTCTTCAACCAGCGGGCGAGATCGATGCCGATGGAGCTCATATTCCGGATGATCTGGCTGGGCGATTCCTCGAAGGCAAAGTACAGGCAGCGCTCACCTCGCAGGCAGGCGGCGGCGGCAAAGGGAGCCGACATACTTGTTTTGCCCGTGCCCGCCGTGCCGGAGACGAGGATGGTGCTGCCCCGGTAGAACCCCTTCCCACCAAGCATTGTATCCAGCTTGAGGATGCCCGTGGAAATGCGCTCCGAGGAAACGGGGTAGTCGAGCCCCAGGGAAGTGATGGGCAGGATAGAGAGGCCGCTCTCGTCTATCAGGAAGGGATACTCGTCGGAGCCGTGCGATGAGCCGCGGTACTTGACAATACGCAGGCGGCGGGTGGAAATTTGCTCCACGATGCGGAAATCGAGGAAAATCACGCAATCGGCGACGTATTCTTCGAGCCCGTAGCGTGTCAGGGACTTGTCGCCGCTTTCCCCCGTAACGATGGCCGTCACACCGCGGTCTTTCAACCACTGAAAAAGCCGGCGCAGCTCTGCCCGCAGGATAGCGGCATTAGACAGCCCGGAGAAAAGCGCTTCGATGGTATCCAGGACAACCCGCTTCGCGCCAATGGAATCAATGGCGCTCCCCAGGCGGATGAACAATCCTTCCAGGTCATATTCGCCCGTCTCCTCAACCTCGCTGCGTTCGATTTTGACGTGGTCCGTGGCGATGAGACCACGCAACATCATGTCCGGGAGATCAAAACCAAGGGAGATGAAGTTCTGCGCGAGATCCTCTGGCGTCTCCTCGAAGGTCATGAAGACCCCGGGTTCTCCATAATCCATGGCGCCCCGCATGAGAAACTCCATGGCGAAAAGTGTTTTGCCGGAACCCGCACCGCCGCAGATCAGGGTTGGCCTGCCTCTCGGAAGCCCTCCCTTCGTGATCTCATCGAGACCCTTGATGCCCGTCGGGCATTTTTCCAGAACATCAACATCCTGTTTTGCCTTAACCATCATCACCTCCCAGCAACTTTACTAGTTTAAATCTATCAAAAAAACCATTGCCTTGCAATAGAAATCTCGGAAATTTCTGGCAGGGGAAATAAGCGGGGCGCCCCTATTCCCTTGACAGTCCCACCAAACTGCGTTACCTTCGCGCCCGAAAAGGAGATTGCCGATGGGACTGCTGAAGGGGACATGGAGCTTTACACGCTATAGCGTGATCGGCGATCTGCCGGAGCAATTTAATGATTTCATCGACGAAGGGCTTAAAAAAAATGCCTTTTCGAATTTTATGGGCCAAAATGCCGAAAAATGCCTGGGCTGGACCAGCCTGGAAAACGTGCTGGATACCGACTTTAGCTACGCCCAATACAGGTGCGGCGCTTACCTGATCTTTTCGCTGCGGGTAGATCGCCGGACCGTTCCCCCTTCGCTCCTGAAATTAAAGATCATGGAAGCGGAAAAAGGACATTTGGTGGAAAGCGGCAACAAAAAACTTTATCGCCATGAGCGTGAGGCAATTAAAGAAAGGGTGCAACTGGAACTGCGCACCAAGGCCTTGAACATCCCCGCCTTTTACGAAGTTTGCTGGATTCCCGAAAAAAGCTGTTTACTCTTCGGCTCTCTTTCGGCAAATGCTATTGAAGATTTTGAAAAGCATTTCAAGGAATCCTTCCACCTGGGCCTGCAACCCTTTCTCCCCTGGGAAGCCACAGCCGCCGATGGCAAGGCGGGAAATAACGCCGCGATTCCCCTGGCGCCACTGGTCAATGTCGGCGCCGCCGGTAATCCCCTTTTCTGGGGGAGGGAATTTCTGACCTGGTTATGGCACAAGAGCGAAGAACGCAATGGCATGATTAACATCCCGGCAAGCGGCGATCAGGAAATCATCTATCTCCAGCGGCTGGCGCTGGCCTCCGGTGAGGGGGAATACTCGGAGACGGTTGTTTGTCAAGGTCTGCACTCGGACATGAAGGAAGGCCGCGAGGCGCTGCGTCAGGGGAAAAAAATCCAGGAAGCCCGCCTCCGTTTATCACGGGATACCGCCCGCTGGGAATTTACCTTCAAAGCCGACTACTTTCAATTTCAGTCACTGAAGTTGCCGATTACGGAAAACAGCGACGAGGAAGACGACAGGGAAGGACATAATATGGAAAGGATCTATCTCATAGAAGCAGCCATGGAGGCTATGGAGCAGCTTTTTGCCTATTTCTTCCACCTGCGCCTTTCTCCCCAATGGGAAAACGATGAGTTGCCCCGCATGAATAAATGGCTGCAAACCTGAGCCCCGGCCAGGAGGAATCCCAAGTGATTGACCTGCACACACATTCGCTGTTCAGCGATGGCGAACTAATCCCCTCGGAGTTGGTCCAGCGAGCTAAAGTTGCCGGTTACAAGGCCATTGCCATTACGGATCATGGCGATCATTCCAATATCGACTTCATCATCCCCCGCATGGTCAAAGTCTCGGAAATATTGTCTCAGGCTTTCGACATCATGGTTATCCCGGGCATTGAATTGACCCACGTGCCGCCCCGGCACATCGCGAAGCTGGCAAAAGAGGCAAGAAAGCTGGGTGCACGCCTTGTCCTGGTGCACGGTGAAACGATCGTCGAGCCGGTGCCGCCGGGAACCAACAGTGCGGCACTGCATGCAGATATTGATATCCTGGCCCATCCCGGCCTGATCACCGAGGAAGAGGGCCGGCTTGCCGCGGATAAGAAAATTTTCCTGGAGATCTCCGCCCGCAACGGGCACAGTTTGACCAACGGACACGTCGCAAAAATGGCCCGGCTTTGCGGTGCGGCGCTGGTGCTGAATACGGACTCCCATGCGCCGGGAAATCTCATCTCCCGGGAAAAAGCCGGGCAGGTAGCCCGTGGCGCCGGCCTGACGGAAGCGGAAATTGCCGCCATGTTCCAAAATTCTCAATACCTTGTTGATCAAATTGACAAACAGTAAGTTTGGGAAAAATTTCCAAATTTCCTCGCATTTTGTGCTTGACTATCACCATATCTGGTGTTAAGTTCCGAATCACATCCTATATGTGGGGTTTATGGCTTATATCTAAACCTTCCGATAACAACTGCAAGGGGGAAATGCGATGCCTGAAAAGATTAAAAAAAGAGACGGCCGGTTAGTTGATTTCAATGTGGATAAAATTACCAATGCCATCGGCAAGGCCGGTGCGGCCACGGAAGAATTTGACCGGCCCCTGGCGAAAAGACTGACGCTTAAGGTTATGAGTCTCGCGGAAAAAGTTTTTGACGGCAAGGTTATGAGTGTGGAGGAAATTCAGGACATTGTGGAAGAAGTGCTGCTGGATTCCCCCTACCGCAAGACGGCCAAATCATATATTATTTATCGCGATCAACATGCCCGCTTGAGAGAAATAACCAACAAGATGGAGGTTGATCTAGTTGACCAATATCTGAAGAAAAGTGATTGGAAGATAAACGAAAACAGTAATATGGATTACTCATTGCAGGGCTTGAACAACTACATTTCTTCAGAAGTAAGCAAGATCTACTGGCTCAACGAAATTTACTCGCCGGCAATAAGAAAAGCGCATACGGAGGGCGACTTTCATATCCATGATTTAAGCCTCCTTTCCGTTTACTGCGTAGGCTGGGATCTCTTCGATCTTTTGCAGGAAGGATTCTGCGGTGTTTCCGGCAAGGTGGAAAGCAAACCGGCGAAACACCTCCGCAGCGCCCTAGGCCAGGTGGTCAATTTCTTTTATACGCTGCAAGGTGAGGCGGCGGGCGCCCAGGCCTTCTCGAATTTTGATACGTTGCTTGCCCCTTTCATCCATTACGACCGCCTGCAATTCACCGAAATAAAGCAGGCATTGCAGGAGTTTATCTTTAACATCAACGTGCCTACCCGGGTAGGTTTTCAGACGCCCTTCACCAATGTCACGCTGGACGTCACGGTCCCTAAGTACTATGCCGACCAACACGTAATTATTGGCGGGCAGCCGCAAAAGGAGACCTATGGCGAGTTTCAGGAGGAAATGAACCTTTTCAACAAGGCTTTCCTGCAGGTCATGGCGGAAGGAGATGCCAAAGGGCGGGTATTTACCTTTCCCATTCCCACTTATAACATCACTAAAGACTTTAACTGGAATGACAGCAACCTGGATGATCTTTGGGAAATGACGGCCAAGTACGGCGTCCCCTATTTTTCCAACTTCATCAATTCCGACATGAACCCCGAGGATGCCCGCAGCATGTGCTGTCGTCTGCGCATCGACAACCGCGAACTGGCGGTGCGGGGCGGCGGCCTTTTCGGTTCCAATCCCCTCACCGGCTCCATCGGCGTTATTACCATAAATATGCCTCGTATCGGCTTTTTGGCAGCCAACGAAACAGATTTTTTTCAACGTCTCGACAAATTAATGGAAATCTCCAAAGAAAGCCTGGAAACAAAGAGGAAAGTGCTGGAAACCTTCACCGAGGGCAACCTCTATCCCTATACCAGATATTACCTGCGCAACATCCAGGCCCGCTTTAAGGAGTATTGGAAAAATCACTTTTCCACCATCGGCCTGGTGGGAATGAACGAGGCGTGCCTCAATCTCTTCGGAGAAAACATCGCCTCGCCGCAAGGCCAGGCTTTTACTAAAAAGGTGCTGGACCATATGAGGGATAAGCTTGTTTTGTTCCAAAAGGAAACAGGCAATAATTACAATCTCGAATCAACGCCGGCGGAAGGCACCTCTTACCGTCTCGCCACCATTGATAAGACTAAATTCCCCGAAATTATCTGCGCCAATGAAGCAGAGTACCGGCAAGGCCAGACGGAGCCGCTCTACACTAACTCGACGCAGCTGCCAGTCAATTATACCGATGATGTCTTCGCCGCCTTGGATCTGCAGGACGATATTCAGACGCGCTACACCGGCGGCACGGTTTTTCACATCTACGCCGGGGAACGGATTGAAAACCGCGAGACGGTCAAGTCGCTCATCCGTGCCATCTGCTATAACTACCGTCTGCCTTACATTACATTCTCGCCCACCTTCAGCGTCTGTCCCTCACACGGCTACCTGACGGGAGAAAAAACTCATTGTCCTACCTGCAGTCAAACCTGCGAGGTGTACTCGCGCGTCGTCGGTTACCTGCGCCCCGTAAAACAGTGGAACAAAGGAAAGCGGGAAGAATACCAGTTCCGTCAGGTCTTCAATTTCTGAAGCCATGAAAATTGGCGGCCTGCAAAGAGTTTCCCTGATCGATTATCCGGGCAAGATCAGCGCAACGGTTTTCACGCAAGGATGCAATTTTGCCTGTCCCTACTGCCATAATCCGGAACTGGTTGATCCCGCCCTCAGCGGAGCTTGCCTGCCGGAAGCAGAGATTTTTTCCTACCTGGAGAAGCGCCGGGGAAAACTGCAGGCGGTAACCATCACCGGCGGCGAGCCGACCATACAAAGCGACCTGGCGCTATTTATCGGCCAGGTAAAGGCGATGGGTTATCTGGTCAAGCTCGACACCAACGGCTCCCAGCCGGCAACGCTTAAGGAACTGATCGCGGCAAAACTTCTGGATTACATTGCCATGGATATCAAAGCGCCGTTGCATAAGTACGCAGCGATAACCAGAGCACCGGCAAGGAAAGCGGCAATCAGGCAAAGCATCAAGATGATCAAGGCTGCGGGCATTCCCTATGAATTTCGCACCACGGTGGTAAAATCTCAACTTTCTCGGGATGATATCCTGGAAATTGGGCGGTTGATAAGCCCTGCCCCTTGCTACGCCCTGCAACGCTTTATCCCCTCCAAGCCTCTCGACAGGGAATTTCTCTCTCAAACCACCCTCGCCCCGGAAGAATTTGCCGCCGTAAAAATAATTCTTGAAGAAAATATAAAAAAGGTTATAGTCCGCTGAACTTACCCCTATAAAAAACAAAGGGTTTCGACGATGGATAACGAAGCAAGTGATTTGGTAAAATTCACCGATAACGCCCAGATTAAACGCCTGCTCAATGACCTGGTTTGTGAAGTTAAGGGTTTCGCTGAATATCAAGTTAATTTAGTGCATAAATTCACGCAAATAGGGTACGCCCTTTCTGCAGAAAAAAATATCGACCGCCTGCTGGAATTGATTGTGGACGACGCGCGCAATTTCACCCGTGCGGAGGGCGGCACACTTTACATCATGTCCGACGACGAAACTGCCCTGCATTTTGCCATTGTCCAGAACACGAAATTAAATATCCGCATGGGCGGAACCAGTGACAAAATTACCTGGCCCCCCGTATTGCTGAAAAATGAGGATGGCAGTCCCAACTTCGCTAATGTTTCCGCCTACGCCGCCCTCTCCGGAAAAGCAGTCAATATTGCCGACGTCTATGATGAAGCAGGCTTCAATTTTCAAGGCACCCACGATTTTGACGCCGATACGGGCTACCGCTCCCAATCCATGATTGTGGTGCCCCTGAAAGATCACGACAATGAGATCATCGGCGTCCTGCAGCTGTTAAATGCCCAGGACAGTGCGACCGGCGAGGTAATAAGCTTTTCCCCGGAATGCCAGCAGATCACGGAATCCCTGGCCTCCCAGGCAGCCGTGTCTCTTTCTAACCACCGCCTGATCAACAGCCTGGAAGTTCTTCTGGAATCATTTATCACGATGATCGCCTCGGCCGTGGATGAAAAATCACCCTATACCGGCGGTCATATCAAAAGAGTCGCGGACCTGACACTTTCCATCGCCGCATCAATAAATTGCACGACAGAGGGCCCTTACGCCCGCGTAAGTTTTGACGAGAAGGCTATCAAAGAGCTGCGGATGGCCGCATTGCTGCATGATATCGGCAAAATAACCACCCCCGAATATGTTGTTGACAAAGCCACCAAACTGCAAACCATTCATGACCGGATGGAAATCTTAAAGACCCGTTTTGAAGTACTCAAGCGAGACCGCGAGATAACCGCGCTAAAAGGGAGGATCGAAGAACTGGAGGCCAACGCGCCAAGGAAAAGGCCCGCACCTGTGGAAACGGGGCACGCCGCCGCACCGGAGGAAAACTTCAGCGAATTGACGTCTGATCTTAATCTCCTGCTCAGCGCCAACACCGGTGACGAATTCATGGCGGAGGAGACGATCGTCAGGATCAAAGAAATCTCCACCAGGACATGGACCGCCGACGGCCAGACGCTTCCCTTGCTCACGGAAAATGAACTGGATAACCTGACCATCCAGCGTGGCACCCTCACCGAAGCAGAGCGGGAAATAATCAACAAGCACGCCCTGGTAACCCACAAGATGCTCTCCAAGCTGCCCTTTCCCAGGCAATTGCGCAATGTCGCCCGTTATGCGGCCGCGCATCACGAAAAACTCGACGGCACCGGCTATCCTTTTGGATTGAAAGGAGAGGAAATTCCCCTGCAAGCGCGCATTATGGCGCTGGCCGACATCTTTGAAGCGCTGACGGCCAAGGACCGTCCCTACCGGGTTGGCAAAACGCTCGCAGAAGCGCTGAAAATCATGTCCTTTATGGCCAAAGACGGGCACCTTGACAAAGACCTTTTTGATCTCTTCCTCAAGGAAAAGATTTACCTTGATTACGCCCTCAATGAGCTTTCCCCCCAACAAATCGACACCCCCTGATGCCGCTGCTGCTTCAAAGGGGCTATCCGGAATGGGACGGCGGCTTCGTCTCCTTCTCCCGCCCACGGGTTTTTTTCTCTGTTTTTAATTGCTCTGCGATATCCCTGGCACGAGGGCTATCGGCAGGAAAGGATTTAAGCGCCTCTTTGAAGTGAAAAACGGCGCTTTCCATTTTATTTATTTTCTTGAAGTAGAGCCCGAAATAATAATGAGACTCACCCTGGTTGTTCGTTTTCCCATAGGAAAAAGCCAGGCGGTAAAGCACCTCGTCGTCCGCTGTCCGCTTCGCTTCCAACTGCTTATAAACCTTTACGGCAGAGGAATAGTCGCCTTTGGCCTCGTAAACCTTACCAAGGTAAAATAAAACCGTCTGATTCTCCCCGTCAACCGCTATGGCTTTATTAAGATAGGTCAGGGCACCGTCTGGCCGACCATTATTGTAATAGGCAATTCCCAAGGCGCTCAATATTTCTATATCCTGGGGCGCCGACTTTAAAGCTTTCTGAAAATTTTCCAGGGCCTGCGTCGTCATGCCGAGTTTACCCTGCGAAACTGCCGCACCGTAAAGAAAATCTAAATCATCGGCGTTATTGGCCAGTCCCGCCTGAAAGAACTTCAGATTTGCCACGGCATTATCGTTTTCCAGCCGCAAAATGGTCTGGAGGCGTCTCAATTGCCCAAAGAGGCTTTTGGCGCCACCTTCTTTGTGGCTGGTTTGCAGCAACCCGTCCAGATATCTTATCCTGTCGTCCGTGCCCGGATGGGTAAGAAAATAGGAAGGCACACTACTGGAGTAAAATTCGTACTGCCTCATGATCTTCAAAAAATCCGGCATGCCCCGACCGTCATACCCCGCCTTGGTTAAATAGGACAAACCCAGGCGATCCGCATCCTCCTCGTGTTCCCGGCTGTACTTTAAATTCATCGCCGTCGCCGCCGCCATTGAGAAGCTCGTCACCGCCGCCATCATGTCGCCGCCTCCCCCCAAAAAAGCGCCAGCCAGAATCGCCGCCAGGGAGGCAATATTAATTTTTGCCGATTTATCCACAATAGCGGCGATATGGCGGGCGCTCACATGGGCCATTTCATGCGCCAAAACACCCGCGAGTTCCCCTTCGTTTTCCACCAGATTGATCAGTCCGATATTCACATAGACGTAACCGCCGGGGGTAGCAAAAGCGTTAACCGCCGAACTTTTAATCACGGAGAAACGATATTCAAAAAATTGGGTCGGCATATCAGCAAGGAGCTTATGGCCTATCTTGCTCAGATAATCATCCACCCGGCGGTCGTGATAAATGAGGTGGTCTTTTTCCAGGTTGTCGTAGAACTCAAGGCCCAGTTTTTTTTCATCTTCAACAGTAAAAGAGGCCGAGGCCCAGGAGGTGGAAAAGACAAAAAAGAGAATGTTGATTATCAGTACGGTAGAAATTACTTTCTGCACTTTTCCTGTAGAAAATAATTTTGTTAACGCGCTTACACCCCTCAAGGGGGTACTGAAAAAAGTCCCGTTTATCGGGGTCAGGACAAGCCTATTGCGTAAACATTTCATATTGGTTGATAATCCTTCACTGCTAATAACAGGCAGCCGCCGCGGTCTAAAACAGCACCCCCTGCATTCCCCGTGTTATTTTTGGCCTTTCCTTGCAGTATAATACGTTTTAAGAGGGTGTCCTGCATTGTTTCCCCTTCTCGATACACCTGCCCGTCAACCCCTTCCCTCCACCGGCATTACCCGGCCCAGCGCACACTATGAGTTGATCCGACTACCTGCGCCTCTTCCTCAATCCCTCGTTCCCTCGGTTTCGAGCACCCCCCTACCAGAGGAAGACACAGGTTCTCCCAGGTTCCTGAAGAATCCATTGGACAACATGCCGTGGACTATGACCCCGTTGTAGTATCCGCCATCTCGCCTGTAACGGTGGCATCGTTGCTGCCTTCAGTGATCTTAAGCACTTGGGCTCGCTCCACAACAACAAGCCATTTTCGAGGCTGAACACCTTCACGCTTTCGCATTACGGCCTGCGGTCACCCTGTTTACGCTTCACTCACACGATTACCCGCATGAATGCAAAACTCGGTTCTGACGGTCGGCTAACTTTGTCAGGTTGGCTTCTCAACCAACTGGATTTCCCAGGCTTGGCCTGGCGCACTAGGATACTGCTTTTTCATGGCCGGCATATATGAAAGCTGATTTTGTCCCATCAATAGGCTTCTTTGCTTTTCAGTACCTCCTCGACCGATATTGGCGCCCGGAAGATGCGATAGATCCAT
>Ga0082335_1006093_pt1 | contig 15918 bp, 10 predicted proteins | sample Subgrocontami58m_FD_72375 | JGI IMG/M metagenome (GOLD analysis project Ga0082335, IMG submission 72375) | Subsurface groundwater microbial communities from S. Glens Falls, New York, USA - GMW37 contaminated, 5.8 m (SPADES assembly) (version 2) ... | reverse complement strand
TGGGTAATGGTCCCACTGACGAGGAGATGCAGGCCGCCCACTTTCTTGGCCAGCCGTTCCGGTAAATCATCGACGGCCGGATTCAAATGGACGAACCCCTCTCCCACCCGTTCGTGGATCAGATCCTTCTGCAAGATCAGGGGCGGCGGAACTTCGCTTTCCGGCAATCCCAGCGCCTGCCCCAGGGACAGGGCCGTATCGGCGTCCACCAGCCATACTTCCTCGCCCCGGCGGGCCAGATAATCTGCCAGCCAGACCGTGAGCGATGTTTTACCCACCCCGCCTTTTCCTGCCACTGCCAGTTTCATGAAAAAACCTCATACCCCGTGGGGGGGCCACATGAAAATTACAGTGTCATGGTGAGCTTGTCGAACCATGACGCCACCCTTCGACAGGCTCAGGGTGACACCTTAATCCAAAACCACCAAAACCTGATCGGCGTCCACGGTATCGTCTTTTTTGACTCTGATTTCCTTCACTACCCCGTCCGCCGTGCTATAAACCGGATTTTCCATCTTCATGGCTTCCAGAATGACCAGCTCGTCGTCCTCACCCACCTGGTCGCCCACCTTTACCAACACGTCCAAAATTTTCCCCGGCATCGGGGCCAGCACTTCCACACTCATTACCTTACCTCCGTGATATTTTGATTAGTTAATGCAAGCCTACTCCTGTTTGGGCGGTCTTTCCAACCCTTTCACGATCTGCGAACGAATCAGCCGCGGCAGCATCATATGGTGCTGGGGGCAGATGGAACGCGGATTCTGATAAACCGCGTTGGCGAAGGCCACCAGGTAATTACGGATGGCCTCGAAACGGACGACCTCATCCACGAAACCCGTCTTGGCGCAGTAAAAGGGACGGGATTTTTCGTTATACTCCCGCGCCAGTTCGTTCATCTTGTCAATGATGGGAGTGAGCGGCCGGCCGCTTTCCTTCTCTTTGACCAGGCGGCGGGAAAAGCTGGCGACGGCGGCAGTTTCCCCATGCATGACGTATATTTCCGTCGTCGCCGTTCCCAAGGTGAAGGCGTTGTGATTGTTGGCCGTCGGTCCGCCCATGACGTAATGCGCCGCCGCGGTCCCCTTCCGCAACACCACCAGCGCCATGGGAACTTTCGTCGCTTCGATGGAATAAATCAGCGATTGCCCCAGACCCAGGAGTTCCGCCTTCTCTGCCGTATCACCCACATCGATGCCGGAGGTGTCCTGGAACCAGATGATCGGGATGCGGTCCCGGTCGCACTGGGTCACAAACTCGTTCATCTTGATGAGGCCCTGGCGGTAGAGCTTGCCGCCGATGGCGGTGTATTCGTTAGTGTACTCGGGATAGTTCGGAAACAACCCCTGGCGGTTGCCGATGGCGCCCAGGAGGTAGCCGTCCACCTTCACCAGGCCGGTATAAACCTCCGGTCCGAAACCCGTGCGGAATTCCAGGTGTTCCGAATTGTCCACCAGCCGCGCCAGGACGCTGTCGAAATCGTACCCGCCTTTTTGATTAAAAGCCACAATCGAAGAGATTTCCGCCGGCGGATATTTGGGTTCGGCAGGCGGGGCTACGCGGAAGAACCGCGGGTTATAGGCCGGCATCTCCGCCATATATGCTTTCAGGCCGTCCAGCACCCCCTTTTCCGTTTCAAAAACCTGCCGGAAAAAGCCCGTGTAATCGTGATGGATGCCCACACTGCCCGGCGGCACTTCTTTGAAATGCCTGGTGGAGTCGATGATCTGCTCCGCGCCGGCTTCGTCGAACCCGCCTTTGGGGCTCATGCCGCTGACGATCCCGCCGCCGCCCACGGCAATGTTGGCATCCTTGTGGGCCAAAAGAATGGTGGGACTGATGCCCTGGTAGCCCCCGCCGGCCGGGTTGGTCCCATAAATTCCGGCCAGGATGGGAACACCGATCTGTTCCAGTTCGGCGTGGCGGAAAAAGGTGGTGCCGTTGCCGCGGCGATTGGCATAGACCTTCTCCTGTTCCGGCAGTTTCACTCCGGAGCAATTCACGATCCAGACAAGCGGCAGATTCAGGATCTTGGCCATATCGGTCACGCGCAGATTGTTATCGGCCTGCCCACCGATCCAGGCACCCGCCATCACCTTGTTGTCAAAGCCGATCAGCACGCACCATTTACCGCTGATCCGCGCCAGTCCGTCGATGACGCCAGTCATCCCCTCTTCGTTATCCATGGGGTTATAAAGCGTATGCAGGGGACAGAAGGTACCCGGATCGACCAAATACTCGATCCTGTCCCAGACGGTCATCTGCCCGCGTTCCCGGATCTTTTCCGCCGGAATACCGGCCTTCTTCACCCGATCCACTTCGGCGTCGATGGACTGCATTACCGCTTCGATCTGCGCCCTGTTTTCCTTCATCCTTTCCACCTGGGCCGGTTTAAGCGGCTTGCCCAGGTCATCCATTTTTTCAAAATACTGCCTCATAAGCCTTCCTCCAACTCTGTTCAAACCAGCGAAAAGGTTATTACTTCAATCCCAGCAGGTCCCTGGCAATAATCCACTTGCAGATATTGCCGGAGCCTTCCACCATGGAATAGGTAGGTGCATCGCGAAAATAACGGGCGACCGGATATTCGGTGGAGTAGCCGTAGGCGCCCATGATGCGCATGGCAAAGTTGGCCGCTTTGGACGCCACTTCGCCCGCCAGATACTTGGCCTGAGCCGTTTCAATCGTGTTATTGAGGTTGCCTTGATCCTTCTGCCAGGCGGCCCGGTAAACCATGAAACGGGCTGCCTCAATCTCCGAGGACACCTGGGCGAGCATATCCTGGTTCATCTGGAACTCACCGATGGCCTTGCCGAACTGCTCCCGCTCTTTGGCATATTGGACCGCTGCATCCAGGCAGGCCTGGGCCACACCGATACCGCCGGCGGCAGCCGAGAGCCGCGTTCCGTTCAGGGAGCCGAAGACGATCTTGGTGCCGTCGCCGGGATTGCCCAGGATGTTTTCTTTCGGCACTTTGGTGTTGTCCAGGTACACTTCGCCGGTGGGCGAAGAACGGCTGCCCAGCTTATCCAGATCGGTAGTCCGGATGCCGTTGAAATTTTTCGGCTCGATGACAAAAGCGGAAAGCCCCTTCCCGCCTTTCGAACGATCCGTATAGGCATAATAGATCATCACATCGGCAACACTGGCGTTCGAGATCCAGGTTTTGGAACCGTTCAGGAGCCAGTGGTCGCCCTTGTCCTCGGCCGTCGATTTCAGGGACATGACATCGGAACCGGCGTTGAATTCCGTAATGGCAAAGCAGCCGACATAATCGGCGGTGACTAATTTTTCGATGTACTTTTTTTTGGCCGCCTCGGTGCCATATTTGTAGATTGTGAAAGCGCTGCCCAGCCCCTGCATGTTAATCTGTACCCGAAGCGAGCTGGAGGCGCGAGCGACCTCTTCGGTAAGGATCATGGCCGCCAGCCAACCCATGTTGTTACCGCCGTATTCCTCCGGAATCACCGTCCCGAAATAGCCCAGTTCTCCCATGGGTTTTACCGCTTCTTTATAAGGGAAATAGTGTTTTTCGTCCCACTCGTCAGCAAAGGGAGCAAGCTTCTCCGCCGCAAAATCACGGGCCATGCCCCTGAGCATCTCCAGTTCTTCAGACAATGCAAAATCCATAATCGAACCTCCCTCTCTTCTATGTTTACCTGAAACGGGCCTTATGGCCAATCAGGTTTCTCGGTTCCAAAAATTAAAGATTCAGGTGATTTAAAGGCCCTGCAACGTCAGGTGCTCGGCGCCGCAGGGGCATGGTTGGGAATCCGTTGATAAAGTCCCGCAAGCATTAAGAGATCAAAGGTGTGATCTTAAACTTACTTAATAAACCTCATTTAAGGCTTTTGTGGAGCATGACGAAATCGCTTCTCCCAAAACCCAGGGTTTTAAAATATGACAACAGGTCCGTCGCATCCCAGCGCACCGTAGTATAGACATCCTGGATGCCCAGCACCTTGTAATATTTCATTGCTTCATCAGCCAGCTTGGCACCAATGCCCTGGCCCATAAAATCCGGATCCACGCCGATCAGGGCGAGCCAGGCACTCTTTTCAACCCCAAAACTAACCGGAAGCACCAAGCCGATGCAATAGCCGACCAGCCGGGTTCCCTTTTCCGCCACAAAACTGGCATCGCCCTCACTGCGGGCCTGCATCTCGATTATATTCCGGAAATCAGTTTGATTATACCCCCGGGTGATAGAAGATGATATCCTGCTCACGTCTGCCGCATCGGCAGGCTTTAATCTCCTTATGACGATATTGTCCACAGACATTTCCTCAAATAAATTAGTCGATCCTGATGATCTTCACATTGTGGCCGACCCAGGTGGGGGGGAGATAAACCCGGCCGCTGTTGCCGCTCAGTTTCACGGTTTTTTGGATCATTTCCTCGCCAAATATTTCAAATTTCACTTTAGTATTGATGTTTTCCGGAACGTCCTGAGTTGTTTCCACCGCCGTTTCACCACTATTGCGGCCCCTTGGCGCGCCGTTGTTCCTTGCTTCCTTATCCATGGCTTACCCTTTGCAGCCCCCCGCTTACCCTCACGATTACAGCCCCACCAACAGGGGCCGCAGTTAAAACGCTGATGAGTTTTTAGCTATTTTGTGAGTATTTAGCATGATGAAGTAGGCAGGTCAAGATATTTCTGGCAGATTTTCTACCTTAAAACTGCAAAGCGATTCCTCGCCAAGACCCGTTGGGCTGGTTCATCCACAATCCTGTTTCAATAAATATCGTTTTGTGTTAGAGGGCGCTGAGAGTGGATTAAACAGGGAGGATTATCATGAGAAACAATGTCATTATCCTGGTCGCCGTTTTAATGGTCATGGCCGCCGGGTGCCAGAAAAAGGAAGAAACCGCCGTCAACAGGGCGCCACAGGCTCCCGCGCCGTCCGCGGTCACTCAGGGTGCAGCGGCCGCTCCGGCAGGCGACCCCCACGCCGTTTCTCCGCCAGGGGAAATCTCTTCCGGCGCCGGCCACCAAGGCGAGGTTCTGCAAGTTATGGATGCAGGAAGCTACTCCTATCTGGAGGTAGAGGAAAAGGGGCGGAAGATTTGGGTGGCCGCCATGAAAACGACGGCCAAGAAGGGAGACAGGGTAGCATTTCCCAACTCCCCGCCCATGGTTAACTTTGAAAGCAAGACGCTGAAGAGGACCTTTGCGTCGATATATTTTGCCGACACCCTGAACATCCTGCGGTAGCTGAACCTTCTTAGCGATGAACTACCAGGATATCATTCATCTATTCCCTCATATCCGGCCTTCTTTTTGCCCGCCCCTGCCTTGGCGGGGGCGGCAGCCAACTGCTGGAAAAGGGCGGTATAACTCTCGAGGAAGGACTTCATTCTTCCCATTTTCTCTCTTGCGCCGCCGGGATCGGTCGCGAACGTTTCTTTGACGGTCTTCAAATCCTCGACAAAGGTTTTAGCATCCGCTTCCCAGAGCCCCCTGCCTTTGGTCACCTTTTTTTCAACCCGCTGGAAGAGGGCCTGCAAGTCCTGCCAACCTTCTTCCAGACCGGGCAAGGCAACCCCCACCTCTTCAGCCGCCGCTGTTTTAGCCGCCTCTATGCCACCCGCCGCCTTTTCGAAGGCAGCCCGGGCATCGATATAGCCCCGCTTGGCTTCCTCGTATTTCTTCTCTTTTACCAGGTTTTCCGCCGTCTCCCAGAGCCTTCTGGCAGCGGCAGAATCAGCGGGAACATACTTTTCGGCGCGTGCGGAAAGGGCAGCATCCATAGCGGCCCTGGCGGCGGACCGCTCCGCCTCGGGCGGCCGGGCGCAGCCCATAAACACTAACGCTGACAAGAGAGCCAGCCGTAACAACAGAGAATTCTTGAAGTTGATCATATACAAACCTCCCTGCCCCTCTAAAAATCGCTTGATGATAGCAAAAATCACCCCTTTTGACCAACATTATGCCGCGAGAATCGGTCTCCCCCCTGAACCGGGCATATTTAGTTTTCATCCGGAAATGGTTCTTTTCCGCCCTGGCTGTGTCAATCTTCGGTCTTGCTTGTGCGGCGTACCGGTAGTACGCCTCCGTGCAACCCCTCGATTTCCTTGCCAGGACGAATGATTTCTCCTTTCCGAATTGAAAACCAATAGTGTCTCATCCGGAGTTTCCGGATGGACACTATTTAATCGAGGGGAAGCCAAACCCGCTGGATTAAGATGCCTTCACCACCCCCCTGCTACGGCGGCTTCAGCGGCCAGGAGGCGAAACGACAGATCGGGCGGACCGGCACCGAACAGCCGGGCCCGGTAAAGGGACCAAAGCCGGGATGCCCCCTCCCGATCGCCCTGCATCAGGGCGCCGGCCATGCCGGAGGCGACCAGAAATTTTGCCCCCTCGGGCGGAATGGGCCGCCCACCGTCCAAAAGCGTCTGGGCGCCGCGCACCATGGCGCCGGCATCCCGTCTGCCGGCCGCCTTAAACAGGGCGATCCAGTCTCTCTCGGCTGCGGAAAGAGTCGGTGCACCGGGCCCTGCTTCCAGCTTTTCCCAGAGGGCCTCCATTTCCTGCGGCCTTAGGTAGGGGATCAGGTCGGCGGCCGTGGTGTAAAGCAGGACCTCGCGGCCCGATTGTTCCGGACTCGGGCGGCGCTCATAAAAAATTTGCCGGAACTGCATCGCCTGATGTTGAATCGCCGGGGGGACATGCCCGTACCGCGGACCAAAACTCCCGTTCAGACAGTAGTCGCGCAGCGCCATCGCTTTATAGGCGGATTGCGATTGGACATAAAAGGACGGAAAGGTGACCTCGGTGGTCCCCCAGGAGGGATCAGTCCCTTCCAGCATTTCCCGGAGCGGCAGCCGGTCATGGGCAAGATTATGAAAATCGAAGGCATTGGCCTGCAGAAACCGCGTCCGGCCCGCACGGAGATCAACAAAGGGGTAGTAATCCGAATTAGCACGGACGGGGGAGGCGGCGAGAAGTCCATCCAGGAATTTCTTACCGCCCATCCTGCGCAATTCTATATCCTGGACGCCCTTGATATAGATCCTCTCGAGGGCGGCGGAGATGGCCGGGATAGCAAAGACCTGCCGGTCCAAGGCGCCCAGAGCGCCATTTTTTCTCGCTACGATGAGCATGTCCCGGTCATGGGCCGCAAAGGCGGCAAAGTCGGAAAAATTATGGGAAATGGCCTTGAGCACGGAAAGGACGAGGTCATTGTCTACCTCGTACAATTGCAGCCACTGGACAAATAGACCGTTGTCCGTCAAATGACGGTTGAGCAGCCGGTAGAATTCTTCCGAGAACAGGCTGGCCACACCGCTGATCCAGGGATTGGACGGTTCCGAAATGATGATGTCATACTGCCGATTGTGGACCGAAAAAAAAGTCTTGGCGTCGTCGATGAAGATGGCGCTGCGCGGATCCTTATAGACCAGATCTACCCGGGGGCGAAAGTTTTGTGCCGCGTCAATCACAAACCGCTCTATTTCCACCGTATCCACCTGCTTAAGCTGCGGGTTGCTTAAGAGGGTATGGGAGGTAAGGCCGGAACCCAGGCCGATATTGGCCACTGTCCTTGCCTGCGGGTTAAAAGCCATGGGCAGGACAGCCGCGAGGATCATCGTCGGCTCATCACCCGAGGGCAGTCCGCGGGAGGACATGTTAATCGAGGCATCCGTCTTGCCATTTGTATTGATCGCCACCACGCCGCTCGCCTTTTCGAGAAAAGCGCTGATCGTGGCTGTCTTACCATCCCGGTAATATTTGAATTCTACCGCTTCCGGTTTAAGCAGCTCTCCCGTGCGGTAGACCTCCGAGGCCATTTTATAGGGGTCAAGGGTGATGAAGAATACCGTGGCGGCTACAGCGCCAATAGCCAGGACGGTGATCATGGCCGGTCGGCGGCGGTCGGCATAGCCTCCCGCCAGCCAAAGGAGCGCTGCGCCGAGCGCCATGTCGCCTGCGGCGCCGCAGGCGATCAAGCCCTTTAAGCCGAGGAAAGGAAAGCCCACATGGATCGCAAAAAAAACGCCGGCAATCGCGCCTAAGGTATTGGCCGCATAAACGGCCCCGATACTCCGCTCGCCATACCCTTTCCTGATCAAGGCGTAGGTAATCAGCGGCAGGGTCATGCCGGCACAAAAGGTTGTCGGCAACATGACCATAAGGGCAATGGCGTTGCTGGACAGATTAAACAGGGCATAGCCCCGGTCCGTCTTGCTGAGGGTATTTACCAGCCAGCGCATGACATCAAAGGTTTGCCCATAGAGCGGAAGCGTTGACAAGGCCAGCAGTCCCATGACCACCTGCACCGCAGCCAGATAGCGTTCCGGGATGAGGATGCGGTCAATGTGTCGTTGCATCCATAACCCACCCAGAGCCAGGCCGAGGATGAAGGCACTCAGCATCAGCTCGAAGGCATGGGTGCTGCTTCCCATGACGAGGCTCAGCATCCGGATCCAGCCGATTTCATAAATAAAGGACGCCGCCCCCGTGATGAACGAAGCCAGGAGCAGCAGGCGGGGCCATGCTCCGCCGCTGGGTACCCGTGACGTGTCTTTTTCCAGGCTGCCGGACAGGGATGCCTTTTTTTGCTTCCTGGCCAAAAGCCAGACGGCCAGGGCCAGGGCGCAATTAATCAGCCCGGCCAGCCGCATGGTCCCCGGGAGCCCGATCAGGCCGATAAGGAGAAAGCCGCTCGCCAGGACGCCGAGCGCCGCCCCGATGCTGTTCGTAAAGTAGAGCAGCGCGATCGTCCTTCCCGGATTTTGCGGAGAGAGACGAAGCGCGCCGCCGCTCATCAGGGGAAAGGTCATGCCCAGCAGGATGGACTGGGGCAGGATGATCAGCGCCGACAACGTCCATTTATAAGCGCCGGCCAGCGTGGCCGAGCCGAAATGCGGCAGGATCGCGTCATAAGAAAACTGCACGGCCTGATCAAAAAGCGGGTGAAAGACGAGCGCGGCAAGACCGATAAGACCTTCCGTCAGAGCATAGCCAGCCAGCAGATTAGGCCACCGCCGGGAATATCTGCTGCAGATCCAGGAACCGAGAGCCATCCCGCCCATGAAGATGGCCAGGACCAGAGTTTGAGCATAGGCCGCATGACCGAGAAAAAGCTTCAGGTAATGGGTCCAGATGGATTCATAGATCAGCCCGGAAAAACCGGAGATCGTAAAAATGATGAAGATAAAGAAAAAATATTTTCTCTGCATTTGTGCAACCGAGAAAAAAGGCGGACCCCGGAGGGTCCGCCCATCTGCTGCGCCGGGCTGGAACTTGTTCCGTCCAGCCCCGGCGCCGTTTAACCTTTGGCAACTAATCGCCGACTATCTATTGTGCATCACCGTAACGTCGGCCACCTTGCCGGGGCCATGGCACAGAACGCACTGCTCAGTATTGGCGCTGCCGCGCAGCACTTTCAAGGCACCCCCGTTGGACTGGATGTGGGCCACCGGCAGGGCGCCGTCATGGCAGGCGACGCAGGTTGAAGAAATCGGCGAGCTTACCAGGTCCGTCGCATTGGGCAAGGTAAGGCGGGCCGCCGTGATGTCGGCAGGCACCACGGGGGCGGCCGGCTTAGTAACGTCGGTCGTCCAGAGGGCGCTCGCCGGCAACTCCACATCATAGGTACCAGCAATGTGACAGGTTTCACAGTTTTTCAGGATACCCGGATAGTGCACCGGATGGTTCCCCGTGGGGCTCCAGTCGTAGAAGCCGTTGACGCCGCTCTTGGCGCGGTTGTGGGTATAAGCGGTCGTCCGGAACTTAGAGGCATGGATGCTGTGGATCATGTCCTTAAAGTTCTGGGTCGCCTCGGCGGCCGCCAGAGCAACCGTCGTACCGCTGCTGGAGAGATTGGGATTATGGCACATGACGCAGACCAAAGTGGTCTTCACGCGATTACCGCCGTGCCCTTCGAACCATTCGTGGCACTTGGCGCACTTTTCGTCATCCACTACCGCGCGCCGCGCCGTATCGCCCGTCGCGCCTTTCCAGGCCGCCACGGTGTGGCGGGCCAGGTTGTCAGCTGTGGTTACAGAACCGTCGCCGTTGCGGTCCGTGGTGTAGACCTGGGTGAAATAACCCTGGAGGGCCACGGCGCGCATCTTGGCGCCGACGGGGAAGGTCGCTGGGACGAGGTTAGCAGGAGTGAGGGCACCCGTGGTGCTGTTACGACTGCCGACGGCCTGCTTCAGGGTCGCAACATATGTCCCCGCAGTCGTGCCTGCCGCCAGTGTGCCAGACGCTCCAGTAGCCAGTTCAGCAATGGAAACGGAGGGTGGCTGGGCGGCTGCTTTGCCTTTGTTATTATAGTCCACCGTGGTATCGGTGCCATCGGCATAGGCCACGAGGAAGCTCGGACTACCCGTAAAGCCCGTGAGCAAGCCGGAGGCCACGAAATTCTTAGCGTCCACGTCCGTAGTGCCCGCATAGGCATTAAAGGCGACGGGCGTGCCATTTTTCAGAATGCGGAACGTGACCACAGGCTCGTTGCTCGCATTCACCGTGACAGAACTGACCTCGTAGGTGAAGTTCACCGCGCCGGCGGGAACGCTCGGGTTGTTCGGCGTGGCGTTTTCCGTCGCATGAGCTGTTTCGATACTCAGGGCGTCATGGCAGAGTACGCAAAAAGAGTCATCGGCCTTGGCGCCGCCGACATGATTAGTACCCGCCGCAAAGTCCACATTGTCATGGCAGGCGCCGCAGGCCAGCCGGGTGGGCTTCGTCTTCCAGTTGTTGGCCTGGGGCGCGGCCGCCAATTGCGCCGGCGTGTCCCCCTTGTGGCACTTGCGGCAGTTGGTCGGGTCCTGGGGATAACCAATGGTGTCAAACAATACTTGCGCATAGTTGTAGTTATTTTTAGTAAGCCTGGTGCCCATGTGGATCTTGTGGACCATGACAGCGAAGTTGCCAACCACCTCACCATCCGCAATATAGGTTGAAGCAGAGGTAACCCTGCCCGTCGCATCTTTGACGATTGCGGCAAAGGCCCCGGCGGTAGAGGTCGAGGCCGTCTGGCCGATCCGGCGTTGGTCCGTGTGGCAGACGACGCAATATTTGGTTTCCGTGCGGCCGCCGCCGTGCATAGCCAGCTTACCGTGGCATTCGTTGCAGGCCTCGATGGTGACGATTTCCCGCTGGGTGTCCGTAGCCGCTACCGGCTTGCCGATACCGTCGGCGCCGGGAATGAAGTCGTAGGCAACGTTCATCGGATTATAAATAGTTCCCGTTGTCCCGGAAACGGAACCTGAACACTGGATCGTCAGACGATGCGTCAGGTTGGGCTCAAAAGTGACGCCGCCGGTCTGCGTCGTGTCCTTGATATCCTTGACAAACACATAAGTATAGCTGCCGTCGGCGTTGGCCGTCAGCGTGCCGGTATTCTCCGTGGTGGGACGTGAAGTAGTGGTCACCATGTAGCTTACCCATTGATCGGGGCTGCCGTTCGTACCAGGCACTAGCTTCGCCAGGGCAAAACGCAGGTTGTTAAGGGCGGTGCCGGCGGCGTTTTTGCCATCCATCCCGGTTAAAGGCTGCCCGTTGGCCTTGTTCTTTACAGTGAACGTGACCGTCAAGGGGCTTTGAATCGTAATGCTGCTCACCGTCGCCGTCATCTGGAGGGTCTCCAGGGCTTCCGGAGACAGACTGGCCAGACTTACCGGGACCTGCGTGGCATTAAGGCCGGGTGCGCCGGGCGCACCGGGCGCACCGGCAGGGCCGGCGGCGCCGTCGCCTCCGGAACATCCGAAGAGCATCAATAGCATCGCCAGGCTTGATACCATTAACCTTGCAAGTTTAGTTTTTCTACACATCTTCATAACTCTCTCTCCTCTATCAAATATTTTTTTGCCCTTCATTTTCTTGCCCAGAACGCAACCGCTTTGTACTAACAAGCTTCCCTTTTGAACTTAACAAAACTCCGGCACCCCTTCAAATGTGTTAGAAAGAACATAGCAATGAATATGCCACCTTTCGCACTGATAAAAAAAGCTGTGAAATCAGCATAATAAAAAAACTAAGCCCTTCCGTGTCCGGAGGGCCTCCGTAAAAACACCAACCCTCCTTGGTCATATCACCACTTTTGGCGACGTGGTGCATTGAGAAGATAGGATGGCCGTCGGCCGGGTGGTCAGGACGCTAATCCGGCCGTGCTCCCGTGAAGATCAAAATTCGCAGGAAAGGCGGGAAACGCGTCACTTGTCCCGGCCGGCAAAACAGAGAAAGGCGGACCCCGCAAAGGGTCCGCCTGGAAGTTCTTAGATCAGAACGGGGAGGGGAAAATCCCCCCCCGCGTCCCGTTATTTGTTAATCTTACTCGGCTGCCGTCTTGGCGTGCACCGCCTTGATATCCGCCGTTTTGCCCGGGCCGTGGCAGATTATACACTGCTCGAGCTTGGTCAGCGCCGTAGCGCGCGCTTCATAAATCGAGCCGCCGTTGGCCTTCATGTGGGCCTGGGCTACCGTGCTGACATGACAGGAGTAACAGGCCGCAGCGATCGGCGAGGTCACCAGAGTGGTAGCGGCTGCCGGAGTGGTAACATTGGTAGCGGGATCATACGCGAAACCGCTGCCGTAAGTCGCCGTGCCCGCAGTAATGGCCGCCTTAATTTCCGGCGCCACAAACCATGTGTAGCTGGTGCCGTTTTTATAGTTGCCCTTAGTCGCATCGTCAGTCAGCGTCCAGGTACCGGTGCCGACAGTGGTATAGAGCAACTTGTTACCGGTTACGGCACTGGCCGACGCCGCAGCGCTGAAATCATAGGTGCCGGGCAGATGACAGGCCTCGCAGCTGTTTAAAGCGGCCGGATAGGCCACCAGCCAGTATCCCTCGGTGGCGGAAACAGAATGCCACGTAAAGGGGTTATCAGCGCCGCGTTTGCTGGCCCCATGAATGCCGTGAATAAAGGTGCTGGCATTGGCAGCCCAGCCGCTGCTCGTTTGATTTGGCATGTGGCAGAAAGAGCAGGTCGGTCCGTCATTCCGCTGTCCCACATGGAACGAGGGCGATACCCCTAGCTGGGCGTGGCACTTGTTGCACCGGGCGTTTTCCACGATGGCCCGCCTTCCGGTGTAGCCGGTAGCAACCTTCCAGACATTGGGCGCCGCCACGATGAGACCGCCCGTTTTGGCCTTGTAAGTGACGCCGTTGACCGTGGTGTCAGCCGCATAGTAGGGATAGCCGGACACATTGGTCTGGGTGAACGGCTGGGCAGTAGCCGACAAACTGTAAGCGTAACCGATACCGCCGGTCACCATCACGGCCGAGGCCGGGATGTCCGAAGTGCTCGCGGCGGCACCCGTGCCGATGGTGGCCGTGTAATAGCCGCTGGCGGCATCAAACGTCAGGACTCCCTTGGTATTTGCCGGGTTCAGGAGGTCCTTCAGGTAAACGTTCGCTGTTTTATTGAAATCTCCCGGGGCTGTAATCCCATCCTGAGGTACCGCATAGGCCACATAGATGTTCGTCGAGCCGACGAAATTGTCCAGGAGTTGTGTGCTGGCATTGACATAGGTATTGAAGGTGACGGGGGTGCCGTCCTTCAGCATCCTAAATTTGACGGACGCCCGCTTCGGCGTACCGCCAACCGTTACTTCTTTGATTTCATAGGTAATCTTTGCCGCTCCCGCCGGTACGACACCTGCGGCAGCCACATACGCCGCATTGGTGCGGGAGTTGGTGCCACCCTGGAAGGTGCTGTTCGGGTCGGGAGGAATGACGGGCAAATGACTCAATTGGATATTGACTTCATCATGGCAGAAGGAGCACATGCTGTCATCGGTTCGCACGCCGCCGATTAATCCGTGGCCGGCGCCGGTGGCGAAGTTAACGTTGTCATGACAGGCGCCGCAGGCCAGCCGGGTGGGATGCTTCTTCCATTGTTCGAAATTGGGATTCAGAACGGTGGTACCTTCCGTGACTTTGGCATGGCACTTGGTGCAGTTTCGCAAATCCTGGGGATAGCCCACCTCGGAATAGTCATGCTTGCTGCCGCTGTTGCCCCAGATGATATAAGGGGTACCGGCCATCACGCTCGGCAGTTCTTTCCCCATGTGGATCTTGTGGACCATGTTCGCCAAATCAATGGTATGACCGCTGTTGGGGTCGGTGCTGCCGGGATTATGGCAGGTGACGCAGTACTCGACCTCGTTGCGTTCGCCGGAGTGATGGAAACCGAAGCTGCCGCCCTGATGGCAATCCAGGCAGGGAGCCGTGGTGACGATGCTGCGCGAGGCGGTCACCGGACCGCCGGCGGGCACGAAGTCCTTGTACATGTTATAATGGGCGCCGCCGCCGGCTACCTGGACGCCGATGCGGTTGGTGGCATTGGCCGCATAGGTCACCGGCGTGGTAAGATTGGTCGTGGTCAGGCCGGTCGTGGTGAAGGTGTACTTGTATTTGCCGCCGCCGAGGTTTACCACCTGGCCGGCGTTGCCCTGCGTCGTAGCCTGCGCGACCGGCGTGGTGATGGCCGGCTTGTTGCCGGGAGCGGAGCCGACATTACTGGTGCCGGTGATCGCCCCTTCGCGCATAATGTAGCTCTGCCACTGCCCGTTGGCGTCCAGCTTGACATAGGTGAAGCTGATCGTGGCATCGGCGGGGAGCGTGGGAACGAGGTTGCCGTTCTCCGCATCCAGCAGCTCAAACTCCACTACCGTACCCTCTACCGCTGCCGGGGTGGGGACGGTCACGGCGGTGACTTTCCCCTCGGCGAGCCCCTGCGGCGCGAGCAGATTCTGGCCCGGTGCGCCCGGAGCTCCCGGGGCGCCCGCGGCGCCCGCCGGACCGGCGGCGCCGTCGCCGCCGGAGCATCCGACGAGCATCAACAGTATCGCCAGGGCTGCAAGACCAGATACCATTAACCTTACAAATTTAGATTTTCTACCCATCTTCATCACCTTCTCCTCCGTCAGAAATTTATTTACCATTATTTCTTCTTGCACAGAACTCCACCGCTCTTGCGCTGATTAGTCTTCACTTTGCTTTTGCCCACCATCGGAGCAACACTTCTCATGCCCTCCTTTCCCTTGCCCATTCATTGCGTATTTCTGGTCTCGCAGCCGCACTCGCAATGAACATGCCACCATTGATATAGCTATAAAATACCTATAATATCAGGAAAATAAAAACCAACCGCGTTCCTATCTACAAGAACATTGGTGAAAACACCAACTCGGCTTGGCTATATCACCACTTTTCTTCGTCCTGCGCTGTGAGAAATTGAAAATAGAAAGAGGTTGGGATTGCGGGGGCTGGGTTCGCCCGGACCGCCTTTCCGGCCAATAGCGGGAACGTCGACCGGAAAAGCTTCGCCCCGCCGGGCGCACCAAATAAAAAAGGCGGGCCCTCGAGGGCCCACCGGAAAAAAAATTGTTGGTAACGAGGCAGGGGTAAAATCCCCCCGCCCCGTTACCCGTTTCTATCATTCAGCGACAATTTTGGCATGAACTGCCTTAATATCCGCCGTCTTGCCGGCGCCATGGCAGATGACGCACTGTTCCACAGTCGCCGTACCGCGCAGCACTTTCAGCACGCCGCCATTGGCCGTCATGTGGGCCTTCGCCAGGACGCCGTCATGGCAGGCGACGCAGGTCGAGGAGAACGGCGAGCTTACCAGGTCCGTCGCATTGGGTACGGTGCCGCGGGCCGCCGTAATGGTGGCGGTCGTTGCCCCGGCGCCCGGGGTAGTAACGTCGGTCGTCCAGAGGGCACCGGCCGGCAAGCTCACATAGGTGCCGGCATTGTGACAGGTCTCGCAGCTATTCAAGCTGGCCGGATATTCCACCGGATGGTTCCCCGTGGGGCTCCAGTCATAGAAGCTGTTGACGCCGCTCTTGGCCCGGTTGTGGGTATAAGGGGTCGTCCGGAACCTGGAGGCGTGGATGCTGTGGATCATGTCCTTCATGTTCTGGGTCGCCTCGGCGGCCGCCAGATTGACCGTCGT
>Ga0082335_1006089_pt1 | contig 15922 bp, 13 predicted proteins | sample Subgrocontami58m_FD_72375 | JGI IMG/M metagenome (GOLD analysis project Ga0082335, IMG submission 72375) | Subsurface groundwater microbial communities from S. Glens Falls, New York, USA - GMW37 contaminated, 5.8 m (SPADES assembly) (version 2) ... | reverse complement strand
CCGGGGCGCGTCGACGCCACCGGGAGGAAACGGAGGACCCCCGCCCGCATTGATGCCGCCATGCCTGCCCTCCAGCCGCCCTCGCGGGCGGCGATCCACGGCTCCCTTACGGGAGCCACTCCATGGCGCCCTGACGGGCGCCTCTCCATGCTACGGCTTGAGCGACGGGTCCGAGGCGACGAGCCACAGCAGCTCCGTCACGGCCGTCCCCGCGTTCGCAAGCTGCTCGGTGACCGACTTCGCCTGCGCCTCCCGCTGCTCGAACCGCTTGAGGATGTCCGACGTCTCGCTCCGATGCGCCCCCCTCGCGTCGCGGCCCTGGACGATGAGCGACGCAAGCTTCACCGTCGCGTACGACTCCGCGCAGACGTTTTGCAGATTGTTCTTGCACACCTCGAGCTGCATGCCGCGCTCGACCTCGATCCTCTCCGCCGCGTCGCGGGTCCCCTTGCTGTCCGCGACCGCCATGAGCAGCAGGTGGATCGCCCCCGTGAACGCCTTCGAGGCCGTCTCGATGCGCAGCCCCGGCGTCCCCCCGTAGCCGTTCGACCCCCCCGTGAGCTGCGTGGCCGCCTTGATCTCGGCGGAGAGTTTTCCGTCCTTGTCGTGCGCCTTCGCCCAGGCGATCACGGCCTGCGTGGCCATCATCATCTCGCCCGACCACCGCTCCACCGCGCTGAGCAGCTCCGCCTCCCGGGCCGAGTTGCCCCCCGCCGGGTCCTGGTACCTCCGCGTGTTCGGGTCGGTCTGGAGCTGCGAGATCGCCGCCTGGAGGGCGCTCGCCTCGCCCTGCGCGAGGCTCGGGTCGCCGATCACGAGCCCAAGCGTCGCGGCCATCCCGCAGACGGAGGCCGTCATCCGGTCGTACGCCTCGGGATTCGTGAACGTCCCCGCGCCGAGCTGGCGCACCCCCTCCCGCGTCGCGGATTCCGCGAACGAGAGGTCGGTCGTCGGCATGCCGCCCGCGGGAATCGCCCCGCCGAGCTTGTCCCTCGCCGTGTTGTACTTCGTCCCGAACGAGACGGCCTGCATGTACCTCCCGAGGAAGTCCTTCGAGGCGGCATCGTTCTTGAGCGTGGCGTACGTCATCCCCAGCTCGTAGAGGGCGTCCGGGCAGCCATCGACCGCGAGGGACGATCGGTACGCCGCGAGGGCCGCGGGCAGGTTCCCCAGCGTCCGCTGCGTGATGCCGATCTGCAGATGAACGAAGGAGCTTTTCGCCCCCTCCGCCAGGATCCCGTTCAGGCGCTCGAGGGCGCCCGACGGGTCCCCTCCGTCGCGTACCAGCATCGCCGAGAGCGCCCGCAGGTCCGGGTTCTTCGGGTCGCTCGAGAGGAGGTTGTTCACCTTCCCCGCCGCGACCGCCCGGTCCTTCGTCGAGCAGAAGGCGAGCCCCATCTTGAACGTGATCCTCGGGTAATCCGGGTTGATGCTCCACAGCTTCTCGTACGCGTCCTTCGCCATCTCGGCGCGGTCCATCGCCATGAGGGCGTCGCCGATCTGCTCGAGCATCTCGGGCGAGTGCTTCGTCGCGAGCGCCTGTTGCAGGAACATGATCCCGCGGTCCGGCTCGCCGGCCCGGATCGCGAGCTTCCCCGCGAGGCCGAGGATCTCCGCGTCCGTCCACCCCGTGAGGACGTCCTTCGCGACCGCGTACGCCTGGTCGAACTTCCCGAGCTTGTCGAGGCACAGGGCCTGGACCGTCTTCGTCGGCCAGTCGCGCGGCTCCGCCGCGACCGCCTTCTGCGCGTAGGAGAGGGCCTTGTCCCAGTTCCCCTTCTTGTAGTAGAGGAGCGCGAGGCGCTGCTGGATCACCGTCGACATCGGGTCGAGCTTCTCCGACCGCGAGAGGATCTGCATCGCCTCCTCGATGTTCCCCTGGTCGATCAGGATCTTCGTGAGGCGGGCCGCCATGTCGGCGTCCTCGGGCTTCTTGTCGAGAACCAGGCGGTACTCCGCGGCCGCCTTGTCCTTCGCGTTCGGGAGCTTGTTGTCATAGAGCAGCCCGAGCAACTGGTGCGCCTGGATCAAGTCGGGGGCCGCCGCAAGCGACTCCTTGTACCACTTCTCGGCGCCGCTGAAGTCGCCCAGCCCCTCGCAGGCCGCCCCCATCGTCACCATCGCCTCGCCATGCTTCGGCTCGAGCTCCATGACCTTCTGGAGCGCCTCATAGGCGTCCTTCGGGCGGTTCAGCGCCAGGAACGCCAGGCCCATCTCGAACCACGCGTTGACGAAGTCGGGCTTCTTCTTGACCGCCTCGCGGAAGTTGACGATCGCATCCTCGAGGTTCGTGGTCTTCTCGACGTTCACGGGGTTCGTGCCGCTCGACTCCGCCATCAACATCCCCTTGTGGATGTCGTAGGCGTGCAGGGACCCTCCCTTGTCCTCGGAGGAGGCCGCGGAATTGCTGCGCGCCACCGCGGCCTTGCCGAGGTCGTAGTAGTACTGCGCGTCGTGGGAGAAGGTGCGATAGAGGAAGAGACAGACGCCGATCACCGCGGCGGCCATCCCGATCCGGACCGTGAGCGGGCCGAGGGCCGCGAGGAGCCCCTTCATCGAGCGGCTCTTCACCCGGTCCTCGAGCCCCTGCGCGAGCTGGCACTCACTCTGGACGCACCCCTCGGTCTTCACCCAGCACCACTGGTGATAGGCGCTCTTGCAGGAGGGGCACCAGTGCGTCGCCTGGCCGATCTTGATCTCGATCCCGCAGAACGAGCAGCGCGAGGTGTCGAGCGCGGCGGGCCTGGGGATGCCCGCAGGCATCGCCGGCCCGGGGCGCGGCGTCGGGGTCCTCGAGGGGGCCACGGGCGACGGAGAGGGCCTGGGCGTCGGCTTCCCCGCCGGACCGACCGGCGAGGGCGCGGGCCGCGGAGTCGGCTTCCCCGCCGGGCCGACCGGCGAGGGCGCGGGCCTGGGCGTCGCGATGCGCGTCGGCCCCGTCGTCGAGGGGACCGCCCCCTGCGCTGCGACCCGGGTGCCTCCCGCGGCGGGCGGGGCCCCGGAGGCGGCGACGAGCTTCTGGAACTGGAACTCCGTGATGAACCCCTTCGACAGGAGGAGCTGCCCGAGGCGAGGCGGGTTCGCGTCGCCGGCCGCGGCGATCTGCGCCAGGCACTCGTCGACCTGCGGCTGGGAGATGAACCCCATCGAGACGGCCTTCTGGCCGAGGGAGCGGTCGTCGTTGCCGGTGTTGCCCGCGCTCGCGGCGGCGGTGACCGATCCCACCTGCACCCCCGTCAGGAACCCCTTGTCGAGCATCAGGTCGACGAGGGTCGTCGGCAGGCGCTTGTCCTTGATTTCAGTCATGCACCGTGCGACTTCGTCCTGCGAGGCGAACCCCTGCTCGACGATGATTTGCGCGTGTCTGAGGTCGGATTGTGTTAACATGACCGCCAAGGATAGGCGACTTAAGCAGGAATTTCAACCCCAACCCTGAAGCCCAAAGACCATTCCCGTCCGATCCTCCCCTTCCACCCTTGCGTTGAAGCGCGGATCGCCCCGATGGCCAACGTCGATGAGTGGGTCTTCTACAAGGCGAACGGCGAGGCCGGCCTCGACGGTCTTGCCCAGGGCGGGCAGTCGCGCACGGTCTTCGTCCTCTTCAGCCTCGTGACCGAGGCGCTCACGCAGGGCGCGACCGACATCCACCTCGAGCCCGAGGGCCCCGCGACCGTCGTCCGCTTCCGGGTCGACGGATTCCTCCGGGAGGTGGCCTCCTACGACCACCAGCTCGGCAAGCAGCTCATGAGCTGCATCAAGGTCCTCTGCAACATGGACATCACCCGGAAGACGAACTTCCAGGACGGGTCGTTCACGGCGAGGCGCGGGGAGCGCGAGGTCGACTTCCGCGTCTCCTCGGTCCACGAGGTGGAGGGGGACAAGATCGTCATCCGGGTGCTCGACCTGACGGTCCAGCAGGCGCTGATCGAGACGCTCGGGATGGCGGGGTCGATCGTGAAGGCGCTCCGGGCGTTCGCGGCGCGGACGCAGGGGTCGATCATCTGCGCCGGGCCGACCGGGGCGGGGAAGACGACGACGCTCTACGCGATCCTGCAGGAGATCGACCGCTCGAAGCGGAACGTCGTGTCGGTGGAGGACCCGGTCGAGTACCACCTGCCGATGATGACGCAGATCCACGTCGACACGCGGATGGGGGCGACGTTCGCCACGGCGCTCCGCTCGATCCTGCGGCAGGACCCGAACGTGCTGATGGTCGGGGAGGTGCGCGACGAGGAGACGGCGCAGGCGGCGCTGCAGGCGGCCCTCACGGGGCACCTGATCCTCACGAGCACGCACTCGCGGGATGCGGTGGGCGCGCTCTTCCGCCTGATCGACCTGCAGGTGCCGGCGTACCACCTCGTCACGGCGGTCGACCTGGTCCTCGCCCAGCGGCTGGGGAGGAAGCTCTGCGAGCAGTGCCGGCAGCCGTTCCCGGTGGAGAGGCGCTACTTCGAGATGCTGGGGTTTCCCGTGCCGAATGCGGCGGTGGTGTACCGGGGGCAGGGGTGCGCGGAGTGCGCCGGGACGGGGTACCGCGGGCGGACGGGGATCTTCGAGCTGCTCCAGATGGACGACCGGATGCGGGAGGCGATCCTCAGGAGCGCCCCCGAGGCGGAGCTGACGGCGATCCAGCGCGCGGGGCCGTACCCGAGCCTCCTCTCCGACGCGATGAAGAAGGTGGAGGCGGGCATCCTCAGCATGGAGGAGGTCTCGCGGGTCCTCGGGTAGGGGCGAGGCGGAGGGGGTCTCTCCGCGCCCGCCCGAACCCGGGGAGCGTGAGGCGCTACATCACGAAGTGGAAGTCCTGCATCTGGACCTTGGCGGCGTCGTCCCACATGCAGCGATTGATCAGGAGCCCTCCACCCACGACCTGCTTCGCCTCGGCCTCGGTCATCTCGGTCATCCCGTCGATCGTCTCGAACATGGTCACCTCCGCAACTCGTTGAGCCGTTTCGTTCCGCCCGGATCTCACGGGAGGCGGAGGGAACCTCCGGGGGGGATTCCGGCGTGGTTCAGATCGGGGTCACAGATCCTCCCCGTTCGTAATCGTAGTCGTAATCGTAATCGTTCAGGCCAAAACGATTACGATTACGATTACGACTACGATTACGAACGCCGTGGATCGGTGTCACCGAGAAGCGCCATCGGTTGAACCATGCGTATCCGGTTGCTTGCCAAACCCCCACGCGCGAAGCGTGACAGTTCGCCACAACAGCCTTTCCGACACGATCTACGAGGTCCGCTGGGCGCGGGGCAGGCTGTTTGGCAAGCAACCGGATAGGCATGGATTGAACCACGCCGGAATTCCGAGTCGTGGACGGGCGCCGTCGCCCGGGGTAGGTTGCTCCCGCTCCTGGAGGAAGCCGTCATGGGGTCCCGTCTTGCGCTCGCGTTCCTCTTCCTCGCCGGGGTCGCCGCGCATGCGCAGGCCCCCGACTCGGTCGACCTCAGTCCCCGCTTCGAGTCGATGGGCCTCTCGCCGAAGCGGCAAGGCGCGAGGAACACCTGCTCGGTCTTCACGCTGTCGGGCGCGCTGGAGTTCGCCGTCTCCGCCAGGCGCGGGACGGGGACTCGCCTGAGCGAGGAGTACCTCAACTGGGCCTGCAACCAGGTCATCGGGAACCGGACGCAGGACCGGGGGCAGTTCTTCTCCGACCTCTGGAAGGGGTTCGAGCGGTTCGGCGCGTGCGAGGAGAAGGAGTGCCCCTACGCGCCGGCCTTCGACCCCTCCCTCGAGCCGACCGCCGACGCGATCGCCTCGGCGAACCGCACCCGGGCGCTCGGGCTGCGCCTCCACTGGATTAAGCGCAACAACGGCAAGGCCGGAATCTGCGACGATCACCTCGAGGAGATGAAGCGCGTCCTCGCGCTCGGCTGGCCTGTCTGCGCCGGCTCCGGCCACAGCGTCCTGCTCACGGGGTATTCGGACGGGTGGATCCGGGAGCAGGACGGGTGGTTCCTGGTCCGGGACTCGGGCGGGGCGCCGCAGGCGCGGATGCCGTTCGAGGAGGCGAAGTCGCGGCTCTGCGACGTCCTCTGGATCGAGGCGCCCGGGGCCCCCTCGCCGGCGGAGCAGCTCTTCCGCGAGGTCGAAGACCGGTACGCGCGCGCAAGGACCCTCCGCCTCGAGGGGACGGCGAGCGCCCGAGTTGGCCCCCACGGGGGCGATCTGCGCGTGTCGAAGCTCGACGCGGTCCTTGCGGAGGGGGCCAGGCGGAAGGTCGTAGAGATCCGCTACTTGCTCCGGCTCGTCGGCGGAACGGCCAGGTCGACCCTCTACGTGGATCCCGAGTCGAAGACGATCCTCCAGCGGGAGATCGAGACCGACCTGTGGGTCTATCTCGAGACGACCGTGAAGGTCGAAGTCGACGCCGCCATCGGGGACGTCTCGTTCACGCTGCCCGGGATCGAGAAGCCCAAGTAGGTCGCAGGTCGTCCGTCACGAGAGTCGATCGACCGTTCCGCGTGCACGTGCAGTCTGTTCACGGCGTGAATGACGGTCATTCACGCCGTGAGTCGATTGCAGGCTCGCTTCGATCCCCTGTTGACACCCCTCCGGGGCGCCGCTAGAATCCCGCCCCTTTCCGGGAGGAGGAGCAGGGCATGGGCACGGCAGGCGGCCTGGACTACGTCCCGCGCGACCGCATCCTCGGCGCCTCCCGCGCCGTCCCGCCCGCGGACTACCTCGCGATCCGCGCCGCCCTCGACCAGGACCAGACCGATCGCAAGATGATGTTCTTCCGCGGCGACGAGGGCATTCCCTGCCACGTCCAGATCTCGCTCATGCCGTGGTTCCTCACCGACGCCCAGCGCGACTACTTCCGCCGCTACTACATGGCCGTCGACGAGGCCACCCGCCTCCTCTATCCCTTCGCCCGCGCCAACGCCGACGCCGCGCGCCTCCTCCCCGTCTCCGAGGGGCTCGCGCGCTGGATGCGCGACTGCATTGGCGACCCTGTCCCGCACCAGACCTTCATCGGCCGCATCGACGCGAGCGTCCGATGGTTCGATGCCGACTGGAAGGACTCCTTCCGCCTCATCGAGACCAACATGGTCGGCATCGGCGCCGCCTACTACAGCTACGCCGCCGGCCAGGCCGCGCGTGAACGACTCGGGTCCCGGTACGCCTCCCTGGGAGGCCGCCTCGAGAACGAGGACGACATCCTCGAGCTGATCCAGCGGCAGGTGATCTCCCACGGAGAGGCGATCGGCCTCCGCCGCTTCCACGTCGGCTGGACGCAGGACGACCGCGTCCAGGGAGGCCCCGAGGAGTACCACATCGTCTGCGACATCCTGCGCGGGCGAGGGTACCACGCGCGCGTCACCGACCCGCGCGACCTCGTGGTCCGCGACGGCCAGCTCTGGCATGCCGATTGGCCCGTCGACCTCCTCTACCGCGACCCCACCGTCGACGACCTCCTCGAGATGGAGGCGGAGGGAGCCGACCTCACCGCCGTGAAGTGGGCCTTCAAGAACAACCGCGTCGTCTCCTCGCTCCTCGGCGAGTACGACCACAAGGCGGCCCTCGAGCTGTTCACCTGGCCCAGCTTCCAGAAGCTCATGTCGCCCGAGTCGCGAGACCTCCTGGTTCGGCACACGGCCTGGACGCGCGTTGTCCGCGAGACCCGCACGACGGCGCTCGACGGCCGCGAGGTGGACCTGCTGCCGTGGATCCGCGAGAACCGGGCAAAACTCCTGCTCAAGCCGAACCGCGACTACGGCGGCCACGGGCTCGTCTTCGGCGAGGAGGTCGACTCCGCGCGCTGGGACGCCGCGGTCGCGGAAGCGCTCGCCGACGACGCCTCGACGGTCGTGCAGGAGGTGATCCCGCCGGTGAAGCTCCCCTTCCCGCGCGTCGTCGAGGGGCGCGTCCAGTTCGACGACATGTTCATCGTGAGCGGCTTCACGGGGACGCCGCGCGGCGTGGCGATGCTCGCGCGGATGTCTCTCGGCCGCATCGTGAACATCACCCGCGACGGAGGGATTGCAGGGGTCCTCGTGCCGAGGGGGTAGGAAGGACGGCCAAGGGCATGGTAGCATCGCGGCGTCGGGAGGACGCCCGGATGCGCCTGCGACCCTGCCCGCGTTGGCTCGCGCTGCTCGCCTCGATGGCTTTGCTGGGGCGTGCCGAGGAGCCGAAGGACCTCTACGGAGACCCGCTCCCTCCGCACGCCATCGCGCGGATCGGCACGCTGCGGTTCCGACACCCTGATGGCGCCACGTCCGTCGCCTGGCTCCCGGATGGCAAGACGCTGGTCTCCGCCGGCGGGATGGGCGAGATCCGCTTCTGGGACCCCGAGACCGGGCGGCTGCGCAGGGTGATCCAGTCGAAGGGCACCCGCGTCACGGCAGTGGCCGTCTCGCCCGACGGGACCCTCCTCGCGTGGGCCAGCCAGCTCGCGCCGTACGCGGCCTATGGCGTCCAGCTCTGGGACGTGAAGGCCGAGAAGGAGCTCCGGCTCATCCGTCACCCCATGGTGGAGCTCAAGATGCTTGCGTTCTCCCCCGACGGGAAGACCCTCGCCATCGGGGAGGCGGCGAACGGACTGTTCCTCTGGGACGTGGAGCACGAGCGGAAGCGCGCCACCATCCGCGCCGATGGCCAGATCCTGGCCCTGGCCTTCTCCCCGGACGGCAGGACGATCGCGGCAGGGGGGTACCCGTCCGTCGGCCTGACCCTGTGGGATGCCTCCTCGGGCAAGCAGGCCTGGCGGGTCGAGAAGCCCGCGATGGGCGTCTCCTCCATCGCGTTTTCACCGAAGAACGACCTGATGGCGGTCACGGGGTCCGAGCCGCCCCTCGTCATCCGCGACTCCCGCAACGGCGCAGTCGTCGAGGAGCTCGCGACCGACGGGGACTCCGCCCACGGCGTGGCGTTCTCCCCGGACGGAAGGTACCTGGCCGTGGTCGAGTCCAGCCACGCGGTCACGCTTTGGGAGGTCGACGGCTGGAAGCGCCTCCTGTGCAGCGAGAAGGCCCGCGCCTATAGCGGCGCCCTGGCGTTCTCGCCCGACGGCAAGACCCTCGCGTTCGGCGCGGGAGGCACCGTCCGCCTCTGGCCGCTCTCGAAGGACGAGGTCCCGCCGGAGGAGCCCGGGGGAGGAGGGAGCATGGACCTCTCGCCCGACGGTCGAACGATCGCTATCTGCGGCGGCGGGCTCGGCCTCTCGGACGCGGGCACGGGCCGTCCGATCTGGCGGCGGGACGAGGCGGACGCGTACACGGTGGCCTTCACGCCGGACGGGAAGCGCATGGTGACTGCGGAGGCCGACGGGGGCGTTCGGCTCCGCGATGCCTCGGATGGCGAGGAGCTCCGCACCCTCCTCAAGGGCGAGAAGCCGCCCGAGTTCGTGGCGGTATCGCCCGACGGGAGATGGCTCGCTGCCGGCGGACGCGAGGCACTCACGACCGTCTGTCCGTTGGCCGGCGAGGGTCGACCCATCGTCCTCGGCTCGCGTTCCTACGGGGGCGACGGCGCCTCGTTTTCCTCGGACGGCACGCTCCTCGCGACGGGCTCCGATCACGGGAAGGTAGCGCTGTGGACGCTTCCGAGCGGAGGCGAAGTCGCCCTGCTCGCGGACCTCCACGCCGGGGCGTACAGGGTCTGCCTTTCGTCGGACGGGAAGTGGCTCGCGCTCAACGCCGGCGCGCAACCCAGCGTGATCGAGATCGCCTCCCGAAAGGAGGTCGGCTTCGCGCCGTGGATGCACCCTGACTGCACGGGCCCCATGGACTTCACGGTCGATGGGCGCATCGTGGCGACAGGGGGGAGGGACCGGGTCGTCCGAATCTGGGACCTCAGGGCCGGTCGCGCCCTGACGAGCATCGAGGGCCACCAGGCGCCGGTGTGGCACTTGCGCTTCTCACGCGACGGCTCACGCCTCGCCACCGGGAGCGACGATGGCACCACGCTCGTCTGGGATACCTCGACGTGGGTCGCGCAGCTCGGGAGCCATGCGGACGAGACGACGCCGGAGGACCTGGAGGAGGCCTGGAGCGCCCTCGCGGGCGATGACCCGAAGAAGGCGTACGGAGCGACCTGGGCCCTTGCGGAGGCGCGCGAGCGCGGCGTCGACCTCCTGCGCGCGAAGCTCCTCCCCCTCGCCGAGGGGGCCGAGGCGGGGGAGGACCCCGTCCCTCCGGGCGAGGCGCTCCGGCAGCTCCGCGCGATCCAGGCGCTCGAGCTCGTCGGCACGGAGGGCGCGCTCGGCGTGCTGCGGGAGATCGCCGCAGGTCCACAGGGAACGCGTCGGACGCGTGAGGCAGAGGCGGCGGTCGCGCGCGTCAAGACCCGCCGGCGCTGACGACGCCTTGACCTCGCTCGCGGACGCCGGTAGACTCTTCGCCCATGTCGCGGCGTCATCTTCGCTACGTCCTCGGCCTCCTCGTCCTCGTGCTGCTTCTGCGCCCCGTGGGGTGCGTGCAGCGCTCCCTCACGGTGGAGACCGACCCGCCCGGCGCGACGATCTGGGTCAACTCGGAGGAGATGGGGAAAACCCCGTTCACGATGCCGTTCACGTGGTACGGCACGTACGAGTTCCGCATGGAGCTGGAGGGGTACGAGACGGTCGTCGTGAAGGAGGACCTGAACGCCCCCGCGTACCAGATCTTCCCGCTCGACCTGATGACCGACGTCTTCCTGCCGGGGACCCTCTACGACAAGAAGCTCTTCTCCTACGGCCTGGAAAAGCAGGAGATGACCCCGAAGGGGGACCTCCTGAAGCGGGCCGAGGAGCTGCGCGGCGAGGTCAAGAACCACGCAAACCCCCCTCCCCCCAAGTAGCGCGGTCCGACTCTCCCGAGCGACCCCCGACCTCGCCGGCCGCCGCGTCACCGTGATGGGGCTCGGCCTCTTCGGAGGCGGCGTCGGCGTCGCGCGGTTCCTCTGCGCGCGCGGGGCGCACGTCACCGTGACCGACCTGCGCGGTGAGACGGACCTGCGCGAGTCGATCGCCGCGCTCGCGGGGCTGCCGATCGCCTATCACCTCGGCGGGCATCCGGACGAGGATCTGACGAAGGCGGACCTCGTCGTCGTGAACCCCGGCGTCCCGCGCGAGAGTCCGCACCTCGCGAAGGCGGTCGCCGCGGGGGTGCCGCTCGAGAGCGAGATGAACCTCTTCTGGAAGCTGTGCCGCGCGCCGGTCGTCGGCATCACGGGGTCGAACGGGAAGACGACGACGACGGCGCTGATCGGGGAGATGCTGAAGGCGTCGCGCTCCGGGGTGTGGGTCGGAGGGAACATCGGCGTGTCGCTCCTCGATCAGATCGATCGGATTGGAGCGGAGGACCTCGTCGTGTTGGAGCTGTCGAGCTTCCAGCTCGAGAACCTCGCGTTCCTCGAGAGGTCGCCTCATGTCGCGGTCGTGACCAATCTCTCGGTGAACCACCTCGACCGCCACGGGACGATGGAGGCGTACGCGGAGGCGAAGAGGAACATCCTGCGCTTCCAGGGCGCAGGGGACACGGCGGTGCTGAACGCGGAGGACGCGGTCGTGTCGGCGTGGTCGGCGGGGTGCCGCGGCGAGGCGATGGCGTTCTCGCGTAAGCGCGAGGTCGCGAGCGGGGCGTTCGTGAACGGCGCGGGCGAGGTGGTCGTGCGGCGAGGGGGCGTCGACACGGCGATCGGCCCCGCGTCGCGGATGCGGCTGCCGGGCTGGTTCAACCTCGAGAACCTCCTCGCGGCGGCCTGCGCGGCGTTCTCGTGCGGCGCGCGGGCGGAGGCGATCCGCCGCGTCATGGAGGAGTTCCGCGGCGTCGAGCACCGCCTGGAGCTGGTCGCGGAGGCGGGAGGCGTGCGGTACTACAACGACTCGATCGCGACGAACCCGGACTCGGTGATCGCGGCGCTGCAGGTGCTGCAGGGGCCGGTCGTGCTGCTGCTCGGCGGGTCGGACAAGAAGATCCCGTTCGACGCGCTGGCGCGGGAGATGCCGGGGCGGGTGAAAAAGGCGATCACGCTGGGCGTGACGGCGCCCGCGATCGAGGCGGCGATCGCGCGCGAGTCCCCTTCGACCCCCTTCGAGCGGGCGACCTCGTTCGACGACGCGGTCGAGCGGGCGGACGCGGCGGCTTCGGTTGGGGACGTGGTGCTGTTGTCGCCCGCCTGCGCGAGCTTCGACATGTTCCGCAACTACGCGGAGCGCGGGAGGCGCTTCAAGGAGATCGTCGCGCGTTTCGTGTTGGAGAGGCGCCCGTAGCCGCGCCAGGGAATGGAGAGGCTCGCGTAAGCGAGCCGGCGCGCGCTACTCCATCAGCTTCCGCGCGGCCATGACGTCGGGCGCGAAGGTGAACATCTTCGAGAGGCCGAGGGCGTCGAAGACCTCCTTGATCTTTGGCTGGGTCCCCGCGAGGATGAGCTTCCCCTTGCGGCTCTCGACGTGCGGAACGAGCGACACGATCACCCCGAGCCCGGAGCTGGAGATGAAGTTGAGCGCGGTGAGGTCGAAGATGATGTTCCACATCTTCCCCTTCGTCAGCTCCTCCACCGCTCTGTCGAGCCGCTTCGTCGTGTGCGCGTCGACGGTCCCGATGAGGCGCAGGCAGACGACGGAGTTGTTGTAGATCTCTTTCTTGACGGTGAAATCGGTCACAGGCACGTGGGGGGCCTCCTCTCGACGGAGCGGATTCTAGGGGCGCCCGGTAAGGGAGTCAAGGCCCCCGATGGGGGAGTCAAGGCAAGCGGATGCGGCGCAAGATCGTCCTGCCCTTCATGCTCCTCTTCCTCGCGGGCTTCGGCGCCCTCATCGGCGTCGCGCTGTGGGAGTCGGCGCGGTCCGTAGAGGACCGTGTTCGTGCGGAGGTTCGGAGCCTCGCAGGCATCCTCGCACCACAGCCGGACCTCCTGCTCTCTCAGCAGACCCTCGATCGCGTCGCGAGGGCGCTACGAGCGGACGCCGTCATCTACGGCGCGCGCCCGGGCGACAGTTCGACGGTGCCGGTACTCTCGATGACCACGGGTGCACCGAGTCGCATCCAATACAGCCTGATCGACATGTACGCATTCGAGCGGCCCGGACAGCTCCTCTCGCCTACCAACCTGGAGTTGGTTTCGCACGCGTCCATCTCGTATCGCGTGACGAGCGTTCCATTGAGGCTCGAGAGGGAGTCCGAGCCGGAACTGCGACTCTACGTCTTCTATCGCGACGACACGCTCGCATCCGAGAAGCTCACCGCGATGAAGCCGCTGCTCGCGGTGTCCGCCCTGGGTCTCGTGATCGTGCTGCTGGTGGGCGCGCGGATTGCCCGAAACCTCGCCGCGCCGCTCGAGGCCCTCGCGACGCGGACGGAGGCCCTTGCGCGAGGAGACCTGGAGCACAAGGTGGAGGTGACCTCGCACGACGAGATCGGCCGCCTCGCGCAGTCGTTCAACTCGATGCTCGACCAGCTCAAGCGGGTCCAGGACGAGCGGGTTCGCGCGGAGAAGCTCGCCGCGCTCGGGCAGGTGACGGCGGGGATCGCGCACGAGATCCGCAATCCGCTCACGGCGATGAAGATGACGCTCCAGATCCTCCTCGAGGGGGAACCGCCCGGCGACCGCCGCGAGTCGCTCTCGGTCGTTCTGAAGGAGACGGAGCGCCTGCAGCTCGCGATCGACGGGCTCCTCGCCTTCGCGAAACCGCCGGCGCTCGCGCTGGCGCCCGCCGACCTGAACGAGGTCGTCCTAGGCGCCCTCGGCGTCCTCGACGCGCAGATGAGGCACATCGGCATTGTGGTGGAGCAGCGGCTTGGCGCGCTCCCGCCCGTACCTCTCGACGCGCAGCGGATCCACCAGGTCGTCGTGAACCTGCTTCTGAACGCGGTGCAGGCGGCGGGCGCGGCTGGCCGCATCACGGTCGCGACGGACGCATCGGGCGCCGAGGTGCGCCTCTCCGTGACGGACTCAGGCCCCGGCATCTCCGCCGAATCGCGTCCGCGGATCTTCGAGCCCTTCTACTCCACCAAGACGGGCGGCATCGGCCTCGGCCTCGCGGTGAGCAAGCGTCTCGTCGAGGACCACGGCGGGCGCATCGCCTTCGAGACTGCGCCCGGTCGCACGACCTTCACGGTCGCGCTGCCCACCGCTGCGTTCGTCACCCCGCGTTGACCCCATCGCGGGCCCGTGCTAGATTGCCTCTTGGGTGGCTTGGGCGAAGATTGCCAAGGCCGAGGAGATCCTGATGCGAACGCTCGATAGCCAGACGGCCCACCAGATCTCGGTCCTCGGGGAGGAGGCCTATCGGAGCCGCATTCCCTCGCGTGAAAAGGAAGAACACCACGGGGAGTACGTGGCCATCGACACGGACGGTGGTCGATACGCCTTCGGAAAGACCTTCGGGGAGGCCGTCGCCGCGCTCTCGCAGGGCCGACCTGTCGCCCTCCCATTCGTTCGCCTCGTGGGGATGACGATGAGGCTGCGGCACGCGTGACGAGTCTCGCAGGCCGGGTTGCCGGACATCGCATCCTCTTCACACTTCAAGCCGCGAACGGAGAGCAGGTCGATCTCCTCCTCGACACGGGATTCCAAGGCGAACTCGCGCTCGACGCAGCCACGCTCGGGCGGCTCGCGTTCCAGGGTCCCATGGCCGTCGCGCCGGTGGAGTTGGGTGACGGCTCGTCCACGGACCTGTTCGTCTATCAGGGGCGGATCCACTGGCTCGACGGCCAGATCGACGTCAACGCGCTGTTGATCCACAGCCCCGAGGGAGCCATGGGCCTCGGGCTCCTGCGTGACGTCCAACTCCTCGTGAACACCAGGACGGGGCATGCGGAGATCCAGGCGGCCCCGTGACGATGCGGAGGGACGAGAATCGCTGGCTGAGGCGTACCCACGCCGATCTGGTGACCGAGGGGACGTTGGCGCCCCTCTCGGGCGAGAGCGGGGACGCGCGGCTCTTCGTCGACTGCGAGATCGCCTCCTGCGTGGAGAATCGATTCCTCCGGAGCATCGATCCGCGAACCCTGGCATCGCGGGCTCGCAAGCGGTGGAAGGAACAGGTCCTGGCCGAGGGCGAGTACTTCGAGGACCCGCCGGGCGCCAACGGCTACAGGGCGCCCTACTGGCTCCTGGAGAATGGGAGGCACGCGGGGACGGTCGCGCTGGACACGATGGCGTTTCACCCGCCGTACGTCACGGTCTCGGGGCTCTACGTGTTCCCCGACCTGCGCGGCCGCGGCATCGCGGGCCGCTTCCTAAGGCGGCTGCAGGCGCTCGTGACCCGGAATGGGGGCTGGGGGATTCGTGTGCCGACCCATTGGACCTGGCAGTCCGCCGTCCGCTTCTACCTGGGGCTGGGGATGTGGGTCGTGAGCTGGAAGCGGCACCTGGTGTTCGGCTGGTGCCGAGGGCTGCCGAGGCGCGTGATCGACGTGGGCGACGAAAAGGCGCGTTTCGCCGTCATCCCGAGGACCAGGGAGCATGCACGGATCCTGGCGACCCGCCAAGGCGACCGTCTGGATTGGCGCGAGACGAGCGCGCATGCAACGGACAAGGACTTTGAATTGCACGTCTACGGGACGGCGACGTTTGCCCTGTCCCTTGCGCTCGCGGGCTGGCCGCTGATCCGCTCCGACGAGACCTGGGAGAGGCGCCACAACTGGTGCGACATCGGCGAGCCCGAGGGCCTGGCGTACAAGATCGAGATCTTCGAGGCCCTGGACCGCCAGGAGGGCTTCGTCGTCCGCACGCCCCGTATCCCTGGCCTCCTCTACCGGGACTTCGACGCGATTTCCTGATCTGCGGCCTCATCGAGTTCGTAGGGGGCGGGACGGCCTCGAAGCCAGGCCGCTCCGATCGTAGCTCCTGCGTGGACGGCTGCCGTGGCACGCTTACGCGTGCCGATCCGCGGCTCGCCCCCCCGGGCCCCCCCCCCGCCCCCCCCCCCCGCGCCCCCCCCCGCCCCCCCCCCGCGGCCCCCTCCCCCGCCCGCCCGCTACGGCCCTCCGC
>Ga0082335_1006088_pt1 | contig 15923 bp, 13 predicted proteins | sample Subgrocontami58m_FD_72375 | JGI IMG/M metagenome (GOLD analysis project Ga0082335, IMG submission 72375) | Subsurface groundwater microbial communities from S. Glens Falls, New York, USA - GMW37 contaminated, 5.8 m (SPADES assembly) (version 2) ... | reverse complement strand
TGGGGAGGAGGTTCGAGCCCGCGATCAGCGGCACCGCCAGCGACATCATGATGATGCCCGGGTTCATCTCGACGATGCCGGGGCGGACGATCACCAGCATGCCGGCAAAGCCCGTGGCGACGCCCAGCCAGCGCCGCCAGTGCACGGTCTCGCGTAGGAACAGGACGGCGCCCAGGGTGACGAAGATCGGGCCGGTGAAGCCCAGCGCCGACATGGTGGCGAGCGGCAGCCACACCACCGCTTCGTACCACAGGGCATAGCCCGGCGTGTGGAAGAGGCCGCGGATGCAGTGGAGCTTCAGGTCGTGCGTGCGCATGCCGTCGAGACCGACGCGCCACAGCATCCAGGGCGCGATCAGCACGATGCCGGCGATCCAGCGGCCCCAGGCGACGTAGAGCGGCGGCATCTCGCTCGCCAGCTCCTTCACCGAAACGTTGAGAAGGGTGAAGAAGAGGCCGGAGACGATGGCGAGGAAGAAGCCACGGGCGACGCGCGATGGGATGAGGGAGGACAGCGCGTCAGGCGCGTCGGCGGTTTGCGCGGACATGACCTTGTGCGCATGCGCCCGTGCGAAGCGGCGGTCAACCCATGCGTTTTGCAGGTCAGCATCGACTCGTCGCGCTTCTCGTCTGCTGTCATGATGCAAGGCGCCATATCGGAGAATCCCGATCATGCCGTCCAACTTTCCTGAACACGACGACGATCTCGAGGCGCTCGAAGAGTATCTGCTCTCGCCCGACGTGCCCGAAGAGACGATGCTCTTGAGCGAACTCGACGGCTATCTGACGGCCATCGCGGTGTCGCCGCAGGTCATTCCGCCCGAGGAGTGGCTGCCCGAGATTTGGGGAGGCGAAATTCCGCCGCTCGCCTTGCGGACCGATACGAATTGGGTGGTTGGCGCAATCACCGGCCATTTCGACGCCGTTCGACGTGTGCTGGCCGAAAATCCCGAACATCTGGAGCCGATATTCGTGGACGACACCGACGGCTCTCTGCTGCCTGAGATCTGGGCCGAGGGCTTCATGCGCGGCGTTCAACTCAGACGGCAGGACTGGGAGCCGCTGTTCGCGGGTGAGGGTTGGCAGCACTTGGCGCCGATCGGAATTTTCGCGGAGACTCCCGATGGCAGCCCGCCGCTGATTCGATCGGAGAAGCGGCGGGAGGAAATACGGGAGAACGCCCCGGCGCTGTTCGCGGCCTGCGTCGCTGGACTGCTCGGATTTTGGGAGGCTGCGCGCGGGCAAGGCGGAGCGCCGTCGGGCGCGAGGCGAACCGCCGCCAGGATCAGCCGCAATGCACCTTGTCCCTGCGGGTCGGGAAAAAAATACAAGCGCTGCTGCGGCGCCTAGGCGGCGCGTTCAGTCGAGCGTGACCTTGTAGCGGCTGATCGCCAGCGTCGAGACGATCAGCAGCATGGCGACCAGCGCGACCAGTTCGGCCGAGACGTCGCCCAGGTCGGCGCCCTTCAGCATGACGCCGCGCACGATGCGCATGAAATGCGTGGCCGGCAGCGCCTCGCCCAGCCATTGCGCCCAGGCCGGCATGCCGCGGAAGGGGAACATGAAGCCCGACAGCAGGATCGAGGGCAGCATCATGAAGAAAGAGGCCTGCATGGCCTGGAGCTGGTTCTGGGTCAGTGTCGAGATGGTGAAGCCGATGGCGAGGTTGACCGTGATGAACAGGGCGGTGCCCAGGCAGAACAGCGGCAGGCTGCCCTCGACCGCAACGTCGAACAGCAGCCGCGAGACCAGCAGGATCACCGTGACCTGCACGGCGCCGATGACGATGTAGGGCACGATCTTGCCGACCATGATCTCGATCGGCCGCACAGGCATGGCGAGGAGGTTTTCCATGGTGCCGCGCTCGCGCTCGCGGGTGACGGCGAGCGCCGTCATCATCACCATGGTCATGGTGAGTATCACCGCCAGCAGCCCGGGCACGATGTTGAGCCGCGACTTGCCCTCGGGATTGTAGCGGCGCTGCACCACCAGTTCGACGGCGTCGGCCTTGTTGCGCAGGCCCGCCAACGGCCCGACGAAGTCGCGGGCCAGCGCCTGGTTGATGGCGGGACCGGCGGCTGCCAGCGGATTGGCGGCGGCCAGCGGGTCGGTGGCGTCGGCGTCGATCAGGATCTGCGCCCGCTCGCCTCGCACCAGCCGGCGCGTGAAGTCGGAGGGGATGGTGACGACGAACTGCACCTCGCCGCGCTGCAGCAGCGCGTTCGCTTCCTCCTCGGAGGTGGGGCGGTGGGTGAAGCTCATGTAACCGGTATTGGCCAGCGCCGAGAGCACGGTGCGCGTGATCTGGCTCTGGTCGGCCGCGATCACGGCCGTGGGCAGGCGGTGCGGGTCGGTGTCGATGGCATAGCCGAACAGCAGGAGCTGCATGATCGGCATGCCGAACATCATGGCGAAGGTCAGCCGGTCGCGGCCGAGCTGCAGGACCTCCTTGACGACGATGGCGCCCAGCCGGGCCCAGAAACCGCGCCGCGCAACGAGCCAGCGCATGGTCATGCGCCCGGCGCGTTGTCGCGTGCCGTCCCCATGAGATGGATGAAGATGTCCTCGAGCGTCGGCGCGGCCTCCTGCCAGATGATCGTTGGGTCGTTGCCGAACGGCGCGATGGCGCGCATCAACGCTTCGCGGTCGGGGCCACAGACATGCAGCGTGGCACCGAAGGCCGCGGCGGCAGTGACGCCCGGCGCATCGCGCAGCTTGACGGCCAGACGATCGGCGCCGGGTCCGGTGGCGATGAATGCGGAGAGCCCCGACTGGCGGATGATCTCTTCGGCCGTGCCGCGCGCCATCAGCTCGCCGTAGGCGATGTAGGCGATCTCGTGACAGCGCTCGGCCTCGTCCATGTAGTGCGTCGACACCAGCACGGTGATGCCCTGGGCCGCGTAGGCGTGAATCTCGTCCCAGAAGGCGCGGCGTGCTTTGGGGTCGACGCCGGCGGTCGGTTCGTCGAGCAGCAGCAGGCGGGGCTCGTGCAGCACGCAGGCCGCGAGTGCCAGGCGTTGTTTCCAGCCACCCGAGAGGGCGCCGGCAAGCTGGCCCTGGCGCGTGGTGAGGCCCAGCCGCTCGAGGGATTGGTCGACGCGCTGCTTCAGCCGGTCGAGACCGTAGACGCGGCCGACGAACTCGAGGTTCTCGCGGATGGTGAGATCCTCATAGAGGCCGAACTTCTGCGTCATGTAGCCGGTTTCGCGCTTGATCCACTCGCGGTCGCGCACGAGATCGTGGCCGAGACAGGTGCCGCTGCCGCCGTCGGGCGTCAGCAGGCCGCAGATCATGCGGAGCGTGGTGGTCTTGCCCGAACCGTTGGGGCCGAGGAAGCCGCAGATGCGACCTTGCTCGACGGCGAGGCTGAAGCCATCGACGACGGTGCGCGAGCCGTAGCGCTTGACGAGATCGTGGACGTCGATCGCCAAGGTCGGAGAGGCAAGTGCCACGGGCGCTACTCCGTGAAAGGCTGGACGGCGATTGGCAGGCCGGGCGAGAGCGGCGCCTGCGCAAGCTCGGGCCGCGCCTCGACCAGGAACACCAGCTTGGTTCGCGCGCTCTGGGAGTAGATGACCGGCGGCGTGAACTCTGCCCGTGGCGAGACATAGATGATGGTGGCCTTGAGGCCCGGCGGGCAGCCATCGCAGGTGAAGCCGACCTGCTTGCCCGTCCTTGCCTGCGCGACATCCTCCTCGGGCACGAAGAAACGCAATTTTACGCGGAACGACGGCAGCAGCGAGACCACGGGCGTGCCCGCGGGCACCCACTCGCCGACATTGAAAAAGGTATTCTCGACCAGCGCATCCTCGGGTGCGGTCGGCATCAGGTCTTCGAGTCGTTTCTTCATCTGTTCGAGGTTGGCCTGGTTCTGTCCGATCAGCGCCTTGGCCGCGTCGATCTCGTCAGGCCGCGCGGCGAGATCGCCAACCCTTTCCTGGGCGGCGAGCGAGGCGGCGCGCGACTTCAGCTGGCGGACCTGGGACTCGGCCTGGTCATAGGCCTGCCGGGTCGTGATCGAGCGTTCGAGAAGCTGGGTCTGGCGCTTGAGTTCGGTCTCGGCCAGTCCGATCGACGCCTCGATCTCGCGGCGCTGGCCGCGGATCACGTCCTGCTCCTCCTGCCGCTTGCCGGTCAGCATGTTCTCGTAGCGCGCCCGGGCCTCGGCGAGCGTGGCTTCCGCGCGCGCGACTTCGGCCTTGGCCACCACGGGGTCGATTACGAACAGACGGTCGCCCTTCTTGACGAGCTGGCCGCGCTCGACCGGCCGTTCGATCAGGCGGCCGGCGATCGGCGGAGCGATCAGGCTGGTCTCGCCTTCGACATAGCCGAGGTAGCGCGACGGGTCGGGGCCGAGGCCGAGGAGCGCCAGGGCGCGGTCGCCCCAGGCGCCGTAGCTGGCGAGAAGGCCGGCAACGACGACGGCAATAACGATCAGCGGTGCGCGTTTCATCGCGGCGCCTCCATCCCCGACGCGCGACCGACTGGACGCAGCGCGTGCAGCATCAGGTCGGCGTGATGGCGCGCAAGCGCGCGGACGTCGAGTTTCTCGGCGCCGATCGGTTCGAACACGGTGCGCCAGATGCCGCCCAGCAGCATGGCGCCCACCATGGAGCGCACCGTCATGGCGGGATCGACCGTGCGGAACTCGCCCTGGGCGATGCCGCGCGCGATCAGGCCTTCCATGAGCGGCAGGCCGCGGCCGATGACCTCCTTGAGATAGAAGCGGCCGATCTCGGGGAAGGCGCGCGATTCGGAGATGACGACCTTGGCGACCGATGCCATCGGCGTGTCCTCGATGCGGCTCGCCATGAACTCCAGGATGCGCGGAATGAGTTCCGCGACGGGCCCGCGATGGGCGGCCAGCATGGTCTCGACCGTGCCGAGGTTGCGGCCGACCGCCTGCTGGATGACGCCCTCGAACAGGGCGGTCTTGTCCTTGAAGTAGAGATAGATGGCAGCCTTGCTGAGGCCCGCGCGCTTGGCCACGTCATCGAGGCGCGTCGCGGCAAATCCCTTTTCGACGAACAGCGCCAGCGCTGCGTCGAGGATTTCCTGCGGCCGTTCTCCCGGTGCGCGGCGTTGCTTGGGCGGTTTCATGTAACTTACTTACTGGTCAGTTAGTTGAGTTACAAGGCCTCAAAGGACAGGATTGGGCGCTAAACTGGCCGTCAGGAGGGTCTCCCATGGATACGGTAGTGGATACGACGTCACGTAGCCGACGCACGCTCGACCCCAAGCCGATCGCGCCCAGCCTGTTCGCCCATTTCGTGCTGCGTTCGTCGAACGCCTCGGCGATGGTCGATTGGTACACGACGGTCTTGAACATGCGCCTCGTCTACCGCGACGACTTCCTGAGCTTCCTGACCTACGACGAGGAGCACCATCGCCTCGCGATCATCAATATCGGCGGCCTGCACGCACCCGACGACAAGAGCACGGGCCTGTCGCACGTCGCCTACGCCTTCCCGCGCATCGGTGATCTGCTGGCGACCTATCGGCGCCTGAAGGCCAAGGGCATCGAGCCCTACTGGCCGATCCATCACGGCCCCACGGTGTCGCTCTATTATCACGACCCCGACGGCAACTCGGTCGAGCTGCAGGTCGACTGCTTCGACAAGGCCCGGGCCGCCGCCTATTTCCAGACCGAGGCGTTCGCCAAGAATCCGGTCGGCGTGGTGTTCGATCCCGAGGCGCTGGCCTCCGCCTACGAGGCCGGCGCGCCCGAAGCCGATCTGTTGCGCCAGCCCGATGGGCCGCCCGCCCGCGTGTAGGAACGCGCTAGAACAGCCAGACCAGGGCGGAGCCGCCCATCGCCACGATGCCGAGCGTCGTCAGCACCAGGACCAGGTTCGCCGGACGATAGGTTTCGCTTTCGATCGTCCGGCCGACGTAGCGGTAGTGCCAGAGCGCGCCGCACAGCAGCACGATGCCGAGAAAGACGAGGCCGAGGCCGACTTTTTCGGCATGGACGTTCGCGGCCCGCGAGCCCGGCGCGAGCTTGTGGATCTCCATCAGGAAGAGGCTGAAGCGATTGATGGCGACGCCCAGCGTCATCACCGCGATGGCGGTGCGGATCCAGGCGAGAAGGGTGCGCTCATTGGCGAGATGCTCGGTGACGTGCGGATTCTTCTTCGGCGGGTTTTCCATCGACGTTTTCCTCGGAGCGACGAAGAAGGGCTCGACCGCGAAGGATCACGCTCCCCGTCCGCCCGTCAAGCCGCTGCCGAAGGCTCCGACGGTCGCCGGTCGCGGTCGGCAATCGCCTCGCGGTGGGCGATGTAGGTCGTCGAGCCGAAGATCACGATCGCGCCCACGAAGGTCCAGACCGGCGGCACGTCGCCCCAGATCAGGGCGCCCAGCGCCGATGCCCAAACCAGCTCAAGGAAGCGCGTGGGCTGGGTGGCGGAAATGTCGGCCGCCTTGAGCGACCTGTTGAGGGCGTAGTGTCCAGTCGAGCCCAGGATGCCGGCCAGTACGAACAGAGCCAGGTGCATGTCGGCAACCGGCCGCCAGAACCACAAGGCGAAGGGCAGCGTGAACAGCGAGACGAGCAGCGCCTGCCACAGCACGATGGTTTCGGGCTGATCCTGCCGCATCAGGACCTTCGCGATCAGGTAGGAACACGCCGACACCGGTGCTGCCACGAGCAGCAGCAGGCTCGCCGAACTTGCCGAGATGCCGAGTTGCAGCTTGGGATAGAGGACGATCAGAATACCGAAGAATCCCAGCGTGATTGCGATCCAGCGCCGCGCGCGGACAGTCTCCCTGAAGAACAGCATCGCGCCGATGGTCATGAAGATCGGACCCGTAAAGCTGATCGCCGTGATCTCGGCCAGCGGCACCAGCGGCAACGCCAGGAACCAGAGGCCCGAGGCGACGGTGTGCACCAGGTTGCGGCCAATCTGCAGCCGCAGGTTCTTCGTCTGCAGCAGGTGCAGTCCGCCGCGCAGGAGAAAAGGCAGGATGACCGCGCCGCCGAAGCAATAGCGCAGGAACTGGGTCTGCCAGGGATGAAGGTCCGCGGTGACGATGCGCGTGAGCGCATTGAGCAGGGCGAAGCTCATGCCACACAGCACCATCCACAGGATACCGCGCGTCGTCGGGCCGAGCGCTTCTGCGCTGCGTTGCACATAGCTGGCGATGGTCATTTCGTCCCGACCTTAACGAAACGGGGCGCGACCCGGCAGGTCGCGCCCCGCATTGCTGGCATGAAGCCAGCCTGAATGTACTTGCTTAGTTGTACTTGGCGATCTCGAGCCGGCCGACCTGGTCGCGATGGACCTCGTCCGGACCGTCGGCCAGGCGCAGCGTGCGCTGGTGGGCGTACATGCTGGCGAGCTTGAACACCTGGGAGACACCACCGGCGCCATGCAGCTGCAGGCAGCGGTCCACGACCTTCGACGTGATGTTGGGCACCGCCACCTTGATCATCGCGATCTGCTGGCGGGCTTCCTTGTTGCCGAACTTGTCCATCGCCCAGGCAGCCTTCAGCACCAGCAGGCGGGCCATGTCGATTTCCATGCGCATGTCGGCGACATGGGCCTTGGTGACACCCATCTCCGAGATGCGCTGGCCGAAGGCGACACGGCTCTTGGCGCGCTTGATGGCCATCTCGAGCGCCCGCTCGGCGACGCCGATCGCCCGCATGCAGTGATGGATGCGGCCCGGGCCGAGGCGGCCCTGGGCGATCTCGAAGCCGCGGCCCTCACCGAGGAGAATGGCCGACTTCGGCACACGCACATTGTCGTAGACCACTTCGGCATGGCCGTGCGGCGCGTCGTCGTAGCCGAACACGTGCAGCATCTTCACGATCTTGATGCCCTTGGCGTCGCGCGGCACCACGATCATCGACTGCTGGCGGTAGGCCGGCGCATTGGGATCGCTCTTGCCCATCAAAATGATGACGGCGCAGCGCGGATCGCCCATGCCCGACGACCACCACTTGCGGCCGTTGATGACATAGTCGTTGCCGTCGCTCTCGATACGGCACTCGACGTTGCGCGCATCCGACGAGGCGACCGCCGGCTCGGTCATGGCGAAGCAGGAACGGATCTCGCCATTCAAAAGAGGCTTCAGCCACTTCTCCTTGTGCTCGGCGGTGCCGTAGCGGGCGAACACTTCCATGTTGCCGGTGTCGGGCGCGGAGCAATTGACCGACTCCGATGCGATCGAGGAGCGGCCCAGAACTTCGCAGATCGGCGCGTATTCGAGGTTGCTAAGGCCCATCGTGCCGTGCGTGTCGCCCGACTCGCGGTCGGCCGGGAGGAACATGTTCCACAGGCCGCGCTTCTTCGCCTCGGTCTTGCACGCCTCGAGGACGGGCGGGAGCTGCCAGCGGTCCTTGGCCTTCTCCATCTGCTCTTCGTAGACGGGCTCGGCCGGATAGATGACCTCGTCCATGAATTTGTTGAGTTTCTCGAGCAGCGCCTTGCTGCGATCCGAGTATTCGAAGTCCATCGCTCTCTCCCTTTGTGCTGGGGCCGACTCTGGCCGAAAATCAAGGCAATGTGAACGGGCATTCAGGCCGCACCCGGGTTTCGGATCGCGGCCGGGATGATGGAGGAAACGTAATGAAAATCGCCAGTTACCAAGTCATGACACTCGCGGTGCCGGAGGACGATCCGCTGGCCAACATGCCGGAGGACGCCAACCGCAAGCGGCCGACGGTGATTCTGCGCCTGCGAACCGACAGCGGCATCGAGGGCATCGGTGTCACGCTCTACGGCGGCCGCGTGACGCGCAGCCTGCATGCGATGATGGAAGACCTGTGCGCGGGCATCGTCGGCGAGGACCCGATGCGCAATGAGGCGCTTCTCGCCAAGCTGCGCGCCGGCGATACCGGCGGGCCGGGCGGCATCTTTACTCTCGCCCTGTCGGCGATCGACACGGCGCTGTGGGACATCAGGGGCAAGGCGCTCGACCAGCCGCTGTGGCAGCTGCTGGGCGGCCATCGCGACCGCGTGCCGACCTATGCCTCGGGCTCGCTGCGCCGCGGCCTCACCGACAAGCAGACGGAGCAGGCCGCGCGCATCCTGGTGCAGAAGGGCTTCCGCTCGATGAAGACCCAGATGGCGCTGCCCGGCGATCCGACGCCGGCCGACGAGCTTCGCCGCATGCGGGTCGTGCGCGACGCGATCGGTCCCGACATCCCGCTGATGTGCGACATCAACCAGCGCTGGCGGCCCGAGCAGGCGATCGACATCGGCTCCAGGGTCGAGCAGGCGGGTATCGGACTGTTCTGGCTGGAGGACGTAACGACGGCCGACGACTATGCGGGCCTCGCGCGCGTCACTGCCGCGCTCAAGACCCCGGTCGCGGGCGGTGAGTATGTCTGGGGCATCGTGCCCTTTCGTCACATGATCGAGGCGCGCTCGGTCGACATCGTGATGGTCGACATCGCGCGGGTCGGCGGTCCGACGCAGTGGATGAAGGTCGCCGCCATGGCCGAGGCCTTCAACCTGCCGATCGTGAGCCATGTCATGCCCGAAGTGCTGTGCCACATGGTGGCTGCCTGCCCGAACGGCCTCACGGTGGAATACATGCCATGGATGCTGGCCCTCTACGAAGAGACGCCGGCGATCGAGAAGGGCGAGCTGGTGCTGCCGACCAAGCCCGGCCTCGGCCTGAAGTTCGACGAAAAGGCGATCGCCAGGTTCAAGGCCTAGATAGCCGCGGCGCCCTTCTGCGTTCGACGAAGGGCTACCCGCATCGGGCGGAGGACCGCGATGGCGAGGACGGCAGCAATTGCGTTCATGGCGGCCGTGATCATGAACACGAGGTGCCAGTGTCCCGTTTCGACCGCAATGAAACTCAACACCGGCACGAGCAGGGAAGCCGTTCCCTTGGCGGTATAGAGGAGGCCGGCATTGGTCGTCGCGTACTTCGTGCCGAAGCAATCGGTGCAGGTCGAGGGAAACAGGCTGGCGATCTCGCCCCAGGCGAAAAAGACCAGGCCGCCCAGCAGGACGAACGCCAGCGGATCGTGGCCATAGACGCTCAAGGCCACGATCCCGATCGCTTCGAGCGCGAAGGCAATGAACATCGTGGTCTCGCGCCCGAGATGGTCGGACACCCAGCCGGTGAAGGGGCGGGTAATGCCATTCATGACGCGATCGATCGCCAGCGCGAAGGTCAGTGCCGGGAGAGTGATCCCGAGCAGGCTGACCGGAACGTCGGCGACCTTGAAATCGCGCGCGATCGGCGCCAGTTGCGCGGTCGCCGCCAGGCCGCCGGCGGCGACCAGGACGAACATCACATAGAGGAGCCAGAAGAGCGGCGATCGCACGGTTTCGGCCGGACTGTAGTCGCAGACCTGTGGGCCGAGTCGTGCTGCGGCGGGTACTGCGCCCGGCGCGGGCGGGCGGAGCCCCAATGCCAGCACGCAGACGACCACTCCCTGGCCGAGGCCGAACCAGAGGAACGTCGCCTCGTAGCCGCTGGACCGGATCATGTTCTGGATCGGGATCAGCGTGAACACCGATCCCATGCCGAAACCTGCGGCGGTAAGGCCGGTCGCCAGGCCGCGCCGATCCGGGAACCACCGCACCGCATTGCCGATGCAGGTGCCGAAGACACAGCCGGTGCCGATACCCCCGAGCGCGGCCCCGACGTAGAGCAGGAACAGCGAGTCGGCGGCCGAGTTCATCACCCACCCGGCGGCCACGAACACTCCGCCGAACAGGACAACGATCTTCGGCCCGAACCGGTCGACAAACCATCCCTCGAACGGCACCAGCCAGGTTTCGGCGAGGACAAGAACGGTGAATGCGACCTGGATCGCGGGCCGGCCCCAGCCATATTTTTCGTTGATCGGATGGACGAAGAGCGTCCAGCCATACTGGAGGTTGGCGATGGTCACCATGCAGGCGATGCCGATGATCAATTGCAGCCAGCGGCTTGCAGGCACTGCTGGCATTCGAAACGTTCCCTTGCTCACCGACGGCTCCGGCCTCTAAATCGCGACAAGACAGAGTAGCGGGAGAAACACCGTTGGACAGCGTCATGCAGGCACCTTTCAAGCCGATCGAGTTCCTGAGCCGCGACGTGAAGGTCGAGCGGCGGGATGACGGCACGATCGTGTTGCAGTCGAACCACCGCCTGAAGCCGTATGAAAAGCACGTGCCGGCTTTTCTCGCCAAATGGGCGAAGGAGGCACCGGATCGTGTCTGGCTGGCGCAGCGCCGCGGGCCGGATCGGGAATGGCTGAAGCTCACCTATGCCGAGGCCAAGCGGCAGGTCGATGCGGTGACGCAGGCGCTGATCGACCGCGGCTTCGGGCCGGACCGGCCGGTGATGATCCTGTCGTCGAACTCGATCGAGTTCGCGCTGCTCTCCATGGCCGCCATGCAGGCGCGCGCACCGCTCGCCCCGGTGTCGCCGGCCTATTCGGTGATGAGCCAGGACCACGCCAAGCTGCGCTATGTCTTCGATCTCATCAAACCCGGCCTGGTGTTCGTGCAGAACGGCGAGATCTACGCCAAGGCTCTGGCGGCGCTCGACCTTGAGGGCGTGCTGCTGGTCCATGTCGACAAGCCGCCGCCCAGGATGCAGTCGCTGCCGTGGAGCGAGCTGGTGGCGACCAAACCGACCGAGGCGGTAGCCAACTCCGTGGCCGCGATCGAGCCCGGGACCGTGGGCAAGTTCCTGTTCACATCGGGCAGCACGGGCATGCCCAAGGCGGTGATCAACACCCAGGAGATGATGTGCGCCAACCTCGCCATGAGCCAGATGGCGCGCACGCGGAGGCCAGAGGATCCGCCCGGCGTCATGCTCGACTGGCTGCCGTGGAACCACACGATGGGCGGCAACGCCACCTTCCAGGGTAATCTCGCCGACGGCGGCACGACCTACATCGACGACGGCAAGCCGCTGCCCGGCCTGTTCGAGGAGACGCTGCGAAACTTGCGCGAAATATCGCCGACCTACTTCGCCAACGTGCCGGCGGGCTACGCCATGCTGGCCACCGCGCTGGAGAAGGACGAGGCGCTGGCGCGGCGCTTCTTCAAGAATCTCAATTCGCTGGCCTATGGCGGTGCCACCCTGCCGGACGATCTCTACACGCGCATGGAGACGCTGGCGGTAAAATACACCGGCCATCGCCTGCCGTTCGTCACCGGCTGGGGCTCGACCGAGACGGCGCCGACGGCGACCACGGTCCATTGGGCCTCGGAGCGCGTCGGCCTGATCGGCCTGCCGTTTCCCGGCGTGCAGCTCAAGATGGTGCCGACGGGCGAGGAGGGGCGCTACGAACTCCGGCTCAAGAGCGTGATCGTGACGCCCGGCTATTATAAGCAGCCCGACCTCACGGCGCAGATGTTCGACGAGGAGGGCTTTTACAAGATCGGCGACGCCGGCCGCTTTGTGGATCCAAACGATCCGAGCTGGGGCCTCATCTTCGACGGCCGCGTGGTCGAGGACTTCAAGCTGATGAGCGGCACCTTCGTGCTGGTCGGCACCTTGCGCACCACGGCGATCGCGGCGGCGAGCCCGGTGCTGCAGGACGCCGTGGTCTGCGGCGAGGGCCGCGACCAGGTCGGCCTGCTGGGCTTCCCCAACGTCGCCGCCTGCCGCCAGCTCGCGGGCGACACGGAAGCGCGTCTCACGACCGCGGAACTGCTGGCGCATCCGGCGGTGGTCGGCACGTTGAAGAGCGGGCTCGCCAGGATGAACGCCGAGGCCAAAGGCTCGTCGATGCAGGTCCGGCGCGTGCTGTTGATGGCCGAGCCGCCCTCGGTCGACGGCCATGAGATGACCGACAAGGGCTACATCAATCAGCGCGCCACGCTCGAGCGGCGCAAGGTCCTGGTCGAGAAACTCTATGACGGGGGCGAAGGCGTCATAGAGATCGCGTAGGCTGGGTCTCGGCCGCAGGACAGGAGCGAGGTGCAGCCCATGGACCGTCCGAACAACCCGAACAACCCGACCGAAACGCCCGAAAAGGACGTGCCGCTGCGCTACGACACGAGGCTTCTCGGGCGCATCCTCGGCGACACGGTGCGCGCGCAGGAGGGCGATGCAGTGTTCGAGCTCGTCGAACACATCCGCCGCACCGGCGTCCTGTTTCATCGCGACGCCGACGAGGCCGCCCGGCAGGAGCTGCAGGCCACCATGAGCGGCCTGCCGACGGATCAGGCCATCCGCATCATCCGGGCCTTCGGTCATTTTTCGCACCTGGCCAACATCGCCGAGGATCAGCACCACATCCGCCGCACGCGGGCCTACGCCATGGCCAAGGCGCCGCCGCGGCAGGGCACGATGGCCTATGCGCTGGGCCGCGCCGGGAAGGCCGGTGTTTCCCGCGAGCGGCTGCAGGCCTTCTTCGCCCACGCGCTCTGCAGCGCCGTCCTGACCGCGCATCCGACCGAGATCCGCCGCAAGAGTTCCATCGACCGCGAGATGGAAATCTCCCGGCTGCTCGACGAACGCGACCGCATCCAGTTCACGCCGGAGGAACTCAGGGCCAACCGCCGGGCGTTGCGCCGCGCCGTCCTCACCCTGTGGCAGACCAGCATCCTGCGCGACACGCGCCTCAGGGTCATCGACGAGGTTGCGAACGGGCTTGCCTACTACGACCACACCTTCCTGCGTGCCCTGCCGGCCTTTTACGCCGACCTCGAGGATCGGCTGGGCGCCACCGAGCCTGCCTGGCAGGACGTCGACGTGCCGTCCTTCCTGCGCATGGGCAGCTGGATCGGCGGCGACCGCGACGGCAACCCCTACGTCACCGCTGACGTGTCGAGCCAGACGCTCACCATGCAAAGCCAGCGGGCGCTGCGCTTCTATCTCGAGGAATTGCATCTGCTGGGCGGCGAGCTGTCGCTCGATGGCCGCATCGTGCATGTCTCCGAGGGATTGCGCGCCCTGGTCGAAAGCTCGCCCGATCGCGCGCCGGAGCGCAAGGACGAGCCCTACCGGCGCGCCATCGTCGGCATCTACGCCCGACTGGCCGCGACCGCATGGTCGCTCGACCGGCTCGAACCGCCACACCCGCCGGTCGGTCCGGCGCCCGCCTATGAAGCGGCGGGCGATCTCCGGGCAGATCTCGATACGGTCTACCGGTCGCTGGCGGAAAACGGCTCGACCGGCCTGGCACGCGGGCGCCTGCGCTCGCTGCGTCGCGCCGTCGATGTCTTCGGCTTTCATCTCGCCTCGCTCGACCTGCGGCAGAACTCCGATGTGCATGCACGGGTCATGGCCGAACTCGTCGAGGCGGCGGGGCTGGGCGCAGACTATGCGACGCTTGCCGAGGACACGCGCGTGGCGCTGCTGGCCGGCGAACTGGGCAACATGCGGCCGCTGGCGTCGCCTTATCTCTCCTATGCCGACGAAACGGCCGCTGAACTCGCCATGCTGCGTGTGACCGCCGATGCGCATCGACGCTACGGCCCCGCCGCCATTCCCAACTACGTGATCTCCAAGGCCGACAGCGTCTCCGACATCCTGGAAGTGGCCGTGCTGCTCAAGGAAGCGGGATTGCTGCATCCGCGCGAGGGCCGGCTCGACCTCGACATCGTGCCGCTGTTCGAGACCATCGGCGATCTGCAACGCTGCGGCCGGATCATGGACGAGCTTCTCGGCCTGCCGGCCTATCGCCGCCTGCTCGCCTCGCGCGGCGGCACGCAGGAAGTGATGCTGGGCTATTCCGACAGCAACAAGGACGGCGGCTACCTCACCTCGACATGGGAACTCTACAAGGCCGAGCTGGTGCTGATCGACACCTTCCGGCGTCACCGGGTGGGCTTGCGCCTGTTCCACGGCCGCGGCGGCTCGGTCGGGCGCGGCGGGGGCCCTAGCTACGAGGCGATCCTGGCGCAGCCACCCGGCGCGGTGCAGGGCGCGATCCGCATCACCGAGCAGGGCGAGGTGATCGCCGGCAAGTATTCCAACGCCGAGGTCGGGCGGCGCAATCTCGAAACCCTGGCCGCCGCCACGCTGGAAGCCTCGCTCCTGGACGCGGACCGGCCGCCGCCGCCCGCCGACTATCTCGCCGTCATGGAGGAGCTGTCGGCGCATGCCTTCCGCGCCTATCGCGACTTGGTCTACGAGACCGAGGGCTTCGACCGGTACTTCCGCGAGTCCACGGTGCTGGAGGAGATCGCCACGCTCAACATCGGCAGCCGTCCGGCATCGCGGTCGAAGAAGCAGGGCATAGAAGATCTGCGCGCCATCCCCTGGGTGTTCAGCTGGGCGCAATGCCGCCTGATGCTGCCCGGCTGGTACGGTTTTGGCGCGGCGGTGAAGGCGTGGATCGCGACGCGGCCCGGCGACGGCATGGCGACGCTGCAGGAGATGCACGACAACTGGCCGTTCTTCCGCACCATCCTGTCGAACATGGACATGGTGCTGGCCAAGAGCGACATCGCCATCGCCTCGCGCTACTCCGAACTGGTGACCGACGCGGCGCTGCGCGGCCAGGTGTTCAGCCGCGTGCAACAGGAGTGGCAGGCGTCGATCGAGGTGGTCTGCGCCATCACGCGGCAGAAGATTCTGCTGGAGCGCAATCCGCTGCTGGCGCGCTCGATCCGCAACCGCTTTCCCTACATCGACCCGCTCAACCATGTGCAGATCGAACTGCTGAAACGTCACCGCGCCGGCGACACCGACCCCGCGGTCGTGCAGGGCATCCACCTCAGCATTAACGGCATCGCCGCCGGCCTGCGCAACAGCGGGTAGAGTCACTTTACCTCTCCCCCATCATCGCTGTCGCATTCACACATCTCGGCCGGTTTTTTCAGGTAGATCCACTGTCGATCCAACAACAACCTCATCCTGAGGAGCGCCCCTTGGGCGCGTCTCGAAGGATGAGGCCCGTTTGACCCCCTCGGGCCTACGGCCACCTCCCCCAGGCGCGGCGGCGATTACTCGTCGCCCCCGGGCCCCCCGGTGCGGGGGCGGGCCCGGGACCCCCGGCTCCACGGGTCC
>Ga0082335_1006087_pt1 | contig 15926 bp, 16 predicted proteins | sample Subgrocontami58m_FD_72375 | JGI IMG/M metagenome (GOLD analysis project Ga0082335, IMG submission 72375) | Subsurface groundwater microbial communities from S. Glens Falls, New York, USA - GMW37 contaminated, 5.8 m (SPADES assembly) (version 2) ... | reverse complement strand
TCCTTCGGTTGCTAGGGAATCAAGGGATTGCTTCGTCCCGCCACGCTTCGCTCGCGGCTTTGGCACGCTCCTCGCAATGACACAGTTTTGGAGTATTTCAACGGTCTTCCTCCATGAATCGAGTTATCAACACTTGAACTCAATTTGTATCCATGATAGTCTTCCGCAGTCGTTGCTGCGTTTAACCATACCTGGAGCTCTGGTGACCATCGTCTGCGCCTGGTGCACTGCTGATATGGGGGAATGCGACCATGAAACCAGTGGGACCTCTCATGGGATCTGTCCTCCATGCAGCGAGGATGTCCTCAACGAAGGAGACCGAACAGAACCGACGCCGTCCGTTTCGACCCACTCGATGCCCTGCGCGTCCCAGAGCACACGACCGTGCTCGGACTCGACCTCGGCCATGGGCTGACCCATCGCTCGCCGACGTTTCTCTCACACCCGCCACGCAAGCGGGTGTTTTTCTTTTACACCACGCTCCCACCAAACTCCTGGATCAACCCTTTCACGGTCTCGTCCTGCTGAACCGACGCTTTCTTCTGGATCGCCTTTACGCGCAGGCGCGTGCCCAGGACTTTCTCGAACACGCCTTCGATGAGCTTGCGATTCTTGTCCTGGTTGATGGTCTCCACGTATAGGCCGTACTCAAACCCAAGCTCAACGTGCTCGCCCTCCACCCCGCACACCTCGCAGGACTTCATCATGAGCGGGAGCGACGCGTTGCACGCCTTGATCTGCTCGTAGACCTCGGGCCATTTGCGTTTAACGTCTTCGAGGCTTATCACGGGGACGGAATCGAAGACAACAGATTTTGTGTCATTGCGAGAAGGGAGGCTGTCGTCGACCGCCGAAGCAATCTCCGAATCGGAGGATTGCTTCCCGCCACGCTTCGCTCGCGGCTGCGGCACGCTCGCAATGACATGTGAAGAGACTGAATCAACCTCCTGGTTCTGAAAATCCACCTTTGGCTCCTCGCGAGGAGATCCCTCGGCTGTGCCTCGGGATGACACAAAACAAATCTTGACGATCGCGAGCTCTACGGGAAGCTGGGGAAGATGCTCGCTGTGGCGCGCGTGATCTGCCGCAAGAAGTTCCTCGATGGCCGTTTGCAAAAATCCGACATTGAACGCCCTCGACTTGCCCGCAACCGTTTCAAGCAGCCGATCACGCAGCAGTGAAATCGTATCGCGCACAAACTGTCGGAGGTCGATGCCTTGTTCGAGGTACGCATTGAGTTGCGCGATCGCTTGAGCCGCCTGATGAGACGCGAGCGATTGCACAAACGCTTCAACCAAAACCGTCTGCGTTGCGGGCAACACGAGCGACGCTTCTTTAATCCCAATCTTCTTCTCGCCAAGCGCCAGCACTTGTCCGAGCAAACTCTCTGCATCTCGAGCACATCCGCCGCTGTGCCGCGCAATCTCGCGCAGCACTTCCTCGTCCACCTTTACCCCTTCCTCCTTCACGATCCCCTGCATCCTCGCCACCAGCTCCCCCTCGCTGATGCGTCGAAAATCAAACCGCTGGCAGCGACTCTGGATCGTCTCTGGAACTTTGTGGATCTCGGTGGTGGCAAGGACAAACAAGACGTGCTCCGGGGGTTCCTCGAGCGTTTTCAACAGCGCGTTGAACGCCGAAGGCGAGAGCATGTGGACCTCGTCGATGATGTACACCTTTTTCTTGAGGGCGTTGGGCGCAAAGCGCACCGAATCGATCACGGTCTCGCGGACATTATCGACTCCCGTATGGGACGCAGCGTCGATCTCATACACGTCCAGCGCCGACCCCGAGGCAACCGACACGCATGCCACACACGCATTGCACGGCTCGCTCTTTTTGGGCGAAAGACAATTTACCAGCTTGGCGAGAAGCCGAGCCATCGTTGTTTTGCCAACCCCGCGGGGACCCGTAAACAAATAGGCGTGAGCGATGGACCCAGAGGCATGCTGGTTCTGGATGGTCACCACCACATGCTCCTGACCGCTCACCTCCTGAAATGTTTTTGGTCGATAGGTTCGATAGAGTGCCTTCCCCATATCAATTATTCAGACGTTCAATCGCCGCCCACACGCAACGGCCACCACCCGGAACTAGAATGACCACCTCATCACCTGGAATTCCCTTGAAATACGACACGCTGGCGGCGAGGACTTTATACACGTCCTGCCCGCATACCACAATCGGTTCCTGTGTGGATGAATCACAGGCGAGCGTCCCGTTCAAGCGCCGACGCTCAACCGGACCGATTTGTTTGAACACGTAACTTCCATCGGACTTCACGAGAAGCTTTAACATATCGCCTTCCACAAGCTTGGACTTGGACGCGTAGTTCTCCGGCACCGCGTAACGCACCCCGTCCTCTCCCACCATGCCCTGCCCGTCGAACACCCCTTCGATCGCCCTAGCACCCATGGCCGTCTCGAGCTCTTCCTCGACGCGTTTCCTCTGCGAAATGGATTCCACCATGTTCCGAGTCGCGCGTGCGGTATCGCCTTCCTCTAACAGCTGGATGACGTGGTTCATGTTGTCACGCGCCTGCTTGAGCATCTGCAACGCCAACCGCGCGCGCACGTCTGTCTGCTCGCGCGTGCGGGCGTGGTCGTCCGCGTCCGGTTCATCGCAAAAGATTAATTCGTTCTCTTCGTTCAACATATTAAAACTCCGTTCGCGGAGGCGGCTGCGTGCCGACCGCCGAGCCTAATTGTGCACGCTCCAAAATCTCCGCTTCAACCAACGCGCGGTCGCGGCCATACTTCAGGCGCGCGAGCTCCTTGATCGCCTGCGCAAGCTCCGGATCCCCTCTTCCCACGGGCGTGAGATTGAGCGTCATGGGCTTCACGGATGAGTTATCCACGATCATTTTCAAGTACCAGGTAAACTTGTCCGAGTTCATCAAATCATACCCGCTTGCCTCCGGCGCGTACACTTTCTGGAGCGTCTCCACGTCCTCTGGACCGATGCGCGACGTGAACATCGTGCCCACGTTGCCGAACACCGCTTCCTTGATCTTGGTGTCGTTGTTCTTCACGAGCTGGCCGATGTACTGGTGGGCGATGATGAGGTTCAGACGGTACTTGCGCGCCTCCGACAGAATCGTGGCGATAGAGTCCGTGACAAAGTTCTGGAACTCATCGATGTACAGGTAAAAATCTTGACGGTCTTTCTCGGGCATATCCGCGCGCGACAACGCGGCCATTTGCAGTTTCGTCACCACGATCATGCCCAGCAGATCCGCGTTCACGTCCCCTATCCTACCCTTGGACAGGTTGACCAGCATGATCTTCTTGTGATCCATGATATCGCGGAAGTCAAAGCTCGAGTGCGCCTGGCCGATGATATTGCGCATGAGTTCGTTCTCGACAAACCGCCCAACCTTGGAAATCAAGTACCCGAACATTTCCGACTTATGGAAGTCCGACGTGTTGGCAACTTCTTTCTCCCAATAGGCGCGTACGACCGGATCTGTCACCTTGGCCACCCACGCTTTTTGATACTCCGGGTCCGTGATGAGTCGCGGGATCTCCGCGATGGTGCCGGGGTTCTGCGCGTCGGACATGAGTGTCAGCATCATGTTGCGCATGGTGTGCTCGAACATCGGACCGATCATCTCGGGCGGGAAGAGTTTGTAAAAAATCGAGATCATCTCCTGCGCGGCCATGTCCTTCTGGCTTGGGTCTCGCGCCTCCAGCATATTGAGTCCCATCGGACGCTCGGTGTCGGCCGGATTGAACACGACCACATCGTCCACGCGCTCTTTGGGAATGTTCCCGAGAATCTGTTCGATGAGATCGCCGTGCGGATCCACGACCGCCACGCCGTGACCCAGCCGAATATCTTGCACAATAAGGTAAGCGAGCGTTTCGGTTTTACCGGATCCGGATTTTCCAATCAGGTACATGTGTCGCTGGCGGTCCGGTCCTTTCATCCACACGTCCGTCTTCACGCCGCGGTACATGTTATAGCCCAACTGTACCTGCCCGCCGTCCGCTTCGCTAACAGGTACATTCGCGGCCGCGGGAAGTTTGCGCGCACCCAGCCATTTGATGTTGGGCGTTTCCGTCCATGGGAGCGGTAGATGCCAAAGGCTGGCCATCTCCTCCGAATTCAAAACGATCGTGTTGCGCTCGTCAAACCCGCGGTAGATGAAATGTTGAATCGTCTTCTTTTTGCGGCGCGGCATGACCTTCACGAACGAATTGCCATACTCGTAAATGTTGTACTGCGCGAACGCGTTGAGCATGTTTTGCATGAGCGTCTGCGCGTGCGCAGCCGATTTTGATGAGGCAACAAGACGGATGCACACGTCCATCCCTCCCTTGCTGGCTTTCGTTTGCAGGCCTTTCACGATTTGATCCTCCAGTGGGGACAAGCGATAGTCTTTCTCCGGCTCCTTGGGCGTATCTCCCGCAAATCCCGTCAGCTCGGCCAGACTCGTCTTGCTTTTCTTCTTTCCCTTGATCGCCTCGTCCAGTTTCATGCCCTGCTGCATGTTGCTGGCGATCTTGATCCCTTGCTTGCGCCACTTGCTATAGGAAGAGCGTACCAAAAATTGGAAGGCCGCACCGTCACCTTCGGGAAGTTTTGAAAAAATGTTCGTGATCGCATTGAGCGGATCTTTCTCCAGTTCCGTGTACGTCTTGATCGGGAACGCGTTTTGACGTCGAAACACCAGATAGCTTCCAAGAATCACGCCATCGGGCTGGAAGATGTTGTAATCTTCGACTTCCTCGGTGTACGCATCCGGATACGCCGCGGAGAGCTGCTGTTCGAGAAACTCGCGCATCTCAACGGAGACGCTCACATAAAATTTGATCAGCTTCTTCTCCACGACGATCTCAAAGGACAGCTCGTCGTGGCGCCCCAAAAACCACGCCCCGATGCCGCGAGACGCTGTCAAGCCGCCGATCGAAGAAAAAAACGTCTCGGCTGCGGCGATCGCCTCTTGCACCTGTTCCTTAGACGGTCCGCGCTCGCTTTCCTCTTCGCGCCGAAACTTCGGAAGCGTCACGAGCAGAGTCACGCGGTGGAACGTAGACTGTCTTGCGTGCGACAACCGCCGCAGAAAAAAACGCAGGGTGAACAGCAAGCCGATCACGAGCGCGAGCGCGAGCATGCTCCACACAATCACCCACGCGACAAAAAGATCCCCCTGTGCGGCCGCGCGGACGGGTTGCGGGTCTTGGGCAAGTCCGAATTGAAGCAGGGACATCACAGATTTTCGCTTCGCTTTTTTTCCTCTTCGCTGACGAGCAGGATCTTATCGGTCTTGATCTTTGCCTCTTGTTCCAAAAAGAATCGGTTCACACCCGGGATCATCTTGAGCCAGTCGCGGATCAGCTGAAAGATTTTTTTTGCATTCACTCGCGCCGCACGAACAAGCTCGCGAATCTTTGACCGCGTTTGCTCCCCCTTCGCGCGAAACTCCGCCTGCGCCTGTGGCGGCATGGCCAGGTACAGCTCCTTGAGATCCTCTTCGAGGATATCCTCGATCTCTTCCTCCAGGCGATCAGTTTGCTGTACAACCGCCGGCGCGGTGCGCGTCGGTGCGACTCGATCCTCTTGAAGTTTCTCTCCAACGACCGAGGTCGCTTCTTGTGCAGCCACCTCCGTTTCCGTCGTCGACTCTCGCGGGGCTTCTACGATAACACCAACCCCTTGCTCGCGTTGAGTGGTGGGAGGCGCTTCTTGTATTTCGGGAGCTTGAACTCTCGCCTCTTTCTTGAGGATATCTTTTGCCATATCCCGAACATTCTACCACAAACGAAAGAGAACGCGGCTTTGTCGCGTCCTCTTACAGGGATTTTATGTGAGGGCCCTGGTCGGTATCCTCGACCGAGTAGCCCAGTTCATGAATCCGGTCGCGCAGCTCATCAGACCTCGCCCAATCTTTCTGTTTTCGAGCTTCTTCGCGCGCGGCGACAAGCTCCTGAACCTGCGGTGGGACGTCAAGCGCGCGGCCGAGGGTCTCTTCGAGTCGCAGCCCGAGCACGCGATCCATCCACAGGAGGGTCTTCGCTTTCACCTCCGTAGGGAGGTCGATGTCGATAAGTTTCCACACGACAGCCAGCGCTTGTGGGGTTCCGAGGTCATCATTGAGCGCAGCGAGGAACTCGTTCTCCAAGTCGGCACATCCGATCGTCCCTGGCGTCTTCCACGAACGGATCGTCTCACGCAACTTGTGTAATGCGTTTTGTGCCGCATCGAGCGCCTCGAAGGTAAAGTTGAGCTTGGAGCGGTAGTGGCCGCCAAGGACGAGGTACCGGAACGCAATCGGGTCGTACCCCTTTGCCGCGAGCTCGTCAAGCGTAAAAAGGTTCCCCAGCGACTTGCTCATCTTCCCGTTGTCCACGGTGAGGAACTCGTTGTGCATCCAGACATTTGCCTGGAGCACTCCTTCTGCCCCCATCGTTTGGGCGATCTCGTTCTCGTGGTGCACCGCAATGTGGTCGATTCCGCCTGTGTGAATATCAAACGGGACGTCGAGGTACTTCAGTGACATCGCCGAGCACTCGATGTGCCAGCCTGGGAACCCTTTGCCCCATGGCGAGTCCCACTCCATATCTCGATTACTTCCAGCTGCTGAAAATTTCCAAAGCGCAAAATCCGTCGCGTTTCGTTTCTCTCCCATCTCCACGCGAGCTCCCGCGAGCTTCTCCTGCGCCTTTTGTCCCGAGAGCCTGCCGTAACTCGGTAGCTTGCTTGTGTCAAAGTAGATCCCGTCGCTGGTCTGGTACGTGAAGCCGTTTTTCTCGAGCGCCTCGATCATCTCTATCTGTTCGGCAATGTGATCCGTGGCCTTTGGATAGATGTTGGCCGGTTTGATGTTGAGCGCCTCAAGATCCTTCTTGAACGCCGACGTGTAAAACTCCGCAATCTCATACGCCGTCTTTCCCTCTCGCTTCATGGCGACGATCATCTTGTCCTCGCCGTCATCGGTATCGCCCGTGAGGTGGCCGACATCGGTGATGTTCATGACCTGCTTGACCTCGTAGCCGTTGAGCTCCAGCGTGCGGCGCAGGACATCGGCAAACAAAAAACTGCGCATATTCCCGATGTGTGCAAACCAGTACACCGTCGGACCACAGCTGTACATCCCGATTTTCCCCTCGTGGATGGGTTTGAGTTCCTCCTTTTGTCGAGTCAGTGTGTTGTAGAAGCGGAGCATATTGAAAACGAGTATAGCATATCCACAGGTTAACTTTGACAGAGCCGAGAAAACATGATGTGCTGTTATCATCGGACGGAGTCAGTAACTTTCGTACACGATATCCCAAGTCCCTCTCTCACATCTATTTGTGTTAGAGGGATTTTAATTTACCGAGACTCTCCCTGTCCTCCTGTCGCTCAACCTAATAGCCTCCACTAGCATCCGATAGCCCCACGATACGCTCGCTCCCAACAGAGACCTCTGCAAAACTCGCGAGCTTTGCTTTCACACGCACCCAGCCTTCGCTGGCCATAGCCAGCTTCGGCTGGCGACGACCAGGCACCTCTACAGTCTTCGACAGGCTCAGACTGACCCTGAGTTTATCGAAGGGTCAACGTCCGTTTCAGGACGTTTTCAGAGGCTGCCAGCCCGTTCAAGCAAATCTCATCGAGTTTTGCAGAGATCTCAACAGTATTACTTTCATTCACCCCGGTGAACAAAACGAACCCTATGTCAGAAGGAGGAACCAAGAAGACAGATGCCATTCGAGACTTTCTTGCCGTGCTCGAAGACGGTGCCGTCGAAGCCTCGGAACTCTTCGAGCAGTGGGCTCGCCGAAAGCCGTATCGCTATGAAGGCGAACACAAGCTTGCCGAAGAACGCGACAAAGCCCGGCGCGAATACCACCGCCGTCTCGCGCGTTTGCGATATAAAAAATTCTTGAAGACGCAAAAAGTTGAAGGGCGACTTTTTGTCGAATTATCAAAAAAAGGTGCGCTGGAACTCAAGAAAAGAAGCCTGCAACAGTGTCCGAAACTTCCGAACGGATTCGTCTGCTTGGTTCTGTTTGACTTTCCCGTTGACGCCCGCCGCGGCCGCGATGCCTTTCGCAACTTTCTCAAGGGAGCTGGATTTACACAGGTACAAAAAAGCGCATGGCAGTCTGACCGCCATGTCATGGAAGACATCGAGGCGTTTGTAAAGGACGCGAAAATTTCGAGCTGGGTTGTCGTTTACCTGGCGAGAAAACCGTAACCGCTTTTTTCACCGGGGTGAAAAAAGCAGGCTCGTGCTCAATCATCTGTCTTCCCTGTCTCCCCCACCAAACAGCGCCATCGCGACAACGGGCAGCGTCACCCAGACCGCGCGGGCGATGTCACTCATGAAGACCATCTGTGTAAACGGCGAGAGAATGTTGGCGAGGTCCGCGGGAAAAAACGAGAGTGTGACGCTGATGAGGAGCCCGACGTGCAAGAACGAGTAGATCATCACCTGCCAGAATTTTCCCTGTCCTCCACCACCACGTCCAAACGCCTTCATGAGCGCGGAATGAGAAAGGAAAAAGAAAAGCAGGATGAACACGCCCAGAAAAACCGAGACACGCAAGGCAAAGGTGTCGTTGAGTGAAACCTCTGCCGTGCTGACACCCGTCAAAAACGGCATGTAGTTGACGATCGCCAACGCCATGTAGATCGAAATGAGAATCACGATAATCCGGTCACGCCCAAGGGAGATGCCGTAGATGAGCGAGGCCACAACAAAAAAGAGGATAATAAAAAGATCCCAGGTGGGTTCGAGCCAGTTCACGTTGTTGACCGCGTTCACAAGTGTGTCCGGGTCAAAGATGGCGGTCTGAAACATATCCTCCTTGCGCCCATGTCATTGCGAGGATGCGTGCCGAAGCCGCGAGCGCAGCGTGGCGGGACGAAGCAACCTTTCGTCGAAGGATTGCTTCCCGCAACGCTGCGCTCGCGGCTTCGGCGGCGCTCGCAATGACACAGACTGGAATAAGAACAGTATATCACTTGGAATTGCCGCGAGCGAGGACGTCGTCGAGGAGATGGGTCTCGTCAGCCTTGAGTGTTGCTAGGGCGACGTGGACCGGACCGCCGAAGTCGATCTGTTTTCCGTCGAGGACGGCGAGCGCGACAACGGTTGCACGATGATGGCCTTCGATGCAGATGACCTTGCCGCTCTGAAACAATTGTGTCCGGTCGGACATAATTGTTTCTTCGCTTCCCGCGAATTGAAGTCCAACAAAAATCGTCGACGGTGGGAACGACCTTGACATAGAGATGACTTTCTCGTGTGCTCGAAAGTAAGCGGCCTGTTCTGGGATGCCCACGAGCTCGACAAACGTGTGTCGATTAGGCGCGGGCAACTTCGACTGCCAGCCGGTAAACGGACCAACGAGCATCTGTGGAATCTCCATCATGGGATCCGTAAATTCGTAGATCGCCCATCCCCGAGTCGGCGCGCCGATTTGCTCGGCGGTAAATCGTCTCCATGACTCCCAACTGTCCCAACCCTTGAGCACAGTCGCGCAATGAATCCAGCCTGGATCGTTTCCTTCACGTTGCTTCCAATCCTGGAAGACCTCTTCCCACGTTGTTGGTCGAATACGTTTGAGCATAGCTACATCTGATTATACCGCAAAGCCAATAGAAACCTCTGCCAAAGTTGCGATCTTGCAGCTTACCCGAGGCTATTCGATGAAATGAAAAAACCCCGACAAGATGTCGGGGTTTGCGTATCGCGAGGCTTTGACCCAGCCCAGAGTGTGAGAAGTTGTCGGGCTGAAGTTGTCCGGTGTTCAGGCGGCCTTGATCGCCTCCTCGACCTGCTCGCGGTACCGGTCCCAACTCTGTCGTCGCTTCTCACAGAACAGGTCATGGGCGACCTCAATGGCCTTGAGCAATCGCCCGTTGAACACGATCAGCTCATGGGGCTCGATCATCTCCTTGAGCAGCGGACCGTTGCCGCTGTAGAAGCGCCGACATGCCATGCGCCATCGCGGGTGAATCTCGCAGAAAAGGAAATCGATCACCGACCGATACCTCTTCATCTGCTTGCGGGCGGCCACGAACTCGAGTGCCCGCTGATAGTCGCCACTGCCAAGCAGCAACGCCTCTACCTGCGGAAAGATGGAACTCGTTGCTCCTCCGACGATCCGAAGCGACTGGATCATCTCCACTCGTGTTTCCATGCGCAGAGAACAACACATCATGTGCCACCTCACTTTTCAAGTTGTGTCCGAGTGCATTGATTGGTCAGGTTCGACAAAGAGCACTGTGAAATTTGCCACGAAATCACAAAAAAGTCAAGAGGAGACCTCTGCAAAGTCTCAACGTAGATACGTTCATCTCCCGCACACTAAAAACAGCCCGACTGGGCTGGATTTATGGATGGTTTCATCGGTCGACGACTGTCTCCCTCCTCCCGCCGACGCTTTCCAAGCTATGGCGGGCAGGCGCAATGACGAAAGTGCTACTCCGCCATCGCGAAGCTCGGTTCTGCACTGGAAATATAATTTGGCATCTCGGCCTGGACGAAGCCAAGCATCTTTACGGACTTCGCGACATGGTCGAGCGACTGGCTCTTACGCGTCTCGAGTTCGAGATTCTGGTTCATGAGACTGAGCTCATCGAGCTGTGTCTCGAGCTCCCGGATCTGGTATCCCTGCGAGATCGAGGCATTCACCTGGATGATGTAGGACACAACCAAGAGGCCGACGATCGCGAGGGAGGCGATATTCAACGCTACGACATGATTGGCAATCCATGCTCGAATACTGACACGACGTGTCAGGACATGGGTTGGCGAAAAGACAGCAGTTTGTGCAGCAACTGGGGACATAGATGACGGTGGGGTCGTCTAATCTGTGGCCGTCCCCCTTTCCAAGGGGGACCACAGGGGGTTGTCGGCAACCTCCCCTAACCCCTCCTTGGAAAGGAGGGGGATCGGATAGTTTAAATTTTTTCCGCGACGCGGAGCTTGGCACTGCGCGCTCGAGGATTCTCGAGCCGCTCTTCACGCGTGGCAGTGATGGGACGCTTCGTCACCACCTTGAGGGTCGGGGTGCTTTTGAAAAACTGTTTGATGATCCGGTCCTCAAGGGAGTGGAAGCTGATGATCGCCAGGCGACCACCGGGTTTTAACAAATTCACACACTCAGGGAGAGCACGTTCGAGTTCGCCAAATTCGTCGTTTACGGCAATTCTCAGGGCTTGAAAGACTTTGGTCGCAGGATGCTTGCCCGCCGAAGCTTTAGCGAAGGCGGGGGTCTTGCCGTGATGTCGCTTGAGACCAGCGATCAGCTCAGCAAGTTGTGTCGTGCGGGTAAAAGGAGTTTGAGCCCGAGAACGAACGATCGAATGAGCAATGGGACGTGCATTCACTTCTTCACCATACTGTCTGAATATCCGCGCCAGCTCATCTTCCGACCAGGTATTCACAATCTCACCGGCGGTGAGAGGCTGTGACTGGTCATAGCGCATGTCTAGCGGTCCATCGTTCTGGAAGGAAAATCCGCGATCTGGGTCGTCCACATGGACAGAAGAAAACCCCAGATCAAGAAGGATCGCGTTGACATGAATAAATCCGTGAGCATGGGCATGAATTCGAACATTGGCATAGCTGTCGTGCACGAGCACCACAGCGTCACCGAATCCAGAAAGGCGCTCACGCGCACACTGCAGATTCGCGGCATCGCGATCGATGCCTAGGAGACGGCCGCCAGGAAGGACGCGCGGCAATAGGGTCGCCGCGTGCCCTCCCAGCCCCACAGTGCCGTCTATCAAAAGTGACTTCGGCTCCGGTTTGAGGTAGTTGCTTACCTCCTCAAGAAGGACAGGTTTATGTTGCATAAAAGTCTGCCTCCTTTTGGTTGCCGAAGACTGGAGTCACGTCACTCCAATCTTCGACCACCAATCTAGATACCGAGTTCCCCGAGCTTCTCGGCGACGGAATCGGCGTCGGTTTCGACTTGGTGCTTGTACGTCTCCCACTTGGCCTCATCCCAAATCTCTAACCGGTTGTAGAGTCCAGCGATGACGGCGGTCTTGGTGAGCGTGGCGTACGCGCGCAAATACTCTGGCAGAACGATCCTTCCCTGTTTGTCCAAAGTCACGTCCATGGCACCCGCAAGCATGAGTCGGGCGAAGGCGCGGCTGTTGGATTGCCCCAGGGGCAAACTGGCCAGTTTCTCGGCAAGCTTGCCCCACTCCTCCTTGGGGAACAGGAAAAGGGACGCATCTAAACCTCGTGTCACAACGGCTCCACGCGCAAGGCTTTTGCGAAACTTTGTGGGAATCGCAAGACGTCCTTTGTCGTCTATCGCATGTTTATACTCGCCTATGAACATACGAGCCATTGCTTGGTGCGTTAAATAAAAGTGAGCATCACCATGAGCTTGTCGAATGGCGATCCCCACTTTTCTCCACCTGCAACCATTTTATTCCACCTCGTGACACTGGTCAACCAAAGTTACCCACATCTGTATACTAAAAAAGCCCCATAACCAGGGGCGAACATAGCCACGGATTGTTTTCCCTGCTAAGGTTGCGCGCACGTCATAGCGATGGCTCTCCAAGGAGGTGGCACGTGAAAACCGTCCTAGCTATCTGCGCGAGCCCACCGAGTCTTCAACGCGCGTTCAGGCTTGTGGAACGCAGGGCGACGATCATTTTCTGTGCAACGCCAGGAGAAATCGCCCAGATCAGAACGCTCGACGATCTGGGAGTCTACGATCTCATCGTCATCTCGCCTATCTACTGGCGTGTCCCCACCACGAGCCGCACGTTGGCCGCCCATTTACGAGCCCGATTCACGGGTCCGATCGTCGCAATTGGCGACACCCCTCAATGGCGAAAGCCCATGAAGGACGCTGGTTGCGATCCCGTCATCAGATACAGCGACGAAACCGCCCTTCTCATCCGCGAGCTTCTCTTCCCTTCTACGCCTACGTAAGACCCCTCGAGGTCTTTTTCTTTTCGACGCATTCAGTGGTTCACGTGCGGATATCGAGTAAGACCCGTCTATAAATCTCTTCAATCGCCGTGCGCATCCGATCGTCCGCAAGCATCTCCTGCGCATACCACATCACCGACGCCGTCACTTGAGCGTTCCCACTCAGCGCAACCCAAAAGTCTCGGTAGTGATCGAACGTTGGCGGTTGTTGGTACAGCGTTTTCTGAATCTGACTGTACTCACGCATAATCGCTGGATCTTCGTCATGAGGCAGTTCCAAGAAATTGATATCGAGAATCAAACCCACATCCCCGTCCATCGCACGGTAACTCGCAATGTCCTCAACGACCTTTGCGGCAGAAATAAACTGCCACACAGGATTCCCCTGTTGCGTCTTTTCCTCAGGCCAAGGAGAAAGCCGAACATACTGTGGATGCGCCAGTCTGTCGTATAACAAGTGGGTCGCCCAGCCTTTCTCGAAGTCCGAGAGTCCGATGGCGAACGGGTCTTGGGGACTTGCTCCAGCATGAGTGAGATTTCGATTGATCTTCGTCATGTATCGAGAATCCGGATAGATCGCCCCGGCATAGTAGGCCGCCTCGTCCTCAATCGAAAGACGGTTTTTCAAGTCTCGAGCAAACCGGACGTGTGTGAGCTCCATGGCCATAGGACTAGATAAACAATTTCTTAGATCGGAGCGTTCGGTGGTACTTCACCGCAAACCGATGTGCCTCGTCGCGGGCCTTCTGGAAGAGTTCCTTGCCCCGCACGGCCACCCGAGCCAACTCCTCGTTGGATCGATCAAACACCAGCCGGTCTTGTTTTCGATCAAATCCTTTGGCGATCCCGACGATCGGCACCTTCACGCCCAGCTCGTCGAGTACCTCCTGTACTCGATTCACTTGAGGCAATCCCCCGTCGATCACCATAACTTCCGGGAGTGGCCAAGACTTAGGTGAAGAGACCGATCGACGAAGCCGTCGACGGATCATCTCTTCCATCATCGCCACATCGTTTGGCCCCGAGACCGTTTTGATCTTGAACTTCCGGTACTTGTCCTTAGCAGGCTTCCCTTCCTCAAACACCACCATCGACCCCGTCGCGAACGCGCCCGAGATGTTACTGATGTCATAGGCCTCGATGCGGCCTTCCAGGTTGATCGTCCCTTCGCTGGGCTCGCGTGAGAACGGAAGTTCGTGATCCTCGCTAGATAAGAGGGCGATGTCTTGAATGTGCTGGAGCGCTCCCAATCGTCGACGATACAGAGCCGCGTCCTCGAACCGTAACTCTTTAGCCGCCCGCTTCATCTCCCGTTCGAGCTCCCGCTCAAGCCGGAGCTTCTTGCCTTCGAAGAACAAAATGAGCTGACGAATATACTGTCGATACTGTGTCCGCGAGATCTTTCCTCGACACACGCCTGGACACTTCCCGATCTGCGAATTGAAACATCCGCGCATGCGGCCAGTCACTTCCGGTGGCTCACACGTCGACCAAGGAATGATTCGACGGATAAGCTCGAGCGCGATCTTGAGCGAACGCCCGCTCGTGTACGGACCGAACACGCAAAGAAACTTCCTCTTGGCGATTCCGGTGAAATCCGTTTGAAACGGGTTCACGCCCATCTGTTTGAGCTCGTGTCCACGAATCAAGAGTGGCTTGGGGAACGGTTCGTTCGTGATCACGAGGAACAGAAACGTCTTATCGTCGCGAGCCAGGATATTGTACTTGGGTCGCAGTGCCTTGATCTTGTTGGCTTCTAGAACCAACGCCTCGATCACGGTCGGGGTTTCGATGTAGTCGATCCTCGCAATCTGCGCGACCATCTCTTCGATACGTCTTTCGTGAGCTTTCGACCAGTACGACCCAACCCGCCGCTTGAGAGACGTCGCCTTTCCCACATACAACAGCTCCCCGCTTCGATCAAAATACAAGTACACCCCTGGGGCATCGGGGAGTTCGCCATTCTTCAGCTTGATCGTTGCGGGGATCATGCGTTAAGCTTCCATCATAACTATTGGTAGCCCCAGGCTTCCCTGCCCGCCGTCGCCAAGGCTATGGCGGGAGCCTGGGTGCGGCTCGGGCTTAAGCCCGGGTCTACCATCTAAACTATACAGTATGAAATACTTTCTTTCGTTGCTGGCCATCGTCGCCTTGGCCGGTGCGGGGTGCGCGCAGGTGAGCACAGAGCTCGAGTCCGAAACGGTCGTGGATGTGGAAGCAGCGGAATCGGTCGAGGTAGACGTCGAGGCAGAAGCAGCAGCGGAGGCAGGAGCCCAGGGTGGGGTCGAGATCGAAGTGGAAACCGTGCCTGTGACCGAGGTCATTCTTGGCCAAGAGGCTGATGTCCAGGTCAGCATGGAAGTCGCAAACTTCTCCTTTACCCCCAACGTGATCGTCGCCTCGCCGGGGGATCGCGTGAGTGTCACCTTTGCCAAGAGCAGTGGCATCCACACGTTCAGCATCGACGAGATCGGCCTTGACTTCGCTATTGCGGAGGGCGAAAAACTCAACTTCACGGCTCCCAGTGAACCTGGCCAGTATCCGTTCTATTGCAGCATCGGCTCACACCGAGCGATGGGATTGCTAGGAACCCTCGTCGTCGAGTAAGAGAAAATGGGACAGGAAGGCTGTCCCATTTTTTATTTGATGCTCATGCTGGCAAGGAGACTCTCGTAAACAGTCTCGTCGAGCTCTGGGTTGGCAGCAACGACAAAGTAACGTGTGTAGCCATCTGTTCGCCGAAAGTCCGTAACGACGTGACGTTCGTTTCGCCACGGCGGTTGATCGACAAAGTCCGCGACGTCAGGATTCTTCTTGATATCGTAGCGACGAGCCGCATAGTCGCCGGTGCCCACTGTGAGGTCTGTCGTCGAGTAAATCGTCACGGTCGAGAGCGTCAGGAACGAGCTCGCATCGAAGTACCGAATCAAGGGTATGTACCGCGGAGCAAGCTCCGCCAAAGGAGCTCGCTCCGCTCGCCCTTTTTCCCGCGAGCCAAGCTGCGGGGTATGTACCCTTGTTTGCTTCG
>Ga0082335_1006086_pt1 | contig 15927 bp, 13 predicted proteins | sample Subgrocontami58m_FD_72375 | JGI IMG/M metagenome (GOLD analysis project Ga0082335, IMG submission 72375) | Subsurface groundwater microbial communities from S. Glens Falls, New York, USA - GMW37 contaminated, 5.8 m (SPADES assembly) (version 2) ... | reverse complement strand
CCGCCGGTTGCGCGCAGAAGCGTAAAGGAAAAGGAGGCGCTCTTTGTTACGCCTTGCGATGCCCTGACAAAACTTGATCAGCAAACCCTCTCGCAATTAAAAACACGTGCGCCAAAGCAGGCGAAGGTACTTGAATTTTTCAGTGAAAATTTTCAGGAAATAAGCGCCAAAGAACTCATACATATCAGTGATTGCAAGATGCCCGGACTTCGTCAACTCGAAAAAAAGGGATTTCTTGCCATACAAAATAAACCCCAGCACATTATCGATACGACTTGCGATTTCGGCCCATTGCAACAACATTTAACTTTTACCGAAGAGCAGCAAAACGCCTTTGATATTATCAACAGAAAGCTCGAACAACCCAAACCAGGAGTTATCTTACTTCATGGTATTACCAGCAGTGGAAAAACAGAGGTCTACCTTCAATCAATTGCAAAAGCGCTTGAGCATGGCCGTAAGGCTATTTTCCTTGTTCCGGAAATATCTCTTACCTCACAGACTATTCAACGAATAAAAGCAAGGTTTAACAACGTGGCCATATTACATAGTCACCTCCTGGGTACCTTCCACTATTCGCAATGGAATGATATTAAGGAAGACAAGGTAGACATTGTCATCGGCGCGCGCTCTTCCATATTCGCACCTTTGAAAAATGTAGGATTGGTTATTATCGATGAGGAACATGAAAACACTTACAAACAGGAAAATAGTCCACGGTATAACGCACGGGATGTCGCAATCCTGAGGGCAACCTATGAAAACGCTATGGTTATATTGGGGACGGCTACCCCTTCCCTCGAAACATATTACAACACAATAACCGGTCACTATGAAAAGATCGTCCTTTCAAAAAGAATCGGTAATCAACAACTTCCTCCAATCGAGATCGTAGACATGAGCGAAGAGGTTCGCAAGCGGAGAGGACATCATATTATTTCTCAACGGCTGTCATATTACATGAACCAGGCACTTTCCCGAAATGAACAGGTTATCCTGTTTTTGAATCGTAGGGGATTTGCACCGTATCTTAACTGCAAACGGTGCGGATTCGTATTAAAATGCCGGAAATGTGACATTCCAATGACTTTTCATAAAAAATTAAATACAGCCTTGTGCCATTATTGCCACGCAGAAGCCCCTCCCCCGGAATCATGTCCGGACTGCATGGCAGGCAATATCAACTACCGCGGGTTTGGCACTGAAAAAATCGAGGACGAAATTATAGCCAAGTTTCCTCAATACAAAATTCTCCGGATGGACAGTGATACCATGAGGGCACGCAACGCCCACGAAAAGGCGCTGACCTCATTCGAACGCGGAGATGTTCAGATATTGCTCGGCACACAAATGATTGCAAAAGGGCTGGATTTCCCCAACGTTACCCTGGTGGGCGTAATTTCTGCCGATACAATACTGAACCTACCCGATTTCCGGGCGAGTGAACGCACATTTCAACTCATCTCACAGGTTGCGGGGCGTACGGGCAGAGGGACAAAGGGAGGCAGAGTCATTGTACAGTCGTTTAACCCCAGGCATTACAGCATCACGTATGCTGCAGCCCATGATTATGAAGGATTTGCAAAAAAGGAACTGGAGTACAGAAAACAATTGAATTACCCTCCTTTTGGTAAATTAGCCCGGATCGTCTTCCGCAGCCAAAAGGAAGATAAAGTAAAGGAAAAATCTTTCGTCGTTGCCGAGAAACTAAAAGAAATAACAAAAACAAATGGAAACCAACTGGAAATACTCGGACCGTCACCTGCACCCGTAACGAAGATTAATGATATGTTCAGGTGGCATCTCCTGTTAAAGGCACAGAGCCACAACCACATTCATGATGCCCTTCAAGGCATTTCAGATATGCTAAAACCGTCAAAAAGTGTACAAGCAATAGTTGATGTTGATCCTTATATGATGTTATAAAAATTGCATTTTTGGCGTTTTTCGTAAGTGGCTGGAAGCGTGTCTTTTATGACTGTAATATTTTGCAGTAAAATAACTTATGATGTATTTCCATTTCCTGCTGATTCCTGTGGAGTCCTGCCCGTTTCCGTGAAGTCGGTCACGATTTGGTCACGGTAAAAAGCATCTGGGTTGTCATACTACACTTAAGATTGTAAGATATTTTTTAAAATAAATCTGTAATGAGTCACGGCATTATAGAGCGATAATGTCGGATAGCAATATCCGTAAAAGGCTAATTGTGGAAGCCGTGACCTTCTGCAGTTGGCCTTTTTTGAGTTAATTGCATAGGAATTTTCATTTTATTCATGTAAAGCTACACATCTTTCGGATAAAGCCAGGTTCTACAAGGTTCCGCAAGGGTATAGTGTGGTTTTACAAATGACCGGATTAGTAAGTATGGTGTCCCCAGAATTTCCCAAAGGAGGAAATAAGGCAATGAATAACATATCCTGTATGTGGAGCAGATGCGGTTTGTTTTGGATGGTTGGGGTTTTATCTTCAATCTGTATGCTGGTAACTGCTCATGGCACATCATGGGCATCAACCACGCCTCAAATTTCAAGCGGGGATTCTCATTCTTTATCCCTGAAGTCTGATGGCACGGTCTGGGCGTGGGGGGAGAATGGTAATGGCGAATTGGGTGACGGCACGACAACGAATAGGAGCACCCCCGTGCAGGTTAGTAGCCTCAGCGGTGTCATTGCCGTAGCTGGTGGACTCTCTCACAGCCTTGCCCTGAAGTCGGATGGCACGGTCTGGGCGTGGGGGTATAATGGGAATGGCCAATTAGGTGACGGCACGACAACGAATGGTAGCACCCCCGTGCAGGTGAGCAGCCTCAGCGGTGTCATTGCCGTAGCAGGTGGAGGCTCTCACAGCCTTGCCCTGAAGTCTGATGGCACGGTCTGGGCGTGGGGATATAATTACTATGGCGAATTGGGTGACGGCACGACAACGGATAGGAGCACCCCCGTGCAGGTTAGTAGCCTCAGCGGTGTCATTGCCGTAGCTGGTGGATGGTGGCACAGCCTAGCCGTGAAGTCTGACGGCACAGTCTGGGCGTGGGGGTGTAATTACTATGGCGAATTGGGTGACAGCACGACAACGGATAGGAGTACCCCCGTGCAGGTGAGTAGCCTGAGCGGTGTCATTGCGGTAGCGAGTAGAGGGAATCACAGCCTTGCACTGAAGTCTGATGGCACGGTCTGGGCGTGGGGGTTTAATGCGTATGGCCAATTAGGTGACGGCACGACAACGTGGAGGAGCACCCCCGTGCAGGTTTCGGGCTTTAACGCTTATACGACAACACCGTCACCATCTCCAACCCCTACACCAACCGCTGAAATGTATGATATAACGGGAACGTGGAAAGGGAATTTTGAAGGTGAAGCAGACAAGTATATTCTTATAGTAGAATTCAAACAGACTGATAGTAATTTTACGGGCAGTTTCAGAGCTAAAAATAAAATTTCTAAAATTATATCAAAAGGTACTTTAAAAGGGACACTCAATGAAAATGTGGACGGTCATTATCTTAAATTTACAGGCAAGCAAGCAACGCCTTGTAAAGGAAGAATAACTAAGGGGAGGGGAGATGTAACAGATGCAGTTGATGAAATGCAATGGGTAGAGTTTCTTCTGTCGGATTGTCACGGGAAAGATAATTGGTTTGGAGCATTATACAGACAATAAATACTGCAACCTTAAACTAAAAAATGAGCGTAAATATTGTGGCCATTTCGTGGACAACGTATTGAAAAAGTAATTATATATAACTAGCCAGAAGTGGTAGATAACATAGACCAAGGCACAGACCTTGACGGGCTTCCCTTAATCTCTTTTCAAGGTGTTACGAAAGGGGTAACAGGATGGAAAATAAATATAAAGAACTTTTTAAAAAACCATGGTGTCCATTATTTGGCGAATTACCTTTTCTCTCAGACGGTTACTTTTCCACTTCCAATACAACAACAAAGAACTGTATTGTTAATATTTTAAGGGCACGGAGTATATGGGGCACAGATAACAGCCAGAAAGATTATCCTGGATGGAAATTAAAAGCAGCACAGGACATTTTTGAAAAAGCCAGGAGCACTACAGATGATACTTCAAGAAACGATGTCTTTCCTTTCGCAAGAAAGATTACAGAACCAAAATTTGATCATCTATCAGCCGATTATCATGCGCTTGCAATAATTGCTATAAGTGAGGCTTGGGGTACATTAGAAGACATGCTGAGGTGTGGAAGACAAGAATTCCCCGAAATAGCAAAGCGGATGTATAACTCAAATAACTCATTATCGACTGCAAAGGAGTTAATGGCAGGGGCTGAACAAATAAACTTAAAAGAAACGATAAATACCTTAGAGGCTATTATAAAGCACGATGAAGGGCTTATAAGGAAAACATTAAAAGCAGCAAATGACTTTGCCGTGTCTGTCGCCCAAGAAAGTAAGGGCAATATATTCCGAAAAATGGGGGATTTTTGGGAAGTGAAACTTGAAAACGAAGCAAACCCTGCCCAGATTAACAATACAAAAGGAATGGGATATATTGCATATTTACTCAAGCATCCGAACAAAGAAGTTCCTGTTTCCGAATTAGTAAGTGAAGTGTACAAGAACGACTTCCTTGCCCTGTACTCAGGAAGTAAGGAGACAATTTTAAAAAAAATGGGCATTAGCGAAGAGGATGCACGGCAAATAGATTTAAATGAAATAATTAATTACCCAGAAGTGTATGAAAGCCTTACCAAAAATAATCACATGGAGAAATTGCGCAAACGTGTTTGGAAATGTATTACCGATACGCTACAAAAACTAAAGACATCACATAAACCCCTTTTTGTGCACCTAAACAGCACCATAAATTTTGGCGCAAACCTATCATACAAACCACAAAAAGCGATCACGTGGAATAATTAAAGCATAAAATTTTACCACTAATTTCAATTGCTACCCCAAAAGTAGCATTGCTACCCTAAAAGTAGCGTATTACTTTGAAGTGTTAAAAATTCCTTTTTTAACTTTGGAGTAATACGCATGACAAAAAACACCACACACAACATACCGACTCTGCCTGGAAATCTCCAAAACTGCCTTGAATGTTTTAAAAATCAGATTCTAAGAATGGAATTCACGACTGAACGTTCCTATCTTGTGGATGCCATTGACTATGTTCTGGAAGAAACCACAAAAGAGGAAGGGACGGCAAGTAATGAATAAGCAAGAAATTCTAAATAAGTTAGACAAGGCAAAATTCTACCAGGAGTTAATCCCTTCCCTGAAGGTCAACGCAAAGCCAGAAGCATTGGGACTGTGCCCTTTTCACGATGACCATAATCCAAGTATGAGCGTAAACCTTAAAAGCGGGTTGTATCACTGCCATGTCTGTGGTGCAGGGGGCGATGTCTTCAATTTTTATATGCAGGTTAAGGGCGTGGACTTTCCCACGGCCTTACGGGAAATAGGAGCAATGGCTGGGGTTGTCGAGGCGGATATCAAATCAAAGGTTGTAGCAACATTCAGATACACGGATGAAGCGGGGAATGTTCTTTATATAAAGGAAAGGCTGGAGCCGGGGCATAATGGCAGGTCAAAGGAATTCTTTTTCAAACACCTGGAGAATGGTAAGCGGGTTTCAGGCAGGGGAGGCGATCCTGTGCTTTATAACTTACCAGAGCTTATTAAGTCGAAATATGCCTTTATAGTCGAAGGTGAAGCCAAAGCCGACTTGCTGAACTCCTGGGGACTAACGGCGACCTGTCTTGACAACGGGGCAAATTCACCCTGGAAGGATGAATACTTGAAAGTTTTTGAGGGCAAAGAAAAGGTAGTCATCCTTCCCGACAATGACGAGCCAGGCGCCGGGTATGCTTTAAAGATAGCAAATGCACTGCATGGCAAAGTTAAAGAGCTTAAGATTATCGAACTGCCCGGACTTGGTGAAGCTGAAGACATAATTAATTGGTCGAAAACACCAGGCAACGACAAATCAAAGTTAATGGAACTTATCAAAGATGCGCCGTTATGGACACCGAAAAAATGTGAAAAACACAATATTAAAATATCGACTATCGCCGAGATGCTTGAGTATTCACTACCTGAATACTTAATAAAACCAATTCTTTATAAAAATACAGTTAATCTGCTTCAATCTTTACCGGGCGTCGGCAAAAGTCTCGTGGTGCTTTCTATCGCCGATGCCATAACAAGTAACAAGCTACTTTGGGGGCATTTTGACGTAATTGAAAAGGGAAAAGTTTTGATAGTTGATGAAGAAAATCCGGGCAGTATCCACCGGGACAGGTTAGAGAAAATGAGTATAGACAAGGACGCACTAATACATTTCATCCATTATCAAGGTGTCAAAATTGATGATCCCCAATGGCTTGAATTATTAATCAAGTTTATTGACGAGGGAAAGTATGTGCTAGTCGTTTTCGATGCCTTGATAAGGATGCATGGCGCAAAGGAAAACGATTCTGACGAAATGTCAAAAGTTATGTGGGGTTTTCGTGAGATTGTCCGGCGGGGAAATACTACGGTTTTGATAATTCACCATGAGCGTAAATCTAGGGACGGCGAAAAGCGGGAACGATCCCGAGGGAGTGGGGACATTATTGGCGCAATTGATTCCCAGCTAATTCTTGAAGAAGGAGTCATGTCGGATAATGGGAAGGAATTATCTTTACATCCTGGGAAGACACGCTTGAAATCCTTTACACCAATAAGATTACTTTTCAATCAGGATACCTTGAATATTAATTATGTAGGAAATGTTTTAAGTGGCAGCAAAGTTCTTACTCAAAGTATCGTTCAATTTTTAGGGGACGGCATTAGGGATTTCGAAGCGATACAACAAGCTTTATGCATCCCTGAAAAGCAGCTTCGTGAAATAATCAAAAATGCGCTTGGCAAAGAACTAATTTTAGATAGTTCCATAAAGCAACATTCCGACTATAAAGGTTCACCTAAGAAACAATTTTACAAGGTGAATCCAAGTCTCTCAATTTTCTCACGTGGCAATGTTTCCCCTATAGGGGGGGAAACATGCCACATAGAAGAAAAGCGACCAAGCGGGAATAAAGTATCTGGAAACATGGATTCCCTTGATTCTGTAGGTTGTGGCGTTGTTTCCGAACATGGTTTGCCACATGAAACATTGACGAAAAAGCATGTTTCAGAGGGTGTGAAAAAAGAGGGTGTTGGAAACATGAAAAATAGCATCGAAACGGAAGAGATTTTAGAGGTTGAATTCGTGGAGGTAATTTTAAATGTATAAAGTGATCAGCGACTTAAAACTAAAAGTACAGGGTGCAATAAAAATATTTCAGGTGGGCAGTGTAATTAACCTGCCTGAAAAATCAGCGCAAATGTTTATCCAGCAGGGAAAGCTTGTGCCAGTATTTGAACCGGTAGATGATCTGCACGAGAGAATGTGCATAATGGGAGAGAATACAGACCCTGGAGACATAAGGCCGCATGTTACCGATTTTGGCGTGTTGGTTATCCCGTGGAACGCAGACCCTCGTTACCACTACTGGAAAAAGAGCGGACAAAGCGTATGTGACACGTTAAAAACATCTTTGACAGGTATAAAAGTTGTTAAATCAGTGGCATAAGTGACAAGGTGGCAATTACCCTGTAAATTTAGGGGATAGCAGGTTGCCACCTACAAAATTGATAGGTGGCGTGAGGTGGCAGGATAATAATAAATGCCACCTATTGCCACTTAGTAAAAACACAGGTGGCAGTCTTGGAAGCTTAGAAAATCAAGGCAATTGCTACTTAGCCACCTCTGCCACTGAAATAACGACTAATGGGATACGCCCTATAAAATGTCTGGAGCTTTAAGCCTTCTGAGCGTAAGGTTAGAGCTGCGTGGGCGCTGTCAGTATTTCAAAACTTTTCTTAAGGGGGGTATCCATGAGACGAAAATCAGACAAGGTCAAAAAGTTGCAAGGGAGTTTTCGGCAGGATCGGGCAGGAGTTGTGATTGAATTGGAGGGGAAATTGCCTATTCCTGAATGTCCTTCCTGGCTTGATGAAGTCGGTAAGCAAACATGGGATCGGATGACTGCTATAACGAGTAAAGTCAATCTAACACTTGATGTTGAAACTTTGGCTACATTCTGTGATTGCTACAGTCATTTGATTAAGTGTAGCCAAGTCTTACGAACTGAAGGATATACAATAATTTCAGATGGGTTACAGAAGAAAATTAATCCTGCGGTAAACGCTCTCAGGGAACTGCACAAGACCTTAATAGAAGCGGGTAAGCAATTGTGCCTAAGCGTTGATGCCAGGAGCAAGGCGGGCATTGTTTTTAAAGAAAAAGAATATGATGATGAGTTTTTTGCGACTGGGAGAGCCAACAAAGGAGGTAACAAATAATGAACAAACTGGTTCTTTTTAAAAACAGATTCTATTGTAATACCTGTGGGAAGCTGTTTTCAATTCAGGGGGAAAAAGTCTATTGCGTCCTTCAGGATCAAGTATCTATTTGTGCCAGGTGTTATAAAAAGTCATACAAAAACCGTGACGACATTTTAGTTATCTCAGATTAACTAAGAGGATACTCTACGGATTGACACATATTAGAGAACCACTGGAAGATGTATTAAACACCCTTTGGGCTACCGTAAAATCCAAAGAAATGGAGTTGGCAAAAATTGGACGGGAAAAGTGCAAACCTATTCAATGCAGTGGGCGACATAGCAGGCAGTTTCTTGAGACTCCACGAAAGGCTTTGAAACCGCCTTTGAATATTCAGGGGAAATAAGGGGATTCAGTTTACAGAATACATGAACAAGCGTTACGCAAACATTAAAGAGGCCGCTGTGTATACGTCCTTACCTGTTAAGACGCTTTACGAATGGGCGGGAACCGGGCGTATTCCCAGCATCAAACTTGGGCGCCGTGTGTTATTTGACCTGAATGACATTGACTCTTTTATGTCTTCCCTGAAACGTGATACTGGACACTGTGAAAAAATTGTCAATAAGGTATTGGAAAATGTGCGCTAAAGTATATATAATTTTTAACACAGTCATAAAGACACCTTCCGGTCACGGGAAAGGAGTGGAGAATGTTTAAACGTGATGGGATTTGGTGGGTTTCTATTACCTTCAGGGGTAGGAGAATAAGGAGAAGCACCGAAACGTCAAGTTTAGAACTGGCTAAGGCTATTGAGTCTAAACTCAGAACGGAGCTGATAGAGGAAAAATATTTTGATAAGTGTGCAGGTGCAGAAAAAACGTTTAAAGAAATGGCGGATCGTTTCATGTTAGAGTATGCACCCAAAAACTCAAAAAGGACTCAAATGCATTATAAAACAACGTTGGGGCATTCACTCCCTTTTTTTGGCAGTATGAAGTTGACTTCGGTTACTCCTAAAAAGATAGTTGAATATAAAAACATGAGGTACGGCAAGGGGGTAAAGCCTGGCACTGTAAACTTGGAACGGTCAATGTTCTCAAAGATGTTTAACCTTGCTATCAGGGAATGGGAATGGTTGAAAGAAAACCCCGTCAGCAAGGTTTCCAGAGACAGGGAAAATAACCAGCGTGACAAATGGTTGTCTGTGGAAGAGGAGCGGCGGTTACTGGAAAACTCCCCAGAGTGGTTGCAGGAGCTAATACTATTAGCCTTGCACACGGGATTAAGACGGGGTGAAATTCTTTCGCTAACATGGGATAGGGTTAATCTTTTTCAAAAGACAATCATCGTTCAGAAGTCAAAAAACGGGAAGCCAAGAACCGTTCCCTTGACAAGTGTTGCAATGGGTATTCTGGAAGAGAAAGCAAAGGTAAGAAGTTTAAAAACAAATTTGGTGTTTACGAATACTGTGTTTAAAATGATAGGAATAAGCTGGGTGATGAAAAACTTCATTATTGCCAGAGGAAAGGCGGGGCTTGAGGACTTCCATTTCCACGACCTGCGGCATACCTTTGCTACACGTCTTGCACAAAGAGGGGTTGACCTGTATACTATTTCAAAACTACTAGGTCATGTTAATATCACCATGACGGCAAGGTATGCTCACCACTGTCCGGAAAGTTTAAGGGCGGGAATAGCAGTTTTAGAGAATTCAGGTCACGATTTGGTCACGGTAGGGGAAATTAGAAATGTGTCAAATGCCTGAAACACTTGATTTCACTGGACAATTTGGGCGGTTATGGTTTTTGTTGATCCCTATATGATGTTATAATTATTTTAAAATTAGGCCTTTGGCGACCTTATTTATTGCAATTTGCAGGGGCACAAGATTTTGTGCCCCTCCTTTGAATTGCCAGGGCTGGTTCAATCTTGCAGACTTCGTCGTGAGCGCTCAGTCGAACGATTGAACCACATATTTTGAACCAGGCTATGGGGTTTAAACAAATACCATACATGCAAAAGCCGAATGTTTGGGTTCAATCGAGGACGATTGAACCAGCAAAAAATATAGGATCCTGTTTAGATTTCTAGATAAAGAAACGGTTATCTATCACGACATTGGGACACATGAAATTTACAAATGATTGGAGGTAATAAAAAAGTTATGTCACCCAACGGACTGGATGCGAAGACATTTTTTGAAGGACAAGGGGGTATCACCTATAATGATTTTATCCTGCTGCCAGGCCACATCGATTTTACGCTTGATGCAATCACTCTTGAAACCAGCCTTACCCGTAATATAAAGATCAAAAGGCCTCTTGTGAGTTCTCCTATGGATACGGTGACCGAATCAAAGATGGCGATCTGCATGGCACTGCTGGGAGGTATTGGCATCATCCATTACAATAACACCATTGATGAACAGGTAAAAGAGGTACGCCGTGTCAAAAGATTCGAAAATGGATTTATTACCGACCCCGTCGTGCTCAGCCCAAACCACACTATTCGGGATGTGGATATGCTTAAAGAAACGCACGGTTTTTCAGGTATCCCCATTACCGAAGATGGTACATTAAACACAAAACTTGTAGGAATTGTAACAAAGAGGGATATTGATTTTGAGGGAGACCGAACCAAATTATTAAAAGAGGTGATGACCACCCGGTTGATTACCGCACCAGCCGGAATTTCTCTGTCAGAAGGGAATAAGATACTCAAGGAAAGCAAAAAGGGGAAACTGCCGCTTGTCGATAAACAGGGCCGTCTCGTATCTCTCCTGAGTCGCACGGATTTACTGAAAAATGAGGACTTCCCGTTTGCTTCTAAAAACAAGGATAAACAACTGCTCGTAGGAGCAGCGCTTTCTACACGAGAAGAAGATAAAGAACGTCTGGCAGAACTGGCCAAGGCAGACGTGGATGTTATCGTAATCGATGCATCTCAGGGTGATTCTATCTTCCAAATCAATACGATCAAATACATCAAAAAGACATACCCGCACCTTGAAGTAATAGGAGGAAACGTTGTTACCGCAAAACAGTGCAAATCATTGATCGATGCCGGCGTTGATGCCCTCCGAATCGGCATGGGAAGCGGTTCGATTTGTATTACACAAGATACCCTTTCTGTTGGAAGGGCGCAAGGTTCTGCAATTTATCACACGGCGAAGTTCTCTAAAGAATATGCAAATATCCCCGTTATGGCGGATGGTGGTATAGCCCATATAGGACATATCGTAAAGGCATTATCTCTGGGCGCCAGTACCGTTATGATGGGCGGTTTGCTTGCTGGTACCAGTGAGTCCCCAGGCGAATATTTTTATGAAGGTGGTGTACGCGTTAAAAAATACCGAGGTATGGCATCTCATGAAGCCATGGAAAAGGGGGGAGGAAAGAGATACCTCGCCGTTGAAGACCGGATAAAAGTTGCGCAGGGCGTTACCGGTACGGTTGTGGATAAGGGATCAGTCATCCATCTTGTTCAATATCTGATGCAAAGCTTGCTCCATTCATTGCAGGAGCTTGGATGCAAAAGCATTCAGGAACTTCATAAGGGAATATACGAAGGCACACTCCGCTTCGAAATGCGCTCACCCTCTGCCCAGGCGGAAGGCACCGTCCACAGCCTCTATTCCTTCAAGGAGCCGCACCTAGGCTTGTTGCGGGGTAGATAAGTAAGGATATACGTATCAATTCCTGTGGTTTTGGCGGGGCAATTCCCTTTGACGCCCACTATGCTATCCGATAATGCGCCGACAATTTATAGAATAAAGATAAAGGAAAACTACGAAAACTAAATTGACGGAAGAAAAAAAGAGTTGATGCAGTATGCCCGGAACACATTAAAAAAAGATAAAAGATTAAACATCAGGATTTCCGAAATAGGCTTAAATGAAGTTCGCTTGAAACGAACGCAACGGTAAACTCGTATGCCCGGTTTACCATAGCTTAGTGGGCAGAGACTATTTTGTGGGTGAAAGCATTGCGTCTCGCAAGACCTGGATGGTGTGTGTGCATTTGACCGGAGAACCTTTTGCGGCAAGGAGGTCTTCGATTTGGAGCCGGCATCCCGGGCAACCCGTTGCGACGACCTCCGCACCGCTCTTCTCAATAGCCGTTGCCTTGTACTCGCCAATCTTCATGGAGAGGTCGTAGTGTAATAAATTAAATACCCCGCCTCCGCCACAACAACGTTCCGGCGTTTCCATCTCCTGAAACGCAGAAGAACGCTTTAAAATATCCCTGGGTTGTTTTGAGATGTTTTGTCCCCAGTAGAGATGACACGGATCGTGGTAGGTAATCTTTGTATTCAGTGCCTTTGTTTCGTATGCAAAATATTTTTCAATAAACTCGGATATATCGTATAATTTATCCGTGAATTTTAAGGCGCGATCACCCAAGATACGGGGATAGTCCCTTTTCAGCGTCCTTCCACAGGTGGCACAGGCATTGATGATAAAATCGACATTGGCTTCCTCAAACACTTTTAAATTTACTTCAGCAAGTTTCTGCGCTGTTTTTACATCACCCAGTGACCGGGCAGGAATGCCGCAACACAACTGTTTTGGGGGGACAACCACCTCAACCCCAAGATGGTTTAATACCTCGATTACTGCATCCGCAATGTCGATATAGACGTAGTTGATGAGGCAACCCACGTAAAACCCCACTTTCATCCTGGGATTCGTTATCTTTCTTGTGTTGCGATATTTGTTCAGTACCGATTTTTTTGCCAGTGTTGGAATCCACCGGCCGCCCATAAACATTAAGGGCAGATGCCTCATGGTGCCGTGTCGCTTTAATGGCACTAAACGTTGAAATAAACTGGCAGCCTTCAGGAGTATGTTAAACAGCCATCTCCGGGTCAAAAACAACCTGAATATTATCCGGGGTATAAACCATATCCCGAGGTGGCTTGCCATATCGTCAAGCAGGGTCTGAATGATCAGGTCATAATCTACGCCCGAAGGGCAGATGCTGGAGCATCGAAGGCATTTCTTGCAGGAGAGGAGGTAGTCCCTCAATAATTCCGTGTGAAAAATTTCGCCGTTTCGTAGGGCCTCAGCCAGGCTGATGCGGCCTCTTGCCACCATAGATTCGTTGCCTGTTTCCAGAAAAACAGGGCAGATCGAGCGGCATTTGCCGCATTTGGCGCATTTCTGAATTTCTGATTCAAGTACGTCATTGACCACTATATCTTTTTTGACATCATTCATCTCTTTCATCAAAGGCTATATTGTTCCTCTTGAGAAACGTTAAATTTTAACAAACAGAAACAAAAAAGGGAGGCTAAAAAGCCTCCCTTTTTTATAAACAGCATTATTCATGCTTAATCATGCTTATTCTTTCCATGGTCATCATCATCGTCGTCATCATCATTGTCATCATCGTCGTCGTCATCATCGTCATCATCATCGTGTTTCTTTCCCTTGCCCTTTATTTTTATCTGATCACTTCCCTGGAATTTCGTACCGTTTGTTAGCTCACCCGTTACGGTAAGTGTTACCTTTTCATTCTTATAGTTTTTTGATTCTAACTCTAAATCCTGTACTTCGAATGTAGCAATAAATCGATCGTGATTATCGGTCTTTCCGTTGATGGCTTGTGCGCCATTACACTCAACGGTATCCGGATCGATATCTTCAACACTATAGGTCGAAGGAAGCTCAATGAATGCCTTAAATTTACCTTTACTCTTCAGATTGATAGTTTCTGGTTTTATAGAAACTTCTGCAGTAATCACTGATGGCGTCGCCGTAGGTGATGCTGTAGCAGTTGGCGAAGTAACCGGTGTAGGTGTTGCCGCCGTTGTTGATTCAGAGATTATACCGCCCGGTACTAGTATTGTATCACTTGTATTTGTCGATGCATCCAGTATGTGTGCTGTTGCTGTTGAAGTACCCGTCGGAGTTGGTGATGCAGTTACAGTCGGAGTAGCAGTTGCAGTGCCTGCTGGGGTCGGTGATACGGTCACCGTTGGAGTAGCAGTTGGAGAACTAGTTGGAGATGCAATTACTGTCGGAGTAGGCGTTGTAGACGTCCCTTTATTAACTGCGACACTTAGAATTTCAAGTTTGTCATCTTTGCTAAGGTCTTCAAGGGTAAATTCTTCTTCTGCCTTTCCATCGGTAATAGTGAATGATTTAGAATATGTTTTGGCACTTTCGTTGATTTCTGTTTCAATTACAAGGACGCTGTTTTGACTCACCAGTTTATTATCGGGATAAGACCGTAATCCTTTTATGGATAATTCTACTTTGCCGTTGTCTTTTATGCTGATCTTTGCCTCAACTTCCTTACTGTAGGATAACGCAGAAGACCCAGTTAAACTTGCTTTAAACAAATCGTCACTATATCCTCTTTCCGCGCCTGTAACAAGAGCGCATGCTGCAAATAAAAAAACACCCGCAAAAGTACAATATTTTTTTGCCATTTTCTCCCTCCCTTTTTGTAAAATATATGATATAGTTGTATACAAAGTTTCCCGTTTTTTTATATGACATATTTTTTTGATTTTTACAACTAAAATATTATAACATAAATTTAATAAAATATAAATACATTAGTTGTTTTAAAAGGAAAACGTTTCTATGTCGCAAATTAAGATTCTTCCAGAATCTGTAATTAATAAAATTGCTGCAGGCGAGGTGATTGACCGTCCGGCATCTGTTGTAAAAGAGTTGATTGAGAATGCGATTGACGCCGGGGCATCGAGAATCGATACCTATTTGGAGGATGGTGGCAGAAAGTTGATACGGGTCTCGGATGACGGAATCGGGATGGATGCAGATGACCTTGCCCTTGCATTTCAAAGTCACGCCACGAGCAAACTTCAAAATGCTGACGACTTATTTGCCGTGCACACGTTGGGTTTTCGGGGAGAGGCACTGCCGAGTATTGGCGCTGTTTCACACGCCGGCATCATTTCCAGAGTGAAAGGGGTTATGAATGGGGCAGAAATAAAGATTGATGGGGGAGTTCTCGGGGAAGTTAAGGAAAGGGGCGCGCCTGAAGGTACACAAGTTGAGGTACGGGAATTGTTTTTTAATACCCCTGTCCGTAAGAAATTTTTGAAGTCAATACCTACGGAAATGGCTTATATTTCGGAGGTGCTAACAAAATTTTCGCTGTCCTATCCAGCAATTCATTTCACGCTTATGCATAACAACAGGACGGTGTTTAATCTCCCCACTGTTCAGGATACCGCAGAACGGATTGCGACATTTTTTGGAGAAGAGATGAGAAAGCATCTCATCCCCGCATTTCTCAGAGAAGAGATGTTCACCCTTTCGGGATATATTGCGCCGCCCTTTTTTGATAAGAGTAATGCAAGGATGCAGTTTATATTTTTAAATGGTCGCTATATCAAGGACAGTGCTATCTTTCGTGCTATCAATGAAGCTTATCATGGAAAATTGATGCACAAACGGTATCCGATTGTCTTCTTGTTTTTACAAATAGAGCCGTCTGAGGTAGACGTGAATGTCCATCCGACAAAGATCGAGGTGCGTTTCCGAAATACCAGCGCAATCTATAATTATGTCCTCTCTGCGTTAAAAGAAGGTTTGAATAAGTCA
>Ga0082335_1006085_pt1 | contig 15929 bp, 10 predicted proteins | sample Subgrocontami58m_FD_72375 | JGI IMG/M metagenome (GOLD analysis project Ga0082335, IMG submission 72375) | Subsurface groundwater microbial communities from S. Glens Falls, New York, USA - GMW37 contaminated, 5.8 m (SPADES assembly) (version 2) ... | reverse complement strand
GAAGCGTCCGCCCCCGGCGGGGCGAAACCCGCCGTGGTCACCGCGCGCTACCCGCGCGATTCGAGCCACGGCTGGAAGTTCATCCGCTTCGGGCCCGACGGCTGGCTCTACGTGCCGGTCGGCGCGCCCTGCAACATCTGCGCGCCGGATCCTTCGCGCTACGCGCTCATCTCGCGCATCCGCCCGGACGGCACCGGGTACGAAGTGTTCGCGCAGGGCGTGCGCAATTCGGTTGGCTTCGACTGGGACCCGAGGACAGGCGAGCTGTGGTTCACCGACAACGGCCGCGACTGGCTGGGCGAGGACCTGCCCTCGGACGAGCTGAACCACGCGCCGGCACCGGGCATGCACTTCGGCTTTCCGTACTGCCACCAGGGCGACGCGCCGGACCCGGAGTTCGGGACGCGCCCCTGCGCGCAATTCACCCCGCCCGCGGCGAAGCTCGGCCCGCACGTCGCGGCGCTCGGCATGCGCTTCTACACCGGCAGCCAGTTTCCGGCCGAGTACCGCAACAGCATGTTCATCGCCGAGCACGGCTCCTGGAACCGGAGGGCAAAGATCGGCTACCGCATCGCGCGGGTCGTCGCCGAGGCCGGGCGCGTGGTGAAGCACGAGGTGTTCGCCGAGGGCTGGTTGCAGGGCGGATCGGCCTGGGGCCGCCCGGTGGACATCGAGCACATGCCCGACGGCTCGCTGCTCGTGTCGGATGACTACGCCGGCGCGATCTACCGCATCGCCTATCGGGGCAAGTGAGTACGCGCAGGTCGGGCCGAGCGCCGGCGCGATGATAGAATCGCCGCATTGGACGGAGCGCAACCCGGTGTCCGACATCTACGGATTAGACGCATATTCCCCGAAGGAAATCGCCGGGCGGGTGAACGATTTCTGCGTGATCAAGGCGCGCATGCCGTTGCTCACCGTGTCCATGCTCGGCATGCTTGCCGGAGCGTTCATCGGCCTGGGGGCGCTCATGTTCACGCTGATCGCGAGCGACCCGGGGCTCGGGTTCGCCGCGACGCGCGTGCTCGGCGGTCTGTCGTTCTCGCTCGGCCTGATCCTGGTCACGGTGGCAGGCGCCGAGCTCTTCACCGGGAACAACATGCTCGCGATGGCATGGGCGGACGGTTGCGTGAGCACCCGCGAAGTGCTTCGCAACTGGATCATCGTGTGCATGACCAATTTCATCGGCGCGGCGGGGCTCGCGATCCTGGTATGGCTCTCGGGCCATGCGAGCCTGAACGGCGGCGCCATTGGTCAGACGGCGATCAAGATCGCCATGGCGAAAGCCGGCCTTCCGCTCGGCGAGGCGTTCTTCCGCGGGGTGTTGTGCAACGTGCTCGTGTGCATGGCCGTATGGATGGCGCTCGCGGGGAGGAGTGTCACCGACAAGGTGATCGCGATCATCTTTCCGATCACCGCCTTCGTCGCCGCCGGATTCGAGCACTCGATCGCGAACATGTACTTCTTCCCGCTCGCGATGCTGCTCGGCGCGCCGCTCGGCTGGGCCGATTTCGCGCGCAACATCGTGCCCGTGATCGCCGGCAACATCGTCGGCGGCAGCGTGCTCGTCGCGCTCGTGTACTACGCGATCTACATGTGGCCGACGCGGCCGAAGTCGTCGCCGGCGCACGAAGATCGCGAGGCCGAGTCGCAGGAAGCCACCCGTCATCGCCGACCGGGCGGTTGAGGCCGGGCCGGGCTATTTCTTGCGATTGAATTCCTTCCACGGATCCTTGACGTTCGGGACCACGTCCAGCTCGACATTGGCGAGCTGATTGCCCACGCGGCGCACCTCGCGAACATAGATGTTCTGAACGATGTCCCGCGTTTCCGGGTCGATCGAAATCGGCCCGCGCGGGCTGTTCGGATTCCTGTAATTGCGCAGCAGCTCCATGCTGCGGTCGGGATCGACTTTGCCGCCTTGCGCGCGAATCGCCGCGTAGATCGCATCCATTGCATCCCATGCGGTCACGGTGACGAAGTTTCCGACCACCTTGGTTCCGTACTCCCTGACGAACAGCGCCTGGAAGGCCTTGTTCGCGGGACGGTCTGCGGCCACCGAGTAGTGATACGTGGTCACCTTGCCAAGGGCCACATCCCCCATGCCCTGCAGTTCCTCGTCCGTCGTCAGGTTGCCTGAACCGATCAGCTTGATCCCTGCCTTGTCCATCCCGAGGTCGCTGAACGCCTTCATCAACTGCACCGACAGTTTTCCGGCGGGCACGAAGCCGAATACGATATCCGGCTTGGCGTCCATCGCGCGCTGCATGAAGGGTACGAAATCCTGGCTCGCGAGCTGCACGCGCACTTTCCCGATCACCTGGCCGCCGCCTTCGGTGAATCCCTTCGCGAACGCCTCCTCCGCGTCGTAGCCCGGCGCGTAATCGCTCACGACCTGATAGGCGCGCTTGTACCGTTTGGCCGCCCATTGCCCAAGGGGATAGGACACCTGCCACTCCGTAAACGAAAAGCGCGCGAAATACGGCGAGCGCGTGGTGATCTGGGAAGACGCGGCGTTCAGTATCACGGTGGGAACCTTCGCCTCCGTGATAAGGGGCGCAACCGCCATGGCGTTCGGCGTCCAGACAAAACCGGCCAGGAAATGGACCTTGTCCCTGATGATCAGCTCCTGCGCCAGCCGCTTGGCCGCGTCCGGATTCGGGCCGCCATCGTCGCGCACCACCAGCTCCACCTTGACTCCGGCCGGGAGCTTGTCGGCGTTGTGTTTCATGTAGAGCTTCAGGCCGCGCTCGATGTTCTCCCCATATTGGGCGTTCGGTCCCGAATAGGTGCTGATCAGCCCTATCTTCACCGTCTGCGCATTCACGGCGGCGGCCGCGACCAACGCCAATGAAGCAACCAGAATGCGCCCCAAGCAGCGACTCATGTTCATGATTCTCCCCGTGTCACAGTCAGCGAAATAATGCCGGCTCATGGGGACGGTCCCCTGACCTCAGGCGCTCGCGCCCCGGCAATTCCGAATCCCGCCGGACTATATCCTGACGCCTCCGGCATAACAGCGCCCTCGGGTCACAGATTTGCGACCTGACTTGGCGGTCTGTCCCCGGAATCCCCTCCCTGACCGCAGTAGTGACGCGGAAAAGCTCCCCTATTCCTCCAATTTGCGAGTCGCGGCGGACCGTAAGCTGCGGTACTGAGCCGAAACGCCGCCGAGGCGCCGGGAAGCAGCACGCCTGATGGGCGAGAAGAAAGGGTTGTCGGCGGCTCCCGCCTGCGAGGGCGCGCGGCTTTGCCGGGCGGCGCGCTGCCGGCCGGGGCCGGATTGGGGAAAGGGGAAGAGGATGGGCCGGGCATGGTCTTGGTCGACTCAGCGCTGGGCAAGCGGCCCTGCCGGGGCTCGCGGACGCCTGCTTCCGGAACGCTTCCGAACACCGGTTCGATCGAAGACCGCCTCCGAATTGTCCACCTGACAGGGAAAACCACCAAGCCATGAGAATCACACGTGCGGCAAGTTGGCTGTTGTCCGGCTTGATGCTGGCGGCCACCGCGAATGCGCAGCCGGCGCCCCCACCGACGCCGCAAGCCGGCGTGATGCTCACGAACGAAGCGATGGCGGCGCTGCTGCGCGAGGCCGATGTGCTGATCAGGGCCGGCAAACCGGCGGAGGCATATCAGCTCCTCGAGCCCAAGGAAGGGGAATATTCCGGAGAGATCGCTTTCGATTACATGCTGGGCATCGTGGCCCTGGATATCGGCAAACCCGATCGCGCCACGATCGCCTTTGAACGCGTCCTGATCACCAATCCGAACTTCACCGGGGCGCGGCTCGACCTGGCGCGAGCCTACTTCGCGATGGGCAGCGACGATCTCGCCAAGAACGAATTTCAAACCGTGCTTGCCCAAAGCCCTCCGGAAAACGCGAAGGAGGTCGTAAACAAGTATCTGGCTGCCATCGAGGAACGGCAACTGGCGAAAATTCAACGTGTGACGGGATACATAGAGACGAATATCGGGGCGGACAGCAACGTCACCGCCGTGACTTCCGATTTCACGACGGGCGTCCAAAGCACCTACGGGATACCCGGGGTCGTGCCGACGGGAAGCTCGGTCAAGCGCTCGGGCACGTCCGCGGGCGTATCGGCCGGCGTGGACTTCATCCGTCTCGTGGACCAGGAAAACGGCGTCAGCCTGTTTGCCGGCGCGGACCTGAAGCAGAAGAACTACAACATTTCCGAGATGAACAGCACGAACGCGGACTTGCGCGGCGGCGCAAGCATCGCAAGGGGCGACGATACCTTCCGTCTGTTCGTCAGCCTGGGGGAATATCGCCAAGCCGGCGTGAACGAAGGCGTCAACGCCAATCGCGAAACTCCGGCCATCGGCGCCGACTGGAAACGCAAGATCGGCGAACGCGATCAGGTTTCGGTGATCACCCAGTTCAGCAAGCCGCGCTATGCGACCCAGGAGACACAGGATACCGACCAGATCATGGTAAGCGCCTCGTGGCTGCATATTTTCGAGGGAAAGACCGTCCCTCTGATCTTTGCCAGCTTGATTCGAAGCGTCGACCACGCGGTGCGCCCGCTTGCAACGGGCAGCGACGTCAGCCACACGACAACGGGCTTTCGCGCGCATTTTCAGATGACGCCGATAGCCGATACGGATGTATTCCTGTCCGGCGGGGTTTCTCTGCGTAACGACGACAGCCTGAATTCGCGCTCCGCACTGTCACCTCCGGTCTACGGCCGGGATCTGACGAAAGACATCTCGTTCGGCTTCAACTACCGCCCGTGGCCGAAATGGACCGTCAAGGGGCAGGTGGCGGCTTTCAGAAACGATTCGAATCTGGAGCTCTACGAATACCGCCGTGTCGAGGCCACTCTCTCGGTGCGCTACGACTTTTGAACCTGCACCGCATCCGGACATTTCCATCATGAGATCGAACCTGATCGAACGGCTTGCACTTTGCGGCTTGCTGGCCCTGCTGGGCGTGGGGGAAAGCCTGGCGAGCGCGGGCAAATTCAATTTCGTCACGGGCGACGTGCGCGTGGTGAGCGCGGTCGGCGCCAAGGAGCGCAAGGCGGAGCGCGGCGGCGAGGTCGAGGCAGGCGAGTCGATCGTTTCCGGCAAGGACGGGATGGCGCAGTTGCGCTTGAACGACGGTGCGTTCATCGCCGTTCGCGCAGACACCGAAATGCGCATCGATGAATTCCACTTTACCGGCACGCCGGACGCATCCGGCAAGACCTCCCTTTCCCTGCTGAAAGGGACGATGCGTGCGTTTACCGGTGCGATCGCGAGTTTCAACAAAGACCTGTTCAAGATGACGACCCTGAACGCGGTCATCGGTATCAGAGGCTCCGGCAATGTGCTCAATTTTTCTTCTGAAAGCAAGATAACGCTCAACCATACGATCGAAGGCAGCCACTCCGTCACGACGGTTGATCTGAGCGGTGCAGCGCGCACACTGGTAACGATGCCGGGACAGACTGTGCAGGTCAGCCCCGGCGGGGTAATGCGGTTCGTGCCTACTCCCGCATTCATCCTGAACGCCGCAGCAGGCAGGCCGAACGCCGAACAGCAAAAGCCGAAATCGGAAAGCAAGGATAAACAGCAAAGTTCCGAAAGCCAGAGCAAGGACAAGCAGGAGAATTCGGATAGCCAGGGCAAAGACAAGCAGCAGAGTTCGGAATCCCAGAGCAAGGACAAGCAGCAGAGTTCGGAATCCCAGGGCAAGGACAAGCAGCAGAGTGCGGAAAGCCAGGGCAAGGACAAGCAACAGGGTTCGGAAGGCCAGGGCAAGGACAAGCAGCAGAGTGCGGAAGGCAAGGATCAGGGGAAAGCCCCGCCTGCAGATGCCAAACCGGCCACCGAAGCCAAGGATCAGAAGCAGGCTTCTGAAAAACCGCAAGACGCGGCGGCATCGAACAGCCCGAGCAAGGCGGGTTCCCCAGCCGGTGGCGGCGGACCGGGGACGGGAACGGCGGGCGACGCGTCCCCAGGAAAGGTTGCGGACGCAGGCCAGAGCCAATCCGGCAAGGTTGCGGACGCAGGCCAGAGCCAATCCGGCGGAAGCGGCGCCAATGGAACCACATCCAACGCCTCCGCGTCCCCCGGCTCGGCGTCGAACACGCCACCGGGTTCCGCACCATCCAACTCCACGCCGGCCGGCTCGACATCGCCTGGCCCGACGTCGCCCGGACCCGGGTCCACAGGAACAACGCCCCCTGGGACAGGGGCAGCCGGACCGGTGGGTCCCGTACCAACCGGTACTGGAACCGCCGCAACGGTTCCCGGTGGAGCAGCGCCTGCGGGAATTGCACCCCCCGCCAATTCGATCAATATGCCAACAAGCGACAACTATACAGTCGCAGCCCTGGCTGCACCGGGAGGAACCACGCCGGGAACGGCGGCAAGCAACGGTATGGGCGCAGCGCCCGGAGCAGGGAGCCCGGCAGCGAGCGCGCCGGGGGCGGCGGCACAGGGTATGGTTCCTGGCCCAGGCGCATGGACAAGCACACCGGGCAGCGCTTCAATTCCTGCACAGACTCCTGCTACCCCGGGCTACACCGCAGCACCAACGGGTGCACCGACCTATACCGCGCCGGCTTCCGTAGCACCGACATACACGGCGCCAGGTTCCTATGCGCCGACGTACGCGGCGCCGGGTTCCTATGCACCGACGTACACAGCGCCAGGCTCCTATGCGCCGACATACACCGCGCCGGGTTCCTATGCACCGACGTACACGGCGCCAGGTTCCTATGCACCGACGTACACCGCGCCGGGTTCCTATGCACCGACGTACACCGCGCCGGGTTCCTATGTACCGACATACACCGCGCCAGGTTCCTACACGCCGACGTACTCCGCACCCGGTTCCTACACACCGACATACACTGCGCCAGGCTCCTATACACCGACGTACACTGCGCCGACACCCGGTGTTCCAACCTATGCCGTGCCCGTGACTTCAGTAGCCAATGATTTTGCGGCGCAGTTTGCGGCTCAGACCGCGGCACAGGTTGCGGCGCAAACCGCTGCGCAGGTCGCGGCCCAGACTGCCGCACAGGCTGCGGCGCAGACTGCGGCCGAAACCGTCGCGCAATCCGCGGGTCAGGTGGCTGCGTGCACTGCGAATCCGGAATCCTGCGTGACAACGACGTGCGATGCGGCATGCGTTGCGTCGAAGATCGCCTCGTGCACGGCAAATCCGATGTCCTGTACAAAGCAACCTGAAAACTGTGCCGCACCGCAAGTGTGGAACGGGATCTCCTGCATCGCGCCGACTGCGGGCAATTGTGTCTCGCCGATGGTGTGGAACGGCAACTCCTGTCTTGCGCCGACAGTCGCCAGTTGTCCGGCTCCGATGGTCTGGACCGGTATCTCCTGTGTCAGCTCGGCGGTGGGCAATTGCATAGCCCCAATGGTCTGGAACGGCACCGCCTGCGCCGCTCCGACCACCGTCAGTTGTGCGGCGCCGATGACGTGGGATGGTGGAGCCTGCGTCGCCCCGGCCGCGGCCACATGCGCCGCGCCCACGGTGTGGAACGGCACGACGTGCGCCGCTTCGGCAACGACCACGTGCGTCGCGCCGATGGTGTGGAACGGCGTTGCATGCACCGCCCCGATCGTGCCCAGTTGCGCCGCGCCCACGGTGTGGAACGGCACGGCATGCGTTGCCCCGACCGCGGCCAGTTGCACCGCGCCGATGGTGTGGAACGGCACGACATGCGCCGCTCCGACGACCACGTGCGTCGCACCGATGGTGTGGACCGGCGTTGCATGCACCGCCCCGATCGTGCCCAGTTGTGCCGCGCCCACGGTGTGGAACGGCACGGCATGCGTTGCCTCGACGGCGACCAGTTGCGTCGCGCCCATGGTGTGGGACGGCACGGCATGCGTTGCCTCGACGACAACCACGTGCGTCGCGCCGATGGTGTGGACCGGCGTCGCATGCACTGCCCCGATCGTATCCAGTTGCACCGCGCCCATGGTGTGGAACGGCACGGCGTGCGTTGCCCCGGCGGCGACCAGTTGCGTCGCGCCCATGGTGTGGAACGGAACGACATGCGCTGCCTCGACAGCGACCACGTGCGTCGCGCCGATGGTGTGGAACGGCACAGCCTGCGCTGCGCCCACCGCCGGCAGTTGCGTGGCGCCGATGACATGGAACGGCTATGTGTGCGCCGCCCCGACAGTGTCCAGTTGCGTCGCGCCGATGGTCTGGGACGGCTATGCGTGCGTCACCCCGACCTCGACCGCCTGCGTCGCGCCGATGGTGTGGAACGGCACGGCGTGCGTCGCGCCGACAGTGTCCAGTTGCGTCGCGCCGATGGTCTGGGACGGCTATGCGTGCGTCACTCCGACCTCGACCACCTGCGTCGCGCCCATGGTGTGGAACGGCACCACCTGCGCCGCGCCCACCGCCGGCAGTTGCGTGGCGCCGATGACATGGGACGGCTATACGTGCGTCGCCCCGACAGTGTCCAGTTGTGTCGCGCCGATGGTCTGGGACGGCTATGCGTGCGTTACCCCGACCTCGACCACCTGCGTCGCGCCGATGGTGTGGAACGGCACCACCTGCGCCGCGCCCACCGCCGGCAGTTGCGTGGCGCCGATGACATGGGACGGCTATGCCTGCGTCGCCCCGACAGTGTCCAGTTGCGTCGCGCCGATGGTCTGGGACGGCTATGCGTGCGTTACCCCGACCTCGACCACCTGCGTCGCGCCGATGGTGTGGGACGGCGTTGCATGCGTTGTCCAGACGACCACGTGCGCCGAGCCCACGGTGTGGAACGGCTTGGCATGCGTCGCCCCGACGACCACGTGCATCGCACCCCAGGAGTGGAACGGCACGACTTGCGTCGATCCGGCTTCGAGTTGCGTCGCGCCCATGGTGTGGAACGGCACGGCGTGCGCCGCCCCGACCGTCATCACTTGCGTGGCGCCCGAAGTATTGAACGCGGAAGGAACGGCCTGTGTCGCGCCCTCGGGGAGTGCTTGCACGCCGCCGCAAGTTCCGGATGCAAACGGAGTCTGTGTGACAGCGCAGGGAATGAAGGCCGGGAATCAGTTGACGTATGCCACGGCGCCGCCGCCAAGCGCAGGCATGATGTATGACGCATTCGGCATGCAGGTGAAGATTCCTTCCGCGGGATACCGGAACATCGGGTACGCGCATTCGCTGACAGGCGGAGCGTCGACGGAAATCACATTGAATCATGCAGGCTCCGTCGCGACTGCACCCAGTGGCGCAGTGGTTTCTTTCAGAGCGCCTTCGTTCGACGGCACCGCCCTCACAAGCGCCAACCAATTCAATATCGGAGTCGGAACTGCCACCCTGATGGATTTCGGCACCGATCCGGTCACCGGCATGAGTTGGGGCCGCTGGCAAGGAGGGCAGATGAGCCTGACTTCCCTGAGTACCGGACAAGTCACACCGATCGCCAATGGCGCAGGCAGCACACACTGGTTCGCTTCGCCAACGCAAACCCAGGCAATCACCTTGCCGCTGACGGGAGTGATTCCCTATACCCTGGCGGGCAAGACGACACCGACGGACGCCAGCGGCGCCCTGGGCACGTTGAATTCGGCAACGTTCACGGCGAACTTCACCAATGCCACCGTCGATATCGGCCTCAATCTGAGCATGCCGGCGGTCACGAAGCCGACGGCGTCACCGTCCATCACCATCAACGCGAGCGCATTCGGCATACCGATCATGCCGGGAGCCAACTTCACGACGACGAATCCAACCATCAGTTGCCCTGCATGCACCGGGGTGACGACCGGCACGATAGCGGGCCAGTTCTCCGGCCCGGGAGGTCCGGGCGTGGGTGTCGGCTACGGATTCAAGAATGGCGCACGGGTGATCAACGGGGCGGCCGTATTCCGTAAATAGGCATAAGCGCCGGCCGGGAGCGGCGGATCGGCTATCGCCCCCAGACTTCCTCGGCCACTTCCACGATCCGCCGCAGCTTTGCCCATTGCTCTTCCTCGGTGAGCGTATTGCCCTCCTCGGTCGAGGCGAAGCCGCACTGCCCCGAGAGCGCGAGCTGGTCCAGGTCGATGAACTTCGCCGCCTCGTCGATGCGCCGCTTGAGCAGGTCCTTGGTCTCCAGCGCGCCGGTCTTGGTGGTGACCAGACCCAGCACCACGGTCTTGTCCTTGGGCACGAGCCGCAGCGGCTCGAAGCCGCCGGCGCGGTCCGTGTCGTACTCCATGAAGTAGCCGTGCACGTTGATGCGGTTGAACAGAACCTCCGCCTCCGCCTCGTAGCCGCCCGATCCCATGAAAGTCGACTTGTAGTTGCCGCGGCACAGATGCATGGTGATCGTCATGTCGGCGGGGATGTCCGACATCGCCGTGTTGATGAGGTCGCCGTAGAGCGGCCCGAGCTTCTCCGGATCGTCGCCGCGCGCCTTCATCTGCTCCCGGTACTTCGGATCGCACAGCATGGCAATGAATACCTCGTCGAACTGGAGATAGCGGCAGCCGGCGTCGGCGAAGCCGCGCACGGCCTTCTTGTAGGCCTGGCCAAGATCGTCCCAGAACGCGTCGAGCGTCGGATAGGTTTTCCTGTCGATCGGCGTCGGCGAGGGCCGGCCGTAAATCGCCGACGGCGCGGGGATGGTGACCTTTGGCATGCGTTTGGTGTGCGCCGCGACGAACTTGAAATGCTCGACCATCGGGTGCGGCCCGGTTGAGCCAAGCCTGCCGGTGACCTTGACGCCCTCGTTGCGCGTCGTCACGCCCGAGAACGCGATGCCGGAGTCCATGACGTGCTTCTCGACGCCGTCCAGGCCCCAGAGAAAATCGAGGTGCCACCACGACCGACGGAACTCGCCGTCGGTGATCGATTGCAGCCCGACCTCTTCCTGCTTCCTGATGACGCGCTCGATCTCGCGGTCTTCGATTGCCTTGAGTTCGGCCGCCCCGATCTCGCCCTTGGCGCGCTTCGCGCGCGCCTCGTGCAGCGCGGCGGGGCGCAGCAGGCTGCCGACATGGTCGGCGCGAAACGGCGGCTTGGTGCGTTGCATCTTTTTCTCCTCCCTGCGAAGGCCGCAACGCTCTTCCCGCGCATGCGGCGGACTCCGCGCAATCTACCTTGCTACCCGGATTCGGGCAATAACCCATCGAGCGGAGCGGAATTGCGAAACGCTCGCGGTTCCCACTCCTTGCATCCGGTGTCGCAATCGCCGACAAGGGTGCGGGGCAACAATAGGCCGGCCGGATCCGCCTGCGCAACCGGCATTTACTTGTTCTCTCTCGCTTCTTCCTTGATCGCCTTGCCGCCCCGCTCGATGTCCTTGCCAACGCCCTCGATAGTGTTGCAGCCGGCCAGCGTGGCGAACGCGCCGGCGAGAAACAGCGTCCCCAATAGCGATGCGAAAAGCTTCTTGATCATTTCTGATTCTCCTTACGCAGGGAAAGGGTCGTTCCGCCGCCTGGCCCGATCGCGGCCCGCGACGTGAGCCAAAGCTACTGCGGCGACCCTCCGCTGTATGTAGGACAATGCCCGATTCTGCGTGGCGGCGAGGCAAGGAACCAAGGCTGCGAGCGCCGGCGAAAAGCCCCTTGGGCCCATGCAGGACGCGAAGAGGCCCGGAACGACCGATTTCCTGCGGGCAAGCGAGCGACGGCGTGAACTCGTATCGCCGGGCTTGGGTCCAAGCGCTGAACCATCATGAAAACCATCGTCATCCTCGGCGTCGCATTGATCGGCGGGGGCGTGTGCATGCTCGTGTTCGCCGCATTGTCCAAGAAGAACTGAACCGAAAGGGTGCCCTCATGAACATCACCGTGGCTCTTACCCCCCTGGTATCGCTGATCGCCGGAATCCTCATTCTCATCATCCCGCGGCTGCTGAACTACATCGTCGCCATCTATCTGATCGTCATCGGACTGATCGGCCTGCTGGGCGCCGGACACCTGCGCATTTGACAAGGCCGGCACATCGCTCGAACGCGGTTGTGCCACACGGAGCTTTTCCGATGCGAAGCTCGGCGATGTCCGAGTCGACCGGCGACGGGAGGAACGGGACATGAAGAAGGCAACCGTCGCTACGCTTGCTGTGCGAATGGAGAACGATCCGTGGACAGAATCAGGGCAGCCCTTCCGTCGACCAATCTGAGCACGCTTTACCATAAGTCGTGGACGGCATATGTCGGCCTGTTTGTCCTGTGGCTCGTCCTGCTCGCGATCGTCGGACTGCTCGCCTGGGGCGGCTTCAATTGGGTCGCCGTGGCCGTATCGGTCCCCGGGATATTGGTGCTCGCATACAACAGCTTCCTGTTGAAAAGCGTACGCCTCTATTTCGACGACGCGGGAGTCTGGGTGTATTCGGGCCTGTTTCCATGGAACAAGGGGGTGATCGGAGTCAGGTGGCGCGACCTCGATGAAGCCGTTTACTTCCCGACGCTCTGGAGCTGGCTATTCAAATCCTATTCGATTCGGATCGGCCACCGCTTCACGAGGTCGAGCGAAATCCTGCTTACGCACATGGCGCAGGGTCACGAGGCGGTCATGGCGATCAACTCTCGTCATCAAGAGCTCGTGCGAAAGAATGCGCTGGATTAGGCGAAGCCTCCGCCACGGCGTGCGGGGCAGCCGACGGCGGGCGATTTGAACGATCCGTTCGGGTGGTACCCGGCCCGCTGCCCGGAAACGTCCGTCCCGCGCCGCTTTCCGAGGGTTCCCCCTCGCGGCTACTCGACGATCTTGTTGATCGGCAGCTCGATGATGCCGCGTGCGCCGGCTTCGTAGAGGCGCGGGATCAGCTCGCGCACGCTGCGCTCCTCGACCACCGTGCTCAGGTCCACCCAGTCCGGGTCGGAGAGCGTTGAGACCGTCGGCGTGGCGAGCGCGGGAAGCAGGCGCAGCACGCCCTCGACCCTGTCGCGGCGCACGTTCATCGAGAGCAGGACGCGCGTCGCCGCGGCGATGGCCCCTTTGAGCATCATCAGCACGCGATCGATCTTGGCGCGCTTCCAGCCGTCCTCGAGCGCAGGGCGGTGGGCGATGAAGCGCGGCGTGCTCTCGAGCACCACGTGCATGATCTTGAGCTTGTTGGCGCGCAGCGACGATCCGGTTTCGCTGACGTCGACGATCGCGTCTGCGAGGATCGGCGGTTTCACCTCGGTCGCGCCCCAGGAGAACTCCACGCTCGCGTTCACGCCGTGCTCGGCGAGGAAGCGCTTGGTCATGCCGACCGCCTCGGTGGCGACGCGGGCGCCTTCGAGGTCACGGACGGTATTGAACGCCGAGTCCTCCTTCGAGGCCATGACCCAGCGCACGATGCCGTAGTTCGGCCAGGGCGCGCGCAGGTCGGCGAGCTCGGCGACGTCGGCGCCGGTCTCGAGGATCCAGTCCAGGCCGGTGATGGCGCAGTCGAGCACGCCCTGGCCGACGTAGCGCGCCATCTCCTGCGGCCGGATCAGGATGCACTGGATCTCGGCGTCGTCGATGTCCGGATAATAGGAGCGGCCCGAGATGCGCAGGTCGTAGCCGGCGCGCACGAACAGCTTCTGGGTCGTTTCCTGGAGGCTCCCCTTGGGAATTCCCAGGCGCAGTTGTCGGGTCTTGTCGTCCATCTTTGCGAACCTTTCCGCGTGAAGATCCGCATTGTCTCCGAACTCGGGCTGGGCTGCATTGCTGAGGCGCTAGCTGCTGCTGAAATTCGCCGCTCGATGCCCATTCCTTGTCATCCTGAGCGCAGCGAAGGATCTGCTGTTGCGATAGATCAGCGACCTGCAAAAGCAGATTCTTCGTCGCTGCGCTCCTCAGAATGACAACGTGACGTTGCTAGGGCTTGAGAGCGCGGTAGAGGAAGGGCAGGCTGACATCCATCCGGTAGTCGATGTCGGAGTGATCGTCGTCGAATTCCTCGTAAGTGTGGCGGATGCCGGCCTCGGCGAGCCGCATGGAGAGGATGCGCATGCCGTAGTGGATCTGGTACTGGTCGCGCCAGCCGCAGTCGAGGTAGATGCCGCGCAGCGAAGCGAGGCTGTCGCGAAACCGGTCCACGAGGTGGATGGGGTCGTGCCGGCGCCATTGCTTCCACCGCTCCGGGATCGCCTCGCCCGATTCCAGGTTGAAGGGCACGCGAAAGCCGAGCGGCGCCTTCGGGTCCGGATCGTAGCTCGCCGCCATGGCGAGGTTCATGATGCAGTGGACTTCGGCGGAGGAGAGCTTCTCCCTTGTCCAGACCTGCGCGAGGAAGCGCTTGATCCTGCCGTCGTCGAATCCCGCCGCAGCTCCCTTGTAACGCGCTTCGCGCCGCACATCGTACGGTCCGGCCTTTCGTCTCGCGGCGCGGTGCTGGGCCAATGTGTCCAGCGTATTCGGCCAATCGTGCCAATAGACGAAATCGAAACAGGCGTCGCCCGAGTGATCGACGATCGCGCCCCAGTATTTCGCGTATTTCATGCCGTGAATGATCGCGCCGTAGCCGCCGGAGGACTTGCCGAAGCAGCCGCGGTGCTCGCGGCGCGGGAGGGTGCGGAACTCGCGATCGACGAACGGAATCAGCTCGCGCGTGAGGTAGTCCGCGTAGTCGCCGATGGCGCTCGAATTGATGTACTGGTTGCCGCCCAGCGCGGTGAAGCAGTCCGGAAAAACGATGATCGCCGCGCCCATCTTCCCCTCGTGGATGAGGCGCGCGGCACGCTCGGGCAGGTTGTCGCCGAAGGGCTTCCAGTTGGCGTGGGCGAGTCCCGAGCCGGTGAAGCCTGCGAGGTCGAACAGGACAGGGAAGCGCTTCCCGAGCCCTCGGCCCCGCGCCTCGTCGTATTGCGGCGGCAGCCACACGCCGAGTTTGCGCAGGTGCGGGTCGCCGAGCGGATTGCCCTTCAATATCCTCGAATCGTGCTCGACGACGACGAACTTGCCGCCGGCGCCTTTGGGTCGTTTGCGCGCCATGGATGTCCTCTTCGGGCTGGGGATGGCCGAATTGTGGCATGCAAGCTGCGATCGATGCAGGTAGGATTCTGCCGGTAATGCCTCTTGTCCAGCTTTCCCAGGTCTGCCTCGCCTACGGCCATGTGCCGCTGCTCGATCACGTCGACCTGGTCGTAGAGCCCGGCCAACGCATCGGGCTGATCGGGCGCAACGGCACCGGCAAGTCGAGCCTGCTGAGAATCATCGCGGGCGAGTCCGCGGCCGACGACGGCAAGGTGTGGCGCTCGCCGGAGCTGAAGCTCGCGAGCGTCGCGCAGGAGCCCGAATTCCGCGCCGGGCAGAGCGTGTTCGAGGCGGTCGCCGAAGGATTGGGGGCCGCGACGCGGCTGCTCCTGGACTACCACGCGGCGGCGCACGCGGTGGCGGAGGCACACGAGGACGCGACGCTGCTCGAGCGCCTGCACGAGCTTCAGGAGGCGCTCGACTCGAGCGACGGCTGGCGCCTCAATCACCGGGTCGAGACGACGCTCTCGCGGCTGGGGCTCGACGCGGACAGGTTGGTCGCGGATCTCTCGGGCGGGTTGAAGAAGCGCGTCGCGCTCGCGCGCGCCCTGGTGCTCGAGCCCGACCTGCTGCTCCTGGACGAGCCGACCAACCACTTGGACATCGCGGCGATCGAATGGCTGGAAGCGATGCTGCTCTCGTTTCCCGGAAGCGTGCTGTTCGTCACGCACGACCGGCGCTTTCTCGACCACGTGGCGCTGCAGATCATCGAGCTCGATCGCGGCAGACTCACGACGTATTCCGGAAATTTCTCGGCCTACCTGCAGAAGAAGGCGGAGACGCTCGAAGCCGAGGCGATGCAGAACCGCAAGTTCGACAAGCTGCTCGCGCAGGAGGAAGCCTGGATCCGCAAGGGTATCGAAGCGCGCCGCACGCGCAACGAGGGCCGGGTGCGGCGCCTCGAGGCGCTGCGCCTCGCGCGCGCCGCGCGGCGCGCGCGAGCCGGCCAGGTCGAGCTCGGCGCCTCGGCCGGCGCGGCCTCCGGCAGGAGGGGCGCCGCGCGG
>Ga0082335_1006082_pt1 | contig 15935 bp, 12 predicted proteins | sample Subgrocontami58m_FD_72375 | JGI IMG/M metagenome (GOLD analysis project Ga0082335, IMG submission 72375) | Subsurface groundwater microbial communities from S. Glens Falls, New York, USA - GMW37 contaminated, 5.8 m (SPADES assembly) (version 2) ... | reverse complement strand
GCCGCCCCCCCCCCCGGGAGCTGCAGCGCCTTCGGCTGCCGCCGGAGCCGCCGCATCGGCCGCCGCCTGCTCGCGCACCACGGTCGGGGCGGCAATCGACGCCACGGTGGCATCCTTGTCTCGGGTCACCACCCGCACGCCCTCGGGGACCGCGATCGTCGACAGGTGGATGGAGTGGCCGATTTCGAGGCCGGTCAGATCGACCTCGAAATATTCCGGGATCCTGTCGGCCTTGGTGCGCACCGTGATCTCGTGCAGCACGACGTTGAGCACGCCGCCACGCTTGATGCCGGGAGCCGCCGCTTCGTTCCTGAAATGGACGGGCACCTGGACGGTGATGACCGATTCGGGCCCGATGCGCAGGAAGTCGAGATGGAGGGGCTTGTCCGTCACCGGATCGACCTGCACGTCGCGCGGCAGGACGGCGTAGTCCGTGCCCTCGACGTCGATTTGAAGCCGGTGGTTGAAGTAACCTTCCTTGTGCAGCTCGCGTTCGATCGATTTCGGCTCGACCGCGATCATCATCGGGGGTTGCTTGTCGCCGTAGATCACGGCGGGAATCAGTCCCTCGCGACGGCTGGAACGGGCGCCCCCTTTGCCGGCCCGATCCCGCTTCTTCGCGACGACTTTGGTCGTCTCTGCCATTTCAACTTCTCCTATCGGTTAAACGTTCTCTCTCTTCATCGCGGCGTGGCCTCCAGGGGTGCCCATCGCCGGATCTCCTTGATTCCTTCTAGTCGTCGAACAGGCTCGACACCGACGTCTCGTCGGAAATGCGCCTCATTGCTTCGGCCATCAGCGAGGCGATGCTGAGTGGCTTGACGTTAGGCGAAATACGCACCGCTTCGGTCGGCTGGATCGAATCGGTGATCACCAGCTTTGTCATCGGCGACGCCGCGACGCGCGCCACCGCGCCACCCGACAGCACGCCGTGCGTGACATAGGCGCAGACCGACTTGGCGCCCTGGTCCATCAGGGCGACCGCTGCATTACACAGCGTTCCGGCCGAGTCGACGATGTCGTCGATCAGGATGCAGTCGCTGCCCTTCACGTCGCCGATCACGTTCATCACTTCGCTGACGCCCGCCGCCTCGCGGCGCTTGTCGATGATGGCGAGGTCGGCGTCGATGCGCTTGGCGATGGCGCGCGCGCGCACCACGCCGCCGACGTCGGGCGATACCACGGTGAGGTTGCGGTTGGACAGCGTTTCCTTGATGTCCTTGCTGAACACCGGGCCGGCATAGAGGTTGTCGACGGGGATGTCGAAGAAGCCCTGGATCTGTGCAGCGTGCAGGTCGAGGGTCAGCACGCGGTTGGCGCCGGCGTTGGTCAGGAGGTTGGCGACCAGCTTGGCCGAGATCGGCGTGCGCGAGCCGGTCTTGCGGTCCTGCCGGGCGTAGCCGAAATAGGGCATCACCGCGGTGATTCGGCGCGCCGAGCTGCGGCGCAGCGCATCGATGGTGATCAGCAGTTCCATCAGATGGTCGTTGGCCGGAGAACTCGTCGACTGGAGGATGAACATGTCCTCGCCGCGCACGTTTTCCAGGATCTCGACGAAGATCTCGTTGTCCGAGAAGCGCCGGATGTTGGCCCTGACCAGCGGCAGCGCCAGCTTGGCGGAAATGGCTTCCGCCAGCGGTCGGTTGCTGTTGCCGGTGAGAATCTTCATGGATCGCGCCCCTCACGCCGGGGCGGGATCACGCTAAGTCGTTGATCTGAAACGACAAAACGGCCATCCCCGGCCGCGACGCGGCGGAACATACCAATCAGCCCCGCCGCTGTAAACGCCCTGAAATATCGCGGTCTTATCCGGCGTGCGGCTGGGCCACGAACGGCCACTGCGCCTTGTTCACCTTGGTGTAGGGCAGCAGCGACCAGTCGGGCACCAGCGCGCCCGGTGCCGCGACATAGACCACTTCGCTGGCGATCGGCGCATAGGCGGCATGGAAATGCTGCATCGATTTCACCACCACGACCTTCTTGGTCGAGGGATCGATGCCGAGCTTGGTGAAGCAGTCGAGGCTGTGGCACTGCCCGCGATTGGTGTTGACGATCACCGTCACGCCCTCGATCTGCAGCGCCGCCACGTCGCCGATCGGGCTGATGCCTTTGCGGGCGCCGCCGAACTGGACGAAGACATCCTTCTCGAGCTTCAGCACCCTGGCGCGGGCATCGATCGGCTGGCCGGATTGCGGCCCGAGCTTGCCGCCGAGGCGGATGTCGAGGTCGGCGCCCTCGCCGACCTCGAAAGCGAGCTTCACCGCGCCCGGATCCCAGAACATGGCGATGGCCGCGTCCTTCACCTTGCTGTCGAGCAGCGCCTTCAGGATGAAGGTCGAGTCCGAGGCGGCGCCGCCGCCGGCATTGTCCGACACATCGGCCAGCACCATGGGCTTGGGCAGGTTGTGCGAGCTCACGCGCGCCATGGCGGCATCCAGCGTGACATAGGGCGGCTGGGTCGCCGCGCGCATGGCGAAGAATTCCTGGCCGAGTTCCCTGGCGAGCTTCTCGGCCTTGGGCCGGTCGCCATCGGTGATGGCGATGACCTTGCTGCTCATCTCCTTGATGTCCGACCACGGAAAGCCGTGGGCGATGGAGAGCGAGAGCACGCCGTCCTTGCCTTCCATCCCCATGAGCTTGTCGACGAAGCCGCGCATCGGCTGGCGCGTGGTGTGGAACACGCCGATCATGCGGCAGTCCCATGCCGCCATTGCGGGTTTCGTGCGGCCCTCGATGGCGCCTTCCATGACGTTGAACAGGTCGTCGGCGCGGTCCGACACGTCGACGTGCGGATATTCCTTGAACAGCACCAGCGCGGTGGCGTCGCGCATCGTGCCGTCGCCGATGTTGCAATGGAGGTCGAGTTCGACGCCGACGGGAATGTCGGGCCCCACGACCTTGCGCACATGGGCCAGCAGGTCGCTTTCGCAATCGTCATAGCCCTCGGCCACCATGGCGCCGTGCATGGACAGGAACACGGCGTCGACGGGCATCGCGGCCCTGAGGTCGGCCACGATCTCGTCGCGGAAGGCCTCGTAGACCCTCTTCACCGTCTTGCCGGCCGGCATGGCGAAGGCGCAGAGGCTTTCGACCACCTGCCAGCCCTTGGCCTCGGCGCGCTGCTTCCACACCGCGAGCGGTGCCCCGAACATCGGCACGTTCTTGCCGTAGCTGCCCTTGCGGTAGAGGCAGGTCTCCTCGAACAGCTGATGGCCGGTCGGGATGGCGGCGAAGGTGTTGGTCTCGGTGCCGAGGCAGGCGGTAAAAATCTTCTTCATTGGGACAGATCACTCACTGGGACATTTTTTCAGGACGCTAAGGCAAAAGTCTCATGTCACACCCGGCGGCCGCAAGCGCCTGTTCCATCGGACTTTTCCGCCGGTGTCGCGGCTCATCCGATGTCGCGCAGAATGGGACGTTTTAGAATTGGCGCTTCCTGCGACAGTGACCACGGAGTTCGCCGGGGGCAGCGCGGGCAGGGAAAGGGCGGGAGCGGAATCGACCATGGTCGGCACGCTACGAAAATCGCCGTGTCGAGGTCCAATCGCGGTTTTGCAGGCCTCGTCTCTGCAAGCGGTTGATGCATCAGGATGTTTTCTGCGCGCGTCGCCAACGCGATTGCTTTCCGGACAGGTTGTCGCAGGTCAGGTCGCCAGCGCGCGATCCATCAACTGAATCTCGGCGGCACCGAGATCCGCCGTGCCGAACTGAGCGAAATGTCCTGCGCCCAGACGCGTCTCGCCGTAGAGCGGAGCGAAATCGGAGCCGGCCTCCACGAGAGCAGCCAGCGCTGCGATGCGGGCGAGGCCCTCGCACAGGAAGCGGGCGCGGCGTTCGGCATCGGCGGATTTCAGGGTGCGCTCCAGCGCCTGGGCGAGTGGTGCCACGTTGAAGGCTTGTGCGGCCGTGCGCACGAGTCGGGACAGCGTGTCCATGGCGGCATCCGGATGCCGGCCCGCGGCGCGCAGCACGTCGAGCGCCATGACGTTGCCCGAGCCTTCCCAGATCGCGTTGAGCGGCGCCTCGCGGTAGTAGCGCGCCATCGGCAGATCCTCGGTGTAGCCGTTGCCGCCCAGGCATTCGAGAGACTCGTAGACCACCTGCGGCGTGCTCTTGCACACCAGGAACTTTACCGCCGGCGTCAGCAGCCGCGCATAGGCGGCCTCGCGCGGGTCGGTCGCGGCGTTGTCGGCGGCGTGCGCGAGCCGGAACACCAGCGCCACCTGCGCCTCGAGTTCCAGCGCGAGGTCGGCGGCGACGGCGCGCATCGCCGGCTGGTCGGCGAGCCTTCGCTGAAACACCGAGCGATTGCGGATGTGGTGGAGCGCCTGGCTGAGGGCCACGCGCATCTGGCCGGCCGAGGCGATGGCGCAGTCGAGGCGCGTCAGGTTCACCATCTCGATGATGGTGCGCACACCCGCGCCCTCGGGGCCGACCCGCTCGGCATAGGCGGCATGGAATTCGACTTCCGACGAGGCGTTCGACTTGTTGCCGAGCTTGTCCTTCAGGCGCTGGAAGCGAAGGTTGTTCTGGCCGCCGTCGGGCCGGTAGCGCGGCATCAGATAGCAGGTGAGGCCGCTGCCCTCCGGTCGCCCCTGGGCCTGGGCGAGTACCAGGAAGGCGTCGCACATCGGCGCCGACATGAACCATTTGTGGCCGGTGATCTCGACGTGATCGCCATGGGAAGCCGCCTGGGTGATGTTGGCGCGCACGTCGGTGCCGCCCTGGCGCTCGGTCATGCCCATGCCCAGCGTCACGCCCTTCTTCTCCCACCACGGCAGCGGCCGCGGATCGTAGGTCCGCGACTGGATCCCGGGCCGCCATTTCGCGAGCAGCGCCGGCTCGGCATTGAGCGCGCCCACGCAGGCGTGCGTCATGGTGACGGGGCAGAGATGGCCGCTCTCGGCCTGGGTCGCGAGATAGAGCCGCACGGCCCGGCTGGCGAGCGGCCCTTGCGGCTCGCTGCCGTCGTGCGCCGAGGCATGGATGCCGTGGCCGATGCTCTTCTCCATCAGCGCGTGATAGGCGGGATGGAACTCGACCAGGTCGAGGCGGTTGCCCTTGCCGTCCATCGTCCGGAGCCTGGGTGGGTTCTCGTTGGCGACGCGGCCGAGATCGAGCGTCGCAGCCGAGCCGTAGTCGCGTCCGCAGGCCGACAACACCCTGGTGTCGAGGTCGAGGCGCGTCGCGGCATCGACCAGCGGCCGGTCAGCGGCAAACAGGTCGACGTCGCCGAAGGCGGGCGACTGGTTGAAGGAGGCGTCTTCGAGCAGGCCGGAGGTCATGGGGGCAAGTCTGAACCTAGCCCAGGAATGCAGCAAGGAGGACCGAATGCATGCTCCTCCCCCGCATGGCGGAGGAGGAGCATGAGGGTCAGGCGCCGCCGCCGTACTTGAAGGAGAGCTTCACCTTGGTGCGGTAGGCCGAGACCTTGCCCTTCTCGATGACGAGGTCCTGTTCGACCACTTCGGCGACGCGAAGGTCGCGCAGCGATTTCGCCGCCCGCTCCACGGCCACCTTCGCCGCCTTTTCCCAGGATTCGCTGCTGGTGCCGACCAGCTCGATCACTTTGTAGACGCTGTCTGTCATGTGAGCCTCCCTGGACACGGTTGTGCCGTCTCGTCCGGCGCCGGGTCAGGGGGAGGCTCGGCAGCGGCTGCCTGGCTGGCCTTTTCCTTGTAGCGGGAGAAGCCTATCACGCCGCCGCGAACTTGCCGAACTCCCAGTTGCGGCCGGGGGCGGCGGCAAACAGCGCCTTGGTGTAGTCGTCCTTGGGCGCGCCGAACACCTGCTCGGCCGAGCCGTACTCGACGACGCGGCCCTTGCTCATGACGGCGACGTAGTCGCAGATCTGGGCCGCCACGCGCAGGTCGTGGGTAATGAACAGAACCGCCAGGTTCAGCCTGACGCGGATCTCGTCGAGCAATTCCAGCACCTGCTTCTGCACCGACACGTCGAGGGCGGAGACCGCCTCGTCGGCGATCAGCAGCTCGGGCTCCATGGCGAGCGCGCGGGCGATGCAGATGCGCTGGCGCTGGCCGCCCGAGAACTGGTGCGGATAGCGGTCGAGCGAATTGGGATCGAGCCGCACGGTCTCCATCAGCTTGCGGGCGCGGGCCATCGCCTCGTCGCGCTTCAAGCCGAAGTTCATCGGTCCCTCGATGATCGAGTCGCCAACGGTGATGCGCGGGTTCATCGAGCGGTAGGGATCCTGGAAGACGATCTGGACGCGCCGCCGGTGCGGTCGCAGCTTGCCCGCCGGCATGGTGGCGATCTCGGTGTCGCCGAGGAAGATCTTGCCGTCGGTCGGGTCGATCAGGCGGGCGATGCAGCGCGCCACCGTCGACTTGCCCGAGCCCGATTCGCCCACGATGCCGAGCGTCTCGCCCTTGCGGATGTCGAGGTCGACGTCGACCGCCGCCTTCACGACACGCGCCTTCTGGAAGAAGGCGTTGCCCGAGTAGGTCTTGCCGAGCTTCTCGGTGCGCAGCACGGTCGGGCCGTCCTTGCGCACGCCGCGGTGCGCGGGATGGATCGACGGCACCGAGGAGATCAGCATCTTGGTGTAGCCGTGCTCCGGCCGCGACAGGATCTTCTCGGTCGGGCCCATCTCGACCAGCTCGCCCCAGCGCAGCACGGCCACGCGATGGGCGATTTCGGCGACGACGCCGAAGTCGTGGGTGATGAACAGCACGCCCGTGCCCTGGCCGGCCTGCAGCTCGGCGACCAGCTTCAGGATCTCGGCCTGCGTGGTGACGTCGAGCGCGGTAGTCGGCTCATCGGCGATCAGCAGGACGGGGTCGAGCACCAGCGCCATGGCGATCATGATGCGCTGGCGCTGGCCGCCCGAGAGCTGGTGCGGGTAGGAGGCGTAGATGCGCTCCGGCTCCGGCAGCTTCACGCGATCGAGGATGGCGATGATCTTGGCCTTGCGCTGGGCGGCATCGAGCTTGGTGTGGGTCTCCAGCACCTCGTCGATCTGCAGGCCGCAGGTCATGACCGGGTTCAGCGCCGTCATCGGTTCCTGGAAGATCATCGACATGCGCGTGCAGCGAAGCTCGCGCAGCCGCGATTCGTCGGCGGCCAGGATGTTCTCGCCCTCGAGCAGGATTTCGCCGGACGTCGGTTTCAGCGCCTTGGCGAGCAACCCCATGACGGTGAAGGCGATCACCGATTTGCCCGAGCCCGACTCGCCCACGAGGCAGACGATCTCGCCGGGATTGACGGTGAAGCTCACCTTTTCGACGGCATTGACGCGGTCGGCACCGGCCGGCAGGGAAACGCTCAGGTTGCGGACTTCGAGGACGGGCCTCTTGGTATCGGTCATCTTGTCGGACATCAGACTTTCTTGCTCATCTTCGGATCGAGCGTGTCGCGCAGCCCGTCGCCCATGATGTTGATCGCCAGCACGGTGAGCGCCAGGAAAATGCCGGGATAGAGGATGTTGTGCGGGAACACGCGGAACAGCGTGCGGCCCTCGGCCATGATGTTGCCCCAGCTCGGAATCTCCGGCGGGATGCCGATGCCGAGGAAGCTGAGGATCGCCTCGGCGATGATCGCGGCGGCGGCAATGAAGGTGCCCTGCACGATCAGCGGCGCCACGGTGTTGGGCAGGATGTGGCGGAACAACAGGATCCAGGTCGGTGTGCCGACCGAGATGGCGCCTTCGACATAGGGTTCCTCGCGCACCGTCAGCACCACCGAGCGCACCAGCCGGACGACGCGCGGCACGTCGGGCACGACGATGGCGAAGATCACGGTGATGAGGCCGGCCCGCCAGATCGATACCAGGGCGATGGCGAGCAATATGCCCGGTATCGCCATCAGGCCATCCATGATCCGCATGATGATGCCGTCGGCCCAGCGCACGTAGCCCGACACCAGGCCGATCACGAGGCCGATCGACACCGATACGAGGGCAACGGCAATTCCGATCACCAGCGACACGCGCGTGCCGTACAGCACGCGGCTGTAGACGTCGCGGCCGAGGCTGTCGGTGCCCATGATGACCGTGCGCTTGGCGGTCTGCCCGTCGTCGAGACGGAAGGTGATCTCGGTGCCCGGTTTCTTGTTGCGGGCCGCCGGATCGATGCGGGTCGGATCCACCGTTCCCAGCACCGGCGCCAGGATCGCGATGGCCAGCATCACGAGCAGGATGACACCGCCGAAAATCACGGCGGGATTGCGGAGCGCCAGCGCCCACAGGCTCTTGCGCTTGGTCGACGCTGCCGCGATCGAAGCGGAGTCGACGACTTCTTCGGTTATCGCGCTCAATAGCGGATCCTCGGGTCGAACAGGGTGTAGCTGATGTCGATCAGCAGGTTGATGACGACGTAGACCACGGAAAACAGCAGGATGACGGCCTGGATGGTCGGGAAGTCACGGCTCAGCACGGCTTCGACCGTGAGGCGACCGAGGCCGGGCAATCCGTAGACGCTTTCGGTGACCACGGCACCGCCGATCAGCAGGGCGATGCCGATGCCGATCACGGTCAGGATCGGCACCGCCGCGTTGCGCAGCGCATGACGCATCAGCACGACCCGGTTGGTGAGCCCCTTGGCGCGGGCGGTGCGGATGTAGTCCTCGTTCAGCACTTCCAGCACCGACGCGCGCGTGATGCGGGCGATCAGCGCGATGTAGACCACGGCCAGGGTCACGCTCGGCAGCACCATGCGTTCGAGGAAGCCCCAGAAGTTCACGCCGATCCGCACGTAGCCCTGGACCGGCAGCCAGCCCAGCTCGATGGCGAAGATGTAGATCAGGACGTAGCCGATGACGAACACCGGCACCGAGAAGCCCAGCACCGAGAAGCCCATGACGAAGCGGTCGAGCAGCGAACCGTGGCGATAGGCGGCGAGGACGCCGAGCGGGACGGCGACGGTCACCGCGATGATCAGGGTGCAGACGGCGAGCGCCAGCGTGGGTTCGACGCGCTGGGCGATCAGTTCGGCCACGGTCTTCTTGAAGAAGAAGCTCTCGCCGAAATTGCCCTGCAGCACGTTGCCGATCCAGATCGCGAACTGAGTCCAGATCGGATCGTCGAGGCCGAGCTTGTTGCGGATGTCGGCGATCTGGTCCGACGTGGCGTTGTCGCCGGCGATGACCGCCGCCGGATCACCCGGCGTGAGACGCAGCATGAGGAAGACGAAGACCGCCACCACCGTGAGCACGGGAATGATGGCGACGAGACGACGGGCGATGAAATCGAGCATGGATTACCTTTAAAGTCCCCCTCCCTAACCCTCCCCCTTCAGGGGAGGGAATCCGAATTCCTTCCCTCCCCCGTAGGGGGAGGGCCAGGGAGGGGGATCAAACTCACTTCTTTTCGACGTTCCACATCACCGGCACGGGGGCCTTGAGCCAGCCGCTGACGTTGGAGCGCGTGGCGCCGGGGCCGTACCACTGGCCGAGCCAGCCGAACTGACCCGTCTGGAGTGCCCGCGCCTGGACCGTCGCCGCCAGGGCCTTGCCCTTGGCCGGGTCGGTCTCCTTGGCGTACTGATCGCGCAGCTTTTCCATCTCCGGATCGTTGGGCCAGCCGAACCAGGCCTTGTCGCCGTTGGCGGCAAAGTAGGAATTGGAGATCGGGTTGAGCGCGTCGGCCGACACCGAATAGGTGTGGAACACGTTCCAGCCGCCCTTGTCGGCCGGGTCCTTCTTGGTGCGGCGGGTGACCAGCGTCTGCCAGTCCATGGACTGCATGTCGACCTTGAAGCCGCCCTGTTCGAGCAGGGCCTTGGTCACCGGCGCCATGTTGGTCAGCACCGGCAAGGTGGTCGACTGCATCAGCACGATCGGCGTGCCGTCGTAGCCGGCTTCCTTCAGGAGCGCCTTCGACTTCTCGAAGTTGGGCTTGGTCAGCATGCCGTCGGGCGCGTCCACGGCATTGGGCGTGCCGCAGATGAAGGCCGCGCTGCAGACCTTGTAGTAAGCCGGGTCGCCGATCGTGGCCTTGAGGTAGTCCTCCTGGCGCATCGCATAGAGCGCAGCCAGGCGGACCTTCGGATCGTTGAACGGCTTGGTCAGCCAGTTGAAGCGGATGATGAAGATGTGGCCCAGCGGATTCCAGTCGACGAGCTTGACGTTCTTTTCCTTCTTCAGGATCGGAATCAGGTCATGGGGCAGTTGCTCGAGCACATCGATCTCGCCGGCGATGATGGCGTTCACCTGCTGCTGCGTGTCGGGCATCTCGACGACTTCGACACGGTCGATCTTGACGACCTTGCCGCCGGCCAGGCCCGACGCCGGCTCGGAGCGCGGCTTGTACTTCGGGTTCTTGATGTAGACGTGCTTCTCGCCCGGCTTGGACTCCTTATCGACATAGATGAAGGGCCCGGAACCGATGTAGCTGGAGAACTGCTTGAACGGATCGGTGTCGGCGACGGCCTTGGGCATCATGAAGGGCACGTTCGAGCTGGGCTTGCCGAGCGAGTCGAGCACCAGGCCGTAGGGCTCCTTGAGCTGCATGGTGAAGGTCTTGGCGTTGACGACCTTGAACTCCTTGACGAAGTCCATGAGCTTCTGGGCCATCGTGTCGCGGGCGCCCCAGCGCTTGAGCGAGGCGACGCAGTCTTCCGCCGTGACGGGCTTGCCGTCGTGCCACTCCAGCCCGTCGCGCAGCGTGAAGGTCCACAGCGTCTTGTCGGGCGAGACCTCGTACTTGTCGACCATCTGCGGCTTGACGGCGTTGTTCTCGTCCATCGCGAACAGCGTGTCGTAGATCATGTAGCCGTGGTCGCGCGTGACATAGGCGGTGGTCCAGACCGGGTCGAGGATGGTCAGGTTGCCGTTCTTCACGTAGCGCAGGACCTTGCCCTGGGCCATCGCCGGCCCGGCGGCCGCCAGGATCGCGCCGGCGGCGATTGCCGCAAGCGAGCGTCTCATTACTTGTTTCATCAAAACCCCCTCGGTTTACTCCCCATGGAAGAGGGCGGCTCTCCGTCCGCCCTCATCGATGGGCGCGCGGGACCGAAGCCCCGCGCGCAGATCGCCTACTTCTTCGTCACGTTCCAGAAAACGGTGACCGGCGCCTCGATGTTGCCGTCCACGGTGTTGCGCAGCGCGAACGGCGAATACCATTGGCCGAGGTGGACGTGGGTCGGATACTCCGTCACGCGCACCTGCACGGCCTCGGCGATCGCCTTCTGCTTCACCGGGTCGGTTTCCTTGGCATAGTCGTCGCGCAGCTTCTGGATCGTCGCGTCGCAGGGCCAGCCGAACATCGCCTTGTCGCAGCCGGCGTTGAAGAAGCCGGCCATCACCGGGTTGAGCACGTCGGCCGCCACCCAGGAGGTGAGGAAGGCGCTCCAGCCGCCCTTGTCCAGCGGGTCCTTCTTGGCACGGCGGCTGACCAGGGTCTGCCAGTCCATCGACTGCATGTCGACCTTGAAGCCGCCCTTCTCCATCAGGTTCTTGGCGACGGGGGCGAGATTGGTCAGCACGGCGAGGTCGGTGGACTGCATCAACACCACCGGCGTGCCGTCATAGCCTGCCTCCTTCAGAAGCGCCTTCGACTTCTCGAAGTTGGAGCCGAGCTTGTCCTCCCAGCCCTTGAAGGTCTGCAGCGGCGTGCCGCAGATGAACATCGCCTTGCATTCCTTGTACCACTTCGGATCGCCGATCACGGCGTCGAGGAAGTCCTTCTGGTTGAGGGCATAGAGCACGGCCTGGCGAACCTTCGCGTTGTCGAAGGGCTTGTGCAGGACGTTGAAGCGGAACGTGTACTGGTTGCCGAGCGGGTTGGCATTGAACAGCTTGACGTTCTTGTCCTTGGCCAGCACCGGCAGAAGATCGTGCGGCGGCGATTCGATCATGTCGACTTCGCCGTTCAGCAGCGCATTGACGGCCGTCTGGTGGTCGCCCAGCACGCGCCACTCGACGCGGTCGACCTTCACCACCTTGCCGCCGGCCAGGCCCGAAGGCGCCTCGCTGCGCGGCTTGTACTTGGGATTCTTGATGTAGACCGTCTTTTCGCCGGGCTTCCATTCATCGCGCTTGAAGATGAACGGACCGGAACCGATCACGTCCTCGGCCTTGATCTGTACGCCCGGGTCGGTCGCCGCGACCCGCGCCGGCATCATGAACGGCACGTTCGAGGAAGGCTTGCCCAGCGACTGCAGGACGAGGCCGTACGGCTCCTTCAGGGTCATGGTGAAGGTCTTGGCGTCCACCGCCTTCATGTCGGCGACGCGGGCCAGCAGCGCCTGGCCCATCGAATCCTTGGCGCCCCAGCGCTTGATCGAGGCGATGCAGTCCTCGGAGGTGACCGGCTTGCCGTCGTGCCACTCGAGTCCGTCGCGCAGGGTGAAGGTGTAGGTGAGCTTGTCGCCCGAGACGTCGTACTTCTCGAGCATCTGGGGCTTCACCTCCAGCTTGTCGTCCATCGAGAACAACGTGTCCCAGACGAGATAGCCGTGATTCCGCACGATGTAGGCGGTGGTCCAGATCGGATCGAGGATCTTCAGATCCGAATGCATCACCACGTTGAGCGTCTGTGCGCCGGCCGGAGCTGCTCCCAGCAGTCCACCCAGACTTGCGGCCGCCAAAGCAGTGGCGACCGACTTCCTGATATCGAACATCGGCTACGTCTCCCTATTGTGCGGTCTGTCTCTGCAAGAATTGGGCCGCTGTCGAGAACAGTAGCAGCCAAATGCCCCCCTCTGACAAGCCGATTCAGGGAAGGCGGCGCCTTCTAGCGCGGCCGATTGAGCGCTTTGTCGAGCAATTCGAGCACGCCTTCCGATGCCGCGGTTGCGACAATATCGCCGAACCCCGCCCACGAGCCTCGGGCGGCGGCCAGCGGCACGGGATTGGATTGCTCGATGTCGCCCACGTTTTTGCCCGCCGGGTCCTTGAGCGTCCATATCACGACGAGTTTGCCGATCTTTTCGTCGATCGGCGTCAGGCTCACCGTGGCGACCACGCTGAAGGTTTCCTCGCCCGGCGCATCGACGATGACGAGCTTGCTCGAGCCAAGCGCACGGCGCATGCCGGAATAAAGCTGGCGATTGCCGTCAGAAGGGGCCCCGGTGATGGCGCCCACCATCACCTTGACCTGCGGCTCGGTCGAGGCGGCGACGGGCGTCGTGCCCGGTATGGCCGTGGTCGCCTCCGCCGGCTCGGGCGGCACGCTGACGCCGGCGGCGACCTGGCCGGGCGAACGCGGCAGGAAAGCGGGCGGCCGGCCGATCAGGGTCGCGATCCGCGGAGCGGCCTGCTGGGCGATGCGCGAGATCAGCTTGTCGCTGGCTTCGGCATAGTCCTCGCCGCGCGTGCGCGTGCGGCTGACGGCCGGCTCCTCCGTCGCCGGCTTGCCCTCGATGCGCCAGTCGATCTGGATCTCGATGCCGTCGCCCGCGTCGCGGGTGCTCATCACGCCGCCGACCTGCAGCGGCGCCTCGGCGGGCTGAACCGTAGCCACCACGCCGTAGGACTGCAGTTCGATGGCGAGCGCCGCCGCCAACCGGGAGCCCATCCCGCGCGGCATGTTCCGCGGGGCGCCGATAGCCAGTTCGATCTTGTCCAGCGGCGAGCGATAAGGTGCGGCATCGGCGCCGACCGCTTCGAACGGTCGTGACCCTGCGCTGCACGCCGCGACCACGACGCAGCAGAGAAGGCTCACAACATGACGCATGTCGCCACGAATCCGAGCAGGCAGCAGATCATCAGGAGGTAAAGATAGGGCACGTCAGTTCCCGAGGGCGATCGCCGACAGGCCCCGGCCGTAGTCGCGCACGCCCGAGAGCGTGTTGCGTCGGTAGCTGAAGAAATCCTCGGTGGCGGTCAGCGTATCGTGGCCGGTAGCGCTCGCGGCGACGCCCGCGCGCCCGATGCGGGCGCGAAGATAGCCGGCGAGATCGAAGAGGAAATGACCGGCACGCGGCGCGGCGCGGAAGAAGGCGGCGTTGCCGTCGTCCTGGGCCAGGAACAGCGCGGGGAATTCCGGACCGACCTCGTAGGAGTTTCCGCCGATGCAGGGGCCGATGGCGGCGTGCAGGTTCTCGCGCCGTGCGCCCAGCCTTTCCATGGCGGCGATCGTGGCTTCGACCACGCCGCCCAGCGCGCCCTTCCAGCCGGCATGGGCGGCGCCGACGACGCCGGCGCGGGCGTCGGCCAGCAGGACCGGCGCGCAATCGGCGGCGAGCACGCCCAGCACGACGCCGGGCCGATCGGTCACCAGCGCATCGGCCTTGGGGGCGCCGGGCGAGGTCCAGCGATTCCGGGCGACGGTCAGCACGTCGGTCGAGTGGATCTGATGGACGGTGAGCAGGTCGGTCTCGCCGAGCCCGAAGCGGGCGGCTACTCGGCGACGGTTCTCGCGCACGTTGTCCGGCGCATCGGCCGAGCCGTAGCCGCAGTTGAGCGACGAAAAGAGGCCGGCGCTGACGCCGCCGCGGCGGGTGAAGAATCGATGCTGCACGCCGTCGAGGCCGGCAAGCGCTGGTGCCTGAATCATGTCGCGTCCGAGGGGGTGTCCGAAAATCCGGCCGGCGGGGTGCTTCTGTCGTCGCCCACGGCCAGAACGCGGAAGAGGGTGCCCATTTGGTCGGGCGCGATCAAGCGCGCGAGTGCCGCGTCGAGGACGCGCACCTGCTCGGGCGTCGCCCCTCGCTTCAGGACGCGTGCGCGTTCGGATATTCCCAGGCGGCGCAGGAAATCGCCCTGGGGCACGGGCCCGAAGGCAGGCATTCCGGCGGCGGCGGCCAGCGCCGCGAAGTCGACATGCGCGCTCAAGTCGGTTTCGCCCGGCCGGTCGAGGATGCCGGCGCCGCGATGGCCGCGCACCGCCTGGAGCGAGCTGCCGAGGGAAGGCCGGTCGTGGCCATAGTCGATGATCAGCGCCCAGCCGCCGTCGCGGCGGAGGCGCGCGCCGAGGGCGGCGGCGAGCGCGCGGCCTGCTTCGGAAATTTCCGCCTCCGTGCCGACCGGCGCCTCGGGCAGGGCGGCGGCAAACGGCGAGAGGCCGGGCGCGAGCGCCAGCCGCAGCATGCCGTCGGGGGCGAGGCCGACCATGCGTTCGCGCCATCCGCCGGCCGTCCTGTGGAACTGGCGCACCGGCAGCGCATCGAAGAACTCGTTGGCGACCAGCAGCAGCGGTCCGGCGGGCACGTCGTCGAAGCGCTCGTGCCAGGTCGGCGCGAAGGCGGCCAGGGCGGCGCGCTGCGCGGCCCGCAGAGGTTCGCTGGTGTCGACGAGATGCAGGTCGAGTGCGGCATGGAAGCCCGGCACGCCGCGGGTTGCGCGCAGCGCGTCGGCCATCAGCGTGCCGCGGCCGGGCCCGAGTTCGACCAGCCGGACAGGCGAGGGACGTCCCATCGCCAGCCAGCGTTCGGCGAGCCACGCCCCCAGCAGTTCGCCGAACATCTGGGAGATCTCGGGCGCCGTGGTGAAGTCGCCCTGCGCGCCGAGCGGCCCAGCACCCAGAAGCGGGGCGCGGCGGTAGTAGCCGAGGCGCGGATGGCCCAGTGCCTCGGCCATGAAGTCGGCGATCGAAATCGGCCCGGTGAGCGCAATGCGGTGCGCGATCAGGCGCCCCAGTTCGCTGGTCACGGCCCCTCGATCACGGCAGCGCGGGCCGCCGGTATGCGCGGGCGATCAGCCAGCCGCCGAAGGCGAGCATGGGGACCGACAGCAGCATGCCCATGGTGAGCGGTCCCCACAGGTAGCCGAGATGGGCGTCGGGCTCGCGGAAGAGCTCGCCGGCGATGCGTGCCATGCCGTAGCCCGTGCAAAAGACGCCGGTCAGCAGCCCGGGACGGCGGCGGCCGTCGGTGAGCTTCCACACCGCGGCGACGGCGAGGAACAGCAGCACGCCCTCGAAGAAGGCCTGGTAGAGCTGACTGGGATGGCGCGGTAGCTGGCCGCCGCGCTGGAAGACCATGGCCCACGAAACGTCGCTCACGCGGCCCCACAGCTCGCCGTTGCTGAAGTTCGCC
>Ga0082335_1006080_pt1 | contig 15937 bp, 8 predicted proteins | sample Subgrocontami58m_FD_72375 | JGI IMG/M metagenome (GOLD analysis project Ga0082335, IMG submission 72375) | Subsurface groundwater microbial communities from S. Glens Falls, New York, USA - GMW37 contaminated, 5.8 m (SPADES assembly) (version 2) ... | reverse complement strand
ACACCCGCGGTCCCATCGCCCTGAAGATCCATTCCTTGCCCGCCAACGGCGATGCGGCGCAGGAGAAAAACCTGATCCGCTATCGCAACATCCGCATCCTCACGGCCGACCTCGCGCGCCACGCTCTCCCGATGGACCTTCCGGCGCGGGAGGCGGACCCGACGCAGAAAATCCTGCCACGCCCATAACGCCGCGGCCCGGATCGGCGGCACTCTTGCCGCCGCCCCTCGCCCCCGCCATCCATGTCCACCCCGCGCCTCATCGATCTTACCCTGCCGCTCGCGCCCGGCCAGCGCGGGGTCGCGATGGAGCCGAAACACACCGTCGCGCGCGACGGCTGGAACGCTGCGACGTGGCATCTCTACTCGCACACCGGGACGCACATGGACGCACAGTTCCATTTTGGCGCCGGGCCCGAGACGATCGACACGAAGCCGCTTTCGTTGTGCATGGGTCCGGCGTGGGTCGTGAATCTGACGCCCACCGCGCCGCGCACGCTGCTCACCGTCGCGCACCTCGGCGCGGTCGCGCAAACTTTTGTCGCCGGCGAGAGCCTGCTGCTCCGCACCGACTGGCACCGGCACGCCGCCGATCCCGCGATTTATCGCGATGGTCTCCCACGCATCTCCGCGGATCTCGCCGAATGGTGCGTCGCACATCGGGTGAAAATTCTCGGCGTCGAGCCGCCGTCCGTCGCCGACGTGAACAATCTGCCCGAAGTCACGCGCATCCACCACATCCTCCTCGGCGGCGGCGTGACCATCGTCGAGGGTCTCGCGTTCCTCGACCAGCTCACGCAATCGCGCGTGTTCTTCGCCGCGCTGCCGCTCAAGCTCGCCGGCGGCGACGGCGGTCCCGTGCGCGCGTTTGCCGTCGAGGGCGTTGATCCGTCCACCTTCACCACCGCGACCGCCAATGGATCGGCGGCACTCCTGCCGCCGCCTTGAATGCCAACCGTGAGACCGGCGGCAGGAGTGCCGCCGATCCGACCGGACCAACGACACGACCATGCGAGCAACTTCCACCGACGACCTGCGCTTCTTCGATCCGCGCGCCGGGTTCGAGCAGGGCAGGAATCGTCTGCCGCACTGGCACCAATCGGGCGTCGCCTGCTTCGTCACGTATCGCCTGGCCGATTCGATTCCGCAGGAACAACTGCGCGCCTGGACTGCAGAACGCCGCGATTGGCTGGCACGCAATCCACCGCCGCACTCGCCCGAACAGGAACGCGAGCATGACGAGCGATTCACCGCGAGGATCGACGCATGGCTCGACCAAGGGGCCGGTTCGTGCGCGCTCCGTGATGCCACAATCCGCGAGTCCGTGATTGGCCCGCTCCAGAACTTCGATGGAATGCGCTACGAACACCACGCGTGGGTCGTGATGCCCAATCATGTCCACGTGCTGTTTTCTCCCTTCGCCGGGCACACCATCGAATCACTCGTGCGCAGTTGGAAGGGAATCTCGGCGCGACGTGCGAACGCTCTTCACCACGGCTCCGGAGAGTTTTGGATGAGAGACTACTACGACCGCCTCATCCGCGACGCGGGCCACTTCTGGCGTTGTGCGCGCTACATCCGGCGCAATCCGGGAAAGGCGAAGCTCGGAGCCGGTTCCTACACGCTTTACGAAGCGCCATTCGTGAGAAACCACCTCGACGCCGAAGACCGCGCGCACGGGATCGGCGGCACTCCTGCCGCCGGGGTGAGCGCCCAGCAATCGCGGCGGCAGGAGTGCCGCCGATCCGTCTGAGGCTTCCGCTCCCATGCTGCCCCGCCGCGCACTCGTCGTCGTCGCCACCTTCCTGCTGGCGTTTTTGCTCTACGTCGACCGCGTGTGCATCTCGACGGCGAAGGAGCCCATCGTCGCCGAACTCGGCCTCACGGACGCGCAGTTCGGCTGGGCGCTGTCGGCGTTTGCTTTCGGCTACGCGCTCCTGCAAACGCCGTCGGGCATGGCCGCCGATCGGGTGGGTGCGCGCCGCATCCTTGCGGCCATCGTCACGATTTGGTCGGTGTTCACGGGGCTTACGGCGCTCGCGTGGAACTTCGTTTCGCTTGTCATTATCCGTTTTCTCTTCGGCGCGGGCGAGTCGGGCGCGTTCCCCGGGATGGCGCGGGCGGTCTTCTCCTGGATTCCCGTGCGCGAGCGCGGACTGGTGAAGGGCATCAACTTCTCGGCTTCGCGCCTCGGCGCCGCGATCACGATGCCGCTGCTGCCGCTCTTGATCGAGGCGCTCGGGTGGAAGCCCGCATTTGCCGTGCTGATGCTTGTGGGCCTCGTCTGGGCGGTCACGTGGTGGCTCTGGTTCCGCGACGAACCCGCCGACCATCCGCGCATCTCGCGCAAGGAGCTCGCCCTCATTATCAGCGGTCGGCAGGAGGCCGGAGCTGCAGCGGCGAACAGTCGGGCCGCGACGCTTCCGCTGGGCGTGATGCTGCGCAGCGCGCCGCTCTGGCTGATGATGGGGCAATATTTCGCGAGCAATTTCACGTTCTTCTTCTGTCTGACCTGGCTGTTCCCCTACGTGCAGAAGACTTACGGCCTCACCTACACGCAGGCCGGGTTCTACGCGATGATCCCGCTGCTCGCGGGGGCGGCGGGCAACCTCGTCTCGGGCTGGCTCGTCGATGCACTTTACCGCTCCGGCCGCGTAGCGATCTCGCGCCGCCTGCCGGCGATGGCGGGATTCGGCTTGGCGGCCTTCGGGCTCGTGATGGGCCTCGGACAGACGGAGGTGATGCCGGCAGTGGCCTGGCTCTCCGTCGCGATTTTCGGCGCCGACATGACGCTCAGCCCCTCGTGGTCCTACTGCATCGATCTCGGCGGGCCGCACGCGGGACAGGTTTCCGGCACGATGAACATGGCCGGCAATCTCGGTTCTGCGCTGGTCGCGCTGGCGTTCCCCTACCTTCGCCAGTGGACCGGCGGAGACGCGCCGTTCTTCCGCATCGCCGCGACGCTCAACGTCGCCGCCATCTTCCTGTGGCTCGGCGCACGGCCGCCACCGAACCCCGCCGCCGCACCATGAAAAAGCTCCGCGGTGTCTGTCTGGGTGCCGGCTATTTCTCCCGTTTCCAATACGAGGCCTGGGCCCGCATCCCTGAGATCGAGATCGTGGCGCTCGCCAACCGCGATCTCGCCAAGGCCCGCGCCGCCGCCGCGCAACACCGGATCCCCCGCGCCTACCCGTGGAGCGATCTGGCCGCGATGCTCGACGCGGAGAAACCCGACTTCGTCGACATCATCACGCCGCCCGAAACCCATCTCGAGGCGGTGCACCTCGCGGCCGGACGCGGCATCGCGATCATCTGCCAGAAGCCGCTCGCGCCGACGTGGGACGAATCCGTCGCCGTCGTCGAGACCGCGCGCCGCACCGGCGTGCGGTTCATGGTGCACGAAAATTTCCGCTGGCAACCGTGGTATCGCGAGATGCGCCGGCTGCTCGACGCCGGCACGCTCGGTGAACTTTTCTCCATCTCGATTCGCATGCGCATGGGCGACGGCTGGCAGGACGACGCCTACCTCGCGCGGCAGCCGTTTTTCCGCACGTACCCGCGATTGTTCTGCTACGAGACCGGCATCCATTTGCTCGACACGTTTCGCTTCCTCGGCGGCGAAATCACGTCTGTCCACGCGCGCCTGCAGAAGCGCAATGCCGCGATCGCCGGCGAGGACGCCGCCCAGATCGTCTGCGGATTCGCCACCGGCGCGACCGCAATCCTCGACGCGTCGCGCTACAACGAAGCCGACGCCGCCGACGCGCGCTACACGTTCGGCCTCGTTCGCCTCGACGGCAGCAAGGGCCACGTCGAGCTCGACCTCGACGGCAATCTCACGCTGAAGCTCCTCGGCCAGCCCTCGCGGCGGCTCGACTATCCACATACGCGCGAGGGTTTCGCCGGCGACTGCGTTTACGCGATTCAACGCCACTTCGTCGACCGCATGCTCGACGGCGCGCCGTTCGAGAGCACGGGCGAGGATTACCTCAAATCCACCGCGCTGATGGAGGCCTGTTACCGCTCGCACGCGACGGGCCAGGTGGTGTCGCCCCTTTTCCAAATCACATGAGACCAATCCGAGAAATTTCGCGCGTTCCGATTTCTGCCGCCGCACGCATTTTGGCCGTGATGGTCGCGCTGTCGGCGTCGGCATTAGCGGCGAGCTTGCAATTGGCAAACGACCCGGCAACCGGCGAGCCGGGCAAGTTTGCCGCGGAGGAGATTCGTCGTGAAGCGACGGCGCGTGGCCTGACGCTGGGCGATGACGCCACTGCGACGCACGTGCGGCTCACCGTTGAAAAGGAGGCCAATGCCGCCGCGCAGAGTTACCGCATCCGCGTGGGGAGCGAGGGCGGCCGCCGCATCATCACCGTGCGCGGCGCCGATCCGGCCGGTGCGATGTATGGCGGGCTGGACCTCGCCGAGGCGATTCGCATCGGCACGCTCGATTCGCTAAAGGATTCCGACCATCGGCCGCACCTCGCGCAGCGCGGAATCAAGTTCAACATCCCGCTCGATCTGCGCACGCCGAGCTACACGGACTGCTCCGACGCCGCGCAGGCGAACATCCCGGAGATGTGGGAGCGCGATTTCTGGACCGCGTTTCTCGATGCGATGGCGCGGCACCGCTACAACGTGCTCTCGCTTTGGAGCCTGCATCCCTTCCCCTCGCTGGTGAAAGTGCCGGAGTTTCCCGAGGTCGCGCTGAACGATGTCTGGCGCACGCGCGCGAAGCTCGACGACACCTTCAGCATGGCGGGCAACGACATGGTCCGCCCTGCCATGCTCGCCGATCACGAGGTGGTGAAGCGCATGACGATCGACGAGAAGATCGCGTTCTGGCGCTGGGTCATGCAGCAGGCCGCTGACCGCGGCATCCGGATCTATTTCTTCACGTGGAACGTCTTCACCTGGGGCGCGGCGGGAAAGCACGGCATCACGAACGATCTGGGCAACGCGATCACCAAGAAATATTTCCGCGCGAGCGTGCGCGAAATGGTCAGGACTTACCCGTTGCTCGCCGGCATGGGCATCACGGCGGGCGAAGGCATGCCGCAAGCAATGGATTCCAAAGCCAAGGAAGCCTGGCTCTGGGAGACCTACGGCGAAGGCGTGCGCGACGCCTTGAAGGGCGATCCCAAGCGCGAGTTCGGGATGATCCATCGCTTCCACTGGACGGCGCAAAGCGAGATCCTCGACGCCTTCAAGGATTACCCGGGGCGGTTCGAGTTCAGCTTCAAATACTCGGTGGCGCACATGTATTCGATCACGAAGCCGCCCTTCATCCAGCCGCTGCTGGAGAATCTCGCCCCCGGCCGGAAGACCTGGCTCACCGTGCGCAACGACGATATCTACACGTTCCGTTTCGGCGATCCGTCCTACGCCCGCGAATACATCCTGAACATGCCGCCGGCGGACAAGATGGCCGGCTTCTACATGGGGCCGGATGGCTACGTGTGGGGCCGCGACTTCCTCGAGCGCCATCCCGACGCCGGCCCGCGCCCGCTGGTGATGGAGAAGCAGTGGTACGCGTTCATGCTCTGGGGCCGCCTGGCCTACGATCCCGCGCTGCCGGATTCGCACTTCGAGCGGATCCTGGCGGCGCGCCACCCCAAGGCATCGTCATCCCATCTCTTCCGCGCGCTGCAAAGTGCGTCCCAGGTCATGCCGCTGATCACGCGCTTCTTTTGGGGCGACATCGATCTCAAGTGGTTTCCCGAGGCCTGCCTGAGCCATCCGAAGAGCAAGGGCTTCTACACCGTGCGCCATTTCATGGAAGGCATCTCCATGCCGGGCTCGGGCGTGCTGTGCATCCGAGACTGGCGCGCACGCCTGGCTGCGCGCAAGCCGGTGGAGCAGACCACACCGCTCGAGATCGCCGCCGCCCTCGACGGCTCGGCCGCAGAAACCATGGCCGCCTTGGCCGAACTCCGCGAGACGGCGAAGCAGGACTCCGAGCTGCGGAAAACGGTCAACGACTGCGAGGCACTGGCCTCGTTGGGCCGCTACTACGCCGCGAAGATTCGCGGCGCGTGCGCGTTGGCGCTGTTCGACGCGAACGGCGACAAGTTCGAACACGCCGCGGCGTTGCGTCACCTCGGCGAGGCCTTGGCCCACTGGAAGCGATACGCCGCCGTGCGCGACGCGCACTACGTTCCCGCGCTCTACAATCGCCTGGGTTACGTCGACATCACCGCCTTGACCGAAAAAGTCGCCGCCGATCTCGACCTCGCCCGCGCGTGGAAGCCCGGCGCGCTCAAGGACGACGGCAAACGCGGCGGCACCGAAAAAGGATTCCGCAAGTAAAACCTACCCCGGCCCCAAATTTCTCCACCCCAATGAATGCCCCAAAGCTCCTCTCCTCGGTTCTGCGCGCGACCTTCGCCGCCGCGCTCGCGGTGTTCGCCGCGGCTGTTACCTCCGCCCAGTCCGTCGCCACCGGCACCGTCGAGGGCCGCGTGCTCAATCTGCGCAACGGCGAGTATCTCGAGCGTGCTCGCGTCACGGTCGAGGGGACCGGCCTGGAAACGTTTACCGACGCCAGCGGGCAATACCGACTCACTAACGTCCCCGCCGGCCCCGCGCGGGTGCGGGTGTTTTTCACAGGGCTTGATGTGCAGACGGAATCGGTGGTCGTCACCGCCGGCGTCACGGCGCAGCGCGACTTCAACCTCGAGGCCGGCGGGCGCCGGACCGGCACCGGGCCGGCGGGCGATGTCGTGAAACTCGGCGAGTTCGTTGTCGCCACGTCGAAGGAGATGGACGGCGCCGCGATCGCGATCAACGAGCAGCGCTTCGCCGCGAGCATCAAGAACGTCGTCTCCGCCGACGAGTTCGGCGCGATCACCGACGGCAATGTGGGCGAGTTTTTCAAATATCTTCCGGGCATGAACATCAACGTTGCCGGCGGCGAAGCGCGCCAGTTCACGATCAACGGCGTCCCCAACGGCAACGTGCCGATCTCCGTCGGCGGCTTCGACCTTGCTGGTGCTTCCGGCTCGACCACGGCGCGCAACGTCCTGCTCGATCAGATTTCGCTCAACAACGTCTCGCGGATCGAGGTGCTCCATACGCCCACGCCCGAGTCGCCCGGCATGGCGCTCGCCGGCTCGGTCAACATGGTTCCGCGCAGCGCGTTCGAGCGTTCGAAGCCCGTCTTCAACTACAGCGCCTACCTGCTCATGCGGGACAATCACCGGGAGTTCCCCTTCAAGAAGACGCCGGGCCCGCTGAACAAAAATGCCGCCAAGACCTATCCCGGCTGGGAGATGTCCTACGTCGTGCCCGTGAACAAGCGCTTCGGCTTCACGCTGTCCGCCGGCAACAGCACGCAATACACTCCGCTCGATGCCATGCAGACCTCGTGGCGCGGCGTGGGCGCCGCCACGAGCGCGCCCACGATCGTCAACGGCGTGGTCACCAATCCCGGCAATTTTCCCGACACCACGCCCGACCGGCCCTACCTCACCGACTACTCCGTGCGCGACGGCGGCAAGATCAGCCGCCGCTCCTCCGCCGGCGCGACGATGGACTTCAAGCTCACGCGCAACGACACGGTGTCGTTCGCGTTTCAATATGCGTTTTCCGACAAGCGGCGCAGCAACCGCACCCTGCACTTCCAAATCAACCAGGTGCTCCCCGGCGATTTCACCCCGACTTCCACCCGCAGCGCACCCGGCCAGGCCGAGATCCGCATGGAAAACGATGCCGACGGGAAAGTCGGCACCACGTGGATGCCCACGCTGGTCTGGCGGCACGACGGTCCGGTGTGGAAATCCGAGGTCGGCGCCGGCTACTCGCATTCGACGAATGTCTTCAGCGATATCGACAAGGGATTCTTCACCACCCCCCTCGCCCGGCGCACGGGCGTGACCGTGGCGTTCGACGATATTTTTTATCTGCGTCCGCGCCGCATCACCGTGACCGCTCCCAACGGCACACCGGTCGATCCGGGCGTGCTCGACAACTACTCGCTCGCCACCGGCAGCAGCAACCAGCGCCCGTCCTCCGATCTGAAGCGCAGCGCCTACGCGAATCTCCGCCGCGATTTCGTGGTGCGCGGCGTGCCCGTCGCCCTCAAGGCTGGACTCGACGTCCGTCAGCAGGTCCGTGACCTCCGGCGCAGTGCGCCCTCGTTCACGTTTGTCGGGGCCGACCGACGCGCCACCACCACGCCCGCCGATCCGCTCGGCAGCGACGACCGGGCCGGCGCGGCCCTGGACGTCTTCAACTCGCAGAACACCGCGCCCTTCGGCTTCGGCCGGATTCAGTGGCTCGACAACACCCGCTTCTATGGCCTCTACAAGTCGAACCCGGAGTATTTCACGGTCGATCCCAACACCCGGTATCGCAACGAGGTCACCGGATCGCAGCGCGCCGCTGAGGTGATTTCGTCCGGCTACTTCCGCGGCGACGCGGCGTTTTTCGACCGGCGGCTGAAGCTCGTCGGCGGCGTGCGCGCCGAGCAGACCAATGTCTCGGGCGAGGGCCCGCTCACCGATCCGACGCGCGCCTTCCAGCGCGACGCCAGCGGCCGCATCCTGCGCAACGCCGCCGGCGCCCCACTCCTCATTGTGCCGACCAACGCCGGCCTGCCCTACTCGCAGCTCACGTTCATCGCTCGCGGCCAGCGCGCCGAGAAGGAATACCTGCGGCTCTTTCCGAGTCTGAACGCGAGCTACCACCTGCGTGAAAATCTGATTCTCCGCTCCGCGTTCTACACCTCGGTGGGCCGGCCCAACTTCAACCAATACGCCGGCGCCCTCACGCTGCCCGACACCGAAAACGTGCCCAACGCCAGCAACGCCAACAGCCGGATCGGCGTGAACAACGCCGCCATCAAGGCGTGGAGCGCAAACACGACCAAGGTGCGACTCGAGTATTATTTCGAGCGCGTCGGCAATTTCTCGGTCGGGGCCTTCCGCCGCGATTTCGAGAATTTCTTCGGCAACGTCACCTTCCCCGCGACACCCGAGTTCCTCGCGCTCTACGATCTCGATCCGGCCACCTACGGCGCCTACCCGGTGGCCACGCAGCACAATGTCCAGACCACCGTGCGGATGACCGGCCTCGACTTCGAATACAAGCAGGCGCTCACCTTCCTCCCGCACTGGGCGCGCGGCGTGCAGGTCTTCGCCAACGCGAGCGTCCTCCGCACGCAGGGCGATGGCGCGGCGGAGTTCAACGGCTTCACTCCGCAAACCTACAACTGGGGCGTGAGTCTCTCTCGTCCGAAATTCACCCTCCGCGGCAATTGGAACTACCGCGGCCGCCAGCGCGGCGCCGCCGTCACCGGCCGCAGCATCGAGGCCGGCACGTATAACTGGAATGCCAAGCAGCTCTACGTGGACCTCCAGGCCGACTACACCTTCACCCGGAAGCTGGCCCTGTTCGCGGCCATCCGGAATTTCGGCGATTCCGCCCCGACCGACAACAAGATCTTCGGCCCCGCCACGCCGAGCCACGCGCGCTTCCGCAGCCGCGAGGAAGTCGGCGCGCTGATCACCTTCGGCGTGAAAGGCACCCTTTGACGCCCGGCATCGTTTCTCCCCGTTCGCCAGCAAGGCCCAACTTAAACGCGATCACCTTCCTCCGGATTGCTTTCAGATCTGAGCAAGGCTCCCGCAAATGAGATTTTCTCCAAACCATAAACCCCAGCCCCGACCTGAACTATGATACCCGAACCTCGCTCCCTTCTCGCCGCCTTCGCCAGCTGCCTGGCGGCAACGGCTGCCGTGGTGGCGCAAACCACCCTTGCCCCAACGCCCGCGCCCTCGAAGGACGAGGCCGTCCTGTTGTCGCCCTTCGAAGTCGTGTCCGAAAAGGACAGTGGCTACCGGGCGAACGGCACCCTTGCCGGCACACGTCTGCGGACGGACCTGAAGGACGTCGCCGCGTCCGTCTCGGTCGTCACCAAGGATTTCATGAATGACGTCGGCGCCACCAACTTCGCCGAGCTCCTCGTCTATACGACCGGCACGGAGGTCTCTGGCCTCGGCGGCAACATGTCGAGTTTCGACGTGAGCGCCGGCGGCGTGGACCCGGAACAGGTTAACCGCCAGCCCGCCTCAGTCGTCCGCATCCGGGCCATCGGCTCGGGCACGACCGGCTCCGATCAGGCGCGAGATTTTTTCACCACCGAGATTCCGTCGGACGGCTACAACATCGACCGGGTCGAAATCAATCGTGGCCCCAACGCCATGCTGTTTGGACTGGGTTCGCCCTCCGGGATCGTCAACGCCTCGCTCATCAAGGCCAATCCGCAAAGAAATGCGTCTTCGGCTGAGTTCAGATACGGTCGCTTCGGCACCCTGCGCGGCTCGCTGGACCACAATCAGGTGCTGCTCAAGAACCGGCTCGCCCTGCGCTTCGCCACGCTCTCGGGCGATCAGAAGTTCATGCAGAAGCCGGCCTTTGACCGGAACGAGCGCTACTACGGCACCGCCACCTACAAGCCGTTTGCCGCCACCACCCTCAAGGTCAGCGTGGAGCACGGGAATCGCGTCAGCAACAAACCCGAGAACTGGCTCCCGAACAGCCTGGTCGGCAATTGGATTGCCATGGGGAAGCCCGCCTATGATCCCACGACGGGGCGCCTGTCGTTCATCGGCACGCCGCCATCCGTCTTGCTGCCCAACGGCACGTTGAACCCATTTTTCCCGGGCTCGGTCGCCACGATCAACGGAGTCCCGAATACCTGGAATGGCGGGCGCAACGGCACCCTAACCAGCACGTTGACCGACGCCATCTACGTCGTGAACGAAAACCCCAACGTCCGTTCCCTCGGTATCACCGGCCACAAGGAACGGGGTGTCATCGGCTTCGAATTCAACAATGGACGGCTGCATCCCAATTTCATCACGACTCCCAATGCCGCGGATCCTCTGGTGAGCGACGCCATGGTGGGCATTGGCAGTGCGCAGGATTTTATCCGCCGCCTGAAGACGGGCCTGACGAGCGCGCCCACCGCCGCCAATTGGACCCCCACCAACATGACCTACAACTTCTGGAAGACGCCGCGCTACGTCGATTCCGCCGTCTACGACTACTTCACCCAGTTGATCGAAGGCCCCAACAAGCAGGAGCGCTCGCGGTGGAAGACCTATAACGCCACGATCGAACAACGGCTCGGTCGGAATGCGGGCGTGGAGTTCGCCGCCGACTGGCAGTATATGGACGCGGCGTTCAACAACCCGAGCAACTACATCATCAACGTCGACATCAACACCAAGCTGCTCGACGGCACGACGAATCCGAATTTCGGCCGCCCGTTTACCAACGGCGTCGGTTGGGCCCAGTCCGAGACGCGCGACCGCAAGGGCGCCCGGGCCACCGCTTACTACGATCTGGATCTTCGGCCTCACGCCCGGGGCTGGTTGAGCAAGGTGCTCGGTCGGCATGTCTTCACCGGCAATATCAGCTCGGCGGACTATTTCATCCAATCCTTCGGCGGTCGCCCGCTCTACAGCGGCACCGACTACCTCGATTCGGAACAGGCGAGCAATGCCGGCACGACGGCCACGGTGAACCGCGCCTTCTCGGCCGACAAGCGCGCGGTCTGGCAGTTCAACTACATGGGGCCCTCCTTGGTCGGCACGGTGGACGGACGGAACGCCGGCATTCAGAACACGCGCGTGAACGCCAGCGCGCACGGCTCCGATTCCATCCTCACCCGCTACTATCAATCGCCGGTGATAGGTTCGCAGAGCCCGGCGCAGTGGCAGGACAAGGCGTTCAACACGTATCGCAATGCCAGCGACTGGGACTTCCAGGACGGCAACGGCCAATACACCCTCAGCCGCCGGAGCAGCAAATCGCTCTCCAAGGTGATCATCGCCAACAGCCGTCTGTTGGACGACAATCTGATCACCACGCTCGGCTGGCGCAGCGACGACTTCAAGGCCTACGATGCCGGCGCGCCCAATCGTGATTTGAACAGCAATGTTGCGCTGACCGATTATCGGAATTGGCCCCTCGTGCAGGCGGTCCACACGACCGTCAACACCTTCAACTACGGGATTGTCGGGCACGTCCCGCGATCGTTCCTCGAAAAAATCCGCGTCGTCTCCGACGCTTCGCTGACCTACAACAAGTCCGACAACAGCTCGCCGACGAGCCCGCGGACCGGCCTCGATGGCAAGGTGATTGCGGCGCCGACGGGCCAGACCAAGGAGTTCGGCGGCCGCCTGGCCTTGTTCAAGGGCAAGCTCGAGCTGCGCGTCATCAATTTCGAGACCACGGCCGCCAACTCGACCAACAGCAATCTGCGCAACCCGCAGAACGCCATCCAGCGCCAGGTCAACACCACCTACCTGAACATCGCCAACGGCAGCGCCAATCGCATCTACACGGATCCGCAGCCCTACAACACCGGCCTGCCCAACACCCCGGGCGCGGCGGAGGCCCTGAAGGCGTGGAACGACTTTTTCGCCGCCCCGTTCGGAAAACAGTTCCTCGATACCTTCCTCTACAAAAACGTCGGCACGACGGCGCAGACGAAGGACGACCGGGTGGACACGGTGGTCTCGACGTCCGATGTCGTCGCCAAAGGTTGGGACTACGAATTGATCTACAACCCGACCAAGCATTGGCGGATTGCCGCCAACGCGTCGCAATCGGTCGCGATCCGCAACAACACCGGCGCGGCGCTCAACGAATTCGGCGACAAAATCATGGAACTCATGCGGGGACCGGCCGGCAATATTCCCAACGGCACCAACTCGACGTCCGCGCTCCGCGATCAATTCGCGCAGCAGGTCGTCGACATCAAAAAGGAACTCGCACTGGACGGCAGTCCTTCCCCGGAGGCGCGCAAGTGGCGCTTCAATCTCGTCTCCAACTACACCATTCCCGAAGGCCGGCTGAAAGACGTGAAATTCGGCGGGGCCATTCGCTGGCAGGATAAGGTCGCGATCGGCTACCCGGTCATCAATGCGCCCTCGGGCGTCGTGACCTTCAATCCCATCAACGATGTGAAGAACCCCTACTACGGCCCCACTGAAACCAACTACGATGCGTGGATCGGCTATTCGCGCCGGCTCCGGCACGACATCAGGTGGTCGATGCAGCTCAACGTGCGCAATCTCGGGGTGAACCGGAAACTCATTCCCGTCGCTTCGCAGCCCGACGGTTCCATCGCCGTCAACCGTATCGCTGAACCGATGACATGGACCCTCAGCAACAAGTTCGAATTCTAAGCGCGTCCTCCGGCTGAGTTATCCCGGGCTGCCCGCAGCCCGCCAGTAGTGCCGGCCAGTCCGGGAATTCTTGTTTCAAGCATGAATACAATGATAACACTTCGGTCGTGCGGACAGATCGGCCTGGCAGTGCTGGCCATGGCGCTGGCCGGGCGGGCCGCTGCCGCAGTCGAATTCATGCGCGACGGCGGTCCCGTTGAATTTGGCGCGGCGGATCTCGAGGCGGCGTTGCGCGGGCGCGTGCCGGAAACGCGCATCGTGCTGACGGTCGCCGGAGCCGGCGCGCCGGAGAGTTTCCGCGTGCGGGTGCGTGGCGAGGGCGCGGCGCACGAGATCCGGATCGAGGGCGCGGATGCAGCCGGGGCCATGTATGGCGCGATGGAGGTGGCCGAGACGATCCGCCTCGGTGGTCCGGCGGTCGTCCAAGACATGGCAAGAACGCCGCACGTCCGCGTGCGCGGCATGAAGTTCAACGCTCCGCTCGACGCGCGGACGCCAAGTTATTCGGACCCGTCCGACGCGGCCCAGAAGAACATCGCCACGATGTGGGACGCGTCGTTCTGGCGGGAGCTGATCGACCGGTTGGCGCGGGATCGCTATAATCTGATCACGCTCTGGAGCCTGCATCCGTTTCCTTCGCTCGTGAAGGTGCCGGAGTATCCGGATGTCGCGCTGGCGGATGTCCGTCGCTCGACGGTGACATGGAAGGAGCACTACCCGCTGCAGGCGATGGACCTCGACGCGCCGGAAATTCTCGGACGCACCGAGACGCTCCGTCGGATGACCATCGACGACAAGATCGCGTTCTGGCGCGAGGTGCTGCGCTACGGCAAATCGCGCAATGTGCACTTCGTGGTCGTGACGTGGAACGTCTTCACCAACGGCATCGATCCCGCGCGCGGGCTTCCGCCGGATTGGAAAAGCGACAAGACGGCGGACTACTTCCAGCGCAGCGTCGCCGCGTTGTTGCGAACCTATCCCGACCTGGCGGGCGTGGGTGTCACCGCCGGCGAGAACATGGTGGGCGCGACCGCACCCGAGAAGGAGGCGTGGCTGGCCCGCACCTACGGTCAGGGCGTGCTCGACGTGCTGGCGGAACAGCCGGAGCGGCGCGTGCTGTTCGTGCACCGGCAGCATGAGGCGGGAGCGGCGGAGATCGCGCGGCACTTCGGGCCGCTGCTGGATCACCCGCGCGTGGATTTCATCTACAGTTTCAAGTACGCCGAGGCGCACGCGCTCGCGGTCACGCGTCCACGCTTTCACGAGAAGTTCCTCCCGGATCTCGGCGGCCGGGAGACAATGTGGACGTTACGCAACGACGACGTGTATCACTTCCGCTGGCACGCGCCGGACTTCGTGCGCGACTTCGCCCGCGGGCTGCCCGTCGGACCGACCCGTGGCTTCTACTACGGCTCGGATGGGTACGTGTGGGGACGGGATTTCCTGGACGCCAATCGGCCCGACGACGCGCCGCGTCCGCTCGAGCTGGAAAAGCACGCCTGGCACTGGCGGCTGTGGGGCCGGCTCGGCTACGACCCGGAGTTGGGCAACGACCGGCTGACGGCGCTCCTGCAGGAGAGATTCCCCCAGGCGGATGCGCGCGTGCTCCTGACGGCGTGGCAGGACGCGTCGCTCGTGCCGACGACCGTGACGGCGTTTCACTGGGGCGCGCTGGACTTCCAGTGGTATGTGGAGGGGTGCTGGAGCCGGCCGGAGCAGGCGCAGACGCCGACGGGATTTCACGACGTGCACCGCTTCATCACGCTGCGGCCGCACCCGGCGTCGGGCATGGTTTCGATTCCGGATTTCGTGCGCGATCCGCGCAAGGCGGGCACGACACCGCCGCAGGTTGCAGCGCGGCTCGACGAGCTTGCCGCCGGGGCGCTGGCCGGCGCCGACCGGCTGCAAGGCGCCGCGGGCTCCGACGCGGAGTTGCGCGCCACGCTGGAGGACATTCGCGCGCTGGCGTATTTGGGCAGGTATTACGCGCATAAGATCCGCGCCGCGCTCGCCCTCGCTCAGCAACAGTCGTCCCACGATCCGGCGCGTCAGAAACTCCTGGCGAATGAGCTCAATCGCGCGGCTCAGGCCTGGCGGCTCTACGGCGCGACGGCGCTGACCCAGTATCGAAATCCGCTCTGGACGAACCGCGTGGGGCACGTGGATTGGCGCAAGGCCTTTTCCAGTGTGCTCTACGACCTCACGATCGTCGGCGCGAACGTCGCGGTCCCTGCTATCGCGCCGACGCCCGGCGGCACGATTCTCGAGGCCGAAGACGCGGTGGCCGGCGACCCGCAACAGCCGGTGCGCACCGAAGCCGCCGGCTTCACCGGCCGTGGCTACCTCGAGTTCTCCCACACGCTCGACCCGCGGCGGGTGGTGTGGAACTTCGACGCTCCGGCGGACGGCAAGTATGGCCTGGAATTTCGCTACGCAATCCGACGCGGGCTGGTCACCGAGTCTGATCTGACCGTGAACGGCACCGCCATGCCGCTGATGCTGTGGCCCACGGGCGGTGCGACGTCCTGGGCGTGGGACCGCAAGATCGTGACGCTCCGCCGCGGCGCGAATCGGATCGAGCTGCGACCCGGCGCGGTCGTGAATCTTGACCACCTCAACGTGCTCCAGTGGGGACCGTGATTAGCCCGGAAATTTCACACTCCGAATGAATCGACGACCCAGGCTGTCCGACGGATCGGCGGCACTCTTGCCGCCGCCTGCGAGCGAACGGCGACAGGA
>Ga0082335_1006079_pt1 | contig 15938 bp, 17 predicted proteins | sample Subgrocontami58m_FD_72375 | JGI IMG/M metagenome (GOLD analysis project Ga0082335, IMG submission 72375) | Subsurface groundwater microbial communities from S. Glens Falls, New York, USA - GMW37 contaminated, 5.8 m (SPADES assembly) (version 2) ... | reverse complement strand
TGGCAGTTTCCCTCCATTCCGCTCTTGATAGTGTAAGGGATGCCTTAGTACCCATTAATCGGCGTTATCCTTTAAACGAATTGATGAACGCTTGTAGCGAGTATATTGAACTAACAAATAGGCGTATAACCTTTGAGGTAGCTTTAATAGCTGGAGAAGTGAACCAAGACTGTGCCGAAGCACTTGGGAAACTTTTACAAGGCTATTTGGCTCATGTAAATCTTATACCGGTGAATCCTGTGGCAGAAACCAAAATGGGCAGGCCAAAAACCGAAGAGTTATATGAATTTGCCAGAACTTTGGAGAGTTACGCTATACCTGTTTCAATTAGAGAGGAACGGGGCACGGATATTAATGCAGCCTGTGGTCAACTCCGTGGTCAATGGAAGGTGGATAAGGATGAGTCTTTTAGCCCGCTTTGAGGAGGTAGCTGAACTTTTTTTTACGGGGCCGTTTAAGAAAACAGCAACCCGTCTTCAACCAGTGGAAATTGCTAAAGAACTTGTAAAGGAGATGTTGCGCCATAAACAGGTTAGTATTTCCCAGGTTTATGTGCCTAACGTCTACAGGGTATATCTTCATTCCAAAGATTGGGTGCCTTTAGCGAGTTTTGGGGAGACCTTTTTGATTGAATTGTCCAAGTATTTACATCAAGAGGGAGAACGCAACAGTTATACTTTTTTAGGCAAACCATCCATTGAACTGCATGCAGATGATACTGTAAACCTGCGGGAGATGTTTGTTGAAGTCGCTTTTGATGATTCTGTAGATATAGATTGGAGAGAAGAGGAAGGTAATACTCGTGAAAAGGAATTAGAGCACGAAAAAACAACTATTTTCCAAGATGTAGTCAAGACAAACTTCCCAAAGGAGGGTATTACTAGCAGGAATTTAAGATATATTCTCGAAATTATTCAGGGACCGGATATTGGCAAGCTATTTCCTCTTGATGCTGAGAACATTTACATCGGGCGTCATGCCCAGTGTGAACTTGTACTAACCGATCTTGAAGCGTCTCGTCGACACCTCAAAATGACTCAGTGTGAACAGGGTTGGTTATTGGATGATTTAGGTAGTACCAATGGTACGATGGTGAATGGTCAAAGAGTTTCACGTCAATTGATTTTGCCGGGAGACAGGATTCAAATAGGTCAGAGTATCTTGGCTATTAAGCGAGTGTAGGGGGTGCCTATGCAAATCCTTTTAGTGATAGGACGATTTATATTCCTAGGACTGATTTATCTCTTGCTTTTTCGCTTTTTAACTGCACTTCTAGCCGATTTGAGGGGAAGAGGTATTATGGTTCGTCCGGGTCAGGAATTTGGACGATTAGAAGTTCTCACTGGTGCAGATTTGTTACCTAAAGGGCGAGTTTTACGCATTGATGGTAAAGGATTGCGAATTGGACGTGGTAATCATAACGACATTGCGTTACCTGATCATTTTGCATCGATTGAACATGCAGCCTTTAGGCAACATAAAGGAGTAACGATGCTTGAGGATCTAGGAAGCACTAATGGAACATGGGTTAATGGTGAACGTATTCATTCTCCTGTACAACTTGTGATAGGTGACTATGTGAAAATTGGAAGTATTACTTTCCAATACTCGAGGTGGCAAAATGAGAGTTCTAAGTTTCAGTGAGACTGGACAAGTACGCAAAAACAATGAGGATGCTTTTCTCGTTCTTTCAAGCTACGGTTTGTTTGCTGTAGCTGATGGCATGGGGGGGCACCAAGCTGGTGAAGTCGCATCGGGTATTGCGATGAGCGAATTGGAAAAGCTGGCCCCTGAACTTGATGAGATTACGAATGATAAGCTGGAAGCTTGGTTGAGAGAGGTGATAGCTCATGCTAATCAAGTGATCTACGAAACATCAGCACTGCACCCGGAGAATCAGGGCATGGGTACAACCTTAACTCTGCTTGTGCTACGCCGGACCCAAGGTTTTGTGGCTCACATTGGTGATAGTAGGGCTTATTTGTGGCGAGATGAGGAATTGGTAAGGTTAACAGTTGACCATTCTTTGACTGAAGAGTTGGTGCGTATGGGTGAGATCACTGTTGAGGAAGCGGAGAATCATCCTCAAAGACATGTGTTAATGCGGGCCTTAGGTACTTCTAAGCAGATTAAAATTGATTATCAGATGTGTGATTTGAGACCAGGTGACGTCTTCCTTCTATGTACTGATGGGTTTTCAAATCTTATAAGTGATGACGAACTTATTGAAAAATTTAGGCAGCCGGAGGAATCTTGGGAAGCACACTTCGAAGGTTTAAAGAGACTAATCCTTGAACGGGGAGCCCCAGATAATTTTACAGCCTTGTGCTGTATTATGGAGTAATGACATGAGAAGTCGTCTGATAACAAGGGTTTTGATAATTGGCCTTTTATGGATAGGACTTATATTAATGAAGGTAGATGGTAAAATAAATTCGGAACTTCTTTGGCAAGGGATTATTTTTTCCTTGATCTTGATGATGGGGAGGAGTCAATCGTCTTCTATGTTAAAAAATGCCAGCATTGTACCGGCACTGAAGAAGACGAAAGGCGGTTACAGTTTTTCTGTCTTCCGGATGCCATGCTCTAACACTAAACCGCACAAAAATATTAATAATTTTTTTCTTGTGAACTTTCCAAAGATTATATATGTTGCACCATCAGATGTTATAACATTAATACTAATTCGTAATAAATTTATCACAAACAAAAGAGGTTCAAAATGAAAAAACTACTTTATTCCGCATTTATGGTTTTATTTGCATTACTTTCTATAAATGCACAAACAAAATGGACAACTGATAAGGCACATTCAAAAGTTCAGTTCACAGTAACTCACCTTATTATATCTGAGGTTACCGGACAGTTTAAATCCTTTGACATAAACGTTCAATCTTCCAAGGATGATTTTTCAGATGCAAAAATTGATTTTTCCGCTGATATAGCAAGTATCAATACCGATAATGAGAAAAGAGATACTCATTTAAAATCAGATGATTTTTTTAATGCAGAAAAGTTTCCTAAAATGACTTTTAAAGGAAAATCACTGAAGAAAATCGACGAGAAAAATTATAAGCTCGTTGGAGATCTTACAATCCGTGACGTAACAAAAGAAGTTACACTTGATGTTGTTTATAACGGAACAGTACAAGCATGGGGACAAACAAAAGCGGGTTTCAAAATTAAAGGTGAGATTAATAGATTTGATTATAATCTAAAATGGAATACCTTAATAGAAGCCGGAGGTGCGGTAGTTGGCAAAACAGTTTATATAACAATTGATCTTCAATTACAGAAATCATAATGAAGCTTGAACAAGAAATAAAGCAATCTAAATTTAGAAACGAATATCATAAGTTAGCCGTTAATGTACTTTACACTAACGGCTGGCTTATGAATTTATATTCAACTCTTTTTTCAAAATATGATATAACAAGTAATCAATACAACATTCTTCGAATACTTCGCGGGCAGTATCCTAATCCTGCTACTGTAAATTTGTTAAAAGAAAGAATGCTTGATAAAATGTCAGATGCATCACGGCTTGTTGAACGGTTACGGATAAAAGGATTTGTTAAACGAGAATTGTCACCTAATGATCGCCGGTGTGTTGATGTAATTATCACTGAAAAAGGCATGAAACTTCTAGCCGAGATTGATAAGCTAAACGACAAACATGATTCATTCCTTAAGAACTTATCTGAAAGCGAAGCTAAAAAATTAAATAACTTGTTGGATAAACTCCGCAATTGAGTAATGACTTTTATTTTATAAAACTAGCCCTCTAAATGAGGGCTTTTTTGTGAACTGGAATTCATTCAACATTTTCAGCACATCTATTTTTTAAAATCGAGCATGATTGTCTTGGTTCTAAATTTGAACTGTTTTATTTTTGGTGCGGAATAAATCATACTATTAAAATTATAGGACGAAACATGAAAAAAGAATTATTCAAATCACTTGTTCTGTTTATTCTCTTCGTTTTCATTTTACCAATTAGTGCTCAAACTAACTTAGATACAGTTAAAGCACAAAAATTTGATACTGGTAAAATGTGGACATTCGAAGATTATCCGCATGATTATATCAAATCTACATACGGTTTTAATGCATCTGAAGATTGGTTAAAAAAAGTAAGATTATCTGCACTCATATTCGGTGGCGGATGTTCTGCTTCATTTGTATCGGAGGATGGTTTGATTATGACCAACCATCATTGTGTAGATGGAATTCTTGGATCAGTTCAAAAGGAAGGTGAAAATATTCCTAAGAACGGATTTTTTGCACCGACTTTAGCGGATGAAAGAAAAATCCCGAATCTTACCGTCCGCCAGCTTGTTTTAACAGAAGATGTTACTGCTCCTGTCCTCGAAGCAATGAATTCCGGAAAAACAGATGCAGAAAAAATTGAAAAGAGAGCTGCAAAGATCAAAGAACTTGAGACAACTTACGGTCAAGAATCAGGATTGAGCTGTAGAGTAACATCTCTCTATAACGGTGCAAAATTTTCTTTGTACGGTTTTAAAAGTTATAATGATATTCGTCTTGCTTATTCGAACGAAAGAGTTGTCGGTTTATATGGCGGCGATCCGGATAATTTTACTTATCCACGCTATGATGCAGATTTTGCTTTCGTGCGAGCATACGATGAAGCCGGTAAACCGATGAAAACAGAAAACTTTTTTAAATTCAGCCAGAACGGTGCTATTGATAACGAACTTCTTTTTGTTGTTGGAAATCCAGGTTCTACACAAAGATTAAAAACAGTTGCTCAGCTTGAATATTATAAAGATGTAACTTATCGAAATAGCGTCTTTGTGCTCAATCGCCTTTTTTCAATTTATGATGAACTGATTGCTGAAGAACCTGCAAAAGCAGACGAATACAGAGGACAGCAATTTTTTATTGGTAACAGCGCTAAAGTTTCTACAGGAGTTCTATCAGGATTAAATGATCCCATATTTATGGCCCGCAAGAAAGACTTTGAGAAAAAACTAAAAAACGCTGTAATGGCTAAACCTGAGTTGAAAGAAAAATATGGTCATCTTTGGGATGGAATTGTTCAGACAAGAAGCGAAGCAAAAAAGTTTGCATTTGAAAATGCAGCGTATGCTATTTCACCACGCACTTCGTCTTCTTATCTTGCTACAGCACGTAAGCTCATTACATTAGCTGCAGAGCTTAAAAAAGTTGAAGCAGATAGAGGAACAGATTACAAAGCTGATAAACTCGAAGCGACAATCAACGGTTTATTTCCGGCTCAAGTAAATATACGTTTGGATTACAAACTTACAAAATTGATGGCCGATTACATGATTATGAACATTGGGAAGGATCATCAGTTGGTAAAAAAAATGTTTAACGGTTTGGGCGGAAATGCTGCAGCAGACTATGCTTTGAAAAATTCTTCTGTCACGTCAAAAGAAAACATTATTGAACTCGCGAAGAAAGATCCGGAGGCAATTTTAAACTCTAACGATCCTTTCATTTATTATGTGGTTAATACTCAAGAAAAAGTAAAAGAATTTGCTGCTAAAACAAAAGAGATCCAGACTACCGAGCAAGCATTGGAAAGCCAGCTTGGACAAGTTCTATTTGCCGTTTTCGGAACATCAATTCCGCCGGACGCAACATTTACACTTCGTATTAGTGATGGTGTAATGAAAAGTTATAATTATAACGGAACAATCGCTCCAACTATTACGACTTTTTATGGAATGTACGACAGATATTATTCTCATAAAAAACAATATCCGTGGGATCTTCCTGAAAGATGGACTAAACCTGCACCGGAATTTAATTATAGTGTTCCTTATAATTTCATCAGCACAAATGATATTATAGGCGGTAATTCGGGAAGTGCTATTATTAATACTAAAGCTGAAGTTGTAGGCGCGGTATTCGATGGAAACATGGAAAGCTTGGCGGGCAATTTTATTTATACAACTGAAGCTAATAGAACCGTTTCGGTAGCTTCACAAGGAATTCTTGAAATTCTGAAAAACATAACAAACGCAAAAAGGATTGCCGAAGAATTGAAACTTGGAAAACTTTCCGACTAATTATTGAAGAATTAACTTTCTAAAAATGCCCTTTTAACGAAGGGCATTTTTTTAACATAATTTAACTATTCCACTCTGCTACTTAATTGGTTCTGAAAACACTTCATCTTATTTTTGGTTGTGTGTTCATCTTTATATAAATAACTCAGGTGTTACTATGAAAAAATCATTATCTCTTCAAAAATTATCAATTGTTTCTTTACTATTTGTTTTTGTCTTTGCGTTTCAATTAAGCGCACAAGTTATTAATCCAGATACAGTTAAATCTCAAAAACTCGATACCGGAAAGATGTGGACGTTCGAGTTTCCTCCATTCGATTATTTAGAAAAAACTTACGGTTTTAAGGCAACACAAGAATGGTTTGATGACGTTCGTTTATCAGCGCTTCGTATTCCGGGATGTACGGCATCTTTTATTTCGGAAGATGGTCTGATAATGACAAATAATCACTGCGCTCGCGGTATTAGACGTCAAATTCAAAAAGAAGGGGAAGACCTTGCAGTAACTGCTTTTTACGCTCCAACTCTAGCCGATGAAAGAAAAATTCCGAATTATGTAGTTGAACAATTAGTCTTTCTAAAAGATGTAACTCCTGAAGTAACAGCAGCAATAATAGCAGGCAAAGATGAAAACGAAAAAATTTCTTTAAGAGATGCTAAAATTGCAGAACTGGAAAAGAAATATACTGAAGAAACAAAATTGGCCCGTTGTCAGATAGTATCATATTATAACGGAAGTTTATTCTTCGTTCAAGGTTTCAAAACTTATACTGATGTACGGTTAGTTTTCGAACCTGAAGAAGCAATAGCTTACTTTGGCGGCGACCCGGATAATTTCACTTATCCAAGATATAATTTTGATTGTACATTCATGAGAGTTTATGATGAAGTCGGAAAACCTCTCAAATCAAATAATTATTTTAAATGGAGTACAAACGGTGCAGCTCCTGGTGAATTGGTTTTTACAGTTGGAAATCCGGGTTCTACTAACAGATTGAGAACAGTTGCTCAATTAGAATATTTGCGCGACATTCAATATAGAAACAGTGCTTACTTATCGGATAATATTTACAATCGTTTGGAACAACTTAAATCCGTGAATCCGAAAAATGCAGATGAATATGAAAGAGCGCGTTTAGCATTCAGCAACGGATGGAAGAGCACAGTTAATACTTATAAAGCATTAAATGATCCTTACCTATTAGCACGTAAAAAAGATTTTGAAAAGAAACTTCAGAAAGTAGTTTTCAATGATCCGGAATTAAATAAACAATACGGACATGTTTGGAAAACCATAGAAACCACCCGTAATGAACTTAGAAAAATTGAACCTAAGTTAGCTGCTTATTCTGTTAACCCTCAATATTTTTCGCGTTACTTCCAGATTGCAAATTCTCTTGTTGCTTACGCAAAGTATCAAATGCTTCCTGAAGAAAAGAAGAAAGAATTAGAAGCCCAAAGACAAAGAGCAGGTGGATTTGGCGGCGGTCAGAGAGGCGGCGGAAATCAACAACCGGGATTTAGAGATAACTTATATCCTGATAATTTCGACAGCATTCTTGAAGAAGCTAAACTCGAGATCAATATTGATTATATAACAATGAATCTTGGCAAGAACGATGCAGCAGTTGTAAAAATATTCGGATCTAAAGCCGGAAAAGATGTTGCAAAGAGTTTGATTGCTAAATCACTTTTCAAAGATAAAGCTGCAGTACAAGAACTTTTCAAGAAAACTCCGGAAGAAATCTTAGCGCTCGATGATCCGTTCGTACAATTCTATGCCAGGAACTACGATCAGCTTGAATCTTTGAGAACTCAACAAAAAGAAATTATGGATACTGAAAATGTAGCATTCGGATTGCTCGGACAAATTCTTTATAAGACATACGGTACATCCATTACTCCCGATGCTAACAGAACTTTGAGATTGAGCGATGGACTGATGAAAGGTTATGAATACAATGGAACAACAGCGCCGATTAAATCTACTTTCTTCGGAATGTATGATAGATTTTACGGTTTCGAAGGAAAATATCCGTTCAACTTACCGGATAGATGGAAAAATATTCCTAAAGATCTTGATCTATCAACACCGATCAATTTTGTTGCAACAAATGATATCGTTGGCGGTAACTCCGGAAGTGCTGTGATCAACAAAAACGCAGAAGTAATTGGTCTTGCATTTGACGGCAACATCGAAAGTTTGCAAGGTAACTTTATTTATTTGCCGACGTTCAATAGAACAGTAGCTGTTGATTCGAAAGGGATGTATGAAGCAATTAAGAATGTTTACAAATTTGACCGTCTTGCAGATGAATTAAAAGAAGGGAAAATGAAGTAACTCTATTCATTTGTCTGTTTATTCCGATGAAGAAAAAAACAAGTGTTGCAGAAAGTTGAAAGAAGAAAAGTTTCTTTAAGGAAAGAAAATAAAAATTAAATTTTGTTATGCAGCTAACTTTTTACAGAACGCTGATTGCCGGCAGCCGAAAGCTTCCTCTCGTATGCAAAATCTACAATCATCTTCAAAGTTTTCTTGTAAGAATATCCAGCATGTTTTGCAGAACGCATAAATCCAGCATCTTCCTGCAGATCCGGATTTGGATTTACTTCCAGCACATAAAGTTTGTTATCTTCTTTTGAAAGACGCATATCAATACGGGCATAATCACGGCATCCTACAATACGAAAACATTGCAGCGCCATACTTTCAGCCTCGGCGCGTGTTTTATCCGGTAATTGTGCCGGGCAGATCGGAATTGTTTTATGGAATGCTTCATGCTTAGGGTCCCACTTAGCCTGGAAACTTACTATCGGATGTAAATTCTCCGGCATGTTTGAAAAATCAATTTCACTAATTGGAAGAACTTTAGGATCTTTATCACCAAAAACTGCAGCATTTAATTCTCTGCCAAGTATAAATTCTTCAACTAGAGCAGGTTGATTGAAAGAATTAAAAACATATTCAACTCGTTTCTTAAGTGTATCTACATTATATACAATTGCATTGTCATCAATTCCAACACTTGCATCTTCCAATGCCGGTTTAACAATAAGAGGATAACGCAAACCTAAGCGGAATGAACGCTCCATATTTTTGATAATTTTATATCGCGGGGTACGGATACTGAGTGAACTTAATATTCTTTTAGTGAGCGTTTTATTTTGGCAAGTTCCAAGCGCCATAGGAGGTGCACCAGTGTATGCTATTCCCAACAGTTCTAAAATTCCAGTAAAACTCGTTTCTAATCTTGGCTGATCTTTGAAAAGCTCTACTAAGTTAAAAACGACATCCGGTTTATTTTTTTCATATTCTTTAATGAAAAGCTGGAGATTATCCATAATATTAAGCGTATAAGCTTCATAACCTGCTTTAGTAAGGGATTTAGCCATATACTCATACTCGGAAATAGGGTTATTCTCATTTATTCCGAATACGGGTTTGAAATCCAAATCTTTTGAACGAACCTTCTTAGTTTGATAAATCTCGGGATTTACCTCGTTGAACACTACAGCGACTTTCATTCCGTCCTATTTTTTTTTGCAAACTAAACAAAAATGTTTTGCATATCAAAAGTTTTGTTATTTTTGCCCCACATATGATAAGGAAGGATTTAGTAAAATGAGTTTTTATCCGCAGCCCAACAAATATCAATGCGGACCATTTGCGTTGAAATATGCTCTTGTTATGTTAGGCGTTTTCAAAGATGAAGTTCAGATTGGAGTTATTGCCGGCAGTACATGGTGGGCAGGAACTGATGAGTTTGGTCTTGCACGTGCCGCTAGAAGATTCAACTGCAGAATGAAACATTTTCAATCCAGCAATCCCGATGATGCACGCCGTATGTTGAACCAGCACTTAAAGAAAGGTTATCCGTGTATACTAAGTGTAAAAAATTGGGAACATTGGTGTACGGTTGTAAGTTATCAAAAAGGAAAGTTCGTTGTTATAGACAGCGAATTAGATAAAGTTGTTTCGGTCCAAACTACAACAAAACTTTTAAGAAGATGGAAATATGTAGAAGAAGGTACGGGAATAATTAGTTATGACGGCTACGCATTGATTCCGAAATTTAAAGCAATAACACATGCGCAATTCACACCCGAAAAAGCCAAGCTTCTTATGTACGATAAGAATGAAGATATAGCAAACAAATGGGATCAATACACGAACGACTTAATAAATATTTGTAAACCGCGGACCAAACTCAGTCAGAACATCATTTCGTTTTCGGAATTCTTGCGGCGCAATGAACAGAACTTGATTAAACGTGTTGCTAACTGGCACGGTGAACCGACATATTCCGAACTCAAAAAAATATTATCCAACATGAAGTTTATTGCAGATGTTTATGATTTTATCATTCCAGAAGATGAAGAGAAACGTGCGGTGATTGATATTTCATCACTTCTAATGATGTACAGCTGCGGCAAGTATGGAATGAATCCGATTTACTGATATGTCATTCTGAATCCCGACTTGTCGGGATGAAGAATCTCTAACTCTATTGCTTTGAGATCCTTCGTCGTTCGGTAAATGCCGAACTCCTCAGAATGACGATTAACATTTATTATGGAGTAAAGAATGTCAGCTGGTCGTCACCCAAAAATTTTACAAAGAGAAAAAACGGCATTACTTGTAATAGATATTCAAGAGAGAATCTTGCCGGTAATACATGAGCATGAGCGCGTTGTTGAAAATGCATTGAAGCTCATCAACGGTTTCAAGATTATGGATGTGCCGATTTACTTTACCGAGCAATATCCGAAAGGATTAGGTCCAACCGAACCGCGAATTAAATCAGCGCTGGAAGAGAGAGGTGCAATCCATAAAATGTCGTTCAGTTGTTTTGGCGCAGGCAATTTGTTTGAAGAGTTGAAAAGTAAAAATATTCAGCAAGTTGTTGTTTGCGGAATTGAATCTCATGTTTGTGTAATGCAAACAACACTTGATCTGCTGGCAAACGATTTCCAGGTTCATGTAGCAGCTGATGCGGTTTCTTCCCGCCGAAAATTTGATTATGAGATCGCTCTCGAAAGAATGAGATCGAACGGAGCCGAAATCTCATTAACGGAATCTATTTTATTTGAAATGTTAAATGTTTGCGGGACGGATGAGTTTAAGGCGATATCAAAATTAGTTAAGTGATCGTTTCAAAGATTTTTTAGGGTATTCGAACAAAATAATTTTACCGCAGTTTCTCTCAACTTCACTCCATGAATTTACTTTTAATTCTATCCCAACAACAGCACAAGTCGGAAACTCCGGTAGAAACTTATTACCAAGAAGGTTTGCAATGTTTGATAACCCGGGATTATGTCCGAAGATCATTACAGTATTATTCTCGTCTTTTATTTCCCGGATAGTTGTTATTAAATTACGCATTGCCGCTTCATAAATTCTTTCATCACTTATAATTTTATTTCTATTGTAATTGAATTCATCGGCAAAGATTTCTGCAGTAGATAAAGCCCGGACAGCAGGACTGGAAATAATCAAATCCGGGATAATATTTTTTCCTTTAATCAATTTAGCCATCAAGGGAGAGTCTTTTAATCCGCGATCGTTCAATGATCTCTGAAAGTCAGATTGGCTTGGATCATCCCAGCTTGATTTAGCATGACGGATAAGATAAAGTGTTTTTGTAATTGGCATATATAGGGCTGAATGAAAAGTTAATCAGTATTATTAGTGATTCGTTGAAGTTGTTCATTAAGCAGACGAAGGTTTTCGTTTTTTTGATCATTGAAATTTCTTTTTGCATAATCCGTATGGAAATTTTGATCTTTTACAAAATCAATTGTCTTTACTAGCCAATCGCGCTCACTAAGTTTATGTCCCAGATAATTTTCATACTCAACTCTATATTTATCATTCCGGTTAAAGAATGTTTCTTTGCCAAGATGAAAAAGGTCGGCATCGCATAATATTTCTTCAAATTTATTTTTTGGTCTTTGGGAGACCTTACTTGCAAGAATAGCTCCAATAATTATTTCAATCTTGTTTGAAGGAAATTGTAATTCAGTTAAAAATTTACGTGCATATTCAACGCTTACTTCCTCATGTCCATCTTGTTTTTCAATATATCCTACATCATGGAACCATGCTGCGATCTGGATCATTTCAAGCTCATCTTCAGAAAGTTTTTCTCCAATCCCAATTTCGATGGCTGATTGAACAACTTCGTTTGTATGATTTACATCGTGATAGAAATTTTCGACAGGAGTTCTTGTAGTAAAAATTGACAAAACATAAGTCCGGGTACTGTTCAAACATGATTTTTGCATTAGTCCGCTTTCGATGAATATTTTCTTACAAGCAATTTAAGAAAATATAAATAAGTGTAGAATAAAATTGTTGGCTGATTCTTCTTCGTGTGATATAAAATAATTTATCTATCTCATAAACATGAATTCAAAATTGGCACTTTTGTTATCTTTGCTTATACTGTTACTGTAGGTTTTCTATAACGGTAAGAAATAGGAACAACATGAGTTCACACAACAAGTCGCAATACGTCGAAAAAGATAATTCTTATTACGATCTAGTCCGTGAAGAGATTTTAGATTTAATTCCCGGTTCTACAAAACATCTTTTAGATGTAGGATGCGGAATGGGAACGATTTCTTCAATGGCAAAAAAGAAATTTAATATTGATGAAGTAATCGGAATTGAAAAATTTGAAAATGCTGCAAGTATAGCATCAACAAAATTGGATAAAGTAATTTGCGGCGATATAGAAACGCTTCAATTAGAATATAATAACAATTATTTCGATTGTATTCTTTGTGCTGATGTTTTCGAACACTTGATTAATCCGGAAAATGTTATTAGAAAATTACATAATCTATTAAGTGATAACGGAGTAATGATAACAAGTCTTCCAAATATCCGCCACATTGTTCCGTTGCTTAAAATTATATTTGACAGGTTAGAACATGAAGAATCCGGTGTTTTAGATAAAACTCATCTTCATTTTTACACTCTTCACACAATGAAAAAAATGTTTACGGAAACCGGATTTGAAATTCAAAGAATTGAGAATAACAGAAGCATCAGCTTAAAATTTAAAATAGCAAATATTATTACTTTCGGTTTATTCAAACCGTTCTCGATTTACCAATACATTTTTGTTCTAAGAAAAAAATGATTTTCTTTTAATGATTGCACTCAACTTCTTGTTGATGTGAAGCGTTGGGGCAAGCAAACTTAGGACTGATGAAAGGAATTCCTAAATTCAATCCGCGTAGAATAAAAAGTAAAGCAAGAATAACAGTCAAAGCCGGAATTAGTTTGTTGATACGTTGACGAATATTTAGATTAATAATTTTTCCAAGAATAGATGCCGCAAACATTATGGGGAAAGTGCCAAACCCGAAAAGAGCCATGTACGCTGCGCCGTGCAGCCAATCTGCTGTAGAAGCAGCGCCGGCAATTCCGATATAAACAAACCCGCACGGAAGTAATCCGTTGAGTAAACCAATTATAAGTAGGGAAGAAATTGATCTTTTCGAGATTAATATTGCAAACCTCGAGACAATAAATGTTTTTATTCTTTTGTAGAAAGTTGTATCAAAGATTTTTGCTTTCCACTTCCTTGGAAGAAGAACATAGATTAAAATTATTGATCCCAACAGAATGGAAAGATCCTGCTGCAAGCCAAAGAGAATTAACCTGCTGCCGAATAAACCAAACAACGCGCCCATCAAAGAATAAGTTATAACTCTGCCGAAATTATAAAGAGCCCGCCCGATCATAATTTGAAATTGTGTTCCACCTAAAACGGGAAGCGCAACAGCTATCGGTCCGCACATCCCGACGCAATGTACACTGCCAAGTAATCCAACAATAAATCCTGTCCAGATTTCCATTAGTTTATCATCACAATTTTTTGATCCAAATATGAATTGCCTTTTCCATTCCAGTCAACTTTTATTCTCCACAATCCTCTTATAAGGTTTCTAATCGGAATGGATTGAACTGAAGACGTATCGGCTGCTATATCTATTGTAAAGTCTCTCGAATCATCCGATGGACGATAAAAATAAATCTTTCCATTAAGTTCAGTTGATTTGAATATTTTTGGAAAGCTAAGAATTATTGAATTTGGTTCTACAGTAATATCGAGCTGTTCGGGGAGCTCTTTAGTTCTCTTCATCTTATCGATTTCATCTTGATACTTGATTCCTTTTGTGTAGTAATCTTTCGATTCCAGACTTACATCTTGATTCATAAAAATCACGACCATGATCAGCGTTCCGATCATGAATAAAATATAAACAGCAGCTATTCCAAATCCCCAGTTTAATTTTAATTTCATCAGTTAACCTTTCCTAAGAACGAAGTTTGAATAACATCTAAAACTTTTCCGTTGGATTTAACAGCGATCTTTAACGGGGTTTTTAAAAATTTGATTTCTAATTTCGGCAGTATTACAAAAAATTTTGCTTCAGTTACTCCTTGCGGTTCAACAATTAGATCTTTTCCGATCAGTTTTATTTCTGCGGACGTGATATTTTCAATCTCAAGATTTGCCGGTAGAATATTGAATGATTTGTTCACGATCTTGACGTCATAAATATTACTGATCTTTCCATCAGGTTGTTCTTGAAACAACATTCCAGGCGTTCGAAGAATACTCAACTCAACTTCCGAACGGCTGATCAATAAGAATAAAATTAAAACAGTTAGAACAAAAAGAACAACTGTATATCCAATAGCGCGCGGAGTAAATATTTTTTGTCTTCCCATTTCAATACCATTCTTCGAAGCATAACGGATTAATCCTTTTGGACGTTTAACTTTTACCATCACATCGTCGCATGCATCAATACATGCAGTACAATTAACACATTCGAGTTGAGTCCCGTTTCTGATATCAATACCGGTAGGGCAGACATCAATACAAAGACCGCAATCAATGCAGTCACCTAAATCATTAACGTCATCTTTTTTTATCTTTCCTCTCGGTTCGCCCCGTTTGTAATCGTAATGAATTACGATTGAATTTTGATCGAGCATAACACCTTGCAGTCTTCCATAAGGACAAACTAAAGTGCAAGCTTGTTCTCTGAAGTAAGCGAAGACAAAATAAAATAATCCGGAAAAGATAAGTATGGCTATAAAAGTTGCAAAATGTTCCGATGGAGTATCTTTAATGTATTGATAAAGTTTGTCAACCCCAACTATATAAGAGAGAAAAGTATTTGCGATAAGAAATGAAATGGTAAAAAAAATTATTTGTTTAATAGTTTTTTTGAAAAATTTTTCTACGCTCATTGATGCAGATTTAAGTGCACGCTGTCTGTTTGCATCGCCTTCGATAAAGTATTCAATCTTTCTAAAAACCATTTCCATAAAAATAGTTTGGGGGCATATCCACCCGCAGAATAGTCTTCCGTAAACAACGGTGAACAGAAATATGGAAACAATAAAGGCGATCATGGTAAGCGCAAACAAATGAAGATCATGAGGTCCGAACGGAATACCGAAAATTATGAAATGTCTTTCAAGTACATTGAAAATTATGAAAGGATGACCATTGATTTTTATAAACGGCGCACCAAATAGAAATGCAAGAAGAAAAAAAGTTAATATCGTTCGCGCTGTGTAAAATTTACCCGATGGTTTTTTAGGATAGATCCATTTCCGTTTTCCTTCTTGTGTTACTGTTGCAAGTGAGTCGCGGAATGATTCTTCTTGGAATTGTGTATTCATCATTTAATTGTGAGACGCCACCTGCCTGCCGCACATAGGCGTCAACTTAATTTCGCATTATGATTTTATTTTTTTTCTATAAGCATTTATTCTAAAATAGATTAGAAAAATTTCCATAGCTCTTATTCATCCCGCCTAAGCGGGATGTTTGTTGTGTG
>Ga0082335_1006078_pt1 | contig 15942 bp, 15 predicted proteins | sample Subgrocontami58m_FD_72375 | JGI IMG/M metagenome (GOLD analysis project Ga0082335, IMG submission 72375) | Subsurface groundwater microbial communities from S. Glens Falls, New York, USA - GMW37 contaminated, 5.8 m (SPADES assembly) (version 2) ... | reverse complement strand
CCCCCGGCGCGCAGCACTTCGGCGCGCGGGGCGGCGAGCGCGTCCGGCCTGGTCGCGGCCGCGGCGTGCGGGGCATTGGGATCGCCGAGGAGGTTGCGGCGCACGCCGTGGCCGAGGCGGAGGAAGCCGAAGAGGAGGGGAGTGTACAGGCCGGGTGCGGGGTTCTGGAGCGACTCGCGGAAGCGGTCCGTGTATCCCGGGATCTTGAAGGGGCGATCGACGAAGAGGCGCCAGGTCGGGGTGCGGTGGGGTCCGCCGCCGAACAGGTCCATGTCAGCGAGGTCGAAGCGCGCGGTCTCCTCGGTGAGGCCGGCCTTGGCGAGGACCTCGTCGAAGGGGCCGGGATCGGCGGCCGCGACCGCGGCGGCGCAGAGGAGGACCAGGGCGCCGAGGGTCGGGAGGAGCGCGGACGCCGTCGCGCGCCGGCCACACGACCGCAGATCGGGAAGCGGAGCGGACGGTCGGGCGGAGCGAGCGGGGCGCGAGGGGTGGGCGGGGCCAGGGGGGCGGGCGGAGCCACCGGGGCGAGGGGTGCGGACGGAGCGGAACGGGCAGGCGCGGCGGTTGGCACAGGCGGGGTTCATGGGAGTTCCTCGAAGGGGGCGGGAGCATGATACGGGCCGCCGGAGCGGGCGCAAAGCTCCGCGAATGGGTTTCGCTCGCGTGAAGTGGGAGCGTTGTCGCGTTCGGAGGGTCGGGCGGAGTGCTACACTGGTCCCGCATGGAGACTAGCCCGGAGAATCCCAGGACGGGCGATCCGGCTGGCGAAGACTTGGGTTCGACCGGACACGAGGTCAGCGCTCCATGCGGGAAGCAGCATGCTTCGGGTCATGACGTTCAATGTGCTGTTCGGCGGCGGCGATCGCTTTCCGGCGATCGAGCGGTTGCTGGCGGCGAGCCGGCCCGACCTGCTGGTGCTTCAGGAGTGCCTGGGGTGGGAGGCGGGGGATCGGCTGGCGCGAGCGGCCGCGGCGATCGGGGTGCCGTGCGACGATGCGCATGCCGTTCTCGGACGGGCGCGGCCGCGCGGGAGCGGCGCCCGTTATCATGTGGCCGTGTTCAGCCGTCGGCCGCTCGGGGGCGTGCGCACGCATGCCGACCCGCGGGTGCTCGGGCACTGCGTGGTGCAGTTCGAGATCGCGACCGGAGTCGGCAAGCTCACGGGCCTCGGGACGCACTTCGACTCGCACGGCGAGGACCCTCGGTTGGCGGAGGTGCGGTTCGTGAGTTCGTTGGCGGCGGCCGGGGACTTCGCCGGCGGGCTTTGGTTCCTGGCGGGAGACCTGAACGCGCTGTCGTCCGCGGATCCGTACCCGCCGGACTTCGCCGCGAAGCTGCGGCAGGCGGGGACGGACAAGTACGGCCATCCCCCGCGCTTCGATGCGATCCGCGGGCTGGAAGCCGGCGGCTGGGTGGACACGCTGCGCCGGCGCCCGCGGCGGCCGGAGTGGGTGACGGCTCCGCGCGACCGGGGTGGGGTGCGGATCGACTATCGCACGGATTTCGTGTTCTGCTCGCCGCGGTTGGCGGATCGGCTGGTCGGGGCGGAGGTCGTGGATGCTGCGGGTGCCTCGGACCACCATGCGGTGGTGGCGGATTTCGACGTGTAGGAGGCCGGGGTCACGGTCTCCGGGCGGCCCTGGTGCACATCCCCGCCGGGATCATGAGCCCCCCGGTGTTGGCCTTGCCGGCCGGGCGAAGCACCGCGGCCGCGGCCGCCGGACCCCGTCCTCCGCCGCCGCCCGCCTGACCGCCCTCGGCACCCTGGCCGCCGCCGCGCCCGCCGCGGCCGGGAGGTGCGAAGCGCGGCTATCGCCAGGCCCAGCGGGACCATCCATGCCCAGGCGAGCACCCGCGCCCACCGTCCGAGTTTCCGGTCCATCGCTCTCGAGCTCCTGACTGATGACCCGTCAGCGGTCTCCCGTAGTCGGTGATGCTACCGCCAACCGATCCGCGGTCAAAGACTCCCGCGCCCATGACACCGAGGGATCGCCAGGATGGACGGGTACTCCGCGAACCGTGCAGCCGTTCGGGAATCCGGCTAGGATGTCCGTTGTGCGAGTGGCGCCCATCGGTCTCCGGCAGAGGCGAAGTCGTGCACATTCCCGACGGGATCATGAGCCCCCCGGTGTTGGCCGTGCTGGCGGGGGTGTCCGCCGCCGGGCTGGGATACGCCGTGCGCCGGGCGAATCGCGAGCTCGACGAAGCCACGGTTCCCCTCCTGGGCACGATGGCCGCGTTCGTCTTCGCCGCTCAGATGGTCAACTTCCCGATCGCGGCCGGCACCAGCGCGCACTTCGTCGGCAGCGCGCTGGTCGGGATCACGCTCGGTCCCTGGGCGGGGCTGGTGGTCATGGCCGCGGTGTTGCTGATCCAGTGCTTCCTGTTCCAGGACGGGGGCCTGACGGCGCTCGGGGCCAACTTCTTCAACATGGGGATTCTCGGGGTAGGCCTGGCGTGGGGGGTGCACCGCCTCGCCACTGCCTGGCTGGGGCCGCGCGCGCACATCCCGGCGGCCTTCTTCGCCGCCTGGCTGGCCTCGGTGGTCCCGGCGATCGCCTGCGCGGTGGAGCTCGGGATCTCCGGAGTGTTCCCGATCGTGCCCGCCGCGACCGCCATGGGCGGACTGCATGCGGTGTGCGGGATCGCCGAGGCGTTCGTCACCGTCGTGGCGCTGGACTTCCTCCGGAAAGTGCGACCGGGTGCGGTGTACGCCGCGGCCGCGACTTCCCCCGCCCCGCGGGCCGTGCCGTGCGCCGATCCACAATCGCGTCCAGGCCCGTCTCCCGCGGAATCGTCAGGGAACGCCCCATGACCCCGCGCCGAACATGGTTGTTGGGACTCGGCCTCGCCGCCTTGATCGTGGCGGCGCTGGCTCCGTTCGCCTCGGAGCACCCGGACACCCTGGAGCGCACGCTTGCGACTCATGGCACGGGCGCAGAGCCGCCGCCCGCGACCGGCCCGGCGCCGATGCCCGACTACCGGGTGCCCGCCCTCGGCGCGGGCGGTTGGTCGACGGTGGTCGCGGGATGCGTCGGGCTCGGCGCCGTGGTGCTGCTCGTGCGGCTGCTGGTACGACCGCGGCGCGCGGCGAACCCGAGCGAGCCGCGCCGGCCGTGACGCCGGGGCTGGACGCCGGCGTTCGCCTTTGCCGGGCCGCCGGCGGCGACCGGCGACGCGCAGGCCGCGGATCACGGCACCCTGGGTGCGGTTCGTGACCCACCGGCTGCGGCGCTCGATCGCGATCCGGGATCAGCGCTCCACGCTCGCGGTCTTCTTCGGCGGCTCGGCGACCTGGGTCCGCTGCCGCAGATCGAGACTCGACTCGATCGCGCGCACTTTCGCGCGGTAGCCGGCGGCGTCCCGATCCTCGACGAGCATGGCCACGTCCATGAGGTAGTCGAACGCGGCGTCGAGCAGGCGCTTCACCTGCTCCGGTGCGAGCGCGTCGCGCATGGCGGCGAGCAGGTCCCATTCGGCCCCCTCGTGAAAGCCCGCGAACTCGCGCGCGATGGTCCCGTCGGGTCCGGCGACGACGACCCGCGGATTCGCGGCCCAGGTCGCCGCGGTGCGGCGTTCGGCGCTCCAGGCCGCGGTGTCAACCAGGATGAGCCGATAGACGCGCGGGACCATGAGGCGCGCGCACACTGCGGGGTCGTTGATGAACCGGCAGACGTGCACCTTGACGAAGTCGCGCAGCCCGAAGCGGGCGGAGAGCAGCGACGTGGCGGGGTGCGGGGCCGGCCCTTCGGCCTCGCCCGCGGCCGGCGTCGCGCAGGCTTCGAACACCACGAGCGCCGGTCCGGAATCGCCCCGCAGGATCGCGGCCACCGTCTCCGCGCATGACGCCGCTGCCGGCAGATCCTCCGGAAGCGCGTGGCGCTCGAATCTGACCTCGAGCAACCGCGCGGCCTCTTCGCTCAGCGGCGGCCCGCCCGCCTCGGCCAGACCGGCCCACGAAATCGCCGCCCATCCGATCGCCGCCGCATACGCCTGGTGCTTGATCGCGCTCATCTTCGCCTCCTGCTGACCTCGATCCATCGATAACACGGCAGGAAGGACGACGGGCGGGGGCGGGCGTTATCCGGCGTCTGCCCGGATTGTGACGAAGCCACTTGCCTGCGTTTGCAGCCGGCCCGGGGCCGACCGGCGCGCAAGCCTCGATGGCGCGCGCCCGACGGGGAAGGGCAGAGCCTCGTCGCCGCGGCCCTGCCTGCGCCTCCGTCGCTCACGCCCCCCCGCGTTGCGCCAGCACCCGGGCGCACACTTTGGCCAGGCGCTCGAAATACGCTGTCGCCTCGCCGGACAGGCTCGGCAGCACCTGGTGGATCTGGGCCGCGCATTGCTCCAGCAGCAGCCAGCGCTCTTCGTCCATTGCCCCCGAGGTCGCAAACCAGTCCGACATGCAAGCGTTGGCGTCCGCGTCCAGCACCAGCAGGTCGATCTCCTCGACCTCCTGCCCTTCGCAATCGCGCGGCATGCGGGTTCTCTTGTGGCTTGCCCACTCCTGCTGGAGATCGGCTCCGATCGTCATGCTGCCCCTCCATCTCCGAGAACGACGACGGCAGAATACGTCGGGCCCGAGGCGGGGTCAATCTCCGAAGCAGCGGCCCCGCGGCCCCGCGGCCCGGGTCGGTCCAGATTCGAGGTGTTCGCGCGGCGTTCGGGCGGACCGTGCCGGCCACTCTCGCCGGGATTCTCATGTAACTCTCGGCCGGGGGAGGGTCTGGTCGGTACCGGGGAAGGGCACATCGCGACCGGGGAGTGGCTGGTCGCGACCGGGAAAGGCAGATCGCGACCGGGGAGAGGCAGATCGCGACCGGGGAGAGGCAGATCGCGACCGGGGAGAGGCAGATCGCGACCGGGGAGAGGCTGATCGCGACCGGGGAGAGGCTGATCGCGACCGGGGAGAGGCTGATCGCGACCGGGGAGAGGCCGATCGCGACCGGGAAAGGCAGATCGCGACCGGGGAGAGGCTGATCGCGACCGGGGAATGGCAGATCTTGTCACCGGGAGACGCGAACACGGACGGATACAGGGTTTAGGGAAACGATCGGTCAGAGCCTACGGTTTCGCCGGCGGCGTTCCGCCCCCACCGTCTCCCTTGCCCTTGCCGCCCCCGCCTGATTGGTCCCCGCGATAGAGGATCTCGAGGTTGTAGCGTCCCGCGGTCTTGAGTTTGGCCGCGTGGACCGTCCACCCCGCGTTGTTGATCACCTTCAAGGCGCACAGGAGAATACCCTTATCGAGGTACTCCTCCTGGGTTTTCAAGGGCAGGTTCTTGAACTCGACCTCTTGGATCGCGTCCGCGGCGGCAAGGTCCGAGGCGACCTTCACGCCGAGCGCGGCGAGGGCCACCACGGTCTCCGGCACCAGAGCCTTCGGAGCGTAACTCGAGAGGAGCTTCGCCTTGTGTTCGACTTCCTCGCGCAGCTTGGCCTGCGAATTGTCGCTCGCGGTGATCGTGGTCTCGTTGGCCGCCTCCTTGACGCCGCGGACGACGAGGTTCTTGAACGTCTTCATCGCCATGCGGCGCCAGTCCTTCGCGGCGCGCGCGGCTTTGCCCTGGGCGAGAGTCTTGCCCTTGCTGGAGCCTTCTCCGACGACGCGGGAATCGCCGGTCGCCTTCACCAGCGCGCGCGCCGCCTCGGCCGCGGGGATCAGCTTCGGGCCGATCTGCGTCTCGATCGCCGCCTTCTCATCGGGGCTCTTCGCGAGCCCGATCGTTGCGCCGGCCTGCGCATCGAGCGCGGCCGCGGCGTGGTGGGAGCCGAGCTTCATGAGCTCCTCGTCGCCCAGGAGGGTGATGGCTTCGCGGGTGGCCTTGTCGATCATGGCGGGGCTCCTGAGAGGCGTCGGGGGTGCAGCGTAACGATGCGGGATCGTACGCGATCGGGGTGGGAAAGGCAAGCAAATCGTTGCCCGCTGGTCGAGGGGGAGAGTAGACTCCGAGCGTCGAGACGGTCGACAGACTACTTCGGTGTCGGCTCAGGCGGAGTTCCTCCATAAGGCAGGCCCCGTCCAACAAAGGCAGTTCCCTGGTTCCTATTCGCGCTCCAGAGGGCATCCATGGCGCGTCTTCTCGGCATTCGGATCAAGAACTACAAGTCCTTCGCCGACCTGAAACTTGGGCAAGTGAAGTACGCCCAGGGTGCGGCGCTACCCCCGTTCGCGTGCTTCATCGGGCCGAACGGAGCCGGCAAGTCGACCCTCCTCGATGCGTTCGGGTTCGTCTCGGACTGCCTTCTCGAAGGCGTGGAGGCGGCATGCGACAAGCCCGCGCGCGGCGGGTTCGAGCGCCTTCGTACCCAGGGTGCGCGGGGTCCGATCACTTTCGAGATCTTCTTCGATCACGAGGATCCCGCTCGGCCGATCGTTTACGAACTCCACATCGATTTGGTCGAAGGCGTCCCCGGGGTCACCCTGGAGACCCTGCGGCAGCGCCGCAAAGGGGAGACGACCGGTAGCCCGTACTACTTCCTGAAGCTCGATAAGGGCCACGGCAAGGTGTGGGCGGGGGATTACGTCCCGTCTCGATCGGACGACAAGCGTGCCGAGAAAGTCACGCTGGTGGACCTGAACCGGCTGGGCCTCACTACGCTCGGAAACCTCGCCAATCACCCGCGGATCGTCACCCTGAGGACCTACATCGAACAGTGGTACCTCTCGTACTTCATCCCCGACGCAGCGCGTGATCTGCCGCCCGCGGGCGCACAGCAGAGGTTGGACCGCAAGGGCTCCAACGTAGGCAACGTCCTTCAGTACTTTCAGCGGACCTACCCGGAGAAGTTCGACGCGCTCATCGTTCAAGTAACGCGGGCCATCCCGGGTCTGAAGAAGATCTCCACCAAGGTCAGCACCGACAAGCGGCTGCTCATCCGCTTCGACGACGCCGGTTACCATGATCCCTTCTACCAGCAGAGCATGTCCGACGGGACCCTGAAGATGCTCGCCTACGCTGTGCTCCTCGCGGATCCGCAACCCCGCCCGTTCGTCGGGATCGAGGAACCGGAGAATGGGCTCTACATCGAGCTGATCGAACGCCTCGCCCGGCAGTTTGTCAGCCATGCTTCAAGCCCGAAAGCACCCACGCAGATCCTCGTTACGACGCACTCGCCCTATTTCGTCGATGCCCTCGTTCCCGAGCAGGTTTGGCTCATGCGGAAGGATGCCAGTGGCCAGGCCACCGCGACGCGGGTGGTCGACGTGCCCGGTGTCCGGGAGTTCACCGACCAGGGAGTTCCTCTCGGCGCCCAGTGGTACAGCAACCACTTCGAGCCCGAGGGTGGGTCGCAACCGAAGCCCGTGAAGGCGACCTCGAAGGGCCGCGGGAGGCCCAGGTGAAGGTCCACGTCCTCGTGGAGGGAAAATCCGAAAAGGCGTTCCTCGAAGCCTGGACCCCGCGCGCATTCAAGGGCCACAGGTTCCAGGCGCACCCGCATCAAGGGAAGGGCGCCCTTCCCAGCGACACCGCCGCGCTCCCGGCACCGAAGCGGCGCGGGCTCCTGGATCTACTGCCGGCGACGTTGCGCGGCTACGCCAACGCGGCGGCGTCCAGCAACGACGCTGTGCTGGTCCTCGTCGATGCCGACGACGACGATTGCGGGGCACTGAAGCAGGGTCTCGTCGCCTTGGCGATGACTCTCGAGCCCCGCCTGAACGTGATCTTCCGCATTGCGGTTGAGGAGACCGAAGCTTTCTATCTCGGCGATCTGTGCGCTCTCAAACGTGCTTTCCCGAACGCGGACATGGACAAGGCGCGCGCGTACGTCCCGGACTCCATCGTCAAGACCGCCGAACTGTTCGGCAGCATCGTAGGCGACGGAGGGCTCAACAAGGTTTGGTGGGCCGACGAGATGGGTCCGCGGCTGACGACCAGGCCGTCGGGCAGTCGCTCGCCATCGTTTCGTGCGCTTCACGCCGGGATCCGGAGCCTCGTGACCTCGCCGGGCGCGCCGCCCAAGCCGCGACGCAAATTCCGGCACGTTCCGCGAACGGCACGTCGGGCGCGATGACCACGAGGTCGTCTCTCGAGATCGGGTGACAACCCTGCGCGCCAAGAGCGGTCGGGGAGGTTGATCGTCAGCCCGTGAGAGACCCGTCCAGAAGACGACCATGGCCGTGCAGAGGATAGGTACGCATGTTCGAGCAAGCCTTCAAGAATATCGACGACATCCTCCGGAACGAGGCGGGCTGTTCCACCGAGCTGGATTACACCGAGCAGACGTCCTGGCTGCTGTTCCTGAAGTACCTCGACGGATTGGAACAGGACCTCGCCGATGGGGCCGCGCTGGAGGGAAAGAAGTACAGCTACATCCTCGACAAGCCCTACCGCTGGGAAAGCTGGGCCGCGCCCAAGGGCAAGGACGGCAAGCTCGACCACAACAAGGCCCCGACCGGCGATGACCTGCGCGACTTCGTCAATCAGAAGCTCTTTCCCTATCTGCACGGCTTCAAGCAAAAGGCGAGCGGGCCGAACACCATCGAATACAAGATCGGGGAGATCTTCGGCGAGATCAAGAACAAGATCGCCAGCGGCTACAACCTGCGCGAGATCATCGATCACATGGATGAATTGCGGTTCCGCTCGCAGATCGAGAAGCACGAGCTTTCGTACCTCTACGAGGACAAGCTCAAGAGGATGGGCAACGCCGGGCGCAATGGCGGCGAGGTTTACACCCCGCGCCCGCTCATCCGCGCCATCGTCCAGGTGGTGCGACCCAAGATCGGCGAACGGATCTACGACGGTGCGGTGGGCTCGGCGGGGTTTCTGTGCGAATCGTACGAGTACCTGAGGCAGACCTATCCGAAGCGCACCACCGCGCAGGACCGCATCCTTCAGGAACGCACCTTCTACGGCAAGGAGAAGAAGTCCCTCGCCTACGTCATCGCGATCATGAATCTGATCCTGCACGGCATCGAAGCGCCGAACATCCTGCACACCAACACGCTCACCGAGAATCTCGCCGACATCCAGGAGAAGGACCGCTACGATGTGGTGCTGGCCAATCCACCCTTCGGTGGCGGGGAGCGCAAGGAGGTCCAGCAGAACTTCCCGATTCGCACGGGCGAGACGGCGTTCCTGTTCCTCCAGCACTTCATCAAGATGCTCAAGGCCGGCGGACGGGGCGGCGTGGTCATCAAGAACACCTTCCTGTCGAACTCCGACAACGCTTCGGTCAGCCTGCGCAAGCTGTTGCTGGAAAGCTGCAACCTGCACACCGTGCTCGACTGCCCGAGCGGCACGTTTACGGGCGCGGGCGTGAAGACCGTGGTGTTGTTTTTCGAGAAGGGCGCGCCGACGCGCAAGACCTGGTTCTACCAGCTCGACCCGGGCCGCAACCTCGGCAAGACCAACCCGCTCAACGACGACGACCTCGCCGAGTTCGTGAAGCTGCAAGCGACCAGAGCCGACTCGTCGAAGAGCTGGAGCGTGGACGCGAAGAGCATCGACAGGGAGACTTTCGACCTCTCCGCGAAGAACCCGAATGGCGGCGAGGAGGTGAAGCACCGCAGCCCGCAGGAGATCATGGACGAAATCGCCGCGCTCGATGCGGAGAGCGCGGAGGTGCTGGTCAAGATCAAGGAGCTGCTATGAAGCTTCTGCCCGTCGTGTTCGAGGAACGTGAAATCCGTCGTGTTTACGACGAGAAGACGGACACCTGGTTTGTCTCGGTCGTGGATATCGTTCAAGTGCTGACCCAGCAGCCCGACTACCAGACGGCGAGGAATTACTGGAAGGTTCTCAAGAACCGCCTCCGCAAGGAAGGAAGCGAGTCGGTTACGAATTGTCACCGACTGAAATTGCCCGCCGCCGAGAGCGCGGAAGCGCCGGGAAACATCAGGGGGCTGCTATGAAGAACGATGGGAAGAATGCGAAGAATTCGAGGGATGGGAAACATCCTTCCCAATCGTCCCATTCTTCCCATCCGTCAGACCGCCTGCTTCCCCCGCGCGGCGATTACCAGACGCTCCTTTCCTTCCAGAAAGCCGAGGTCGTCTATGACCTCACCTTCCGTTTTGCGCACAAGTATCTCTCCAGAGGCGACCGCACCGTTGACCAGATGATCCAGTCCGCGCGGTCGGGCAAGAAGAACATCCTGGAGGGCAGCAAGGCCGCGCTCACCTCCAAGGAAACCGAAATCAAGCTTACCAACGTCGCCCGCGCCAGCCTGGAGGAATTGCTGGATGACTACAAGGACTACCTCCGCGCCCGCGACCTCAAGATTTGGGACAAGGACTCCAAGGAAGCGCAATACGTCCGCAAGCTGGGCCGGAAGACGCCGCAAACCTACGAGGACTACCGCAAGTTCATGGGGACCCGCCCGCCCGAGGTCGTGGCCAACATCGCGCTGTGCCTCATCCACCAGACCAACTACCTGATTGACCGGCAACTCCTCCGTTTGGAGAAGGACTTCCTCGAACACGGCGGCCTGCGCGAGCGCATGACCCGCGCCCGCTTGCAGTATCGAAATAGGAATTCCGCGCCGCATGAGTCCTCTGATGGGCAAGGGCCGGCGCCCAGGAAGCCCGGAGGCCGGTCATGAGCCGCCCAGGCCGGAAAACCCATGACTCCCATCCGTCCCATCCTTCTCCTGCCGCCGCCCCGCGCGGAGGTGGTGGGGAACATCAGGGGGGTGCTATGAAAAAGGGGTGGCAGAAGAAGCAGCTTGGGGAACTGGCCGCACTGAAGGGCAGAATCGGTTGGCGGGGATTAACGGCGAAGGAATACACGGAAAGCGGACCGTTGTTTCTCTCGGTCCACTCGCTAAATCATGGCGACTACGTCGACTTCCGGGATGCATTTCACATCAGCGAAGAGCGGTACGTCGAGAGTCCCGAAATATTTCTCCAAACAGACGACGTCCTCATCTGCAAGGACGGTGCTGGCATCGGCAAGGTCGGGATCGTCGGGGAACTCCCAGACCGGGCAACGATCAATTCGTCACTCTTGCTCATTCGAAGCGGAGACTCGATCCTCCCCAAATTCCTTTATCGCTGTTTGTCCAGCCCATATTTCCAGGGGATCGTCAACTCGAGGCTTAATGGTGCGACTACCCCGCATTTGTACCAGCGCGACATCACCGAGTTCCCGGTCGTGCTCCCCCCACTCCCCGAACAGCAACGAATCGTCGGCATTCTCGACGAAGCTCTTGCGGGCATCGCCACCGCCAAAGCCAACGCCGAGAAGAACCTCCAGAACGCCCGCGCCATCTTCGAAAGCCACCTCCACTCCGTCTTCACCCAGCGCGGCGATGGGTGGGTGGAGAGGCCGCTTGGTGAGCTGGCGACATTTCGAAATGGAATCAACTTCACAAAGTTGAGCCAGCGCGAGGCAGTCAAGATCGTTGGCGTGAAGGACTTTCAGAACAGGTTGTGGGCGCCCCTCGATGACTTGGACACGGCTACCACCGACTGCACGCTTCCCAGTTCAGACACGTTGAGAGAGAACGACCTGCTATTTGTAAGATCGAATGGGAACATGGAACTCATCGGTAACTCATCGGTCGCTGTCTTCTGGTCGGAGCAGTTACCACGAGGATTACGCATTCTGGCTTCACGATCAGGGCGCGGCTAAATCGGCTAAACGAGAGCGCTGTGTCGCCGATGTACCTCTGCCACTTCTTGAATCCAATACGGCTCGGCGACACATGATTGACGGCGGCATCGGCACCAACATCAAGAGCTTGAATCAAAAAACGCTTTCTGCGCTTGACATCCCTGTCCCATCCGGTGCAGAGCAAACCCGCATTGTTGATCAGCTTGAGGCCATGGATGGGGAAACCAATCGCCTCGCCTCCCTCTACTCACGCAAGGTCTCCACGCTGGACGCTTTGAAAAAGTCCCTGCTGCACCAAGCCTTCACCGGCGCACTCTAGGAAATCGCGGATGCCCGACGACACGCCATCATCGCCTCAATCCTCGATCATCCTCTACCAGACCGAGGACGGCCGCACGCGCATCCAGTGCCGGTTCGAGAACGAGACGATCTGGCTGACGCAGGCGCTTCTAGCCGAGCTCTTCCAGAAGGATGTGAGGACGATCAACGAGCACCTGGTGAACATTTTTGAGGAGGGCGAATTGAGCCGGGAGGCAACTATCCGGGATTTCCGGATAGTTCGATTGGAGGGCACCCGCGAGGTCGCTCGCGATGTCGAGCACTACAGCCTGCCCGCCATCCTCGCCGTAGGCTACCGCGTGCGCAGTCCCCGCGGCACCCAGTTCCGCCAATGGGCGACGGCGCGCTTGAGCGAGTATCTCCTCAAGGGGTTCACGATCGACGACGAGCGGCTCAAGAACCCGCCGGGCAAGGACCATACGGATTACTTCGACGAGTTGCTCGAGCGCATCCGCGACATCCGTTCCAGCGAGCGGCGGGGGTATCTGCGTGTGCGGGAGATCCTCGCGCTGGCCGCCGACTATTCGCCCTCCGAGCCGGAGACGCAGGTCTTCTTTCAGGCGGTGCAAAACAAGCTGCACTTCGCCGTCACCGGCAAGACCGCGCCTGAACTGATCGCCGAACGGGCCGACTCCGCCCAGCCCAACATGGGCCTGACGGCGTGGAAAAGCGGCGTGGTCCGCAAGGGGGATGTGACCGTGGCCAAGAACTACCTGCGCGAGTCCGAGATCAACGGGCTGAACCGCATCGTCGTCATGTTCCTCGATTTCGCCGAGGATCAGGCCCGGCGGCGCAAGCAGATCTTCCTCCACAACTGGCAGACGCGGTTCGACGATTTCCTGCGATTGAACGAGCGCGCCATTTTGCCCGGCGCCGGCGAAGTCCGTCGCGAACAGGCTGACGCCATCGCGGAGCAGGAGTATGACCGCTTCGCCGCCCGTCGCCGCGCCCGGCTCGAAAACGAGGCGGAGGCCGACACCCTCAAGCAACTCGAAGACGAGGTAAAGAAGCTGCCGAAGCCCAAGAAGCGGAGGAAGGGCAAATAGCCATGAACGAAGCCGAAACCCGCGCCGAGCACATCGATCCCGCGCTGAAGGCGGCGGGCTGGGGCGTCGTCGAGGGCAGCAAGATCCTGCGCGAGTACCCGATCACGCCGGGCCGGATCGAAGGCCAGGGCCGGCGCGGCAAGCCGCTCACCGCCGATTACGTGCTGGTTTATCGCAACCGCAAGCTGGCGGTCGTCGAGGCCAAGGCGTGGGATGAAGAACCGACCGAAGGCGTCGGTCAGGCCAAGAATTACGCCGGCAAACTCGCCGTTCGTTACACCTATTCCACCAACGGTCACGGCGCCTACGGCATCGACATGCAGACCGGCCAGGAAGGCGAGGTGTCTCGCTACTCCACGCCGGACGAACTCTGGGCGATGACCTTCGCCAAAACGAACGAGTGGCGCGACCGCTTCGCCCCCGTGCCGTTCGAGGACAAGGGCGGCTCGCACCCCAGCCGCTACTACCAGGACATCGCCGTCGAGCGGGTGATGGAGGCGATCGCGGAGAACCGGGAACGCATCCTGCTCACGCTCGCCACCGGCACGGGCAAGACCTTCATCGCCTTTCAGGTCGCCTGGAAGCTGTTTCACAGCCGCTGGAACCTGAGCCGCCAGCCCTCGCGCCGACCGCGCATCCTCTTCCTCGCCGACCGCAACATCCTCGCCAACCAGGCTTACAACGCCTTCTCCGCCTTCCCCGAGGACGCGCTGGTGCGGATCGAGCCGGAGGACATCCGCAAGAAGGGCAAGGTGCCGAAGAACGGCAGCCTGTTCTTCACCATCTTCCAGACCTTCATGAGCGGCCCGCCGAAGGACGGCAGGCCGTCGCCCTACTTTGGCGAATACCCGCCGGACTTCTTCGATTTCATCGTCATCGATGAGTGCCATCGCGGCGGCGCGAACGACGAGGGCAACTGGCGCGTCATTCTCGAGTACTTCGCCCCGGCGGTGCAGCTCGGCCTCACCGCAACGCCCAAGCGCAAGGACAACGTGGACACGTACGCCTACTTCGGCGAGCCGGTCTACGTCTATTCGCTGAAGGAGGGGATCAACGACGGCTTCCTCACGCCGTTCAAGGTGAAGCAGATTTCCACGACGCTCGACGAGTATGTCTACACGCCCGACGACAGGCTGATCGAAGGCGAGATCGAAACCGGCAAGCGGTACGAGGAGAAGGACTTCAACAAGATCATCGAGATCAGGGAGCGCGAAGCCCACCGCGTGAAGATCCAGATGGAGCAGATCAACCAGAACGAGAAGACGCTGGTATTCTGCGCAAACCAGGCGCACGCGTTGGTCGTGCGCGACCTCATCAACCAGATGAAGTCGAGCACGGAGCCGAGTTACTGCCAGCGGGTCACCGCCGACGACGGTGAACTCGGCGAGCAGCACCTGCGCGACTTCCAGGACAACGAGAAGACGATCCCCACGATCCTGACGACCTCACAGAAACTCTCCACCGGGGTGGACGCCCGCAACATCCGCAACATCGTCTTGATGCGCCCGATCCATTCGATGATCGAGTTCAAGCAGATCATCGGTCGCGGGACGCGGCTCTACGACGGGAAGGACTACTTCACGATTCACGACTTCGTGAAGGCGCACCATCACTTCAGCGATCCCGAGTGGGACGGCGAGCCGCTGGAGCCGGAGCCGAAGCCGCCGCCGCTGCCACCCCCACCCTACCCGCCGGCCGTGCCGGGGCCAGGGCCGGAACCCGCTCCACGTCACAAGCAGGCCAAGGTGAAGCTCGCGGACGGAAAGGCCCGCAGCATCCAGCACATGGTGGTCACGAGCTTCTGGCACCCGGACGGCGCGCCGATGTCCGCGCAGCAGTTCCTGGAACTGCTCTTCGGCAAGCTGCCCGAGCTTTTCAGGAGCGAAGAGGAACTGCGTGCCGTCTGGAGTGCGCCGGATACGCGCGCCAAGCTCTTGCAAGGACTGGCCGAAAAGGGCTTCGGCCGGGAACAGATGGCCGAGATGCAAAAGATCATCGATGCCGAGAAGAGCGACGTGTTCGACGTTCTCGCCCATGTGGCTTTCGCGCTCGCGCCCTTGAGCCGCGAGGAACGCGCCGCGACGGCCAAGGTGAGAATCAGCACGCACTTCAGCAGAAAGCAGCGTGGCTTCCTCGATTTTGTGCTCACCCATTACGTGAGCGTGGGCGTGGAGGAACTCGATCAGCAGAAGCTCACGCCGCTGCTGCGCCTGAAGTACCATGACTCCATCGCCGATGCGGTGGCAGACCTGGGTAGGCCAGAGGAGATTGCGACGATCTTCTCCGGATTTCAGAAGTACCTGTATCAGCTCGAAACGGTTGCATGACCGGCCATCCTCAGCAAGCGGAAATGAAGCGCGAGTCATGGTCGATCCGCGACCGGTTGGGCGCCCTTACGCGGTTGCTGATATGATGCCACGGACGACCTCAGGCCCCAGTCCACCGAGCGCAGGGAGGACCCCGCATGAACTGGTCATGGTCCATCGGCAAGCAGATCGCCGGCGGTTTCGCGATCACCCTGCTGCCCTTCCTTCTCATGGCGTGGGTCTCCTACGGCACCACCGGCGATCTGGTGGAATCCGCGGACTGGGTCGCCCACACGCACGAAGTGCGCGCCAAGCTCGCCGAGATTCCCACAAAGGTCCGGGACATCCGGGGAGGGTCGCGCGGATTCGTGATCACCGGATCCGAAAACATGCTCGCATCGTATATAGCGGGACGTGCCGCCGTTCCCCGCCTGCTGATCGAGCTGCGCGCACTGACCTCCAGCAACCGGGGACTGCAAGGGAAAATCGACGAACTCGAAACCCGGGTGGCCCAGGCCGAGGCCTTCTGGTCCGGGAACATCGAGCTGCGCCGCACCGCCGGGTTCGAAGCGGCACGCGAACGCATCGAGAGCGATACCGCGGATGCCCACATGCTGGCGATCGACCAGGTCGTCGGCGAAATCGACGCGGAAGAGGACCGCCTGCTCCTGGAGCGCACCGCGATCGCGCA
>Ga0082335_1006074_pt1 | contig 15959 bp, 10 predicted proteins | sample Subgrocontami58m_FD_72375 | JGI IMG/M metagenome (GOLD analysis project Ga0082335, IMG submission 72375) | Subsurface groundwater microbial communities from S. Glens Falls, New York, USA - GMW37 contaminated, 5.8 m (SPADES assembly) (version 2) ... | reverse complement strand
GCCCGGCGCTGTTGATGTAACGGACGTGCGTGGTCTTTGCGTCGGCATATCCAATAAAGTCTGTCGTTGTCTCCATGATAGCCGTAAACAGGGCGTGCATCCGCTCCGACTGCTGGTGTTCCGTAATATCCCTGGCGACGCCCATGACCCCGATGATATTTCCGCTTTTATCTTTCCAGGGGATATTTTTATACTCGCACACAACGTCCGTATCCTTAAAACACAGCTCATATCGGGGGCTTTCCCCGCGCAGCGTCCGAACGTATGCGTCTTTCGCCTTCAGCATGTTTTCCTGGTCGAAAAGAGTCTCAAATGACTTGCCGATGAACTTTTCCGGCCTGTGTCCGGTAAGTTTTTCGAAGATGGGGTTCACAAAGAGGATATTTCCCTCCGCGTCACAAATATACACCAGGTCATTTATTTCCGAGATTAATATCTTGTAGTTGGCGAGTTCTCTCAGGTGCGCGTCTAATCTCTCACACACGTCTTTCTTTTCGCCGCTGACTTGTTTGAGTTCCCTGCCATCCAACTCCAGTTCTATCTGCTGTACGAGCAGTTCTGCGGCCAGAGACCGGCGGTCTGCATCAGAAAGTCCGGCAATGTCCTTTGCCTTCTTCCTGACTGGCGATAGTTTTCCTGCTTGAACGTCCGGTTTGACAGTCTTTGTTAATTTGGATTTTTCTTTCTTCATGGCTTGTCCTCTTATTCTCGAAAATATCCAGAAGCGTTTTAAAGAAAGGATGAAGGCTGAGGGATGAAGGATGAAAAAGGATGGTGATTTCCATTGCGGGTTCAAGTTTGCAACTTGAACCTGAAGGTTTATGTATTTCTGGGCGTTGTGATTGTTCAACTGGTTATCGCTTGCTCAAACCCCAAGGTTCAGGTTGCAAACCTGAACCCGCTGTGGGATACACCTGGTTGCTATCAGGAGGACACTCCTGACAGCACGCATTCCGCAATCGAAAATCCTCATTCTATTTTTCATCCATCATCCATCATCCTTCAACCTTCACCCTTTCCCGTCACTTTTCACCGTCACAAATGCTTCCTGATTGCCTTGTATATTTCCGGCAGTTTTCTGATTAACACCTGGATACGTTTTTCTTCGCTAATGGGCTTTGCCGGCGAACCCCACACAACAGAACCCGGCTCAAGGCTCTTGTATACGTTGGAACCGCCGCCAATGATACAATTGTCACCTATGGTCGCATGGTCGGTAATCCCCACGTCCTCTGCAATCATGACGCGCCTTCCGATCCTTGCGCTCCCTGCGATCTTGGCGTAGGCAATCAGCATGGCGTCGTCTCCAATGCTGACGTTATGGGCGATGTGCGAGTGGTTGTCTATCTTCACCCCGTTTCCAATAACTGTCTTATCAAGTGCGGCGCGGCAAATCGTAACCATAGCGCCAATCTCAACGTCGTCTCCGATCTCAACGGTTCCCACCTGCGGGATCTTCCTGTGTTTGCCCTGCACCTGCAGAAACCCGAATCCATCGTCACCGATTACGCTGTTGCAGTGAACAATTGCCCGCTTCCCAATCGTCACATACTCCCGGATAGAGACGTTGGCGTAGATAACGGAGTCGTCCCCAATACGACTCCCCTTCCCGATAAACGTGTGCGGATAGATGACAACATTGTTCCCAATGCTTACGGCATCATCAACAACGACATACGCCCCGACAGAAGCCCCCGTTCCGATAACGGCCTCTTTGCTGATAACGGCCGCTGGATGGATGCCTGGCGGGCGTTTGAACCTTTCCTTCGCAACAAACTCCGTAAGCCTGGCAAATGCAAGAAATGGATTTTCAGTAACTAGCTGTGGTTTTTTGAGTGTTTGAATCTCGCGGTGGACTACCATTGCAGAGGCATTTGATCGCATCGCCTGAGGGATGAAGGAATCGTCTTTGATAAAGGTCACATCGCCCTGCGTAGCCGCCTCAATGCTGGCCACTCCGGTGATGACCACGCCGCCGTCGCCTGCGATTTTTCCGCCGATAATGGATTGGATTTGATTCAGGGTGTATTGCATAGTATTTTAAAAGGATGACGGCGGAAGGATGAGGGATGAAGGAACGGCAGGTGCAACCGCTGTTCTAATGCGGAGTGCAGAATGCAGATTGCGGATAGCCCGACTTTGCTGAGTACAAGTTTCGGCCTTTACAATCCACAATCCAAATTCCGCATTCTATTTTTCATCCTTCATCCCTCACCCTTCATCCTTCGCCTCTTTCCCCCATGCGGGTTCAAGTTTGCAACTTGAACCTGAAGGTTTATGTATTTCTGGGCGTTGTGATTGTTCAACTGGTTATCGCTTGCTCAAACCCCAAGGTTCAGGTTGCAAACCTGAACCCACAATGGTGCAACCGCTATTCTATTGCAGGATGCGGATTGCGGATTGCCCGGCTTTGCTGGGTACAAGTTTCGGCCTTTACATTCCGCAATCCAAATCCCGCATTCCGCATTCTATTTTTCACCCTTCATCCCTCACCCTTCATCCTTCGCCTCTCCCCCCCTCCCCGCGCATACTGTGAATCATCGTATCACAACCATAAATTACTGTCAAATGAACTTTTATATTGACAACCCTGCTCGTGAGGCATAATAATATCCAGAAAATTTCCGGCATTTTTGGAGAAAAATCTATGTGTGGAATTGTGGGATATATCGGACAGAAAGAGGCCGTCAGGATACTGCTCGACGGCCTAAAAAGGCTGGAATACCGCGGATACGATTCCGCCGGTATCGCCATCATTGAAGACGGTTCCATCAGGTGCATGAAGGCGGTAGGCAAGATTGCCGAGCTGGAAAAGAAACTCAACGGAAACACTATCCACGCAAACATGGGCATCGCGCACACCAGGTGGGCAACCCACGGCGCCCCTTCCATTGAAAATGCCCATCCGCACACCGATTGTAAAAACGAGATCGCCGTCGCTCATAACGGGATTATTGAAAATTACGATTATCTGAAAGCGCGACTGCAACGCGAAGGGCACGTCTTCAGGAGCGAAACCGACACGGAGGTGCTGTCGCATCTGATCGAAAAATATTTCCACGGCAACCTGGAAATGGCCGTCATGGAGGCGCTGAAAGAGGTTGAAGGCACCTATGGCATTGCGGTGATTTCCACAAGAGATACCGGCAAGATAGTCGCGGCGCGAAAGGGGTCGCCTCTGGCAATCGGGATCGGCGTTCGGGAAAATTTCATTACCTCTGATGTTTCTGCATCGCTTGAACACACGCGGGACGTGGTGTACCTCGACGACAATGAATTGGCCATTCTGACCGCAGACACGTACGAAACCAAGACCATACAAAACATCCCTACCAATAAAAAAGTAGAGGAAGTGCTGTGGAACATAGACATGATAGAGAAGGGCGGTTATCCGCATTTCATGCTCAAGGAGATACACGAACAACCCCAGTCGTTAAGAAACGCCATGCGCGGGAGGATAGATATGGGCGGCAGTTCGGTGAGACTCGGCGGATTGATCAGTCACGAAAAAATGCTCCGAGAGACAAAACGCATCGTCATCGTCGCCTGCGGCACGTCGTGGCATGCGGGGCTGGTAGGCGAGTACCTGCTGGAAGACATGGCGCGCATACCGGTCGAGGTAGAGTATGCCTCTGAATTCCGGTACCGAAACCCCGTAATCGAAGAAGGCACCGTGGTGATTGCCATAAGCCAGTCGGGCGAGACGGCGGATACGCTTGGCGCCATGCGCGAGGCGAGGCAGCGGGGCGCGAAAATCCTCTCCATCTGCAACGTCGTTGGCAGCACCATCGCCAGGGAATCAGATTTTGGCATTTACCTGCACATCGGCCCGGAAATCGGCGTCGCCTCAACCAAGGCGTTTACCGCGCAGATAGCTATTTTATATTTACTCACCCTGTACATGATGAAGCTCAGGAATAACGATCTCCCGATGTTTTCCGACATGATAAAGGTCGTCCAGGCCGTGCCCGACAAGATACAGTCCATCCTGGACAGGGAAGAAGAAATTGTGGAACTTGCAAGGTTATACAAGGACAGGGAGAACGCCCTTTATCTGGGCAGGGGGTACAATTACCCGGTAGCGCTCGAAGGCGCGTTAAAACTCAAGGAGATATCGTACATCCACGCCGAGGGTTATCCGGCCGCCGAAATGAAACACGGCCCGATAGCGCTCATCAATGAGGATATGCCCGTAATCTTCATCGCCACGCAGGACAAGGCGTACGGAAAGATATTAAGCAACATTGAGGAGGTGAAGGCGCGGGGTGGAAGGGTAATCGCCATTGCAACCGAGGGGGATGAGTATATCGCAGAAAAGGTAGACCACATGTTTTCTATCCCAAAGACCGCAGACGCCCTGATACCGCTGCTTTCGGTAATCCCGCTGCAACTGCTGGCGTACCATACGGCGGTCATGCGCGGTTGCGACGTGGACAAACCCAGAAACCTCGCCAAGAGCGTGACGGTTGAGTAGCACGACAAACAAACGCCTGAAACCACAGATGGCTCAGATTTCACAGATAAAAACAAATACTCCCATTAACACCCATAACACAGATAAGTCCTAAAGACAGTGGTGGCGCACGCCTTGCCACTACACAAACAACACACAACTCGTCCCCACGCCCTTACAACTCGTTCCCACGCTCCGGCGTGGGAATGACCAACGGGACGCTCCCGCGTCCCCATACACATTCCGAAATACTTCGGGCGCAAACACATTCCGCAATACTGTAGGGAGGCAGAGCCTCCCTGCAATACATTCCCACGCCGGAGCGTGGGAACGAGTTGTAGGGGCGAACGGCCGTTCACCCCTACGGTAAATACATGCGCACAATAATTTCTCAGAAGAGCCTGGCTGATACCATTTTTTATTCGCCTGCGAAGTGGAACTTTGTTGCAAAGCCGCTGCGGCCGTCATAGTTCCACCCATACTTTTCTTCGTTAAACCTGTGGGTGGTTGCCTTTCCCATATCCAGCGTCATATCAAATTCCTTAGACCATATAGAGAAATTTTTGTTCACAATCTGGGTGGGTTTGTTCGCGTCGCCGGCGCCACGCAACATCTCAACGTCCAGCGCCAGCATATCGCCCACCCTTATCTTTTTATTCCATTCGGAGGATTCCACCTGGATCGGCAGATACCGCACGGTAATCCTGTCCTGCGGCGCCTTCGCAAAACTGAATACCGTGTGCTGGAAGATGTCCAGCAATGCGTTCTTCTGCACCGCCGACGCCTTGTCGTCAAGGTAGAAGACAATCCAGTTTTTATCAGGACTTGCCGTCAGGTCTGTTATCCCTACCACCGTCTGGCCATCCAGGGTATACTCTCCGTAACTTCCTTTTAAAATCCTGAACACACCGGAAATCTTGCAGGTATTGCTGTGGGTTGGCTCGCTGCCAAAGAGACACGGGCAACCGGGGTTGCAGGTGCAGCCTTCAAAATATTCGCCTTCAATTGACCACTTTGGACCGGCAAAAACGGCGCTAAAATGAGCGCAAACCATCGCGGCGACAATCAATCCCAACCATACATGCTTCATCTTTTTGATCACTATCGTCTCCTCCCTATAAAAATTTCTCAGGCAGGGGCGATTCACGAATTGCCCCTACAGGATAAAACACACCGAAACGTTTTCACTTCCGAACAAGCGGCACAAACCGGACGGGAATAACGGACTCCTTTACTACTTTTGAAGCGGCGTCTTTGGTAATCAGCATCAGGTCCTGTACATCATAAACGCCGCCGACGGGAATAACCAGACGGCCACCCGGTTTGAGCTGATCTATGAGCGGTTGCGGGACATGTTCGGCAGCCGCCGTAACGATAATCGCATCAAACGGGGCATGCGCAGGCCATCCTTTGTAACCATCGCCGATCCTGACTTCCACATTGCCGTATCCCATCGTCTTTAGCCGTGCACAGGCGTCTTCACCCAGAGGCGTCACGATTTCAATCGTATACACCTGCCTTACAATCTTTGAAAGAACCGCAGCCTGATAACCCGAACCCGTTCCCACCTCCAGCACGACGTCATCCTTGCCCACCTTGAGCAATTCCGTCATAAACGCCACGATATAAGGCTGGGAAATCGTCTGACCATAACCAATAGGCACCGGCTGGTCGTAGTAGCTGTAGGCGCGATTTTCCCCGGGAATAAACTGGTGGCGGGGCACAGCTTCCATTGCCGCCAGCACCGCGCTGTCAGTCACGCCGCGAAAGGCTATTTGTTCCTCTACCATCCGTTTTCGCTGGCGAGCAAAGGTATCTTCGTTTATCACCACGTCCAAACCACCCATGGCCGTCACCGCATCCTTATGAAAAATTAACCGGACAACGAAGGAGACCGCAAGAACCAAGCATGATGCTGCGAATAGAACAATGCTGAATTTCATCACCGTGTTTTTCATGGCGCAACAATAATGGAAACGTCTCCTCTCTCACACACTTCACCAACCACTGCATACGTCAGGGCGCCTTTTTCCTTAAGTTTTGAGCAGAGCATATCCGCCTTCCCTTCGGGAACCGAGATCAGGAGGCCGCCTGACGTCTGGGCGTCAAACATAATATCTACCACGTCCTCCCTTACCCCCGGATTTACCCTGATTGCATCCTTCAGATATTTCTTGCTGAGTTTTGATACCCCCGGCATCAATCCCATTTTGACATAGCGTTCGCAACCCTCGAATACCGGTATGCGCGCGGCAAAGAACGACAGCGTCGCCCTGCTGGCCTCCGCCATCTCATACGCGTGTCCGATAAGCCCGAAACCCGTGACATCCGTACACGAGTTGACGCCCACCTCCAGCATCACCTCGGAAGCCGCCCTGTTCAACAAGACCATGCTACGGGTTGCAAGGCTTATATGTTCCCCGGAAACCTTATCCGCCTTGATAGCCGAGATGATCAACCCTGTGCCAAGAGGCTTCGTCAGCACAAGCACGTCGCCTGCCTTCGCCCCTGCATTGGTCACAATCCTGTCAGGGTGGATAATGCCGGTGATGGACAATCCATACTTGATTTCGTTATCCTGCAAGGTATGACCGCCCACGACAGCCGCGCCTGCCTCGTTGACCTTCTCTGCGCTGCCCCTGAGAATTTCAACCACGATATCCCTATCCAGCAACTTTATCGGATAGCAGAGGATGTTCATTGCCGTGAGGGGCTTGCCGCCCATAGCATACACGTCGCTCAGGGCGTTGGCCGCGGCGATTTGACCGTAGTCATACGGATCGTTCACCACGGGGGTAAAGAAATCCAGGGTTGACACCGTGGCCATATCGTCGCTAATCTTGTAAATGCCGGCATCGGCGAAGGTCTTTGGGCCAACCAGCACGCGGTCGTTTGGGTATTCGGGCAGATGGCTGACGACATACGCCATGTCTTCAACGGGGACCTTGCCCGCTCACCCGCCGCAGGCGGCGTAATCAATCAACCGTTTTTTTCCCCACACCACAGACATCACCCCCTTTTCAAAACAAGATTAAAAGAAACGTAGCACGCCCGACAAACGGTTTAAACGGTTTAAGCCGTTTAAACTGCTACACCGGAACGAGTCGCGGGAGAGATATGTAGGGCGAGGCTTTAGCCTTGCGTTTATTGCACGAAGGCAAACCGAAAGGTTTGCCCTACATGTCTCCACGGCGGGTTCAGATTTGCAACCTGAACCTTGTGGTTTGAACAAACGATACCCAGTTGAACAGTCACAACGCCCAGAAATACATAAACCTCCAGGTTGAACTTAGAAAGTCCCCTCTTGGGAGGGGATATAAGGGGTGGGTAAGGCGATAACTTCGTGAAATATTCATTGAGATATCACAACCCTTGTCCTCATGAAAATGGGGAAAGGGACCCACCCCTTACCCCTCCCAAGAGGGGAATAATCCATGCCAACCGGTAACCCGCTTAAATAAAATGAAACCTCCATGAGCCGTTGGCTCACAAAGGGGGATGAAAATTTAAAACTGTCATGCCCGAATGCTTCTATCGGGCATCCAGTGTTTTTTGCGATACTGGCGAAAACAAAACGACTCTGGATTCCCGCTTAAAGACCGCGGGAATGACAATCTTAATCAAAGAGGTATTTTCAGGTGAAAATTCCTATACAATCGAGTTGCAAACTCGAACCCGCAAGAGAGCGAAGAGGCTCTTCGCTCTACATTGAATAGTCGCCGAAGGCCTAATTTATTACGCATCGCATCTACTGAAACCACGAGGTGGCGGCCTCCTTGGGGTTGAATTTGGCGTGACACTCGTCACAGCTATTTACCACCTTGAAAAAAGCGGCATTGGCCTTATCCTTGTTCTTCTCCATGCATGCGCTGATCAGTTCCAGTGCGCCGAGGTGAAATTTGACGTCCAGGCTCACAAACTCCTTCGGCAGGTCATCCTTGTTTAACCCGGTAAACACCACGGGGCTTGCATTCTTCAGTCTTTTTGTGTCCTGCTTGATCGCCTCCCAATCCTGTTGATTTATTGACGAAGACAGATGTTTCATGAGCACCTTAATATCCTTCATGTGAACGATGAAACCCTGTTCGTTTTTTATAAACGCATGCTCGCTTTCCGGCGGTTGTGTCTCACCCAGTCCCCTGTCCGCAGGAACGGCTTTTTCCGCCAAATCTCCCGGTTCTTTTTTACCGCAGCCGAAAATACCTCCCAATACGCATATTGTAAGACCTGTTGCTATTATATATTTTTTCATGTGAAAGCACCCAAAACGACTTTACCCGAAATAAAAACCAGACATTCATCACATCAAACGTGAAAACGAATCCTATACGTTTTTCTTCAAAAAATCAATAAAAATGGGCGTCTATTGCAGGACTCCCAAAGATTTCCCGATTTTTTCAAAACGTTCTATCGCCCACACAAGATCATCCTTGCTGTGCGCAGCCGAAAGCATTACCCGGATGCGCGCCCGGCCTACGGGCACGGTCGGATAACCAATCGCCTGGGCAAAGACGCCCGCATCAAACAATTCCTGACTGAAGGACTTTGCTGCCTTTGCGTCTCCAATCATAACCGGCGTAATCGGCGTGCTTGTGTTGCCAAGATTAAATCCCAATTGCTTCATTTTATCCTGGAAGAATGCCGTATTTGCCCAGACTTGTTTTACCTGGACGTCTGAAGCGCCCAAAATATCCACCGCTGCGATACAGGCAGCAACATCTGCGGCAGTCGCCGCGCTTGAGAAGAGGAACGGACGCCCCTTTTGCGCCAGATAGTCTGTCAGTCTTTTACTTCCCGCTATATAGCCGCCCACAACGCCGAATGCCTTCGACAAAGTGCCCACCTCAATATTGACCTTGCCGTGCAGACCGAAGTGATCCACGATGCCCCTGCCGCCGCGTCCCAGCACACCCTCTCCATGCGCATCGTCCACCATAGTGATTGCGCCGAATTTATCGGCAATCTCAACAATTTCCGGCAATGGCGCAATGTCTCCCTCCATGCTGAAGACACCGTCGGTAATAATCAGCGCGCGACGAACGTCCTTTTCCCCAAAAATCTTTAATTGAAGGTCTTTGGGGTTACAGTGCCCATAGCGGACAATCTTTGCCTTAGAAAGGCGACACCCGTCAATAATGCTCGCATGATTGAGTTCGTCTGAGAAGACGACGTCCCCCTCGCCAACAATTGCAGGGATAACGGCGAGGTTTGCGCAGAATCCGGATTGAAACGTTATCGCACCTTCGACACCCTTGAAGAGCGCAAGTTTTCGTTCGAGTTCCCGGTGGAGTGAAGTTGTCCCGGCGATAGTCCTCACCGCTGCGGGACCCACGCCATAGGTTTCAATGGCCTTTTGTGCGGCAGACTTCAATTGCGGGACGTTGGCAAATCCGAGATAATTATTCGAGCAGAGATTTAGCGCCTGCTTTCCGTCCACCGTAATCCACGCGCCCTGCGGGCCTTCAATCGTGCGGATATTAATAAAGAGGCCCGCCTCTTTCAGTTTCTCCAGTTCGTCGGTGATAAAATCTAATGTGTTCATATATATCAACGGACTTTGATTGTCCCGCCTCTGAGGTTGTATAAGTTATCCTAAAAATAGGTATTGCGAATTTACCCTATTTTTCCGGTGTTCTCATGCAGCAAGTAAATCCTCGTGTGTGGGCTTCCGCAGGGTTGCTCATAAATAGCACCAGTTGTTTATCCCGGCTTTTCAAGTAATCCCATCTTTCGTGATAGCAATGATACGCCTAGAACTTTTCTCTTCAGATATAATTTGCGGCAACGAACTCTTCACTTAATTCAATTCCACATCTGGAGATAAAAACGAGTGTCATTGCGACTCCAAACACTTTATTCTTTCTATCATCTCTTCGGGAGATGGCAGATATTTTTTTAGTTCACGAGGCAGCTTTTCCGTCAATTTGTAAGTAGATACGCCTATCGGCTTTTTCGTATCCTTCAATGCATACTCGACGATCGTGCGGCTTTTGTCCTTGCACAAGATGATACCTATGGAAGGATTCTCATCTGGAAGTTTTGTGATATCGTTCAGAGCCGAAAGATAAAACTGCATCTTGCCGGCATATTCTGGCTTGAAAGCGCCTATTTTTATTTCTATTGCTACAAGGCATCGCAGTTGCCGGTGATACAACAGTAAATCAATGAAGAACTCCTGCCTATCTATTTCCAGCCGGTATTGATTGCCCACAAAAATAAAACAGCTTCCCATCTCAACCAGGAACTTTCTCACATTTCCAAGAAGCGCCCGTTCAAGTTCCTTTTCTGAGTGCTCTTCGCCAAGTTCCAGAAAACCAAAGGAGTATTCATCCTTGACTGCCAGTTTTGCCTGATGCCGGTATTTTTCAGGAACGGCTTTGTCAAAGTTTGTCTGATTTGCCATATAACGTTCAAATGCGCCTGATTCTAGTTGGTTTATCAGAACATCTTTTGTCCAGCCAAACTTCTTTGTTATCTTGATGTAGAACTCACGCTGAATATCGTTCTTACAGCGCTGCATTATGATAACATTTTTAGTCCAGCTAATTTCTCCAACCAATGGTTGGAGTTTTGGATTATCTTTGTAAGATGAGTAGAACTGTCGCATATTCCATAGATTTTGAACGGAAAACCCCCGTATTCCAGGAAACTCTTTTTGCAGGTCTTGTGCCAGAGTACTCACAATTGCCTTGCCCCAGCCGAGATTTTCTTGCTTTGCCACTATTGATTTACCGATGTCCCAATAGAGATTTATAAGCTCTTTGTTTACAGCTTTGAGCGCGTCATACTGGGCTTTATATATGCGCTCTTTTATCTCTTTAAAAAATGTCTTATACTCGGCGGCTACTATGACCGACATTCCATTTTCCCCATAATTATCGCAATCTCTTCCCTGGACAAACACAACCAATGAAATCGTATTTTTCCAGAAATAATTGAAAGTTTCGTCGTAAAACGCTGGAGCACGCCTTGGATCATCAGCATCTCCAGGAGGAACAACAACCATACCTTGGCGAGCACGGATCAAAAGAACACGATAAGCATTCTAGAGGTAGTTCTTTCGCTCCTCTTTCCTGATATGATTCCAACGATCTCCGCAAAAGAACCAGGATTCCCAACCTTTCTTCGAATAGCGAAAATCAGCCTCCCACGTTATACACACCCAGTCAATCTCCAATCCCTGTATATGAAATTCCGTAGACACATCCTCAAGATAATACGAAGAGCGCATATCTTCATTTAACAACTCCATGATCGGATATTTCTTTTTTTGTCTCTTCAACGGTATAATGACGATGCGGTTTCGCTTCTGATTGATTTGTCTGTCCGTAGAAAAGCCAAGTCATGCGGTCGTCCAAAAACACATCCACCAGCCCCTATTTCTGGAGAGAAACACAAAAGTCCCTTCTCAAAAGAAGGGTGTGGGATGTGCTAATTTGACGCCTTTTTATTTCGACAATCCCAACTGCGCATAAATCGTTTTAAAGTCAATTTCCCGTTCCACCACCTCGGCGGCGCGCTGAATCTTGGATTTGTCGTGCATGCTGACGTACCCCGAAAGGTTCTCGCATACTTCAAGGGCGCTTGCGGTATCCGCACGCACTACGATAATGGGTACGCCGACTTCTTGCGCCCGGCCCAGAATTGATGCGTTCGGATAGAGTTCGCCGGTGAGGATGAGGCACTTTGTGGGGGTTTCGAGGGCGGCCAGTTGAATATCGCTTCGGTCTCCGCCGGTGATGACGGCCTTGTTTGTGACCTTGCGGAAATAACTCAGGGCGCTCTCGACGTTCATTGCGCCTATCATGAAGTGTTCGATTAATCCGTCCACCCGGTCTTCGCAACAGAGCACTTTTCCGTTAAGCACACTGACGATTTCCCTGATGGGCACTGCGCTCAGAATGGGGTCTTTCTGGATGACGCCAAGCGTGGAGATGCCGTTCTTTTTCAGAAATGGTATCAGTATTTCGCGCGTGTAGTTTAATTTTGAAGAAGAAACCATGTTAAACACCACGCCAAGCATTTGATTCCCAAGCATTTTGGACGCGTACATGAATCCATCGAGCGTCTCAATATGGGATTGGGATTTGTCTACAAAGATTACCCTGGCGTTTGACTCCCGGATAAAGTCCAGCTCTGAGAATTTCAGGCACGTGCCGCCGGAAAGCCTTCCCAAACCCCTGGCGATCATGATGTCCTTTTCCTTCGCAGCCTGGTTAAAGGCGGTCATCGTCTTTCTCCTGATATCCAGCTCTTCTCCGCTTGTCAGGCGCTGCAGGAGGTCGTCGGTAACCACCACGGGGCAAACTGATTGCAGCGGATTGTCAACATCCAGCGCCCCGGAAAGGAAAACGGCGTCCTCGTCGGTAAGCACATTTTCAACAACGACCGGCGAAAACCCAACGGGCTTAAAGTACCCGACCTTATATCCATCTTTCTTGAATTTCAAACCGAGTCCGAGACAAACGAGATTTTTACCCGAAAAGGGCGAGACTGAAGCTATAAATATGGGTATCATGGCAATTCCCCCAAAACTGGTTTTTATAAATAGTAATCAGCATAAATCGGAATGCGTAGCGCGGGTGGTTTATCCCCCGCCAAATAACGGTCACACGGGATCGGCGCTACGTTTTTTTGCCGAAAATGTAAAAACATATTTTCAAGGTGTCAATTTAGTTTTTTAAAATGCCGTATACACACCCCTAAATCCCCTCTTTTTAGAGGGGACTTCAGACCTCCCCTCTATCAAGAGGGGCTGGGGGTGTGTTTCGCTCCCGGTTCCGAAGCAGAATTTGGGGATAGGCCTTGATACGAATTTTCGAAAAACTAAATTATTACTTTTCAAGTACTATCGTACAGGATAAGGTTTCTGTATTTAGGCAATAGCTATGCGCGCGTCCAACGCCATTGTACCACCGCCTTCGGGAAACACAATCAGGGGATTTATATCCATTTCTATAATCTCCGGAAAGTCTGTCACCAACTGGGAAAGCCTTAAAATATCGTTAACGACGGTGTTGCTGTCTACCGGCTTCTCGCCGCGCGCGCCCTTGAGGAGCGGGAATGACCGGATTTCCCTGATCATCTCTTCCGCTTCGGCTGGTCCAATGGGCGCTATCCGGAACGAGACGTCCTTTAGTATTTCGATGTAAATACCGCCGAGCCCAAACATCAGGAGAGGGCCGAATTGCGGGTCGCGCGACATGCCCAGGATTACTTCCTTGCCGCCGGTAATCATCTGCTGCACTAAAACCCCCTTGATTTCCGCATCCGGCATGAGGCGGCGCGCCTTTTGGGTAATATCGCAAAAACACGTCCGCGCCTCCGCGTCGGTCTTGATTCCGACCCTTACTCCGCCAAGGTCTGATTTGTGAAGGATGTCGGGTGAAGAAATTTTCATGACAACCGGATATCCGATTCCTTTCGCTGCCTCCACCGCCTCTGATTCTGAAGCGGCGAGAATGCTTATCGGAATTCTGAAGCCGTAGGCGGATATGACCTGCCTCGCTTCTTCTTCGCCAAGCTGCAAGCGTTTTGATTGCCTCATTTTTCCGAAGACGCCGGATACGGCTTCTTTTTGAACATCGAATGTTTGTAACGCACAGAAGGGTCGTTTCTGCCATAGGGTGTATTTGTACATCGCTTCGACAGCGGATATCGCGCGTTCGGGAAAGGCGTAATTGGGCACTTTTCTCTGACACATGATTTTCAAACTGCTTTCAATCCGTTTGCCGCCCATGAATGAGGTGATAACTGGCTTATCGGTGCGATTCGAAATGTCGGTAATTATCTCCGCAGTCTTTTCTATTTCGGTCATTGCCTGGGGCGTAAGAAGAATAAGGACTATATCCACATTAGGATCCTGCACGACCTTTTCAATAACAAATTTATACCGGTCTGCCTTCGCGTCTCCCAGCACGTCAACAGGATTGTACACGTTTGCCATTGCCGGCAAAAAAGAGCGAAGGGTCTCGATGGTTTCCTTGGAAAACGAGGCCATCCTCAATTTCGACCGCTCTACCGCGTCTGCCGCAATAATTCCAGGTCCTCCCGCGTTTGTTATGAGGGCTATGTTTGGGCCTTTGGGCAACTGTTGAAAACTGAATATCCTGGCAAAATCAAAGAGTTCTTCAATGGTTACCGCCCGGAGTATCCCTGCTTGTTTGAATGCCGCATCGAAGGCCTTTTCCGAGCCTGCCAGCGTTCCCGTGTGCGACGACGCCGCCTTTGCGCCAGCCGTGGTTCCTCCTGATTTTACGATGATCATCGGCTTCTTTTTGGTCATCCGGTGCGCGGCATTGATGAATTCCCGTCCGTTTTTTACCCCTTCCAAATAGACGAGGACCACCTTTGTGTGGTCATCGTCCTCTATGGCCTTTATGAGGTCTACCTCGTCAATATCCGTCTTGTTTCCCATGCTGATAAATTTGGAGAAACCGATGCATTCGTTTACAGCCCAATCCAGAATCGAGGTGCAGAGCGCGCCTGATTGCGAGAAGAACGCAATGTTGCCGTGCGACGGCATATCGGCGGCAAAAGAGGCGTTTAAGGCCGACTGTGTGTCAATCAGTCCAAGGCAGTTCGGTCCCAGCATCCTTACGGAATGTTGTTTTATTTTGTGGTGCAACTCCCGTTCTCTGGCCGCTCCGGCAATGCCGCTTTCTTTAAAACCGGCGCTGATGACGACAATCGAATCTGTTCCTTTTGCAATACATTCATCAACAACCTTTCCCGCGTATGGCGCAGGCACAATAATTACGGCGAGGTCTATAGCGTCCGGAATGTCCTTAACGGATGGATATGTTTTAATTCCCAGGATAGTATCCGACTTGGGATTCACGGGATATATTTTGCCTTTGTAACCGTGTACGACAAGGTTTTTGAGCAGGTCGTGCCCGACCTTGCCCTCCTCACGGGATGCGCCGACGACAGCAATAGTTTTCGGTGAAAAGAAATGTTCCAGCATAAATTCAGAAAAGAGGTTTTTTCCCTCCAGTCCCCTTTCTTTCGGGAGTGTTTGTCGTAGTGGTTCCGTGTTCGTCCTTTGGCAGCAGCTCGAACATGTTCTTGATGGACTTGGTGAATGGTTTAAACGGCACGGGATGTGTCTCCGGTTTTAAAAATGTCCCCCCGATTTCTACCATAGTCAATTGCTTCCGCACGCCGCCCACTACAAAGTCAATCAATCTTCCCACAAAAGGAATTTGGGAAAAAAAGTCCCTGTTAAATCCGGCGACGATGCTGATATGCAGGTCTCCATTGAGACCGACGTTTCCCCGCCCGTTAAGCTCTATCGAGTCGCTGTAAACCTTTGCTTCATCAATGTGGATGACGCCGTCTTTTACGATAAACTTTGCCTCCGCGCTGTGAAAGCTTTCCTTCTTAGGGATGCTCAGGTTAAGGAAATTGAACACGCTGAAGATGATGGGCACGTTTGAGAGATAGCCTTCGTTTATGTTGAACTGCCCTTCTGCAGAAAAATTTTTCGGGTCGGCGCCGACGCCCC
>Ga0082335_1006071_pt1 | contig 15969 bp, 17 predicted proteins | sample Subgrocontami58m_FD_72375 | JGI IMG/M metagenome (GOLD analysis project Ga0082335, IMG submission 72375) | Subsurface groundwater microbial communities from S. Glens Falls, New York, USA - GMW37 contaminated, 5.8 m (SPADES assembly) (version 2) ... | reverse complement strand
TGGCCGAGAAAAGAGGCAAGAAGCTGGAGGAGGCGCTCGGGCTCTTTAAAGGCAGTTCACCACAGAACCGGTTGATTGCCCCCGAAGAGGTGGCCGAGCTGGCCGTCATGCTGGCCTCTAAATCCGCGGCTGGAATCACCGGGCAGGCGATCAACATCGACGGCGGCGCAGTGATGGTATAAGTTTTCTATTTTGGATTTAATCTAAAATCAAAAATTTAAAATCGAATGTGGAGGAGAGTTTCATGGCTTACAACAGTATGATAGCTCTGAATCAGTGGAGCCAAAATGGATTTCTTTTTTAACCAAGAACATTTACTCTTGCGCAGTCGGGTCCGTTCCTGGGTGGAGAAAAACCTAATCCCGGGAATCAGAGAAGAGGCAGATATCGACAAGCAAGCCAGACAGCTCGTAAGCCACCTCGGCGAGGAGGGCTTTACCGCTTATGTGGCTCCCAAAAAATTCGGCGGAGCAAGAGAGAACGTTCAGGCGCGCGACCTCTGTATCCTGCGGGAGGAGTTAGCCCGGGGCTCAGCTCTGGCAGACGTGATGTTTGCCATGCAGGCGCTGGGGAGCTACCCGATCACGATTGCGGGAAGTGAGGAGCAAAAACAGCGCTATCTTCCTCCCATAGCCAGGGGGGAAGCCATCGCCGCCTTCGCGCTCACGGAACCTCAGGCGGGCTCCGACCTCTCCTCAATGGAGACACGGGCAGTTAGTCGAGGCGGAGAATATCGTCTCACTGGAGTCAAGTGTTTCATTTCCAATGCGGGGCTGGCTCAGACCTATACGGTCTTCGCCCTGACTGATCCTGAAAAGAAAACCAAGGGCATCAGCGCTTTCGTGGTAGAGGCAAATACCCCCGGATTTGTTCTTAAAGAAAGGACTCCCCTGCTCTCCCCTCATCCCATCGGTGTCATTGCCTTTGAGGATTGCCGTGTGCCACGAACACAACTCCTCGGCAAGGAGGGGGAGGGACTCAAAATCGCCCTGACTACTCTCGACACCCTCAGATGCACTGTTGGCGCGGCGGCAGTAGGGTTGGCGCAGAGAGCTTTGGAAGAGGCGGTTCAGTACAGTCGAAAGCGACGCCAATTTGGACAAGCGTTGGCGGAGTTCCAGGCGACCCAGTTTAAGCTCGCTGATATGGCCACGGAGCTAGAGGCATCTCGACTTCTGGTTTACCAGGCCGCCTGGACCAGAGATCACAACCAAAGCGATCTCAAGCAAAAGTCCTCCATGGCCAAGCTCTATGCCACGGAGGCGGCGCAACGCATCGTGGATCAGGCACTGCAGATCCACGGCGGAATGGGCGTGGTGGTGGGAACTCCGGTGGAACGGCTTTACCGCGATGTTCGGGCTTTGCGAATTTACGAAGGAACTTCAGAGATCCAAAGGCTGGTAATCGCAAGAAATCTGTTAAAAAGTAGCCAGCAGGGTTGAGCGAGAAAGATTTTGACTAATGCCATTTGCCTCATTGTTGCCAACTACTTAAGTTAAAGGAGGAATCATGGATTTTGATTTATCAGATGAGCTCGTTGCGGCTCAGGAGCTAGCCCGAGATTTTGCCGAAAAGGAGATTGCTCCTACCGCTGCCAAGGATGACAAGGAGCATACCTTTCGCAGAGACCTGATATCGAAAATGGGCGAACTGGGTTTTTACGGCTGCGTTATCCCGGAGAGCTATGGAGGGAACGGCCTGGGATTTCTCGCCCTGGCGCTCATCACCGAGGAAATCGCCCGGGTTCACAGCGCCATGCGGGTCTTCATGAACATGCAGGTGGGCCCGGCCCTGGCCCTACTCCGTTTTGGCAGCGAAGAGCTGAAAAAGAGATGGATCCCGCCCCTGATCCGGGGAGAGAGCGTAGGCTGTTTCGCAATTACCGAGCCCGACGCGGGGTCGGACGTGGCTGCGATGAGGACGACGGCCGTCCGAGACGGTGACAGCTACACTTTGAACGGAAGCAAGATCTGGATCTCCAATGCCCCGGTCGCGGATAGCGCACTGATTTATGCCGTCACCGACCGATCCCAGAAACACAGGGGAATCTCCGCCTTTTACGCGGATCTCCATCAGCCGGGAGTGAGCCGCCGATCTCTCGATGCGCTCGGCGTCCACGCCTCGCCCCTCGGCGAATTGACCTTTGAAAACTTCCGGGTTCCGGCAGAAAACCTCATTGGAAAAGAAGGGGAAGGATTCAAGATCTGCATGTGGCAGCTCAATCAGACGCGGCTCTCCTGTGCCGCCGGCGCGCTGGGAGTGGCGCGGGCGGCCAAAGAAGCGGCGGTAAGCTACGCCAACCAGAGGGAACAGTTCGGCCAGAAGATCGGCCAATTCCAAATGATCCAGGACGTCATCGCCCAGATGGTCGTGCACGAGGAGGCAGCTCGCCTCCTGGTCTACCGCGCCGCGTGGCTGGCAGATCGCGGGCAGCCCAACAATTTGGAAGTTTCCATAGCCAAGTATACCGCTGCCGAAGCGGCTGCCTATGCGGCGGACGGAGCGCTCAAGATCCTGGGGGCGTACGGCTACTCAACGGAGTTTCCGGTGGAGCGCTACCTGCGCGACTCCAAGTCTTATCAGATCGTCGAGGGCTCCTCGAATATCCAAAAACTGATCATCGCCCAGGACGCCCTGGGATACAGGAAGGCGAACCGGTAGAGCAAAAACTACATCAGAAAAGATTGTCTACATTGTCGCCCCGCAGCACTGACCCTGCAGCACTCACCCAAAGAAATTCGCGGAGAATTGCGCTATAATGGATATGTTATGGAAACGGCCCCTTCACGTAAAAATCTCGTCACCCGCGTTATCCGGAACGGAGATCCTCGAACCCAAGAATCGCATTGGGACAAGGCCACGCCGGAGCAGCGAATCGAGGCGGTGTGGGAACTGACGCTCCTCTGCCTTGCTTGGCAATCAAAGCAAGCCGATGAACCGCGACTTCAGAGATCTATTAGCCGAATTCAACGCCCACAACGTTGAGTTCCTTGTGGTCGGCGCCCATGCCCTGGCTGCGCACGGGCATGTCCGCGCCACAGAAGACCTCGATGTCTGGGTGCGCCCGGACCCGGAGAATGCAAAGAGAGTCCTCGAGGCCTTACGGGCATTTGGCGCTCCCTTGCACGATCTGACCGAAAAAGACCTTAGTAACCCTGGCGTTGTCTTTCAGATCGGCGTGGCCCCGCTACGGATCGACGTGCTCACCGCCATCGACGGAGTTGATTTCGCCGAGGCCTGGCCCGGTCGGCTGATCACCAAGTTTGCCGATCAACCCATCGCCGTGTTGTCCAGAGAACACTTGATCAAAAACAAGCGAGTTGCGGGACGAGCCCAGGATTTGGCCGACGTTGAAAGGTTACTGGGTAAAGGAAAAAAATAATCCCAATAAGTCAATAGTCATGACCCCAGGATACGTATGTTCCAACGATTGCGAAACTACTTCTTGATGCGGAACATGAAGCGGAGCATGAAGGTGTCTATCAAACTGGCGACTGAGGCTATTTACTCAGAACAGTTCGATATGAGCGCTATTGTGAAAAGACTTTCTGACAACACAGGCGGCATCAATTTGGTGCGTGCTTATATTGCGGTTTCAATTGCTGCAGGATTAACTGAGCCACTTAGCGACGCTGACGTTGATCATGCACTTGAGAAGTTGCGTGCCTCAGAACAACATTTGAGTAAGCCAGACTTTGAAACTATTCTTAAAATGCATAAGGAGTTAGCTGAGCGCAATTGGTCGCGAAGGTGCGCGGCAATTCTCTATGGCAAACTGGCTTTCAAGAATGACGAGTATTCCTATGCAGGTATGATTTATAGTAGTGAGAATGCCAAGCAGGGGCCATGTTCGCCTGATGAACGAAAAGACACAAGAACACATCACGAGAAAATCGCTGAAGCTGAACGCAAGCTGGAAGAGCATCTTGCTAAGACGGCTGAGCCTGATATTCAGACACAAGCTACGGAACAGCACATCAAAGAAGAACTTGATCGCTTAAACCATGAACTGGAACTCCTCGAAGCCCCTGAGACGATATACAGTTCTGGGCTGATGTCTTTGGACGGGGGTGGCGTCCCACAGGATTACATCGAAGCTGCAAGCTGGTTTCGGATAGCAGCGGAACAAGGCCATGCAAATGCCCAGCACGCTTTGGCCTTGATGTATGAAAATGGTCAAGGTGTGTCTCAAGACTACTCTGAAGCGGCGAAATTGTATCGCATGGCTGCTGAGCAAGGACATGCGGGTAGTCAGAACAATTTAGGGATTTTGTGTGAAAACGGAAATGGAGTTACGCAAGATCGCGCCGATGCCATCAAATGGTATCAAAAAGCCGCGGAAAATGGAGATGTGAATGGGCTTTCCAATCTGAATAGACTCGAAGCAAGAATCGATTTGGATAAGTATCAGAACATAGTGTTCGCATTCAGTGACCTCATGGCCGCACATGCACCTCTTATTGGTGATTGCAGCACGCTCCCATACCCCAAAAAAACGATTCTATATGCAATTAAGTGGGTTTCAGATGATTACGAAACTAAGCGGGAGCTTACCACGAATCAAGCCTTCGCGAAAGCTACGATAAGCTTATCCCAACCCTCAACTATCTTCTTACGCTCCTTGCCAACAACTGGCATGAAATTGATCCCGAGGACAAGGATGCAATCGCGAAGCTCGGCAATTCTGACTCGTTTCCGGACTGGGCACTACCATTGAAACTCAAATACATTAACGAAGAACAAGCGAGTAACGAAGCCTACGAGGCGACTTTTCAAGTATTGAAAGACAAAGTAGAGCGCGAGAGAAAACATGGGAAACCGGACGATGCATGGCGAAAATGATGCCTAACAATGCGCTCCACCGAACAGCCGCTAGCTGTCGTGTACACCGATGCGCCTCGGTTGTTGAGCGCCGGATTGTCTGCCGACGCTTTCGGGTTAGAGGCGGCTGTGAGTGAGCTGGATCGTTAGGAGCACAGGAAGGTTTAACGATGCAAGTGTTAAGGTGGATCGCCGTACTTCCGGGAGCGGTAGTATTCGGTTACCTGGCTTACCTTGTGGGAGGATTCGTTAACAATATGACAACGGCTATGTTTATTGGGGCACCTCTCAAAGGATGGCTCGCGGTTGCCACGGACGCTATGGCACACATGTACATGGGTGCCGCCTTCGCTTATTCAGCCATCAGAATTGCTCCTGCCGCTCCGAGATATGTAGCAAGTGGTGCCTTTGCGGTTCTCGTTGCATTTGCCGCCTCGTCTGTTTGGTCCTCCTTCGGAATTGGGAAGTATTATGCGATCCCGGCAATCGGTGGCCTACTATTCGGCGGTTTCGCCGTGATGCTTGGAACGCTTGCAGGTGAAATCGGTCCTTACGGCAAGACGGCTGGGTAGCGAGAGACATTCCGTTGCCTGGCCCCTCACTAAGGGGCTTCAGGCCGATCGCTTAGCAGGAACGGCTGAGCTTTCAAGGTCAGACAGAACACCTTTGAGCAAATGAGGAGCCAACGAAACTATGCGGCTTTCTGGGAGTGGCCCGAGAAGGGCACCAAGGAGGCCGGGATTATGAAGGATTATCTGGAGGCTCGTGATGTTCAGGGCCTGCCGAGATACGTGAAGGTTGCAACTTCTAAAGCCGATCCTCCAGACTTTGTTGCGGAGGACAAACCCGGCTACCTCACGGCAATCGAACTCACCGAGCTAGTATCCAAAGAAGCAATCCAAACCAATATCAGGGCGTCCAAACTCGAAGAGCACGTTTATAGAGATTGGCACAAGGAGGAAGTGATCGCAGCCATAGAGGAAAGGCTCGCTGACAAGGACGGGAAGCAATTCCACGGAGGTCCCTACAGCGAGATTCACGTAGTCATCCACGTCGACGAGCCGGTGATCTCCCCATCGGAATACGTTCCGATCTTAAGCGAGAGCCCGTTCGCAGCACGCCAACAGATTTCACGTGCGTTCGTTTTGTTTTCGTACGATCCATCGGCAGGGGGATACCCCCTCGTGGAGCTGTGTCTTGGCAAATAGGGTGCATCCTCGTAGCCTGTCTAACGAGCGGCTAGAGCGGATCAGCGCAAAGGGAAAAGTGGATATTCTACTTTTCGGGCCTAAATTCGCGCTTCAGACCGATTGCTTCGCCGCAACGGCTGAGCTTACTGCGTCAGGCGGCCTTGAGACCGCGGCGGGATGGTTTCAAGACGATCTTCACGCGGACGCCAAACCGGGCCAGCATATCAATGATCGCGTCCGTGCTGAAAAGATCGATCCTCCCGCGCAGAAGATCGCTCACACGGGGTTGCGTTACACCGAGGATCTTAGCGGCCTGAGCCTGCCTTAGGCCTCGGGCGGCAATTAGCTTCTGAAGCTGGATCATGAGGTCAGACCGAATCTTGAGATGCTCAGCCGCCTCAGAAGTGAAGCCCAGGTCATGGAACACATTACCGCTCGAACGTGACACTTTCAGTTTCATGATGCACCTACCCTTTCGCGGCTGTGTCAGCCCGACGCTTCGCAAGCAAGGAGCGGTACCGGTCCCTGGCCAGGTTGAGGTCTCGCTGCGGAGTCTTGCGCGTCCGCTTCTCAAATGCATGTAGCACGTAGACGCCCTCCGCGAACTTCGCAACGTACAGGACCTGGTGCTCGATTTCCGTATGGACGCGAATCTCCTTGACTCCAGGCCCGACGCTCGGCATTGGCCTCCAGTCGTTGGGATCGAGCCCTTGCTGAACGCGGCGCAACTGAAATCCAGCTACTCTTCGGACGTTCCTCGGGAACGCGCGCAGGTCAGCACGGGACGACCCGACCCAGATCAGGGGCTTATCAGCCACGGCTGAGCATACAAATATTTGTATATCATTGCAAGAGAGATGAGCAGCTGCCCGCCCATCCTTGTGCTTGAGACCGATGCACAGTGACGACCGAGCTTAAGCGGCAGGCTCGGATCAACACTTTTTGAGGAATGTTTAGGTTCCGGAAGGTCGCGATAGGTTTGACGATAAGTCTCAGTAAAATCGAGGACTATTCGTCGAGCCACCGAAGCGCCTCTGCCACTGTCTTAAACCGACGCACGCGGCCCGCTGCAACATCGCGCTTAGCACTACGAATCGCTTCCTGCGTTTCTGGGCGCTCGTAGATTTCCTGGCTGATCTTAAGCTCTACTAGTTCCCTGTACGCTCGGTAAGGCAAAACCACCTTAACTGGCTTGCCTTTGGCGTTCTTAATGAGTTTGGTTTTTTCTGAAATTGTATGTGCCTGCATTGGCTTCTTGCTCCATGAACAGTCCGTTTAGTATATCCAACCGCTGAAACATCCGCTATCTGACCAATCCCGGGATCATCCACTATACAGAATAATCCCCCCTCAGTCCCTCTTGAGACCCATGGTGCGATAGATCAACTCCATGTCCAGGTTTCCACGGACTAGATCCGCCAGCCGGTCGTACTGCTCCTCTTTGGACAAAACCTTGGCTGCCGGATGAAAGGCAACACCTTTTCTCGCAGCGAGATTAGTTAGAATTGAGCGCCGTAACGCTTCGTTGTGAAAAAGGCCGTGGAGGTAGGTTCCCAAGACGTTGCCGTCGACGCTTAGACAACCATCGAACTCTTGGCAGGATTTTCGGGAACGCTCGTCAATGCGGAATGGAGCCGGAGTTTCCGCGCCTCCAGTTTGACCCATGTGAATCTCATAGCCGCTCAGGGAAAGACCGGCTGCCCCTTGCAGAAGCCCTCTCCCGATTACCACAGTGCCTTGTATCTGGTGTGTCGATTTTACGGGGAAAAATTTGGTCGTCACCGGCAGGAGTCCCAATCCCTCGACCTCGGAGTCGGTGTTTTCCACGTGCCCTGGATCACGCAGCACTCTCCCCAACATCTGGTAGCCGCCGCATATGCCGATGACGGGTTTGCCTTTATGGGCCTGGCCGGCGATCTCCTGAGCGAGGCCTATGCTTTTCAGATACATCAGATCGGCCATCGTGCTCTTTGTGCCTGGGATAATAATCAGATCAGGCTCTCCCAACTCATCGCCAGGCTCTACATAGCGGAGCCGGACCCCTTCCTCCTGCTCAAGCGGATCGAAATCGTCAAAATTGGAAATATGGGGCAGGCCGATGACGGCAACGTCCAGAACATAGTCGCTCTTCCGCTTCATCGCCCGCCGCCGTTCCAGGGAGACTGAATCCTCCTCGGCGACATGGATATCGTGGTAGTAAGGAATAACGCCGGCCACCGGTATTCCAGTCCGCTCTTCCAACCACTTAAGCCCGGGCGTGAGCAGGGAAAGATCGCCACGAAACTTGTTAATTACGAAGGCCTTGATGAGAGCCCGCTCTTCGGGCTCCAGAAGCTCCAAAGTTCCAACCAGAAAAGCGAACACGCCGCCCCGGTCGATATCAGCCACCAGAAGCACCGGCGCCCGGCAATGCAGGGCCACGCGCATGTTGACTATGTCTCGCTCTTTCAGGTTCACTTCAGCGGGGCTGCCTGCTCCCTCTATGAGGACAACGTCGTACTGGGCTAACAGCTTATCCAGAGACTCGGTTACTACGGACCATAACTGCTGTCGTGACGAATAATATTCCGTTGCCATCATTCTTCCGAGAGGTTTCCCTTTCACCACTACCTGGGAGCAATAATCGGCCTCGGGTTTGAGCAGGATCGGATTCATCTCTACTGCCGGCTCCACGCCGGCCGCCTCGGCCTGAACCACCTGTGCCCTTCCGATCTCGCCACCGTCACGGGTAACGAAGGAGTTGAGCGACATGTTCTGCGCCTTGAAGGGGGCCACCTTCCAGCCGTCTTGTTTCAGGATGCGACAGAGGGCGGTGACCATGATGCTCTTCCCCACTGAGGAGGCGGTTCCTTGAACCATTAAGGTTTTGGCTGGCATAAACAACCCTCGTCTCCTGCATCCTTCATCAAGTAGCTGCCCTCCAAGCGGCGCAAAAATCGACGAAGGACGGTGCCAGGCTTCTCTTGCTCCCCAGGTGTAAGTGAACGTAAGATGCCAGGGTGTTCTTGGTGCGAAACCCTTCTTTGCGCCCTGGCTGGTCCAGCACATCATAGGCAGAAGGGGTCCGGGGCTCTCCCTGCAAAACCGACAGGTGAAACTCGTGCCCCCTAACCGATTCGCCCTTGCTCATGAGCGGGTTATCGTCCAGAGCAGATACGTTGCGGTAGCCTAGAGTCAACTTGCTCCCTTTCATCGAGGAGCGATAGGGAAAAACCGCTGCCATGGGATAGCTCTTGCCCTCCGAATCTTCGATGCTTTCCCCAAGGTACATTAGCCCGCCGCATTCGGCGTAGATAGGCAACCCCCTTTGAGCCGCCTTCTGAAGAGAACGGCGCATCGAGCTGTTTTCAGACAACTCACGTGCATAGAGCTCCGGAAAGCCACCACCGATGTACACCCCGCCGACTCCTAACGGCAGCTCCCGACCCTCTAGGAGACTGAAGGAAACAATTTCCGCGCCCCAGGCCTCCAGTAAATCCAGGGAGTCGGGGTAATAAAAATTAAATGCTTTGTCCTTAGCCACAGCGATAGCTACCTTCGCAGCTCCAGGAGCTTCGGGAAAGAGAAGGGGGCCATCCGGTTCAGATAAATCAATGGGTGCTGCCAAGCGCAAGATATGTTCCACATTGATGGTACGCTCGATCTGCTCCGCTAGCCGATCATAAAAATCCATCGAGACTTTCCCCTCGACCACGGGGATTAATCCCAGGTGGCGCTCCGGTAGCGCCAGATCAGGCCGTCTGGGGATATAACCGAGCAAGGGTACCCCGGCTTTCTCAAGAGAGGGCTTAACGAATTCCAGATGTCTCTCCCCGGCTATGCCGTTCAAGATCACCCCAGCCAAGCTGAGCCCTGGATCGAAACTCTTGAATCCCAGCACCATGGCTCCAACACTACGCGCTGCCGCCGAGGCATCCACCACCAGAACTACCGGCAGGCGCAGCAGCTTTGCGACGTGGGCCGTGCTGCCCTCCTCGCTCTCCCCGCGAAAACCGTCGAAGAGACCCATGACCCCTTCCACGACAGCTATATCTTTGTTTTTCATGGCTCGATGAAATAACTCGACAACCGCAGCCTGCTCCAGGAGCCAGGTATCCAGATTGCGGCAGGGCAGGGCGCAAACCGTACTGTGGTAGGAAGGATCGATGTAATCAGGCCCCACCTTAAACGGCTGGACTTTGTGACCTTTGCGGCACAGGGCTGCCATGATCCCTGTTGCCACCGTGGTCTTGCCCACGCCGCTATGAGTGCCGGCGATGACGATTCCCTTCACTTCTTTACCTTACCTATGGGGCCTTCGCGGAAGGAAATAAACCGCGCCCGACTGCGAATCTCGGGTCACAGCGACCTCCACTCTAAAGGCGTCTCTCATGCTCCCTTCGTTCATCACCTCTTCCACTTTCCCGAAGGCGATCGGCTCGCCGGATTTGAGCAGCAGGACCTTATCCGCGAACAAAGAAACCAGGTTCAAGTCATGCAACACGGCGACCACCGTCGATCTTCCTTCGGAGCACAGCCTTTTTAGGCCGTTTAAAATTTGCAGTTGAAAATAGAGATCCAGATGCACTGTGGGCTCATCCAACAAGAGGAGATAGGAAGTCTGTGCCAGGGCCCTGGCGATCAAAACCTTCTGTTTTTCGCCGCCGCTGAGGGCAGTGAATTTTCTCTTCCTGAAAGGAAGTGAGTCTGTGAGACGAAGCGCCTTTTCTATCGCCTGGGTGTCTCCGGCCGCTTGCCTGAAACGCTCTTCATGGGGATATCTCCCCAATGAAACCAGCTCCTGAACCGTCAGGGGAAAACCAGCAGAGGGCTGTTGGGAGACGTAGGACATCTTCTTCGCTCTCTCCTTCGGCGGATAAGATAGCACTGCCTTCCCATCAAGCCAGACCTCCCCTTCTCTCGGAATTAATGTTCCCAGGATAATCTTCAGGAGCGTGGTTTTCCCCGAGCCATTGGGACCGACAAGGGCTATGAAGTCCCCCTGCCCGACAGAGAAAGAGATATTTTTTAAGACCAACGCCTTCTCGTAGGCGAAAGAGACGTTATGGACCTGCAAGACGATATTTCTATCCATCGCGACTAAAGACCGTACTCTCCTCTCTCCTTTTTCAACAGATAGAGAAAAACCGGAACCCCAAATAAGGAGGTCACCACCCCGACGGGGAGCTCGGAGGGAGCCAGAACTACCTTTGCAATGGTATCGCAGAGGATTAAAAAGGTGCCCCCCAGTAAGAAAGTGACGGGGAGCAAAATCCGGTGGTCAGCCCCAAAAACCATGCGCACCATGTGGGGAATGATGAGGCCAACAAAACCGATCAGACCTGCAACGGAAACGGAGATGGAGGTCAAAAATGCGGCTAAGATAGCGTAGATGGCTTGAATCCGCTTTGTATTCACGCCGCTGCTCAGCGCGGTTTCTTCCCCTAACAAGAGGACGTTCAGCTCCCTGGCATAATAAAAGGCGATCCAGACGCATACGGGAACGAGAGTGATCGCCATCCAGGTTGTTTCCCAACTCGCGGAAGAAAAACCGCCCATGAAGAAAAAAATGAGCGCCTTGAGCTCCTCCTCGGCCATAATCATGAGAACAGCCACCAAGGAGGAAAAAAGCAACCCTACCCCCAAACCTGAGAGGAGCAGACGGAAGACTGAGAAGTAGCCATCGCGGCGGCCAAAATAAAACACCAGCGAGAGGGCCAGGAGGGAGCCCAAAAAGGAAAAAAAGCTTACACCGGTAAACATCGCCAGGGGGGAAGTAAAGCCCAAGACGAGGGCTGCGGCAGCGCCCAACGAGGCCCCCGATGAGATCCCCAGAAGATAGCTATCGGCTAAAGGATTGCGGAAGAGCCCTTGAAAGACAGCGCCGGAGAGAGCAAGGCCGCCACCGACAAAAAACGATGAGAGGGCTCGAGGCAATCTAAGATTCAAGAGAATGGTTTGGTCTCTAGGAGATAAGGCAAAGAGCGAGATCTTCACAGGTCCTGTGCTGAGAGCTAGGAATAAGGAGAGTGAAAAAAAGAAAAAAAGGATCAACCAGCTCAAAGAGATTCGTCGCATGGGTAGCCTACAGTGGAGTCCGGAGTAGAGGGGAAAGTAACCGCGGGTCAGGCACTTGGGGAAAGAGTCCGGGGTGGAGGATGTGTGCCAGACCCTGCACGACCTGTTCGATTCGGGGTGCGTATCGAGTGATCACTTTGCCATTTCCAATAAAGACCGCACCATTTTTTACCGCCGGGAGCCCGGACCACCCGGGCCGCGATGTAGCTTTGTGGATTTCCTGAAGTGTGCGGGGAATATCGAAACCACAGGGGCTAATCAAGACGACCTCCGGGGAGAAATCCACCACCTCATCCCAACTCACCGAGGTTTTCCCGTCCCAGTTTCCAAGGGCCTCTCTCCCCCCTGCGGCTTCCATCAGCTCAGGAACCCAGTGTCCCGCATTTTTGAGAGGGTCTATCCATTCCATGATAAAAGACCTTTTGGGCTCTACTTTTGAAGTCCTCTCTTTGATGCGGGATACAGTTTCAGCAATCTGCTCAGCCAACTGCTCACCTTGTCTTCGGATATCCGCCGCGTAGGCCAGCGCACGGATGCTATCCAAGATGTCCTGAAGACGGTTGGCTGTAAAGGGAATCACCTGACAGCCCGCCAGTTTCCTACCTGCAACTTCCAAGGCCACATCGGCAGGCAGGGCACAAACCTTGCAGACCTGCTGGGTCAAAATAAGATCCGGCTTGAGTTCCGAGAGAAGCCCTTCCTCGACTTCGTAGATCGTGCCCCATCGGTCTCTGTTGGCCTGAACTTTCTCCGCAATGGCGCCACTATCCCCCTCATCCACAACCCATGTGCTGGTCAACTTCGGAAGGCTAGCGACCGCTTCCGGGTAGTCGCACTGATGGCTTACCCCCACCATGAAAGGGCCCAAACCCAAGGCGTAAGCGGTCTCGGTGGCACTGGGACATAGAGAAATGATGCGAAGCTTCGTCGTCCCTGTCTTCACTGTTACCTCCCAATCCCTGTTTTCTCTAAGAAACGGTCTCGAATAGACACTGGTGAATCCTTTTAACCCCGTCTAAGAACTGAATCGTATGCCTCAGGTGGACCGCTTCGATGAAACAGATGTGGTTTTTTTGCACTCCGTCAATCTCCCTCCATCCAGGCAGCTTTCGAATCCTCTCTGCGAATTCTCTCTGGCTATCCACAAAAATCAGCACCTCGGGGTTCCGTTGGATGATCCATTCCAAACTAATCTTTCCCGAATCGAAGGGCATATCCTCGAAGATATTGATCCCACCCGCCAGGTCGAGGATCCATTGAGATATAGAGTTTTTTCCTACCGTAATCATGGGTTCAGGCCAAGTTTGAAGATACACTCGCTTCTTTACGTTACCACGCGTCTTGCTCCGAAAATCCTCAAGGCCAGTCTCAACATCGGCCAGAATCCTCCTGGCTTTTTCTTCCCTACCTAGAATCTCCCCCAGCAGCAAAAAGTCTTTGCGAATTCCGTCCATATCTCGAGGATACAGACTGAAAACAGCGTGTCCCATCTTCTTTAACGGCAAGGCGATTCTTTGCTGGCTCGGGCCATCGACCAAGATAAGGTCTGGACTGATTTCAATGATCTTTTCGAGGCTGGGATCAAATCCACCACCGACGATCTCTATCTCCTTTTCCCTGACCCGCCGCACCAACTCTTCGGGAAACCGATCATACCGGGTCCCGCCCTTCAAGCGCTCACAATCAAGCAGACAGACCATTTCAGAATTCGATGGAAGCAAAGAGACGACCCTCTTCACATCCCTCCGGATTCTCACCGGATAGCCCAGGTTATCAATGAAAGTCCTTTCCTCCGGTCGGGGTGAGGGAGCGCAGCCCGAGGAAAAAAGGGAGAACAAAATTACCGCAGAGGCGCCGGCGGCTGAGATCCTCGACCACAGAGACATTCCTATTCCTTCCCAAATACTCCTCGGATGCCAATCAAAAAATTCAAGGGGCGGGCGAGAAAGCCGTCTGCCTCCTCGTACTTTTTGTTGAACAGGTTTTCTATCTTACCAAAGAGACTCAATCCCTTTACTCCAGGCGCCTTCCAGGGGAGGGCATAAGACGAGGCGAGATCTACCTTAACATATCCCGCATCTCTGATATCGTCTCCGGTGACCACATGAAAGTCATCCCTCTTGCCGACTATGTTGGCGTTGAGGTTGGCCTGGAATCCTTCTTCTTGATAGTTGAGGATGATGTTGCCCTTATTGCGGGGGCGCCGGGCAAGCCGCCCGCTGGAGGTATCGTTTTCCAAGAAGGTATAGTTGGTGCCAAGAGAGAAACCCTGTCCCAGTTTGACATTGCTGAACAGCTCGATGCCATCGAGTCTGACTCTGGCCACATTCCGTGCCCGAAAGTTGGGGGCAGGGAAGACAATAAGATCCTCCACTTCTCTATGGAAATAGGTAATCCCTGTGAGCAGCCTGCCAAAAAATTTCTGTTCCACGCCTCCGTTCAACTCCCAGCTTATCTCCGGTTTCAGATTGGGGTTGCCAGACGTAGGACGAAAGAGTTCATTCAGGGAAGGGGCCCTAAATCCCTCAGCATAACCGAGCTTGAATTTTGTCCCGGTCTCGGGAATGAGATAAGCCGCCGAGGCTGCCGGGCTCCACTCCGTGCCAAATGTCTGGTGGTCATCGAGCCTTATCCCCCCGACCAAAAAGAGCCGGTCGTCAAAGAAACGCATCTGTTCTTGGAGATAATAGCCAAGGTTTCTTTGATCTCGCCTGACAGTATCCGCTGTGACGGCCCTTCTTTTGTACTCGATACCAAAAGTCGTTGTGCTCCATTCCTGCCAGCGGTAGTTGGTTTGAATATCGCCTGTCACAATTTTCGGCCGAGTGCGTTCTCTTTTCCGTTTGGTATCCACCGTATCCGGATCATCCGAGAACTTATCGTGTTCCTTGAACTCGGAACCCGATAGCCGAAAATCCCAGTTGGATAAGAGCTTCTGTTCCCAGTCGAGCTTGAAGAGATAATTGGTGTCGTTTTCTCGGGCATTGGTATCACCCGCTCCGGCAGTGAAATTGTTGTTGTTGAAATTGCCCAAATCGGTCCTGCGAAAATGGAAGATCCCCCTAAGTAGAGCGCTATCCGTGACCCGATAATCGAGCCGGGCGGATGTGGCCAGGTTTTGATAGTCGTCGTTACTCCGATGAAAACCGGCGGTTTCCAAACGAGATGCGGAGAGAGAATAGCCCAACCTCTCTGTCCCCCCATGTAGGCCAAGGGCCTGCCGGTGGGTACGCTCATTCCCGCCCTCGGTAGAAAAGCTCAACTCCGGTTTCCCCTTTCCTGCCTTGGTAATAATGTGGATCACGCCGCCAATTGCCTGGGAGCCGTATAGTGTGCCTCCGGCGCCTCTTAGAATTTCGATCCGCTCGATATTTTCCGTGGTCAGATGGGCAAAATTGAAACCACCTGTGGTTGTGAGGTTGGCTTCAACCCCGTCTATCAGGACCAGAGACTGGTTGGAGTTGGCGCCGCGAATAAACACAGATGTGACAGTCCCACGTGAGCCAGACTGGACGACATCCAAACCTGGCACACTGCGCAAGACCTCTAAAACTGTTTCGGCTTTCTTTTCTTGAATATCTTTTTCTGTGATCACCGAAACTGAAGTGGTCACCTGCTCCTGCGGTGTTTCGACCCGGGTTGCCGTCACTACCACGGGCGGCAGGGTTTGTTCCTGTTGCGGCTCCGCAGCCGGAGAAGAAATGGGGAAAAAAATTAAAAAGAAAATAAGTAAGAAAACATTCATAAAATCTCCTTTTCCCACGAAAGGGGAGTGTTGAGGCAGAACGGATAGGTCTCCTGGCTTAGGCTTTAAACCTACTCGCCGCGCCTTCCCATCCTTCGACTCAGCTCAGGACAGTGGCTGGGATCTGCGGCTTTCGTGGGCATTACACTTGCGGGC
>Ga0082335_1006070_pt1 | contig 15974 bp, 12 predicted proteins | sample Subgrocontami58m_FD_72375 | JGI IMG/M metagenome (GOLD analysis project Ga0082335, IMG submission 72375) | Subsurface groundwater microbial communities from S. Glens Falls, New York, USA - GMW37 contaminated, 5.8 m (SPADES assembly) (version 2) ... | reverse complement strand
GTCCGGCGCCGCTCGATGAAACTGTAGCAACCATCGCCCGCTTCGCGGATTTGATCGAGGTCATCGCCTTGCCGCGACTCGCGCCCGGCGCGCCGGAGCATCCGGCCTTCGCCCGGCTGGCGGGCCTGCTTTGAACCGTCTTCGCTTTTCGGTAAACAATCGCGATTTAATGGGAACAGCTTGCGTCCATTTCGGCGAAGCTCGTGGATAAGCCTGTATTGCCGATAACGATGCTGGTCTTAACGTTATCCGCCGTTACCGTCGCCACCGTCAGAGGGCGACCGCCGTCTCGCGCCAGTGCATTAAGGAAGGCAGCTGGCACAACACCCCGTGCGACAGACTCGATTTCGGCTCCTTGCACCTTGCGCGACGACGATTCGACCCTCAACGGAGCGCTCTGGCCTTGGCTTGCAATTCCCACACCAGTCAAGCGAGTCGCCGTCCCCTCAACTAATCTCCGGGTTTCCACATAAGTCATCTTGTAGTGGTCACCTCCTGCACCGCAAGCCAGCGAGATCTCGAAGCGTCCGATCTTTTCCCCCTGAATAGTCAGCGGAAACTGCCGCGTCATGATTTTGACGCCCGCTCGCTCCACCGTGCTCCAGGCCGAGGCTCCTAAAGTCGAGCCGGGTTCCGCGGGACCAAGCAACAGCGATGCCACCTGCCGAGTGGGTTCCTTTGCCGCCGCTTGAGCTGCAGCTTTGTCGAATGCATTCTCCGCATTGTTGAGGCCCACACGGCGGACCTCCTCAGGCGTAAGCGGCCGCAGCGCCTCCCAAGGTGGAATGCGTGCCGCGGTCTCGAATAACCCGATATCGCCTCCCATCTCGATCGTGTAGCTGGCAAGTCGCCCAAGGTCCTGTTGCAGCTTTACCCATTCCTCAGCCGAATAGGTTGATGCCATCGCATCATCGCGCCGTGCTTGCAGCCAAGGCTGATGCACGGCAATGCGAGCCTCGTTCGGAACGTGACGCCGCACGCCTCCGAGAAGAACAAAGGGACACATCGAAGCGCATCGGCCTTTATCTGAAAGCGTGGCTCGCCGATCGCCAGAAGAATCAGGAGGCAGCAGGGTTGTCTTTCCAACCGTGGTTGCCATGCTCAGGCGGCGAATTTCACGGCCAAGCCATATTCCTGCGTTCACTTCTCCTCCCGGGGAATCCAAGACCATAGTTGATCCCCGCAGATCGCGGTCCTTAGCAAATTCAGCGAAACGCTGGGGCGTCTGAGGCGCAATGAATCCGCTCGCTGCAACCCATTCGCGGCAATGGGTGCCGCATGCGTCTGCCGGGCCTTCGCGCACCAACTCAAAACTCATTGACGGTGGAGGCTCGCTGGATTTCTGCGCGAATGACCAGCGCGGGCAAGCGATCAGCGCAAAACCAATTAAAAAGAAGCATAATAAATGGGTCACAAGTAGTTTTCTCCACCAAGCGTTCGTCATTATAATATCATTGATCCCTCACCGAGTTGGAATTTTAGCCTCGCAAATATCTCTAATTAAGCGGAGGTTCTGGAATTAGGGTATAAGGATAGATGATCCGGTGGTCGCCCGGCTTTCCAGATCGCGGTGCGCCTTTACCGCGTCTTTCAGCGGATATTTCTGGTTGACCGGAATTTTCACCGCCCCGCTCGTCACCACACCGAACAGATCATTCGCGGACGTGAGCATATCCTCCCGGCTCGCAATGTAATGCACGAGGGTCGGCCGCGTCATGAACAGCGAGCCCTTCTGCTGCAAGATCGAGGGATTGAACGCCTCGATCGGCCCCGACGCGTTGCCGAAGCTCACGAACATGCCCAAGGGGCGCAGGCAGTCGAGCGACGCGGGGAAAGTAGTCTTGCCGATGCCGTCATAGACCACGTCGCACAATTTGCCGGAGGTGATTTCCTTCACGCGGGCGACAAAATCCTCCTCCCTGTAGAGGATCGTATGTTGGCAGCCATGCGCCTTCGCGAGCGCGGCCTTTTCCTTGGAGCCGACGGTGCCGATCACCGTGGCGCCGAGATGATTGGCCCATTGCGAGGCGATGAGACCGACCCCGCCCGCCGCCGCATGCAGAAGCAGCGTGGTGCCTTTTTCCACCTTGAATGTCCGCCGCAGCAGATAGCGCGCGGTCATGCCCTTGAGCATCATCCCGGCCGCTTGCTCATAGGAAATGGCATCGGGAAGCTTTACCACGCGGTTCGCCGGCAACAGCCGTTCCGCGGTATAGCCCCCTAGCGTGACCACATAGGCGACGCGATCTCCAACCTTGAGGTCCTTTACGCCTTCGCCAACCGCCACCACATCGCCACCCGCTTCGTTGCCCGGGATAAAGGGCAACGACGGCGCCGGGTAAAGTCCCGTGCGGTAATAGGTGTCGATGTAATTGATCCCGCAGGCATGTTGTTTGATCCGGATTTGCCCTGGCCCAGGCGGTCCGACCTCGGCGTCCTCATAGGTCAGCACTTCGGGACCGCCGAGCTTATGTACGCGAATTGCTGCAACCATTTTCTGCTCCGCTATTTATTTCCGGGCTTTCCGCGGATGTTTCCGCCTAGCCAACACATTGAAGAATTCCACCACACCGGCAAAGGCCATGGCGAAATAGATGTAACCGCGCGGGATGTGGAAATCAAAACCATCAGCGATCAGCGCGACGCCGATCAGTAGGAGAAACGCGAGCGCGAGCATCTTGGTGGTCGGGTGCTTGGCGACGAAATCACTCACTGGCCGGGAAGCGGCATACATCACTATCATGGCGATGACCACCGCGGCGACCATGACCTCGATGTCCTCCGCCATGCCGATCGCGGTGATGATGGAGTCGATCGAAAACACCAGGTCGATGGCGATCAATTGCACGACGACCCAAAAAAATGATTGGGGCTTTGGTGCTACGGCCCCGGCGTCATACGGCTCGATCTCGCGGTGAATCTCATGGGTGGCTTTGGCGAGAAGAAACAACCCGCCGCCGACGAGGATAATGTCTCGCCAGGAAATCGGATTTCCCAGGATCACGATGATCGGCTCGCGCAGCGCCATCAAAGCCGTCAGCGTGAACAGCAGCAGGATACGGAAGATAAGCGCGAGCGCGAGCCCGATCCTGCGCGCGCGTTCCGCCTGGACAGGATCGCACCGGGAAACCAGGACCGAGATGAAGACGAGATTGTCGATGCCGAGCACGACCTCAAGCGCTGTCAGGGTAATGAGCGCAGCCCATGCCTGCGGGTCGGCGAGAAGTTCAAGCATTCGATTGTCCGTTTCTGGCAGGGAATCGCAGCAGGTCCGCGGCAATGAAATAAAGTCCCGTCGCGCAGAGTCCAGCGGTAATCCAGAGATCGGGGTTCAGGTCGTATGCGAGCGCAGCCAGGGCGAGTGCCGACCATAGCACCAGCAAGGCCATGTTGAGGGGTCGCCATCGCGCGGCGCGGAGGGGATGGATGAATCGAATTGGCACAAAGGTCAGCAGAAGAAGAAGCATCACGCCGGCAGCGCCGACCCAAGGGGAAGGCTTCAGCAGAAACAGATAGAATGCCGCCAGATTCCACAGGACCGGAAAACCGCGGAAATAATTGTCCTCCGTCTTCATGCGCTGATCGGCAAAATAAAGCGCCCCCGTCGTCACGATCAGCGCGCCCAGCGGAATAGCCGCCGGGCTTGGCAGCAGTCCACTCGTGGCAATGGCATAGGCCGGAACGAACACGTAGGTAACGAAGTCGACGACGAAATCGAGGCTGTCGCCCGACCATTGCGGCAACCGCTCCGCGACCTTGAGCCGCCGCGCCAGGGGACCGTCGAGCCCGTCCACGGCGAGCGCGACCCCGAGCCAGCAAAACATCCACGTCCAGTTGGACTGCACCGCCGCTATCAGTGCAAGCAGCCCAAGAGCGGCGCCCGACGCCGTAAAAATATGAACGGCAAAGGCGCAGGCGCGTTCGGCCGCGCCGAATTTTTGCCCGGGGTCTTGCTTCATCGCTGTGGGGGCGCCATCCGAGGGCATACCCCACACCCTAGCGCATGTGCCTTCGAACGCGATAGGTAGGGCTTGCGAGAACAAGGGCAGCGGTATCGGTAATGGGCAAGTGGACGGCTGAAGTGGCGGTGGTTGGCGGAGGTCCCGCGGGCTTGACCGCGGCCATCGCGCTCGCCCGCGCCGGGATCGAAACAGTGCTGGTGTCGAAGCGCCCGCCGCAGCACGACCACCGCACCACCGCTCTCCTCCTTAGCTCGGTCACCGCGCTCGACGCGCTCGGCGTCTGGACGCGATGCCAGGCGCAAGCGGCTCCCTTGCGCGCCATCCGGATCATCGATGACACCGCTCGATTGTTGCGGGCGCCGGAGATCACCTTCGAGGCCTCGGAAATCGGCCTCGACGCCTTCGGCCATAACATCGAAAATCGCCATCTGCTGGCCGCGCTCGACGCTTGCGCCGCTGAACTCCCCGCCGTCACGCGCATCGAGGATGCAGCGCGCGTCCTCGACATCTCCGGCCGCGGCGTGACCGCTCGGCTCGAGGGTGGAGACGAGGTGTCGGCCCGGCTCGTCGTAGGCGCCGATGGCCGCCGCTCCCTGTGCCGCGCCGCCGCCGGAATCGAAAGCGATGGGCGGACCTATGCCCAAACCGCCCTCACCTTCAATCTCGGCCATGCGCGGCCGCACGAAAATATTTCGACCGAGTTCCACACTCCGGCCGGGCCTTTCACCTTGGTCCCCTTGCCCGGCCGCCGTTCCAGTCTGGTCTATGTCGCCGATCCGGCAACGGCCCAATCAGTTGCGGAGATGGATGACGCCGCGCTGTCGGAGGCGCTCGAACGCCGCGCGCATTCAATTCTTGGCAAATTGACCGTCGAGCGCGGTCGCGGCGCCTTTCCTTTGGTAATCGAGACAGCGCACCGCTTTGCCGCAAATCGCGTGGCGCTGGTGGGCGAAGCGGCGCATGTGCTTCCACCGATCGGCGCCCAAGGGCTCAATCTCGGGCTGCGCGACGCGGCCACAATCGCCGAAATCGTCATCGATGCCCGCCGCGCCGGAACGGATGTAGGAGGCGCAACTGTGCTCGCGCGCTACGACGGCCTGCGCCGGTCGGATGTGGCCAGCCGCACGCTGGCCGTCGATCTGCTCAATCGCACCTTGTTGTCGGATTTCCTGCCGCTGCAGGGCGCACGGCAGCTGAGCTTCTTTCTGCTTCAACATATCGGCCCCTTGCGCCGCGCGGTCATGCGCGAGGGCATCGCGCCAGCCGCTTCCCAGCCCAGACTTATGCGAGGCGAAATCTTATGATGCAGATGAACGGCCGTTCAATCTTAGGGCTGTTGCGCGCCACAATCTCGTCGGTTAAGTTTTCCCCATGACCAAGACGCGGGTTGCCAAATACAAGATCGGCCAGGTGGTGCGGCATCGGCTGTTCTCCTTCCGCGGAGTCGTTTTCGACATCGACCCGGAGTTCGACAACACGGAGGAATGGTGGCTCTCGATCCCCACGGAAGTGCGCCCGCACAAGGACCAGCCGTTCTATCACCTGTTCGCTGAAAACGCGGAGACCGAATATATCGCCTATGTGTCCGAGCAGAATTTGCTCCCCGACACGTCAGGTCAGCCCGTCCGCCATCCGCAGGTACGAGAAATTTTCGAGACCGATGACAAGGGCAGTTACCGGCCGCGCAATTCCCTCCTCAACTGAGGGCGCGGCCGCAGCGTGCTCCGGAGCGCATTTTGATCTGGCAATTGGTCCTTGACGCTACTTCGGCTTCGCGGGCGTTTGTCCCTGCTGACTCTGCTCAAGCTTCTGGCGCGCTTCATTCGCTTGGCGCTTCAGCTCTTCGCCTTTGCGCTTGAGCTCTTCCTCAAGCTTCTTCTGCCGTTCGGCGAGAACCTTGGGATCAGTCGGCGGGCCATCATGCGCCTTGACGAACTGGGCAAGCGGCACAGGCACACTGATAGCGCTGCCGTCGTAGTTGATGCCCTGCACCACCACCGCCTTGCCCTTCTTCAGCTTCCCGAGCATTTCCGCAGTCATATCGTAGTCCGAGATGCAACCATTGATGAAACAGGTCACATAGGGCGCAATCAACGGCTGATCCTGATCGATGATGAACCGGGTGCCGTGCTGGAGATGCATTCCGACCGGCAAAGTAACGCGCAAGAGATTCTTGCCCTCTCCCGTCGGCTCGATCGCTACGACAGAAATAACCGGCTGGCCGGATTCCAAGCGGCCGTCAATGCCGGTGAGGCAAACCTGCTTGCCTTTGGCGTCCTTGTCTTTCGCATCCTTGGCGCTCGCGTCCTTGCCATCCGCGCTGCCCTCTCCCTGGCCCGGGGTGACGCAAAATTTGATCCACTCCGAATACATCAGCTGCGGAAGCTGCGCCGTGGAGTCTTGCTGCGCCGGTTGGGCTGGTTGTGCCGGTTGCGGCTTTGCCTGCCCCGCCGCGGCGGGTTTTGCCGGCTGTTGCTGAGCGAAGGCAACGGACATAGCGAGCGCGGTAACTATTGACGTTGTCGTCATCGCGGCAATCGCCCGCGCCACCGGTCGGGCCGGCGCGAACAAAATCCGATGATCCATGAACATGGTCCTCTTTCTTGCCGTTCTAACGGCTCGCAAGCCGGATCAGAAAAGGCGCCCCACTGGCCGGCTCTGTCGATGCCAAATGAGGCATTAGCGTGACCGACAGCGTGACCGACGCTTCGTTTCTGATACCTGGAATCGCGCGCTTAATAAAGGTCCGATCCAATTATTGGTGAAAAGGCCGCGGCGGGCCTGGGGCATCGCGCAGGCGGCGAAAACGGCGCCGCACCCTTTATGGTAAACACTGATGAGAATCAGAACCGAATCAAACGGCGTCGCGATCGTGCCATACACTTGCCTGCGCAGCCTGTTGCAGCGACGAGCCATTTGGCCCGCCGCTTTGCTTGGTGCTCTCGCGGTCGTCGCTACGGGCGCTGTATGGGCGCAAGAGAAAGCCGGCCCCCGTTACGCCATCGCGATGCATGGCGAGCCAGCGCTGCCGGAAGGATTTGCGCATTTCCCCTACGCCAATCCAGACGCACCCAAAGGCGGCCGTCTCGTCCAGGGCATCCTCGGCACCTTTGATAGCCTCAATCCCTACATCATCAAGGGTCTCGCCCCGCAAGCCGTCCGCGGCTCGATGCTCGGCGGCTACGTCGTCGAATCGCTGATGGCGCGCGGCTACAATGAGCCTTTCACCCTCTACGGTTTACTGGCCCGCACAGTGGAGACGGACGCCAAGCGCAGCTATGTCACCTTCACCCTCGATCCCGCGGCGCGCTTTTCCGACGGCAAGCCCGTGACGCCGGAAGATGTGCTGTTCACCTGGCGGCTGCTGCGCGACAAGGGCCGCCCCAACCATCGGCTCTACTACGGCAAGGTGGTCAAGGCCGAGATCGTCGGCAATCGCGCGGTGCGCTTTGACCTCACCGGCAGCAACGACCGCGAACTGCCGCTGATCCTCGGGCTGATGTCCGTCCTGCCCAAGCACGCCGTCAATCCCGACACCTTCGAGGAGACGTCGTTCGAGCCGATCATCGGCAGCGGCCCCTATGTCGTCGGAGAGGTCAAGCCGGGGCAAAGCATCACCTTGAAGCGCAATCCCAATTACTGGGGACGCGCTCTGCCGGTTAATCGTGGGTTGTGGAACTTCGACGAGATCCGTTTCGACTATTATCGCGACGCAAACACGCATTTCGAAGCCTTCAAGAAAGGGCTCTACGACGTGCGCGTCGAGACCGATTCCGCCCGTTGGGCCACCGGCTACGATTTTCCCGCGATGCGCGACGGCCGCGTGGTGAAAAAAACTTTCTCTACCGGACTGCCGAAGCCAAGCTTCTTCTTCGTCTTCAACACGCGCCGCCCTGTCTTTGCCGATGTCCGCGTCCGCGAGGCGATCTCGCTGCTCTATGACTTCACCTGGACCAACAAGAACCTCTACTCCGGCCTGTACGGCGCCGTGGCGAGCTACTTCGGGGGCTCAGAACTCTCGGCGCACGGCCGCCCCGCCGATGCGCGCGAGCGCGCATTATTGGCGTCGTTTCCCGGCGTCGTGCGGTCCGACGTGCACGAAGGCGCCTGGTCGCCGCCCGTGACCGACGGCTCGGGACGCGACCGCGTGACGCTGCGACGCGCGCTCGATCTGTTCACGGCCGCGGGTTATGAGTTGCGCGGCGCCCAACTGTTTGACCGCGCCACCGGCAAGCCGCTCACCTTCGAGATCATGGTGACGAGCCGTGACGACGAAAGGCTTGCGCTGCTGTTCACGCAGGCGGTCAAGCGCGCCGGCATCGAAGTGGTCGTTCGCTCCGTCGATGCCGTGCAATATGACCGCCGCCGGGTGGCTTATGATTTCGACATGATTCTGTTCCGCTGGGATCAGTCGCTTTCGCCGGGTAACGAGCAGATGTTCTATTTCGGCTCGGGTGCCGCCGATGCCGAAGGCACCCGCAACTATATGGGCGTCAAGAGTCCCGCGATCGACGCCATGATCGCCGCCATGCTGAAGGCGGAGAGCCGGAACGACTTCGTCTCCGCCATCCGGGCTTTGGACCGGGTGCTGATCTCCGGCTTCTACGCCGTTCCCTTGTTCGACGTCCCCGGCCAATGGGTCGCGCACCGGACCTATATCGGGCATCCGACGACGACATCACTCTACGGCTATCTGCCGGAGACCTGGTGGCGCCAACCCGTGACCCCATGAGGCCCTTGTCGTGATACTCGGCGATCCCTCGCAAGCGACCGGCGCCTCCGCCCCCGGCGGCCGGGCGACGCTCGACGATCTCTTTCGCCGCGCGGCACTGCGCCGGCCCGACGCGGTGGCGCTTATCGATCCGCCCAACCGCGAGGCATTCACCGACGACCCGCCGCGCCGGCTGACCTATGCGCAAGCCGACCGCCTGATTTCGGCCATTGCCGGCCGGCTGCGCCGGCTCGGCCTGCAGACCGACGCCATTGTCGGAATCCAATTGCCGAACACCGTGGAGAATGTATTGACCATGCTTGGCGTGCTGCGCGCCGGGATGATCGCGGCGCCGATGCCGCTGTTGTGGCGGCGCGGCGATCTGGTCACGGCGCTGAGCCGTTTGGGCGCCAAGATATTGATCACCTGCGGCCATGTCGGCGCCGTCGATCATGCCGATCTCGCCATGCACGCGGCCGCGGATATTTTCCCGATCCGTTATGTCTGCGCCTTTGGCGGCAATCTGCCTGACGGCGCGATCCCCTTCGACGATCTCTACAGCACGGAGAAACTTGATCCGCTGCCGCCGATGGAGAGGGAACGCAGCGGCAATCCTGCTGCGCACCTCGCTCTTATAACCTGGGATGCCGCCACTGACAGCCTCGTGCCGGTCGCGCGCAGCCATATGGAGATCATTGCGGGCGGTCTTGCTATTCTGCTTGAAGGCCGCTTCGAGCAGGACACCACTTTCTTATCGGCGCTGGCCCCCTCCTCCTTCGCAGGGATGGTCTTGACCATCCTGCCGTGGCTCTTGACCGGCGGCACGCTGGCTTTGCACCAACCTTTCGATCCGGAATCCTTGGCGGCGCAACTGAGCGAGGACTGCACTGCCGCCATTCTTCCGGGTCCGGTCGTGCCGCGGCTGGTGGAGGCTGGCCTTTTTGCAAAGGCCGGCAGCCTGACCACCGTGCTCGGACTATGGCGCGCTCCGGAGCGGTTGAGTGCCGCCGCGGTCTGGCGTGAAAGAAACATCGCTTTCCTCGACGTGATCGCCTTCGGCGAGACCTGCGTAATTGGCACGCGCCGCGGCGCCAGCGGTAAGCCGGCGCCAATCGCCTTCGGTGCGATCACCGCTCCGCGTGGAGCACCGGGGGCGATCCTGGTGGCGGAATTGACCCGCACCGAGGCAGGCACCATCGCCTTGCGCGGGCCCATGGTGCCGCGCCATCCCTTCCCGCCCGGCGCGGAGCGCAGCACCCTTCCCTATTTCAAATCCGTCAATGGCGTGGTCGATACCGGCTATACCTGCCGCGTCGATCGCGACACCCGCACCATGGTGGTGACCGGGCCGCCCGCCGGCATCGTGGCCGTGGGCGGCTACCGCTTCCCGCTGCACGAACTGCAAAGTCTCGTTGCCGGCGTGGAGGGCAGCGGACGCATCGCGGTCCTGCCCGACGCCTTGTCTGGACAGCGGCTCGCCGGCTCCGCCGATGACGCCGAAGCCGTGCGCGCGGCGCTCGCCCGGCGCGGCGTTAACCCGCTGGTGGCGGAGGCATTTGCCGCGCCTTAATCCCCTGCTTTCTGCGGTTGCATTGACGGCCCATTAAGAGCAGGGCGGGTAGGATTGGCTTTTCACGGAGCCGATGCGAGCCGCATGTCCCTGCAAGGTCCAATGATCGTCGTTGCCGATAATCCGGCTCCCGACGTGATTGACGCTCTTGGCGCGGCAGGAGCATTCCCCGTGGTGGAGAGCCGTTGGCCGGACGCTCCTGCCGCCTTCGTGGCGGTGCAGCCTTCCGCCATCGTGCTCGCCGAGCCGGGACCGGCCTCCGACGCCAAGGCCGCGCGCATGCTCGGCCTGCAGATCAAGACTCGCAACGGTCCCTTCATCCCGCTGATCGGGCGCGCGCGCGGCGACAGCGGATTGGCGATCCCCGGCGGGTTGCCGATCGACGCCGACGCATCGGCCGCTCGCCTCGTCGCGCGGCTGCAAACCGCGCTGCGCGTGCGCGCATTGCATTCCACCGTGCTGCGGCGCGCGGAAACCTTCAAACCGCAAGGCGGCGTCACGCCGGGCATGCCGCAAACCGATCCGATCGAAGACGCCACCGTATTGGTCGCCGGCCGCGGCCGTTCCTATCCCGCCCTTGCCGTCGCGGTGGGCGAGCGCGTCGGGCTGATCGGCGCCTTGAGCGTGGAGACCGCGGCGCGCTATCTCAACGCGCGCGAAATCGACGGCGTGGTGATCGGCGACGGCTTCAGTCCAAAGGTAGTCGAAGCATTGCTGACTGTTCTCGCCGAGGACCCGCGCTTCCGCGATCTTCCCGTCGCCATGGCCAATGGCACGCCGAGTCTCTTGGCGGAGTTCGGCACGCAGCTTGTCAATATGGAGCGCATCGAAGGCGATCCGGCGACTGTGGCCGAGTGGATGTTGCCCCTTGTGCGCCTGCATGCCTTCGACGCACGGCTCAAGCGCGTGCTCAAGGCCTTCGACTCCGAAGGCGTGATCGACCCGCAAACCGGGCTACTTACCCGCGAGGCATTTTGGCGGGATTTGTCCCGCGCGCTGGAGGAAGCCGGCCAGCGCGGCGTGAGGCTTTCGCTGGCGCGCTTCGCCTTCGGGCCCGTGGTCGATCAGCGCACCAGCATGGACACCGCGCGTCTTGTCAGCTGCATTGTCCGCAACATCGATTTCGCTTGCCAGGGATCGGACGGCTCAATCTTATGCGTCTTCACCGGCACCGATCTGCGCGCCGCCCATGTGATCGCGCGCCGCATCGCCAGCGTGCTCAAGCACACCATGCTGACCTCGGACAAAGGCCAGCCGAAACTCGAGACCAACATCACGCTGGGCGCGCTGAAGCCCACCGATACCGTGGACAGCCTCTTGTCGCGCGTGGGGGCGGCGACTTTCGCGGCGGCGTAAGCCGCCTCACGCCGCCTTGGCGCGCTCGGCGATATTGGCGAGCCTGCGCAGGAGCGCGGTCGTGCCTTTCAGCCGGTCTTCCGGCCGCTCCCAATCGTCGAAGAACACCACCTTCATGTCCGGACGCACGCGCGCGCCGACGCCCTGCTCGCGGATGAAGCCGACAAGCCCTTCCGGATTGGCAAAGGTATTGTCGCGGAACGAGAACACGACGCCCTTTGGGCCGGCATCGACCTTCTCCACATTCGCCCGGCGGCACAGCGCCTTGATGGCAACGATCTGCAACAGATGTTGCACCTCTTCCGGCAGCGGCCCGAAGCGGTCGGCCAGCTCGGCGGCGAAGGCGTCGATCTCGCGCTCGTCCTCGATCTCCGACAGCCGCCGGTAGAGTCCGAGCCGCACCGGCAGGTCGGCCACATAATCCTCCGGGATCAGCACCGGCGTGCCGACGGTGATCTGCGGCGACCATTTGTCCGCCACCGGCGCGGTGATGCCGGCTTTGAGGCTCTGCACCGCCTCCTCCAGCATCTGCTGGTAGAGCTCGAAACCGACTTCCTTGATATGCCCGGACTGTTCTTCGCCCAGAAGATTGCCGGCACCGCGGATGTCGAGGTCGTGGGAAGCAAGCTGAAAACCTGCGCCCAGCGTGTCCAATGATTGCAGCACCTTCAGCCGCCGCTCTGCCTGCGGGGTGATCCTCTTCGCCGCCGGCAATGTGAAGAGCGAATAGGCACGGATTTTCGCGCGCCCCACCCGGCCGCGCAGTTGATAGAGCTGCGAAAGGCCGAACATGTCGGCGCGGTACACGATCAGGGTATTCGCGGTGGGAATATCGAGTCCGGACTCGATGATGGTGGTGGACAGCAGCACGTCATATTTGCCGTCGTAGAAGGCGGACATGATGTCCTCCAGCACCGCCGAGGGCATCTGCCCATGGGCGACGGCGACGCGGACTTCCGGCACGTTCTTGTCGAGAAATGTCTTGGCGCCGGCCAGGTCCTCGATGCGCGGGCATACGTAGAAAGCCTGGCCGCCGCGGTAGCGTTCGCGCAGCAGCGCCTCGCGCACCACCAGCGGATCGAAGGGCGAAACGAAGGTGCGCACCGCCAGGCGGTCCACCGGCGGCGAGGCGATGATGGACAGGTCGCGCACGCCGGTAAGCGCCAGTTGCAGCGTGCGCGGGATCGGTGTCGCGGTGAGCGTCAGCACATGCACCTCGGCGCGCAACTGCTTGAGCTTCTCCTTGTGCGCGACGCCGAAATGCTGCTCCTCGTCCACGATCACCAAACCCAGGTCCTTGAAGCGTACATTTTTGCCGAGCAACGCATGGGTGCCGATCACAATGTCGATCTCGCCCTCGGCAAGTCCCTTCCTCGCCCGGGCGCGCTCGGCGGCTGAGACGAGCCGCGAAATCTGGGCGATGTTCACGGGGAATCCGCGGAACCGATCGGCAAAGGTCTTGGTGTGCTGGCGCGCGAGCAGCGTCGTCGGCGCCACCAGGGCGACCTGCTTGCCGCTCATGGCGGCGGCGAAAGCGGCGCGCAGCGCCACTTCGGTCTTGCCGAATCCGACGTCGCCGCAGATGAGGCGATCCATCGGCCGCCCGGTTGCAAGGTCGGCGAGCACGGCGTCGATCGAAGCCCGCTGGTCCTCGGTCTCCTCATAAGGAAATCCGGCGCAGAATTCGTCGTAGGGGCTGGGCTCCGCCGTCAACCGCGGCGCTTCGCGCAATTGCCGCTCCGCCGCGATCTTGATGAGCTCGCCCGCGATCTCGCGGATGCGCGCCTTCATGCGCGCCTTGCGCGACTGCCAGGCGCCGCCGCCCAGCCGGTCCAGTTCAGCGCCCGCTTCGTCGGAACCGTAGCGCGACAGCAGCTCGATATTCTCCACCGGCAGAAACAGCTTGTCGCCGCCGGCATAGTGGATCTCCAGGCAGTCGTGCGGCGCGCCCGCCACCGCGATGGGCTTCAGCCCGACAAAGCGCCCGATGCCGTGGTCCACGTGCACGACGAGGTCGCCCGCGGAGAGGCTCGTCACTTCGGCGATGAAATTCTCCGCGCGCCGCGCGGCGCGGCGCGGCCGCACCAGGCGGTCGCCCAAAATGTCCTGTTCGCTGATGACCGCCACATCCGCGGTCTCGAAGCCGGATTCCAGCCCGAGCGTGATCAAAGCAATCGCAGGTTTCGGCAGCGCCAGCATCTGCGGCCAGGAGCCCGCCGGCGCGAGATTCATCAGCTTGTGGTCGGACAGCACATGGCTCATGCGCTCGCGCGAGCCGTCGCTCCACATGGCAATGGCGACGCGCTTGTGCGCGGCCTGCAAAGTCTGGACGTGTTCGCGCACCGCATCGAAGACGTTTGCCTCGGCCTGGCTGCGCTCGGCGGCGAAATTGCGGCCCTGGCGTGCGCCGATGTCCACCATAGGACCTGCGCCTTCGGGCACGGCGAAAGGCGTCATGCGCGCCAGCGCCGTTTCCCCCAGACGGCTGCGCCATTCCCCCTCGGCAAAATAAAGCCGCTCCGGCGGCAACGGCCTATAAGGCGGGCCTTCCGCACGGGCTCTCAGCGCCTCCCGGCGCGCCTCGTAATAATCGGCGATCTGGGTGAATCGCTCGTGCGCGGCGTCTTCCGCCAGCGGCTCAAGCACGACGGGGGAGCCCGGCACATAATTGAAAACCGTGTCGAGGCGTTCGTGAAACAGCGGCAGCCAATGCTCCATGCCGGGATGGCGGCGGCCCTCGCTCACCGCTTGATAGAGAACATCGTCGGGATCCGCCATGCCGAAAGCTTCCACATAACCCCGGCGGAATTGCCGGATGGTTTCCGCCGTCAACTGGAACTCGGCCACGGGGACGAGATCGAGCGAGCGCAAGGTGTCCTCGCTGCGCTGGGTCTCCGGATCGAAGGTGCGGATCGATTCCAGCGTGCTGCCGAAGAAATCCAGCCGCACCGGCTGCTCCATGCCCGGCGCGAACAGATCGACGATGCCGCCGCGCACCGCATAATCGCCCGGCTCGCGCACGGTGGAAGCGCGGATGAAGCCGTTGAGCTCGAGCCAGCGCGTGACGCCGTCCATGTCCAGCATGTTGCCGGGCGCCGCCGACAGCGACTGCTGCGCCAGCAAATCTCTGGGCGGCACCCGTTGCAAGGCGGCGTTGACCGTGGTGAGCAAAACCGAAGGGCGATCCGCTCTATTAATACGCGCTAAGCGCGACAGCGTAATCATGCGTTGCGCCACCACGGCCGTGTGCGGCGACACTCGGTCATAGGGCAGGCAGTCCCAGGCGGGCAGTTCCTGCGCGGCAATGTCGGGGGCGAAGAAGCTGAGCGCGCGGGAAAGCGCCGCCATGCGCGGGCCGTCGCGGCAGACGACCATGAGGCTCGTGGCCGGCGCATCCACGCGCGCGGCCACCGCCCGCGCCAGATCGGAGATCACCAGCCCCTCGGCGCCGTCGGCGACGCTGGCGAGCGTCAGCGGCCGTCCGGGCGCAAGAATTTCCGCGGGAGATCGCGCCATGCGGCTCACCTATGCTCGCGCAGACGCCAATGAAAGTCGCGTATCTTGCGGAACACCGCGGTGTCGTATTCCGGCGGTACTTCATGCTCGCCGGTGAACCAGCCGAGCAGATTTTGATCGGGCATTTCGGCCAACCGTTCGAAGTCGTCCAGCTCTTGCCCTGCGAGATGCTCGATATGCTCGTCCGCGAAGCGCCCCAGGATCAGGTCCATCTCCCGGATGCCCCGGTGCCAGCAGTGGAACAACAGCCTGCGGCGGCGCGGGTCCAATCCTTCGCTCGAACGCGTCATCCCGGTCATGTTTTCTCCAACGCCAAAAACCCGGACGGGCCGGGCGGGGGTTTATATAGAGAGCGGAAGAAGCGATGTCACCGTCGCTCATGCGTCATGGCCGGGCTTGACACCCAAGTCGGGTTTACCCGACTTGGGCACTCGTTAAAGATACCGAACTCGGGCAAGCCCGAGTTCGGGTGCCATCCACGTCTTTGCATCGGAAGAAGGCGTGGATGCCCGGCAACGCAGACAAGTTTACGCAGTCTGCGCACGCTAGACTGCTTTTGCCGGGCATGACGACCAAAACTCTGCGATATTCTGCGGCCATGCGCCCCAACCTCCTCAACCCCCTGTTCGCGTCGCTCACCAGCCTGCCGGGCGTGGGGCCGAAGCAGGAGAAGTTTTACGCCCGCCTGCTCGGACGCAACGAGGACATTCCGCGCGTCGCCGACCTGCTGTTCCATCTGCCATCGGGCGCCATCGACCGCCGGGCACGGCCGAAGCTGCGCGACGTGGTGCCGGACACCGTCGTCACCGTCGCGGTCACGGTCGACCACCACAAGCCCTCGCCGCCCGGCCGCGCACGC
>Ga0082335_1006068_pt1 | contig 15978 bp, 26 predicted proteins | sample Subgrocontami58m_FD_72375 | JGI IMG/M metagenome (GOLD analysis project Ga0082335, IMG submission 72375) | Subsurface groundwater microbial communities from S. Glens Falls, New York, USA - GMW37 contaminated, 5.8 m (SPADES assembly) (version 2) ... | reverse complement strand
CCTTGCCGGTCTCGCCCCGGTAGGGGTCGGGGACGCCGATGGCGGCGGCCTCCTTTACCTTGGGATGCTCGAAGAGCACCTCCTCCACTTCGCGGGGGTAGATGTTGTAGCCGCCGGCGATGATCATCTCTTTCTTGCGGTCGACGATGGTGAAGAAGCCGTCGGCGTCGACGGTGGCGATGTCGCCGGTGTAGAGCCACCCGTCCCGCAGGGTCGCCGCCGTCTCCTGGGGGCGGTTCCAGTACTCCTTCATGACCTGCGGGCCGCGCAGCGCCAGCTCGCCGGGCTGGCCGGGAGCCACGTCGCTCGCCCCGGTCTCCAGGTCCACGATGCGGCACTCCACATCCGGGAAGGGGATGCCGATGGCGCCGCTCTTCCGCAACCCGAAGATGGGGTTGGAGTGGGTGGCGCCGGCGGCCTCGCTCAGGCCGAATCCCTCCACCAGCCGGGCGCCGGTGAGGGCTTCGAACTGCTCTCGCACCTCCAGGGGCAGGGGGGCGCCGCCGCTCAGGCAGACCCGGATGGAGCGCAGGTCGTAGCGGGCTGTATGGGGGTGGTTGTTGATGGCCACGTACATGGTGGGCACGCCATGGAAGTAGCTGGGCTTATATCTTCTTATAAGCTTCAAGACGTTCTCGGTCTCGAAGCGGGGAACGAGGACCAGGGTGTCGCTCAGGTGCATCGCCAGGCAGAGGACCACCGCCATGCCGTAGATGTGAAAGAAGGGCATCACCGCCAGGAAGCGCTCCTGTCCCTCGCGTGCCGAGGGCAGCCACGCTCTTAGCTGCGTCACCTCGGCCACCAGGTTTCCATGGGTGAGCACCGCTGCCTTGGGCAACCCCGTGGTGCCACCTGTGTACTGAAAAAGGGCCACGTCCTCGGGCCCCACTCTCACGGACGGCGCTTTGGCGGGATAGCTCTGGAGGAGCCGAGACAGGAGAAGCACGCCCTCGGAGCGGTCCAGCTCCACACGCTCCCCGTCTTTCCTCTCCCGCAGCAGGCCGTAAAGGAAGCGACTGGGTTGGGGAAGAAATTCCTTGACATTGGTGACGATGAGGTGCCGCAGCGCGCCTTGCCCGAGCATCCGGGCGACGGCGGGATAGAACCGGCGCAGGACAACCAGCGCCTTGGCCCCGGAGTCCTCCAGGGTGTGGACCAGCTCACGGGTGGCCTGCACTTGAGGCAGTGGTGTGACATAGAGAGGGTTGGCTGCCACCACCGTGGCGCCCGCTTTCAGAGCGCCGAAGTAGGCGATTAGGAACTGGGGCGAGTTGGGGAGCAGCAAGGCTACGCGGTCGCCCTTTTCGATACCCAGACCGATGAGGGCGTTGGCCATCCGGTTGGCGAGGCCGTCCAGGGCACGGTAGGTCAGCCGGTAGCCGTCACCCAGGCGCCCGGGGAAGATGGCGGCTACGTGCCTGGGGTAGCGGAGGGCCGCGTCTTCCAGGAACCGGTGCACGGGGATGGGAGGATACTCCAGGGTGGCTGGGATGCCTGGCTCGTAGTGCTGGAGCCACGGCTTCTCCATGCTCGTCTCCTAGGCGGTGGGCCTATTGTACCACCGTCTGGAGGCGACGAGGGCGCTTCAACAGAGAGGGGGAGCGATTCGTCGCTCCCCCTCTTAGCCGCGCCTGGGCGCCCTAGCGCTTGGTGTATTGGGGCGCCTTACGGGCCCGCTTCAGGCCGTACTTCTTGCGCTCTTTCATCCTGGAGTCTCGCGTCAGCAAGCCTTGCTTCTTGAGCTGGCCTCGGTACGTGGGGTCGGCCTCCAGCAGGGCGCGGGAGATGCCATGGCTGATGGCCCCCGCCTGCCCGCTAACGCCCCCACCGCTCACCTTCACCACCACATTGAACTTGTTTACTACGTTGGAAACACGCAGGGGATTGAGGATCTGCCCCTTGTGGATGGGGCTGGGGAAGGCCTGCGCCAGGGTCTTACCGTTGACGACTATGGCGCCGTTGCCAGGCACCAGGCGTACCCGGGCCACCGCCGTCTTGCGCCGCCCTGTCCCGTAATAGTAGCTCTGGCCTTGGGTGGTCACTGCTTACTCCTTCCCTTGAGCGGGCCCCTGGTCAGGGCCCTTGCCGGCACGCACCTGGGCCTGGTGAGGATGAGACGCGTCAGGGAAGACCCGCAGGCGCCGGCGCAGCTGCTTGCCCAGCTTGTTTTTGGGCAGCATCCCCCACACGGCGTGCTCCAACGCGCGCTCCGGATGGTCTTGCAACACCTTCTCCAGCATGGTGACCCTTAGCCCCGACGGGTAGCCGCTGTAGCGGAAGTAGCGCTTATCGGTCAGTTTCGCCCCTGTAACCGCGATCTTGCGGGCGTTGACCACAACCACGTAGTCGCCCATCGCAAGATGGGGGCTAAAGGTGGGCTTGTTCTTCCCTCGCAGGATGGCTGCGATGCTGCTGGCCAGCCGCCCCAGGACCTGCCCGTCGGCGTCGATGAGATGCCATTGAGGCGCTAGGTCTGCCTTTTTCAGGGTGTAAGTCTTAAACGCACTCATGAAGTCCTCTGTCGATCACTGCATTACGCCCGCGGCCACCGCTAGCTTCTCGCGCTGGACCCCAGACTCGCTGCCGCAGCCGGACGGCGGCGCTAGACGGTAGGTCACCTGCATCAAATAGAGGCCGTAGGCCGGTGCCGCCGGGCCGGCTTGGCCAACCCCCTCGCCTCGGCAGAGGGAGCCGAACTCCCGCACCGTCATCTGGCCCCGGCCCACCTGGACCAGGGTGCCAACGGTGCGGCGTACCTGTTGGGCCAGGAAGGCATCCCCCTCCAGCTCCACCAGCACCAATTCCCCCTCCCGCCAGGCCCCAGCGCGGTAGATGGTACGCAGGGTGCTCCGGCCCCTCGTGGCTGAGGCACTGACGAAGGGTCCCACATCTCGCCGTCCCACCTGGCATTGTAGGGCATCATCCATGAGGCCCGCGTCCAGGGGCTCTGGTACATGGTAGGCCCGCCGCCACCACAGGGGCGAGCGCTGGGGCGTATTCACGATGATATACCTGTACCGGCGCCGCGTGGGAGCCCGCCGGACGTCGAAGTCGGAGGAGGCCCACCACGCCTCTTGGACGGCTATGCTCTCCGGCAGATAGTAGTTCAGTCCCGCCACCAGGCGTCCCTCACTCAACCGCGAAGATAGCAGCGCGCTGGCCACCTGCCCCTCAGCGTGGGCGCCCGCGTCCGTCCGGCTGGCGAAAGCAAGGCGGGGCTCCTCGCCGGTGAGCTGGTAGAGCGCCCGCGCCAACTCGCCGTGAATGGTAGGCTGGCCGGGTTGGACCTGGGATCCTCGGTACGACGTGCCCTCGTATGCCAGCACCATCACCAACCGCCGGGCCTCTCCCTCCTCGCCCCTGCTCATCGCGCCGCCGGGGGCTCCTCCTTGGTCGGAGGCGCAGGCAGCAGCTCGATCTGGGAGATGAGGGCGGCGTCGCCCTTGCGCGGGCCCAGGTGAACGAGCCTGGTATAGCCACCCATGCGATCGCGGTAGCGCGGGGCCAGGTCGTGAAAGACCTTGTCCACCACCTGTTTGTCGTACAGGAAGGCCAGCACCCGGCGGCGGGCGGCCAGGTCGCCTCGCTTGCCCAAGGTGATCATGCGCTCGGCGAAGCCCCTGATCTCCTTGGCCTTGGCCTCAGTAGTCACGATGCGCTCGTGGCGCAGCAGGCTAGTCACGAGGCTGCGGTAGAGGGCCAGGCGCTGAGCGGTAGGGCGGTCCAGCCGACGCCCGGCAACTCTATGTCTCATCGGGCTCCTCCGCGTTCTCTGACGTCTCTTCGCCCGCGGCGGCAGCGCCGAGGCCAGCCTCCTCCCGGTCCCGCTCTTCCGAGACCAGGCCTCGCTCCTTCAGCTTGCTCCAGAGCTCCTCATACGACTTCTGGCCGAAGTTGCGAATGGCCAGCAGCTCCGCCTTGCTCTTCTCCAGGAGCTGCCCCAGGGTATTGATGCCCGAGCGCTTGAGGCAATTGAACGTCCGCACCGAGAGTTCGAGCTGCTCCACGGGCAGCTCGTACTGCTCCGGCAAAATGGGGACCCCGCCCAGGAAGACCTTTTCTATAGTCTTCCCCTGGGGCCGGCCCAATTCGCCGAAGATGGAGAAGTGCTTGACCAGGAGCTGGGCGCTGCGCAGCACGGCCTGGGTGGGGGTGATGGTGCCGTCGGTCCACACCTCCAGGGTCAGGCGGTCGTAGCTGGTCACCTGGCCGACGCGGGTCGGCGACACCTTGTAGCTTACCTTGCGGACGGGGGTGAAGATGGCGTCCACCGGGATGACCCCGATGGGCTGGCCATCGGCGTGGCTGGCGGGCACATAGCCCGTCCCGCGTTCCACCGTGAAATCCACCGCCAGCCGGGCCTCGGACGATCCCAGCGTTGCCAGGTGGAGCTCCGGATTCACCACCTCGTAATCTGAGGAGGGCTCCACATCGCCGGCTACTACCTCTCCCTCACCTGACACTTCCATGTGGAGAGTCCCCGGCCGGTCGCTATGGTGCCGCAGTCGGATCGCTTTGATGTTCAGGAGGAAGTCGGTGGTATCCTCCTTCACATGGGGGATGGTGGAAAACTCGTGCTGCACCCCGTTAATGCGGACCGAGGTTATGGCGGCGCCGGGCAGTGAGCCCAGCAGCACCCGGCGCAGGGCGTTGCCCACGGTGAGGCCGAAGCCGCGTTCCAGGGGCTCGACTACGAAGACAGCGTAGTCCTCGTGGGACTCCACGCATTCGACTTTGGGGTTGATCTCTTGGGTCAGGACGATCTCTTGGGTCAAGTCGTATGGACCTCCTGCTGTTAGCGGGAGTAGTAAGCGACGATGGCCTGATCGTTGATCTTGGAGGCGATATCATCGCGGCCTGGCTGCTTCAGCACCTTGCCCGTAAGGTTCTGCAAGTCCAGGCTCAACCAAGCTGGTATCTGCTTGCTCTTGGCCTCTCGGGCTATCTGCTTGTAGTGCTCCAGCTTGGTGCTGCCCTCTTTCCAGGCGATGACGTCGCCGACCTTGACTGAGCGAGATGGGATATCGCACTTGCGGTCGTTGACGGTGAAGAACCCGTGGCCGACTAGCTGGCGCGCCTGGGGCCGGGAATCGGCGAAGCCGAGCCGGAAGACCACGTTGTCCAACCTGCGCTCCAGCAGCTCGAGCATCAGCTCTCCGGTGATCCCGGGTCTGCGGAGGGCCTCGGCGAAGTAGTTGCGGAACTGCCGCTCCAGGACGCCGTAGGAGAAGCGTGCCTTCTGCTTCTCCTTCAACTGGAGGCCGCGCTCTGATACCCTGCGGCGGCGCCGGCTGCCGCCATGATCCCCGGGAGGGGTCCCGCGGCGGTCCACCGCGCACTTGGGGGTGAAGCAGCGGTCGCCCTTGAGGAAGAGCTTTTCACCCACCCGGCGACAGAGGCGGCATTCAGGGCCGATGTAGCGAGCCATTGGTTCTCCTCACTGGGGCCGGCGGGTGTCCCGCCGGCGATAAGGGGCAATCGTACCCATCACCAGGTGGCCCCCCTACACCCGGCGCCGCTTGCGAGGGCGGCAGCCGTTGTGGGGTATGGGGGTGACGTCGCGGATGCTGTTGACGAAGAGCCCGGCGGACTGCAGGGCCCGGATAGCGGCCTCCCGGCCGCTGCCCGGCCCTTTGACGAATACATCCACATTACGCATGCCCTGCTCCTGGGCGCGCCGGCCGGCAGTCTCCCCGGCCATCTGCGCGGCATAGGGAGTGCCCTTGCGCGACCCCTTGAAACCCGCCGCCCCGGCGCTACCCCAGGCGACGACGTTGCCCAGAGGATCGGTCAGCGTCACCAGGGTATTGTTGAACGTAGATTGCACGTAGGCCCGCCCCGAAGGGATGGACTTTTTTTCATGACGCTTGGTCTTGCCTGCTCGCTTCGCCATCCTCGCTCCTCAAGCCGGGGGCCTGGCCCCAGCCTCGCGTCCCTTACTTCTTGGCCGCCACCCGGCGCCTGCCGGCCACGGTCTTGCGGACGCCCTTCTTGGTGCGGGCGTTGGTGCGCGTGCGTTGACCACGCAAGGGCAAGCCCCGCCGGTGGCGGACCCCGCGGTAGCAGCCGATGTCGATGAGTCGCTTGATGTTCTGGCCGATCTCACGGCGCAGGTCGCCCTCCACCCGGTACTCACGGTCGATAATCCCCCGCACGCGGGCGACTTCCTCCTCTGTCAGGTCACGGACTCGCTTATCGGGATCTACCCGCGCCTGGTTCAGGATGGCCCGGCCGTTGGAGGCACCGATGCCGAAGATATAGCGGATCCCCACGTCCACGCGCTTGTTATTGGGAAGGTCGACCCCGCCGATCCTTGCCATAGCTCTCTCCTAACCCTGACGCTGCTTGTGCTTGGGGTTTTCGCAGATCACCCGCACCACGCCCTCGCGGCGGATGATCTTGCACTTTTCACAGCGTGGCTTCACCGCCGCGCGCACCTTCATTCCAGGGACCTCTTTCAGCCGCCCGGCCCAGGCCGGCGTTACTTGAACCGATAGGTGATGCGCCCCCGAGCCAGGTCGTAGGGAGACAGCTCGACCAGGACCCGGTCGCCGAGCAGTATCTTGATGAAGTTTTGCCGCATCTTCCCGGAGACGTGGGCCAGCACCCGATGCCCGTTGGCAAGCTCTATTCGGAACATGGCGTTGGGTAGGGGCTCCGTCACCTTCCCCTCCACCTCGATAGAGTCCTTTTTAGGCATATACCTCACCTCTGCGGGCGTCGGCGCCAAAGCTATATGTTAACACGCCTCAGGCACCACTGCCACGGGAGACCCCGCTGGGCAGCCCCCCCGCGTGCGCCCAGATGTCTTCGGTGCCAGCCAGCTTGGTCAGCACCTCCGCGTGGTCTTCGTGGATGGCGATGGTATGCTCGAAGTGGGCCGAGAGGCTGCGGTCAGCAGTGGAGATGGTCCACTGGTCGGGGCCCACCGTGGTATGCCAGTCGCCCAGGTTCACCATGGGTTCGATCGCCAGGCACATGCCGGGCACCAGCCGCAGCCCCCGTCCGGGGGTGCCGTAGTTGGGGACCTGGGGCTCCTCGTGCATCTGGCGGCCGATGCCGTGCCCCACGTATTCGCGCACCACTGAGTAGCCCCGGGACTCCACGTGCTCCTGGATGGCAGCGCCGATATCGCCCAGACGGGCGCCGGCGCGGGCCCGCTGGATGCCCACCTCCAGGGAGCCTCTTGTCACCTCTATGAGCTGCCGTGCCTCCTGGCTGATGTTGCCCAGCCCCACGGTGACGGCCCCGTCGCCCTGCCAGCCCTGGTAGATAGCCCCAACGTCCAGGGAGACGACGTCGCCCTCCCTCAGCACCCGCTCGCCCGGGATACCGTGGACGATCTCCTCATTGACGCTGACGCAGATGCTGGCGGGGTATCCCTTATAGCCCAGGAAAGACGGCGTTGCGCCGCGGCTGCGTATCTCCCGCTCGGCGATGCCGTCCAGCTCGGCGGTACGCATCCCCGGCCGCAGGGAGCTGACGAGGGTGGCGATGGTGGCGGCCACGACCTGGCCCGCCTGGCGCATTAGCGCCAGCTCCGCCGGCGATTTGATCGTGATTGCCATCGCCTAGCCCTTCCTCGCGGCGGGTCGCGCTGGAGAGCCCTCGCCCAGGGCTTGGAGCAGTCGCTGCCCGACTTCCAGGACGCTCCCCTCGCCTTCCACAGTGACCAGCTTGCGGGCGGCGCGATAGTACTCCATGACCGGTATGGTCTGCTCGAAATAGACCTCCAGGCGGCGGCGCGCGGTCTCCCGCGAGTCGTCGGCCCGCTGGTAGAGCTCGCCCCCGTCCTTATCACAGCGCCCGGCCAGCTTGGGAGGCGCCGTCACTTCATGGTAGGGGGTCTGGCAGACCCGGCAGATCCAACGTCCGCCCAGGCGGCGTAGCAGCTCCTCCTCCGACACCTTGATGTAGAGGGCCTTATCCACCTGCTGGCCGCCCTGGGCCAGGGCTTGGTCCAGGGCCTGGGCTTGGGCCATAGTGCGAGGGAACCCGTCCAGGATATAGCCCTGGGAACAGTCGGCCTGGGAGATGCGCTCCAGGAGCATCCTGATGGTCACCTCGTCGGGCACGTACTCCCCCCGCTCCATGTAGCCCTTGGCCAGCTTGCCCAGCTCGCTGCCCTTGGCCTGGTGCTCACGGAAGAGGTCGCCGGTGGCGACATGGGGCGCCTTTAGCCGCTGGGCGATGGCTTGAGCCTGGGTGCCCTTGCCGGAGCCGGGAGCGCCAAGGAGGATGATGCGCATGGACGTCCGCGCTCCTATTTCAAGAACCCTTCGTAGTTGCGCATGAGCAGCTGGGCCTCCAGCTGGCGCATGCTGTCCAGCACCACGCCTACCACAATCAGGAGTGCCGTGCTGCTGATGGCCTGGGCCCCGGCGCTCAAGCCGGCGCCGGGCACCAGCAACCCCATTAGATAGGGGACGACGGCCACCAGGCCCAGGAAGACCGCGCCAGCCCAGGTGATGCGGGTGATGACGCGGATCAGGTAGTCCTGGGTCGGTTTCCCCGGGCGGATGCCAGGTACAAACCCTCCCTGCTTTTGCAGGGTGTCCGCCAGGTTCTGCTGCTGGAAGATGACCATGGTGTAGAAGAAGGTGAACGCTACCACCATGAAGAAGTAGAGCGCCCAGTAGAGCCAGTTGGTGACGCTGAACAGGTCTCTGATGGTGTTGGCCAGGGACGAGCCGGGGAAGTAGCTGGCCACCGTGAAAGGCAGGATCAGGATGGAGATGGCGAAGATGAGGGGGATCATACCGGCGGAGTTGACCCGCAGGGGGATGAAGCTGGAGCCAGCCTGGCGGTACATGCGCCCCCCGCGAAAGAGGCTGCGGGAGTACTGGACCGGCACCCGCCGCACCGCCTCCTGGAAGAAGACGATGGCGAAGACCAGGATGGCAGCCACCGCGCCGATGGTGAGAATTCGGAAGACGGGGCTCCCGGTCAGGAAGGAGCCGCCTATCACCGTGGGTATGCCGGCCACGATGCCCCCGAAGATGATGATGGAGACGCCGTTGCCGATGCCGTTCTCGGTGATGAGCTCGCCCAGCCATACTAGGAAGAGGGTGCCCGCCGTCATCGCCACCAGCATCGCCAGGGTGGGCAGCAGGTTGGGGCCGTTGAAGCCGAAGTTGCTGATGGCCCCCTGGTTCTGGAGCAGCACCAGCTGGCCGTAGCCCTGGCCGAAGGCCAGCGGCACCGTGAGCCAGTGGGTGTAGCGATTAAGCCGCAGGCGGCCCTGCTCCCCCTCTTTAGAAAGCTCCTGGAGCTTGGGTATCACTGGCACCAGCAACTGGAGGACGATGGAGGCGGTGATGTAGGGATATACGCCCAGGGAAGCGATGCTGAGGTTCTGCAGGGCGCCGCCGCTGAACAGGCTCAGGGTCCCCAGGAGGACGTTGTTCTGAAAGATCCGGTCCAGCTGGTCGAAGTCCACGCCCGGCACGGGCACGTGGGCCACGAAGCGGAACACCACCAGGAGCACGAAGGTGTAGAGCAGCTTCCGGCGCAGGTCCGGCTGCCTGAATGAATCTATGACCGCCTGGAGCAGCTTAGGCCGGGTGGCTTCCGCTGCCGTCGCTTGACGCATCCTTCAACTCTTCTGCTCTGCCTCCCGCCGCCTCGATCTTGGCCTTCGCGGACTGGGAGAAGCGGTGGGCCTTCACTATCACGGGATGGGACAGGTCGCCCTGGCCCAGCCCCTTCACCGGCAGGTCTCGCCGGATAAGGCGGGCGGCCCGCAGCATGTCCAGGGTCACATCCGTGCCCGCCGGGAAACGGTCTAGCTGCCCCACGTTGACCACCTCGTACTCCACCCGGAAGGGATTGCTGAACCCCCGCCGGAAGGGTAGCCGGTGGACGATGGGGATCTGGCCGCCCTCGAAGGTGCCGCCCTTGGCCCCGCCGCTGCGGGCCTTTTGGCCTTTAAGGCCGCGGCCGCTATAGGTGCCGCGCCCGCTGCCGTCGCCGCGGCCCACTCGGCGGCGCCGATGGCGGGAGCCGACGGCAGGGCTTAGCTGGTCTTGTCTCATGCTAACTCCTCCACCCGCACCAGGTGGCGGACCTTCACCAGCATCCCCCGTACCACTGGGTTATCGGGCCGTTGGACCGTTTGCTGGAGCCGGCGTAGCCCCAGGGAGCGTACCGTGGCCCTCTGGTCCCGGGGGTACCCGATGCCGCTGCGAGTCCAGGTTATGCGCAACTCGCCCATCTAGGGCCCTTCCTTCTTGACTGACGCCTCGGGCTTGATTGGCGTCTCGGCTGGGGGCTTGATCAGCGCCCCGGCTGGGACTGGGGCCGACCTGGCCTTGCGCCGGGCCGCCAGCAGCACCGGGTCTTGCAGCAGCCGCAGCGCCTTCATGGTGCAGTGGACCACGTTCGCGGCGTTGGAGCTACCCAGAGACTTGGTGACGACATCGCGAATGCCGACCAGCTCCACCACCGCGCGGACACCGCCGCCGGCTATGACGCCGGTACCGGGCTTGGCGGGCTTCAAAATCACCTGGGCCGCGCCGAAGGTGGTCGTCACCTGGTGATGGATGGTGTGGCCCTTCAGCGTCACCGGCATCAGGTGTTTCTTGGCCTTGGCGGTGGCCTTGCGGATCGCCTCGGGCACCTCCCGCGCCTTGCCCAGGGCCGCCCCCACATGTCCCTGGCCATCGCCCACCACCACCATGGCGGTGAAGCTGAACCGGCGGCCGCCCTTGACTACCTTGGCGACCCGGTTGATAAATACGACCTTGTCTTGCAGGGTCAGGTCCTGCGGATCCGTGCGCTCACGGGGTTGACGAGATTGCATTAAAACTCTAGACCCCCTTCTCTCGCGGCTTCGGCTACCGCCCTGACCCGGCCGTGGTACTTGTACCCGCCGCGGTCGAAGACCACGCTGGTGAGGCCTTGCTCCTTGGCCCGCTGGGCTATCAGGACACCGACCTGGCGGGCGGCCTCCAGCTTGCTCTTTCCCGTAAGCTGCTGGCGCAGGGCTGGCTCCAGGGAAGAGGCGGCCGCCAGGGTATGGCCCCGGCTATCGTCGATGAGCTGCGCGGCTACCTGGCGCAGGCTGCGGAAGACGCTCAGCCGGGGCCGGGCGCTGCTGCCTGTCACCCGCTTCCGCACCCGCTCGTGGCGCAGGTGCCTCATCTCTCTGGCATCCTTGGCTCTGGCGACCACTAGCTGCTCCTTAAGCCTTCTTGACCACGGCCTTGCCGGCCTTGCGCCGGACCCGCTCGCCGGCGTAGATGATCCCCTTGGCCTTGTAGGGGTCGGGCGGCCTTACCGCGCGGATGAGGGCCGCGGTCTGACCCACGGCCTGCTTGTCCGCCCCGGTGACCACCAGACGCGTGCCTCCCTCTACCTCAACCAGGATTCCAGGTGGAGTGGTGACCACCACGGGGTGGCTGAAACCCACCGCGATGCTCAGCTTGTCGCCCACCTTCTGGGCCCGGTAGCCGACGCCGCTGATTTCCAACTCCCGGCGGAATCCCTGGGTGACCCCAAGGACCATGTTGTTAAGGAGGCTCCGGCTGAGCCCGTGCAGGGCCCGGTACAGTCGGCCCTCGCCCTGCCGTTCCACCCGCAGCACCCCATCGTCCTGGCGGATGCTGACCTCAGGACGGAAAGCGCGGCTCAGGGTACCCCGGGGGCCCTTGACGGTTACCGTCTGGCCCTGGATCTGTACCTCTACGCCCTTGGGGACATTCACCGGTTGCTTGCCGATCCGCGACATAAGAGCGACACCTCACCACACGTAGCAGAGCACCTCGCCGCCCAGGCCCTGCCTCCAGGCGTCCTGGCTGGTCATGATTCCCTTGGGGTTGGAGACGATGGCCAGGCCCAGGCCTCGATAGGCCCGCCGCAGGTCCTGGTGGCGGGCGTAGATGCGCAGCCCGGGCTTGCTCACCCGACGCAACCCTAGGATGGCGGGCTCGCGCTTGCCCAGGTAGCGCAGCCGAATCCGCAGCACGGGTGGGGCGGCCTTGTCCCTCACCACCTCGAAGTCTTCGATGAACCCCTCGTTTTTGAGGACCTGCAGCAGCGGGATCTTCAGTTTGGAGGAGGGCACTCTGAGGTCCTCCTTCCGCATGGCCACGGCGTTGCGGAGGCGAGTCAGCATATCAGCGATGGGGTCGGTCATCATACCTTGCAAACGCTCCTATGCACCATCACCAGCTAGCCTTGCGGACGCCCGGAAGCTCGCCCACCAGGGCCCGCTGCCGGAAACAGATGCGGCAGAGGCCGAACTTGCGCATGTAGCCCCGGGAACGGCCGCACAGCCGGCAGCGGTGGTGCAGGCGCACCGCGAACCGGCGGGGCTTGTCCATGTTCACCATGTCTACGGTCTTGGCCATGGTCCCCTTCCTAGGTGTGGCTGAAGGGCATGCCCAGCAGCTCCAGCAGCCGCTGGCCCTCGGGGTCGGTCCGGGCAGTGGTGACTATGGTCGCCTGAAAGCTCCGCACCTTATCGACCTTATCGTACTCGACCTCCGGGAACACGATCTGTTCCCGTATGCCCAGGGAGTAGTTGCCGCGACCGTCGCAGGCCGACCGGGGCACTCCCCTGAAGTCCCGGATGCGGGCGAGGGCGACGTTGGTAAGCTTGTCGAAGAAGTCGTACATGCGGTTGCCCCGCAGGGTGACCATTGCCCCTATGGGCATACCCGCCCGGAGGTGGAAGTTGGCGATGGACTTCTTGGCCCGGGTAACCACTGGCTTCTGGCCGCTGATCGCGGTCAGCTCCGCCGTCAGCGCTTCCAGCGCCTTGGGGTTCTGGATAGCCTCGCCCAGCCCTACGTTGAGCACCACCTTCTCCAGCTTGGGGACCTGCAAGAGGTTCCGATAGCCGAACTCCTTCATAAGGACGGGGGCCACCTCCTGGTGGTAGCGCTCGCGCAGCCGCGAAGGCGGCGCCTTCGCCGCCTCTGGGCTCTCGGCCCGAGGCCGGCCGGGAGCGCGGGCCTCGGCAGCCGGCGCCGTCCCCGGCGCCCGCGCCTTGGGCGTGCGGGCTCCGGGCGAGGCCTGGGCACCCTTGGGGGCCTGAGCGCCCTTGGGGGCCTTGGTGGATGGACTTTCTTTTTTCGCCATGTTCACGAACCTGCCTAGCCTAGCTGCTCACCCGTGCGCCGGGCGACGCGCGCCTTGGTCCCGTTCGCCATGGTCACAAAACCAACCCTGGTGGGTCCTCCGTTCACGAGTAGCATCACTTTGGAGACGTAGAGCGGCGCCTCTTTTTCCACGATCCCGCTCTGCCGGACGCCGGGCCGTGCCCGCTGGTGCCGCTTGACCAGATTCACCCCCTGGACGAGGAGCTTGCCCTCCCGCGGGAAGGTGCGCAGCACCTTGCCGCTGCGGCCCCGGTCCTTCCCGGTGATGACCAGCACTGTGTCGTCCTTGCGGATCTTCAAGGCCATTTTAGAGGACCTCCGGCGCCAGGGAGACGATCTTGGTGAAGTTCTTATCGCGTAGTTCCCGGGCCACCGGTCCGAAGATACGCGTACCCCTGGGATTGTTGCCCTCTGCCAGCAGCGCGGCGGCGTTCTCGTCGAAGCGGATGTAGGAGCCGTCGGGGCGCCGATAGGGCTGGGTGACCCTGACCACCACGGCCCGCACCACGTCGCCCTTCTTGACCGGCGCGTGGGGTATTGCCTGCTTCACCGAGGCCATAATCACATCCCCCACGCGCGCGTAGCGACGCCTGGAGTAGCCGGGGATGCCGATGCACATTATCACCCGGGCGCCCGTGTTATCTGCCACCTTCAACCGCGTGTAGGTCTGGATCACGCCGGGGCCTCCTGCTGGGCCGCGCCACCCGTCCGGGCCTCCGGCGGCACCGATACCTCGGCGGGCTGGACCTCGGCCAGCTGCGCCTTGCGCAGGACCTCCAGCACCCGCCAGCGTTTGGTCTTGGATAGGGGCCTGGTCTCGACGATCTGCACCACATCGCCCAGGGAGCAGACACTCTGCGGGTCGTGCACATGGAAGGTGCGCTGGCGCCTGACTACCCGCTGGTAGCGGTGGTGACGGCGCAGCGACTCCACGGCCACGACCACCGTCTTCTCCATCTTGGCGCTGATGACGGTGCCGGTCCGTTTCTTGCGGATGATAGCTTTTTCTTTGTCCATCATATTCTGCCTTGGGGCCCTCTAGCCTCCGGCTGCCAGCTCCCGCTCTCTTATGACGGAGGCCAGTTGAGCGATATGCCGCCTGGTCGCCCGGAGGGCACGGTGGTTTTCCAACTGCTTGGTGGCGAGGCGAAACCGCAGGTTGAACAGCTCCCGCCGCGTCTCCTCTAGCTGCTTGCCGAGCTCATCTGAGGTGAGCCCACGAATCTCTTTTGCTTTGCTTCTGGCCACGGCTCAATCCTGGGGGGCAGCCTTAGCCGCCGATCCCCAGCTCCTCCTTGCTCACGATCTTGGTGGGCAGGGCAAGCTTGAAGGCGGCGAGGCGGAGCGCCGCCCTGGCCGTCTGCTCCTGTACTCCCGCGATTTCGAACAGCATGCGCCCGGGCTTCACTACGGCCACCCAGTGATCCGGGGGACCCTTGCCCTTGCCCATGCGCGTCTCCGCCGGCTTCTTGCTGACCGGTTTGTCGGGGAAGACCCTTATCCAGACCCGGCCTCCCCGCCTCAAGGTGTGGGTGATCGCGCGGCGTGCCGCTTCGATCTGGCGCGCGGTCATCCAGTCCGCTGCCTGGGCCTGCAGGCCGAAGTCCCCGAAGGCCAAGGTGGCCCCGCTGGTGGCGACGCCGCGGCGGTGGCCCCGCTGCGATTTCCTGTACTTGACCCGTTTGGGCTGCAGCACTTGCCCTACTCCTGCGCCGGTTTTTCAGGCGGGGTGGAGGCGGTCTCGGGGCTGGTGGCGAGGCCGGCTGCCTCCGGGGGCGCCGGTGCCTTGGCGCTGGCCCTGGGCTTAGGAGCTGCGCGGCGCCGTGGCGCCGCCGGCTTCTGCTCTGCGGCGGCTGGGGCGCCTGGCCCGGTCGCGGGCGCTTCCTCTGTCTTGGCCGCGGGCGTCTTGGCCACGGGCGTCGCAGTCGTAGCGGTGGCCTTGGGGCGCGGAGCACGGGCGCGGGCTGGCCTGGGCTTAGCTGGCGCCGCCGCGGTGGCCTCAGGGCCGCCGGCGGCTGGCGCTGATGAGACTGGCGCCGATGCTGCTGCCAGGGCTTCCCCCAGGCGGGCCAGCGCCGCTGCGCCCAGGGGCTCTGCCGCCCCTTCGGCGCTGGCGGGCAGCGCGATGGCCCCCGTGGCCGCCGTCTTGGCCGGCTCCGCAGCGGGCCGCTCTCCCCGCTCGGGCAGGATATCTCCGCGATAGATCCAGACCTTGACCCCGATGCGTCCGAGGGTGGTGTGGGCTTCGGCGATGCCGAAGTCCACGTCGGCCCGCAGGGTGTGCAGGGGCACCCGCCCTTGCCGTTCCGTCTCCCGCCGTGCCATCTCGGAGCCGCCCAGCCGTCCGGCGCAGCGCATGCGGATGCCGCGGGCCCCGGCCTGCATCGTCCGCACCACTGCCTGCTTCATGGCCCGGCGGTAGGCGACCCGGCGCTCGATCTGGTCGGCGATATTGCGAGCTACCAGGTAAGCATCCAGCTCGGGCTGGCGGATCTCCTGGATGTTCAGCCGCAGGCGCCGGCCCGTATCCTTTTCCAGCAGGGTGCGGAGCTCATCCACCCGCTGGCCCCCACGCCCGATGACCACCCCGGGCTTGGCGGTGTGGATCGTCGCCGTGACCTGGTTGGCGTTGCGCTCAATCTCGACCCGCGCCACGTCGCCTTCGTTGTACTTGCCTTTGATCAGCCGGCGTATCTTGAAGTCCTCCTGGAGCAGGCCCTGGTACCCCTTGTCGGCGTACCAAACGCTCTGCCAGCCCCGGATGACTCCCAGGCGAAAGCCGATAGGATGCGTCTTGTGGCCCACCTACTTCTCCTCCGACACCACGGCCATAATGTGGCAGGACCGCGTCAGGATCGGCCCCGCCCCCCCCCGG